>Ga0102590_1001035_pt1 | contig 46920 bp, 28 predicted proteins | sample AraplaMF_Col_mMF_FD_76859 | JGI IMG/M metagenome (GOLD analysis project Ga0102590, IMG submission 76859) | Arabidopsis root microbial communities from the University of North Carolina, USA - plate scrape MF_Col_mMF | ecosystem: Host-associated > Plants > Roots > Endosphere | place: USA... | reverse complement strand
AATGTAATAACTTCTTTTAATTGTTCAAGGCTTTTATTTTTTAATTGCTATCGTGTTGATCAATTTACCAATGGGGTCGATGCTGATCTCCACCACGTCGTTTTCCTGCAGGGTAAAACTGCTGTCGGGTACCAGGCAGGTCCCCGTCATCAGGTAACAGCCCTGGGGAAAATCGCATTCACGGAAAAGATAGCCCGCCAGCTCTGTGTGGCCGCGTTTCATCTGGCTGATAGGCACCGCATCATTATACTTAGCCTGGCCATCCCGGAGGATCTGCATCGTTATTGCGGTAGTAGGCGGAAGGGGCGCTTCAGGCACCAGCAAACAAGGGCCGATGGCGGCGCTTTTTTCATATACCTTGGCCTGGGGCAGGTACAAAGGGTTCTCTCCTTCTATACTGCGGGAACTCATATCGTTCCCCACAGTATACCCCTGGATGGCGCCTGTACTGTTCATGAACAGGGTCAGCTCCGGTTCGGGCACATTCCAGGTAGAGTCTTTACGGATATACACGGCCTGTCCGTGGCCGGAAGTGCGTTGGGCGATGGCTTTAAAGAACAATTCCGGCCGCTCGGCCTCATACACCATATCGTAGAAGGTAGCGCCGCCGGCCACCTCTGATTCTTCCATACGGGCTACCTTGCTGCGGAAATAGGTAACGCCCGCCGCCCAGATCTCTTGTGTACCGATAGGCGGCAGCAGGCCTGTTTGGATAGCCGCTTCCGCGTTGTCAGCAGGCTTCAGCGATGCAATGGTTGTACGAAGGCTGTTAAACAGCGCAGGGCTGTTCACCAGGGTATCCCAATCCTGTTCCATTTTGTAGTAACGGTCCTGGTAGTACGCAAAAATGCCGGTACTTGTCTTATACAAACGAATATGTTCCATAGTGTTGTTATTTTTTATCGAAAGCGCTTGCAATGTCTGTGATGGATAGGTGCCATAAACGTTGGGCCAGGGCATCCAGGGCGGCACGGTCGCCTTCCAGGTGAACGGTGGTCTGGCGGTATACCATAGAATCGCCGGGTGATAAAGGCCGTGCGGCGGAAGAAGATTCCAGCTCATAGAAAGGCCCCATCTGTTTACCATCTTCCAGGGGGCCATCGTTATAGCAGTTTGCTACGTCGCCTTTGTATGGCTCCTGCTGTTGTTCCCATTTTGAATTTACATAAGCGCCCGAAGGATCGATGGTAAAAAGGATGAGCGTGATAGCCCCGCTTTCTGTATCTATGCTGCCTGACAGCGGCAAGGCTATTTCAGGGGCCAGACCTATCTTTCCGCGGCGGCGGCCATCGGCCTTCATCAGCAGCAGGCTGTCACGTATCTGCAGGTACTCCGGCGGGATCTTGCCGAAATAATCATCAGTGATATAATCGCGCGCCGCAGGCAATGGCTTGAAGGGCACTACGATCACAGTTTTATCGGATGGTGTGAACATTCCCAGCAGCCAGATGGATAAGAGGCCAGACTCCTTATTCCAGGCATTGCTGCCGGTATTGGTCACCGTGTTCTCCGTTTGATAGGCTACACTGGTAAGACCTGCGGGCAGGTCTACGCCCAGCCGTGATACGATCTCCGCCCTTCTCAGTAAGCTGATCCTGCGGCGGATACCTACCTGGAACGTAGTACCGGCATAGTTCTGTAAAACGCCTTGTTTGGTGTAGACCACTTCCTGGTCATTGCGGTAGGCTTCTTCAAAATAAGCGGTATCTATCAAACCTGGCGTTTGCCAGTATTGGAATTCAAAAGCTTTACCAGGTGGAAAGAACAGGGCGTATTGTCCGCCTTCAGGCCCCAGCCAGAAACGCTCTTCTCCTCCAAAGGCATTGATATGCGGGTTATAAGTACCGGAGTCTATCAGGGCATAGTTGATCCATCCATAGCTTTTGCCGTTCAGGCCACGGGCAGAGCTGGTCATTACGCGGGCCTGGTAATCTCCGGCCACCACAACCATGCTGCTGTCTTCAGGGCTTTTCAGCAATACCATGTTAGCCAGGTGATGGTGCAGGAAGTTAAGGTCCTGGTCAAAAGAGGCGGTATCTTTTCCGGTGGACGCGGGAGGCTTGTTGCCGGTGTTACAGGCGGAGAGCATGGAAAATAGGATGAGTATAGTGAAGGTGTTTTTCATACGTTGTCTTAAGATAGTAATTAATTGTTAAAAAGCTATCTCCGTTTTCAACCTGTCATCCGCATACAACTGCGCATTCAAGCCCGTCAGCGTTACCACATTATCTTCACTCTTCCATTTCACCGGCAGCTTCTCCCCATTCAACATCACCACTACCTTTGACGCCTGTACGTTCTCCGGCAGTGTCAGCCCCAACTCCTGCACGTGCAAACTACCATACCCCAGTACAATTTCATTCACCTGCCTCCGTGAGCTCCTTTGCTGCAGCAAATTGCCCCAGCCATTGGCCGCAGTAAAAAATCCCCTGAATTGTTCCGGCTGCAGCTTCGGCGCAAACGCTAATCTACCCTTCGGACCATCATAATGATAATCCTCCAGTGCCAGCAATACGCCCCAGGAGGCCAATGCACGGGCGTAATGATCACCGCACTCCACTTCATTCCAGGGATTGTGTTTCTCCGGCGTATACCGCTGATGCACAGCTTTCACGAGAGAAAGCCCCTCATCCAGCATACCTTCCGCAATCATATTCGCCGCTACCTGGTATTCAATACCCGTCCAGATCTCATCGCGGTAGCGTACGCCGTTCTCTCCCATATGTTTGCTCAGCGGCCAGGTACAAATGAGCAGTCCCGGTTCTGCGCCGCGGGCATAGTAACGTTCCGGCGGATATACCGCGTTATACGCGCCCGCGTCTGTGGTAAAATTATATTCCCAGATAGATCGCAGCGCCTGCTTCACTTTATCCTGCGGATACAAATATCCCAGCTGCAGCTGGTGCGCCCAGGTTTGCCCGAACAGCTGGTCACTCAGGCAGCCATCGGCATATTGAAATTTCGGATGTTGCTGCAGATCAACTTCCTGGATGAAATATCGGCCATTCCAAAGGCGCTTCACGCTAAGCTGTGCACCCGAACGAAAGAGCTGCTCACAGCTGTCGGCCATCACAGGATCCTGCATCAGCAAGGCCATTTCCCTGCCTGCTTTCAGCGCCGCCAGGTATAATCCTCCTACATAGGTATTGGCGCCATAAAAAGAAATATCATAGGTGTTAGCTTGCTGGGCAGAGAGCAAACCATCCAGCGTTCCATCTTTCCTGTCTTCACTGAAAAGATAGCTGATAGCTTTGCGGATATGCTTCCAGTTGCGTGAAAGGAAAAGGTCATTCCCGCTTAAGAGATGCTCGCGATAGGATTTCAGGATACCGCCTGCATGACCGTCTATCTTCACGTCATCCGTGCCGTTTCGGGTCATGATCGCGCCGTCTGCACGGAAAGAATTGGCGAAGTCAGTCTGTTCCCGCAGGTTGCGGTCCAGTTCCGGGAAGAGGTATGCCATCGCCTGCTCATAATTCCATACATGGGTGCAGGTGCCCGTACAGGAACCTACCCCTTCCCAGGCATAGAACTTACCATTGGCCCACCATTGGCAGGTTTCAGTGGCCAGGGTGGAAACGGGCATCATGAGCCGGTGTTTCAGCCAGTAAGGTAGCGTGGAACGATAATAAGCCTCCACAAAACGCTGCGTAGTAGCGGTTAGCCTGGACCGGTGCTCTTTCATCCAGCTGGCAACATCTGCCGCGTCGCTGAACCAGTTGGCGTAATTATTACCGATGGCCGGCTCATTGGGTGCAATAGGCTTGTTCCAGTTGCCGCCATCCCCATAATCCAGCGGACGGTTAGGAAAATACCAGCTAAGCAGGAAGATCACTTCTTTTTCCTGGCCGGGCAGCAATTCCAGTGGTACGCTCACTTCACCGGTCAGCGCTTTACCCAGGGTTACGCGGCTTTCTTCCTGCGTATTGGAAGCCTGGTCTGTAACAACAGTGGCCCGATCGCTCAGCGCGCTCAGGGCCATATTACCGTAATAAGGATGCCGGCTTAACCCGCTGCTGTCTGCCGTAGCTACCGCATCCATGATCAGCGAATGGAGGCCTTTGGCATAATGAGCACGGTTACGGCTGAAAGCGGATACCTGGTCCTTCAGCTCAAGACATACGGGATTCTGCAGCCAGCCATTCAGCGCGATCACTGCTTTTTGTTTGCTGGTGTTCCTGAGGGTAAAAACCAGATAGGTACCGGGCGTGGCAGATTCCCGGGCATTGAGGGGAATAAAGGGAGAAAAAGCCTGCATACGAACAGAGACAGGTAACTTTTCGCGGGTATCATCGTAATGAACAGTGGCTACAGGGTATTCGCCGCTAAAGGAGATATTGTTACAGCCTTCCTTATTCAGCAAGCGGGTAAATGTTTTACCCCCGCTGCTGACCTTTATCCTGAAACCCTGGCTGATGAAAGACGGCGGGGTAAAAGTTTGGTACACCACCTTCCATTGTCCCAGGGGCGTGTTGAAAGTATTCATGTTCTCATGACCGGGCCCCGTATTATAGGCGTTATTGGCAATCCACCAGCCGGCCAGTGACCCGTCGCCCCGAATGTAGAGCTGTCCGGCGGCAATACCGCCCACCGGCATCCCGATGGTGGTCAGGGCTGCACCCCGGTAAGTGGTTGGAACCGTATCATGGTAAAGGCTATTGTACCATTGGCGGTCCAGCGGCTTCTGCGCCGGAATTAATTTGGTGGAAGGCTGACCGTACACCTGCAAGGAGAACAGTACAGCCATCCACCGCCACAGTACAGCAATAATGCGTTGCTTCATAAGAGGAGATATGTAAAAACGTGGAATCTTAACTACTGCAATATGAATGTTTTTTTTGCCAAAGTGTTATCAATAACAAGCCAAAAATTGTACTATATTGGCAATTGTATTCATCTGGCAGGTTCATAACTGTTTTTATTTGATAAAATTCCACGGGCAATGAAACCGATACTTAAAAAGGTATCCGTACATGGGGGACAATCGTTCAGCGTGCGGGAGGACATCCTCCCCTATCTCTACAATCACTGGCATTACCATCCGGAAGCGGAACTGACCCTGATCCGCAAAGGCAGAGGTACCCGCCTGGTAGGCGATCATATGGAGCGCTTCGCGGATGGCGACCTGATACTACTCGGGCCTAACCTGCCGCACATGTGGCGCAATGATGCCGACTATTTCAAAGCAGACAGCGATCTGCACATTGAAGCCGTGGCCATTCATTTTCACGAGCATTTCTGGGGCGATGCTTTCTTACAGCTTCCCGAGATGGAGCCAATCAGGCTGCTGCTAAAGCAGGCCCGCAGGGGCATCCGCATCAGCGGGGCAGCCCGTGAACAGCTATCCCGGCAAATGGAAGAAATGCTGCAGGCCAGCGGCACCCAACGCATCACGATCCTGATCACCCTGCTGACAGCTATCGCAGCTACTGCAGAAAAGAGCCCGCTCAGCAGCCTCGGATTTGTGCAGGAGTATAACCTGCAACGTACGGATAAGATCAACGAGATCTACCATTATACCTTCAACAATTTCACCAATCCCATTAGTATCGAGGAAGTAGCGAAAGCCGTGCATATCAGTCCGCATTCCTTTTGCCGGTACTTCAAAACCAGGACCTCAAAAACCTATTTTGAATTCCTGGCAGAACTACGTATAGGCTATGCCTGCAAGCTGATACTGGAGAACGGGATGAGCATGGCGCAGGTATGCTATTCCAGCGGGTTTAACAATGTGGCGAACTTTAACCGTAAGTTCAAGGAGCTCACGGGTAAAACACCGCTGCAGTACTACAAAGAGTATGCTTTAATATGCTGATATGCAGATGTGCAGATGAATGCAAGCGGAACTATCATTTGCATATCTGCACATCCACTCATCAAATTAAATAGCCCGTTTGCCTGCTTCTTTGTAACTTATATACAGGCATCGTATATGTTGTTAAAACTGGGCTTATATACCGCTTTATTGAACACCCTGCTTCTGCGTGCCATGGCGCAACAGGTAGAACTGGCCACGGTAGATCAGCTGGAGCATCGTTTTGCAGAAGGCAGCGATACCACCTACATCGTTAACTTCTGGGCTACCTGGTGCAGCCCCTGTGTTGACGAGCTGCCGCATTTCGAAAAATTTGGCCAGGCATATAAAGACGAAGCCGTGAAGATATTACTGGTGAGCTTGGATGCACGGTCTAAACTGCGCACAAATGTGATCCCCTTCATTCAGAAAGTACAGCTGCACAACGAAGTGCTGCTGTTGAACGAAACAAACCAGCAGGAATATATAGACCGTATCAGCCCGGACTGGTCAGGCAGTTTGCCGGCCACACTCTTTATAAACAAAGGAAAACAGCTACGCCGTTTGCAGGAAAAAGAATTCACCTATGACCAATTGGTAACAATTTACAGATCATTAAAATAGTACCGTTATGCGAAGCTTACTCATGCTCTCTCTGCTTATGCTGGGGCTTATTGCCCGTGCACAGGTAACAGGTTACCAGGTAGGCGATGTGGTAACCGATTTTAATTTGAAGAATGTTGATAACAAGAATGTTTCACTGGCCAGCTTCCCCAATGCCAAAGGCTATATTGTGATATTCGGCTGTAATACCTGCCCGGTATCACGCGGCTATGAGAACAGGATGGTAGCGCTGCAGCAGCAGTTCGCGGCCAAAGGTTATCCTGTGATCATGATCAATCCCAATGATCCTGAAGCACAACAGGGAGAAGCTTTTGAAGATATGCAGCAACATTATAAGAAAAGCAGCCTGACCTTCCCCTACCTGGAAGACCCGGGACAGGTAGTAACCCGCCGTTTCGGCGCGCTACGCACCCCGCATGTGTTTGTATTACAAAAGAACAATAAAGGCGTCGTAGTATCTTATATCGGCGCAATAGACAATGATCCTGATAATGATAACGCCAGCAGGATCAATTATGTGCAGAACGCGGTGAATGCATTGATGGCAGGGAAACAGCCGGAGCCTTCACTGACGAAAGCAGTGGGATGCGGGGTGAAGTCGAAGAGAGGGTAAGAAAGTCAATGGTCCATAGTCCATGGTCCATAGCAGATCAGTTAATTCATGTATCCCGCAAAAAAGCCCATAGCTTATAACGCATCACAAAGTAGCGTTACATGCTATGGACTATGGACTATCGACTATGGACTAGCTTAGAAATTCCATCCCGCTTTCAGCCCCCAGAACTTAACGTTCTGCTCGCTTTTGTACCAGCCTTCGTATTTAGCCTGGAAATCAAATCCCAGGATACGGATACCAATACCAGGAGAGAAGATAACAGCAGAACCATCCGGGCCGTCACCTATATAGTTGGCTGCACCGCTTTCTACTTTCACATATAACAGGGGAATGGGGAATTTGTATCTCAAACCAACACGTACAGGTACGGCCTGCAGAGCATCAATTTTTGTTGTGCCTACACCTGCTATATCTATCTCTTTACCCCCGAAACGCATGTAGCTTACAGAGCCGGTCACGGCCAGGCCGCCAATCAGCTTAACGTCAGCTCCCAAACCAGCGCCGAAGCCTGTATTGTGCGTATCGCTCAGGTCACCGATAGGGATGCCTGCTTCTACGAAGGGACCAATACTGAATCGTTTAAGGGGATTAAGCTGTGCGTGAGATAAATTGCTGGTCATACACAGGATCAGCAACATACCGGTAATGATAGAAAAGGTCTTTTTCATCATGTAGCATTTAGTTTTACAGGAAAGGTTATTATAAATTTTGCGTAAATGTAAATAAATGATTCGGAATTTCTTGCTTACCTTTATAAAAATTTAGCCTTATACATAATCAGGACCAAATTTCGAGCCAGATTAGTTGTTCAGGCCTTTTCGGTACACTACCTTTAGAGGTAGTTATTCTTTCCCCTGAAATTCCCCCTTGCTCTGCGTCAAAACCCCAGGATAACGTATCGATAACGTATCGATATCGTATCGATATAGTAACTCTTATAAGAGATACATCATCTTTACGTGACGGATACGAATACAATAGGAATTCCCGGTATGTTATGAGGTATCAATAGGATTTTTACCAGGTTCACCCTAAACCTTCTAAATACCTTCTCTGTTAATCAGTGTTAACGTATTAAACCCTGACCGCCCTCTTCAAGTCAGTATTTCGCGTTTACAACACTGGGGCCCTGGCGCCTGTTAAGGAGTGTTAAGGACTGTTAATTAGTCTTAATAAAACACAGTGCGGCGCGAAAAGTGAACGCTCTTTTAATCACGAACAGGATTTTACAATGAAGCGCGTCTTTTTATTCTTGATCATTTCCGTAACGGCCATCAGCGGCCGTCTCACCGCTCAGGATACCGCCACTGCCAGCCTGCCGGAAAAATGGACACTCCAGCAATGTATCGATTACGCCAGGCAGCATAACATCCAGCTGAGCAACCTGCGTTTAAGCCAGCAATCCAGCCGTGAGGACCTGCTGCAATCCAAAGCAGCGCGGCTACCCAACGTGACAGGTGCGGCTTCTCAATACTATACCCACGCCAAGAATGCTGACCCGGTCATAGGCGGCTTCCAGACACAATCTTCCATTGCCAGTAATTACTCACTCAATTCAAGCTGGACACTATACCAGGGCGGCTATATCAAAAACGACATCAAAGAGAAAGATCTGCTGTTACAGGCAGCTAATCTGAATGTGCTGCAATCGGAAAATGATATTACCCTGCAAATTACGCAGGCTTACCTGAATATCCTGCTGGCCAGCGAAAACATCGTATATGCCAAAGACCTGCTGCAAACCTCGCAGGCACAGCGGCAACAGGGACAGCAACGTTTTGATGCGGGCAGCATTGCGCGTAAAGACCTGGCGCAGCTGGAAGCGCAGCAGGCTACGGATCAATATTCACTGGTAACTGCCGAAAATAGTTACAGGCAAAATTTATTAACACTCAAACAGCTGCTGCAATTGCCTACTACTTATCAATTCGGGATCGTACAGCCGGATACGATGGCGGTAGAAAAACCGGTGCCCAGCCTGGCTGCTGCACAGGACCTGGCCCTGCAAAGCAGGCCGGAAGTCAAGAACGGGGAACTGTCTGTACAAGTAGCGGAAATAGGACTGGCTAAAGCCAAGGCGGGATTTAAGCCTACCCTGAGCCTGGGCACCAGCCTGGCCTCCGGTTTTTCTGATAACCAGTCTTACAGCTACTGGCAGCAGCTGGATAACAACTTCTACCAAAGGGCGGGATTGACACTGGCCGTTCCCATCTTCAGCAACCGGGTGAACAAGACCAATGAAGCAAAAGCGAAGATCCAGATAGACCAGGCTAAACTATCCCTGCAGGATACCAAAATGGTGCTGTCGCAAACCGTAGAGCAGGCTTATCTCAACCTGCAAAATACGCAGGAACAGTACAAGGCTGCTGAACAACAGCTTACGGCCGCAGAAGAAGCGTACCGCATTGCAGTAGAACAGCTGAAGCTGGGCGCGGTGAACATTGTAGACCTGCAGGTACAGAAGAACCTGTACATACAGGCCCTGCAATCCTTTATACAGGCCAAGTACAGCACTATCCTCAACAGAAAGATATATGAATTCTATACAGGAGAACCAGTAACAAACGAATGAAATTATGAAAAAGTATAAATGGCTAATAGCAGGCATTGTCGTCCTTTTGCTGACAGCACTTTGGTTCTGGAAATTCCGGAACCGGGAAGCGCCCGTGATGATCAGTACAGAGAAACCTGCCTATGGGTTCATTGCCAATGCGATCACCGCCACCGGCACCATTCAGCCGGTAGACACGGTGTCTGTAGGCACACAGGTATCGGGCACCATCAAATACATCTATGCTGATTTCAATACTCAGGTAAAGAAAGGACAGCTGGTGGCTGAACTGGACAAATCTCTGTTACAGGCCCAGGTAAACCAGTACCAGGCCAACCTGCGCTCAGCAGAAGACCAGCTGGTGTACCAGCAAAGCAATTTCAACCGGCAGTCACAATTGTTCCAGGTAGGCGCCATTGCCCGGGCGGATTATGAAACAGCCCAGTATACCTTCAACAGCGCTAAAGCGAATGTGGCCGCTATAAAAGCACAGCTGCAATCGGCCAACCAGAACCTGTCCTACAGCAATATCTACTCTCCTATTGACGGCGTGATCATGAGCAGGAATGTGAACATCGGGCAAACAGTGGCCGCCAGCTTCAACACGCCTACCCTGTTCATTATCGCCAAAGACCTGACCAAGATGCAGGTACAGGCCAGTGTGGACGAAGCAGACATCGGCAACGTACAGAAAGGGCAACGTGTAACCTTCACTGTAGATGCATTCCCCGACGATGTATTTAACGGCACCGTACAGGAGATCCGTCTGCAACCCACTACATCTGCCAACGTAGTGACTTACGTAACCATCATAGACGCTCCCAACAACGATATGCGGCTCAAACCCGGGATGACCGCTAACGTTACCATCTATACGAAAGAAGCTAAGGATGCACTCCTGATCAGTGCCAAGGCGCTGAAGTTCAAGCCGGATTCCTCTCTGCTGAAAGGTTACGTGATCATAGGCCACCGGGGCAGGGATAGCAGCCATGCGCCGGGCTCCTCTCCTGCCTTTTACCGCAGCAAGCGTCCGGACACGCTGCAAACAACACCGGATACCACCAAAAGGCTCACCTCCCCGGATGAAGCGGCGCACCGGGCCTCCGTATGGATCCAGCACGGCGATACGCTCGTGCAGCGGCGGATCCTGACAGGACTGAATGATGAGACGAATGTACAAGTGTTACATGGATTGGATACATCGGATAACGTGATCAACGATGCCCGGCGCTTAAGCCGCAGTGAGAAGAGCAGCCAGGCTACGAAGAGCCCCTTCATGCCGTCAAGACCGAGAAGCGGAGGAGGAAGAAGAGGAGGATGATCATGGGGGATGTGAGGATATGCTGATAAATTAAAAATGATGAAACGATGAGTAATAAAATATTGGATATACAGGAACTGAAAAGGGAGTTCCGGATGGGAACGGAGACGGTGCGGGCGCTAAAGGGAGTGTCGTTTGAGGTAAACTCCGGAGAATTTGTGACCATCATGGGTAGCAGCGGCAGCGGCAAAACAACCTTGCTGAATATACTGGGTTGCCTGGACAAGCCTACTGCAGGTAATTATCTGCTGGATGGCGTGAATGTGGGCGGGCTCTCGCGCGATGAGCTGGCAAGGCTGCGTAACCGTAAGATAGGCTTTGTGTTCCAGTCGTATAACCTGCTGGCGCGCACCAGTGCATTGGAGAATGTAGAATTGCCGCTGTTCTACAATTCCGCACTGACCGCGCATGATAGAAAAGAAAAGGCGATCAAAGCCCTGGAAGCTGTAAAGCTGGAAGAACGACTGGACCACATGCCCAACCAGCTGTCTGGCGGACAGCAGCAACGTGTAGCCATTGCCCGTGCCCTGGTGAACGAGCCTGTAATGATACTGGCGGATGAGGCTACCGGCAACCTGGATACACGTACCTCTTACGAGATCATGGCGCTCCTGCAGGAGCTGCACCAGGCAGGCAAGACCATCGTATTTGTAACGCATGAACCGGATATCGCCGCTTTCAGCAGCCGGACCGTCATGCTGCGGGATGGCAAGGTGATTAAAGATCAGAAGAATGAAAATATCAGATCGGCAAGGCAGGCTTTGGCGGAATTGCCGGTAACCGACGACTATTAACGGTTTGAAAGTTTGAGGGTTTAAACGTTTGAAGGTAATCCGCGAACGTTTCAAACTTTCAAACCTTTAAACCCTCAAACTATAAGTATTAGTTATGAGCTTTCTCAATCTTATAAGGATCGCCTTCCGCGCTTTGCAGCGTAACAAGCTGCGGGCATTTCTCACCATGCTGGGCATCATCATCGGCGTAGGGGCAGTGATCGCCATGGTGGCCATTGGCCAGGGCTCCAAGCAAAGCATACAGGACCAGCTCTCAAGCATGGGCTCCAACATGATCACGGTACGGCCCAACAGTAATGTAACGGTAGGCGGAGGCGCCAGGCTGGATGCCACCAGCCTGCAAACACTGAAACTGGAGGATGTGAATGCCATTGCACAGCAGGCGCAGTATATCAGCGCCGTTTCGCCGCAGGTATCTGGCAGAGGACAGGCCATCAGCGGAGCCCTGAACTGGCCCACGACCATACAGGGCGTAAGCCCGAATTACCTGGATATACGGGACTGGCCCCTGAAAGACGGCATCGCTTTTACCGAGAACGATGTCAAGGCCGCCAGCAAAGTATGCCTGGTCGGACAAACCGTAGTAGAGAACCTGTTCAGCACCGGCGAAAGCCCTGTGGGGAAAACCATCCGCTTTAACAAGATCCCCTTCAAAGTGATCGGCGTGCTTAGCGAGAAAGGTGAGAATGCATTCGGACAGGACCAGGACGATATCATCATTGCCCCCTACACCACCGTGCAGAAAAGGATCCTGGCCATTCCCTACATCCAGAACATATATGCGTCTGCGATAGATGAGAGCAGCACCACACAGGCCACGGCAGAGCTGACAGATATCCTGCGCAGCGCGCATAAACTAAAAGTGGGTGACGATGATGATTTTACAGTGAGAACACAGGCAGAACTGATCAATACCTTTAGCTCTACCAGTCAGCTGCTAACGGTGCTGCTGGCTGCCATTGCAGGGATCTCCCTGGTAGTAGGCGGTATCGGCATCATGAACATCATGTATGTATCGGTAACAGAACGCACCAAAGAAATAGGCCTGCGTATGTCTATTGGCGCCAGGGGCATCGATATCCTGCTGCAGTTCCTGATAGAAGCGATCCTGATCAGTATTACCGGTGGGATCATCGGAATCCTGCTGGGACTAACGGCGTCTAAACTGATCACCATCTTTCTCTCATGGCCTACCCTGGTATCAGAAAGTTCTATCGTGCTTTCTTTTCTCGTGTGTACTGTTACAGGGGTATTCTTTGGATATTACCCGGCGGTGAAGGCCAGCAGGCTGGATCCGATAGAGGCGTTGAGATATGAATAACAGCTGCTGGCTATTAGCTGTTAGCTTCTAGCAGCTAATAGCCAGCAGCTAAAGGCTTCTTTACAACAGCCCTTCAATCACCCTCACCATCTCCTTAAACTCCACCGGATCATAGAGGCGCGTAAGGAATGCAATGTTCCCTTCTTTATCGATGATAACATTACGGGTAACGCCCGCCTTTTTATCGGCGAAGCGGCCAAAGATATCCGCGCCGGGATCGAGGGCCAGGGGGTAAGTGATGGCCATATCCTGCTGGAATTTCTGCACTTTCTCCAGCGGCTCGTCGCGGTCTACGCCGATGAGCACAAAGTTTTTGTCTTTATAGGCCTGCCATACCTCTTTTTCGAGATGAGGCATTTCTTCGCGGCATACTTTACACCAGCTGGCGGTAAATTGTAACACCACTACTTTGCCTTTTAATTCTTTGAGCGTGGTTTTGCGGCCGTCGGCATATACCAGGGGAAAATCGTCCGGCGCTTTATCACCTGTTTTTACAATGTAGCCACGGGTATCGCTGGCGGCCTGCTCTGCAGGGGCCTGGGCAAACAGGGAGCTGGCGCAGAGTGTAAGCGCGGCCGTTAGTGTTGGTAACTTTTTCATGGTCAAGAAAAATTTAAACTGGGTGAATATTTATTGTGACTTTTTCCATCCGTTATCTGCTGCAGTAGCGGTTTCGCCAAAGGCGCCTTTTTCACCGGCATTGTCCTTGCCACCAAAGGTGTAGACCGCTTGCTTTACCAGGTCCAGCTGGTCCTGGGGAAGCGGGTATTCTGTAGGCGTACCGCCGATCAGCAGGTTATGGCGGCGCATAAAAGCAAAGGGATTGATCACACTACCTGCACCATCTATTTCAATCGCATATTCGTAATGCAGTGCGTGCTTCAGTGAATCTGCCAAAGGCGGCACATCTGCAAGGTCTCCTTTGGCCTTGCGCGCAGCGGCAGGATCATTGAGCAGGGCTGCAGCGCCTGCATAATCCTGTAGCCAGTACCTGGATTCAGCCTTGAGCAGGCGAAGCTCTTCTGCCAGGAAATAAGGATTGATGGCGCCGGCTGTATTCAATGTATTGGCATTATTATACCAGCGCTTACGGAAATAGTTGGAGAATAAACCGCGGCCCCTGGACTCCATGAGGATACCAAAGCTGGGCGTATAACCAAAGTATTGATAGAAACGCTGGTCATGGGAAGTAATAGCACCTAAGATGCCGGTAGCCGGGTAATAATTAGGCGTTTGCCCGGTATTGTCGGCCAGGTAAGGGATCTTGATATCAGGCGGCAGCCAGCCGGAGCCGTCGGAATTACGTTGTGTCAGGAAGCTCACTAACTGGTTATAGTAGCCACCTGCATTGGTGCTGAGCAGCAGATCTGTACTCAGGCCTTTTTCTGCATAGGAGAGTACCTTTTGCCAGTGGGCAGCACCAAGTGTGGCAGCTTCTGCCTGGTCCCTGGGCAGGCCAGCCAGGATACGGGCGGCCAGTGAATTGCTGAGGGCAATGAAGTCCGCTCTATTGATAACAATACCCTGCAGGAAATCGAAGCGCAGGCTTTCATGGGCGCTGGCCAGTTCAATCGCTGTATCGAGCAGCGCAACACCATTCTTTACCAGTTCGCTGTAAGCATGGGGAAAGCTGCGGGTAGTGAGACCCGCATCATCTACGATCAGTCCGCGGTCAAAAATAAGGCCCAGGTATCCCTGTGCTACTCCCTTTGCAAAGTAAGCAGCCACCCGGCAATCGGCAGTGCGGTCTTTTCCCTGCGCGTCTGTCAGCTTTTTTCCCTGGCGCTGCACCATATCAAGTGCAAGGGTGGCATCAAGATTCGCCTGGTAGAAATTGTTATAGAAAGTGTTCCAGGTAACGGCGCCCCGGTAAGATACGTTGTTGTTAAGCCTTATGCGGGCTTCTTTTGCAAAGTCCCACCATTCGCTGTTACGGTTGGTATTGGTCGTTTGATCTGCCAGCAGGCTAAAATGCACACCTGCCGAGCTGGTACTGGTATTAAAAGCGGTTTGTACGCTGCTGGTGGTTAGCTTCAGGCCCAGGTCCCTGATCCTGGCCAGGGCTTCTTCGTTGGTAAGGGTAGCCGGGTTGTCAAAGTCTGTACGCTTACAGGCTGTCAACAGCAGGAACAAGGCGACTACCAAATGTATTCTTCCCATAGATCATATAGACTTTACAAGTTAAAAGAAAGCTTTGCACTGTAGGTACGGTAAGCAGGATAAGGGTAAAATTCGTATAACCCTTCCGGTGTAACGCCCTGGTATTTGGTCCAGGTGTAGAGGTTCCGGCCTGTTAGCGCCAGCCTGGCATTTTTCAATACCTTGCTGAGCCCGAGCCGTTCTATCGGCAATGTGTAGCCGATGGATACTTCACGCAGGCTGACATAACTGCTTTTCTCCAGCCAGTAATCCGTTACCGTTTGTCCGTTGAACACGCCCTGGGTAAAAGTAAGCGGTAGTCCGGCCTGCGCGGATTCGTCAGAGAATGCAGAGCGGTACTGATACGTGAGGTATTGCACCGTCATATCGTATTTCTGTCCGCCCTGTTTCCAATCGAGTAAGGCGTACAGGGTAAAAGGCCCTACATTGAAAGTGTTGCTGAACCCGAGCTGGAAATCCGGTTGTGCATCGCCAATGAACTTTGTATTGCCGGTAGCCGCGTTATAGTAAAAGACCGGTGTTTCTGCGGCAGTGCCCAGCTTACTTTTCTCTACCACGAAGCCCAGCTGGTTAACAGTATAGTCTTCCGGTCTGAGTTTACCATTACCACTGTTCAATACAAAACCGCTTTTATCTGTCTGCAGCTGGGAAAGATCTGTAAGGATGCTATAGCCATAGAATGCATAAGGGCTCACACCTTCGGCTTTTCGGAAGTAGGTGCCGTCGCGGAACTCGGGCACACCGCCCAGGTCAGTGATCCGGCTGCGTACACGGCTGAAGGTGAGACCGGCTGTCCATGAAAAGCGCTGGATGGCCAGCACATTGCCGTTGATCTCCAGCTCGATAGAGTTGGACTTCACCGCGCCGAGGTTGCCATAGATCTTAGCGGATCCGGAAGTGGGCGGGAAGGCCGGTACCTGGATAAAATCATGCGTGCTGGTAGAGCGGGCATAGTTTGCCTGGATATTGATACGTCCGAGGAGTACGGCATCAAAGCCCAGTTCCAGCTCTTCGGTAACCGCACGTTTCAGATCGGTATTGTCCCGTTGCTGGTAGCTGATGCCGCCGGAACCGGTGATCGATACCTGGCTGTCTTTAGCGCCGAAGGCAGGCAGACTTCCTGCTTTACCGTAGGCGGCCCGCAGCTTAAAATCAGTGAAAGGATACAATCTTACATCTTCCGAAAGGCGGTAGGCGGCGGCGATACGTGGGAAGAAAGCGGCGCCTACATTAGCGCCGAAGCGGGAGCTTTTATCCAGGCGGCCAAGTGCATCAATGAACCATTTGTTCCTCCAGCCTGCTTTGATATTCAGGAAATAGCCGTAGTTCACTGTCTGCTGCCAGTCGGAACTGGTGGCGCGGGTATCGGCGGCAGATACATCGAGGTCATGCACCGGTGCGCTTAAGTTGTAACCGGAGGCGCTGTCTGAGGTGAAGAGCGCTTCTTCATACACCATCTTCAGGGTAGCACCCAGGTCAAAGTCGGCCACCTTGGTGTTATAATTCAGCTGGGCCTGTCCGTTGCGGGAAGATGTTTTGCGGTTAGTGATCCCGTAGAAGCCATTGTTATGCGTAACATCCGGGCTTACCGTTTGATACCCTACCGGGTAATAATCCTCTTCACGATAGTAGGCCCGTTGTATGGACCCATACACTTCTGCGCTGAGATGATCAGTGAGATGGTATTTCAAACGGGCGCCTGCGAGGATGTTATCATTGTTATTCGTATATTCTCTTTTGCTCCATTCGTAAAAGGGGTTGTTGACGCCAAAATTCTGTATATCCATTCCGTAGGGTTTGAATGCAAAATCGCCATTGGCGTCTTTCTCCCGCAGGTCTATAAAGGGCTCCATCAGAGAGGTGGCATACAGCAGCGAGCCACTGCCATCCGGCAATGGCGCAGAAGGCGTTACATCGTTGTAGTACTGTATGGTGATATCAGCCTCCAGCTTGGCGTTGGGACGATAGCCAAAATTGAATTTAGCGGTTCTCCGTTTGTCCGGATTGATCGGTTCCGCCACTCCTCCCTTGTACTGGTTCATAAAGGAAGCATACACGTTATACTTATCAGTAGCGGTTGACAAAGCGATGAAATTGGAATAGTAAGGCTTATTGCCCAGCATATTATCAACGTTATCATAGCTTTGCTGATAAGGATGCAGGTTAACGGCGTAGCCGTTGGATTGCAGGTCCACCGTACGTGCGTTGCCGTTCAGTACAAAGGAACCATCGGGATTCACCTTGAAATGATGGTAGCGCGAAGTGGCGGGCGTACGCTGTACATTGCTGATGCCCACTTCGTTATCTACTGTAATATTAAGGCGGCCATTGCCTTTCCCTTTTTTGGTAAGCACCTGTATAATGCCCCCCTCTCCTCTTGTACCATAGAGTGCTGCGGCGGCCGCACCTTTTACTACTTCGATGGATTCAATGTCCTGCGGGTTCAGATCAGACAGGCTCAGGCTGGTCACGAAACCATCCACCACGATCAGCGGAGGGATATTGCCGAATACGGATTTAGCGCCTCTGAGATAAACGGTGGCGGCTTTATTACCGGCTGCCTGGTCTATCTGGATACCTGCCACTTTTCCGCGGAGTGATTGGGAGGCATCGAGGGCGGAGACGGTGTTCAACTGGGAATTGTCTACGCGGGTAAGCGCAAAGGAGAGCTTTTTGCGGCTGGTGCCTTCTGCCACACCGGTTACCACTACTTCGGACAGCTGTTTAGGATCAGGCTCCAGGATAACATTCACCTGGCTTTGCCCGGCGGCAGGCGCTTCCTGTGACAGGAAGCCAATGTAGGTAAAGACCAGCGGGCCTGCGTTTTCCGGGACCTTTAAGGAGTAATGACCACCGGCGTCTGTTTGTGTGCCGATGTTAATATGCTTTGTTTTGACGGATACGCCAATGAGCGGCTGCCCGTCTTCTTTGCTCTTTACCTGTCCGGTGATCGTTCGGTGTTGTCCAAACAGTTTAAACGTAAAGAGGCATCCACCCAGTAAAAGCGGGATCATCAGGTTGGTTCGCATGATGGTTGATTTTTGAAATTACGGATTATCCGCCTGGTGGGACAGCGGATAATCCGTTATAGCATGTTATTTGATCAAGGTTGTGATCTCGTCCAGCTTAGCGCTCAAACGGTTCACCGCTGCGGCGGCCACCTGGATCTGTTCCTGGGCTTCTTTCCAGTTACGCTGTTCAATCGCTTCGCGTATACCGGGAAGAGTTTTCACGCCATAACCGGTGTAAAAGCCGGGAGCGTAAATGGTGTGTTTGAACCAGGAACGGCGGGGCAGACCGGCTTCAGTGAGCAGGCTTTGCTCGGCTTTGTACAGCGCTTCGTTGAGGCTTTGCCGTGCGGCGGGCGTAATGGTGGTTTTACCCAGGGAGTCGGCCAGTTTTGCGCTTGATTTGTCCAGCGCTACGAGTGCGTTCTGCAGGGCAGAGAAATCGATGTAAGGCACTTCTGCTTTTGCTGCCGGCGCCGTAAAAGGTTTGGTGGGATCGGCAGCCAGCTGATAAGTGCGGTCTTTGATCAGGCGGTTTTCCAGCAGGGTGCTTTCGCGCAGCTGGTCCGTTTGGTCAGTGAGATCTTTTACATAACCATTGATGGTTTTATGCAGATCGCTGAAGTCGAAAGGCAGCACATCTGCATCTGCCAGGCGAAGGGCAGCGCGGCCGGCTACTTTAGACAGGGCTACACCGTAGTGAAAGCCGGGATCTTTGAAGCGGGAATAATCGTCGTAAGAGTCGTAGATAGAATGGTATTCGCCGCCGTCATCTTCTCCTCCAAAGCCCAGGTTCAGTGAAGGAATGCCCAGGTGCTGGAAGAAAGGAGAATAGTCTGATCCGGAGCCCAGCGCGCCCAGTGTGAGGGATTTCTTCTCCAGCTGCTCCTTTCGTTTCGCAGGGGCGGCATTTACTACCTGTGCGGCTTTCATTCTTTCGTATATGCTTACCTGTGTTTGCGGATCGGTCACATCTTTTGCCACTCCGTCCATCAGCTTTGTCAATGCATGGGAACCGCCTGCGCCGAGGAAGCCGCGGCCATTACCATCTGTATTGATGTAGGCCACTGCTTTTTGCTGCAGCTCAGCAGCGTGATCTTCCACCCATTCAGTAGAGCCCAGAAGGCCGGGTTCTTCGCCATCCCAGGCGCAGTATACGAGGGTACGTTTAGGTTGGTAGCCGTTCTTCGCCAGCGCGCCGATGGCTTTCGCTTCTTCCAACAGGGATGCCAGTCCGCTAACCGGATCTCCGGCGCCATTCACCCAGGCATCGTGATGGTTTCCGCGTACAACCCATTGATCAGGATATTGTGCGCCTTTAATGGTGGCGATCACGTCATAGGCCGGTACAATGTCCCAGTTACATTCCACTTGCAGATGCACGGTAGCTTTGCCGGGACCGGTATGATAAGTGATAGGCAGCGCTCCTCTCCAGTCTTCCGGCACTACCGGACCTTCCAGGGCGGCCAGTAAGGGCTGCGCATCGTGATAGCTGATGGGCAGTACAGGTATTTTCAGGATGGTGGGCGCAGCAGTGCGTTCCATTCTTTTGGCGTTGGCTGTAGCGCCGATGCCCGGTGTAAGCGGATCACCGGGATAGATCACCATATCCATGACGGAACCGCGTTGTACACCATGTTCATTTTTAAAGGCCCCTTTAGGATATACGTCGCCTTCGTAATAACCATCTTCTTTAGGATCTGAATAGATGATACAGCCAATAGCGCCATGCTCTGCTGCCACTTTAGGCTTGATGCCTCTCCAGGAGCGGCCGTAGCGGGCAATGACGATCTTACCTTTAACGTCTACACCTAAACGCTCCAGCTGTTCGTAGTCGGCAGGAAGGCCGAAGTTCACATATACGAGGGGTGCGGTCACGTTACCGTCGCCACTCCAGGCGTTATAGGTAGGCAGCTGGCCTGCTTGTCCGGAAGTAGCGTCTTCTTTCAGTGCAGGCTCTTTCAGCAGGGCGGTATATTTTGTAGGAGCGGTGAGCTCCAGCACCCTTGTTTTGGGTGTAGGAAACAACACCTGGTAGGTTTCAATCCGGGCATCCCATCCATAGCTCTTAAACTGGCTGAGGATCTTTTCTGCTACGGCTCTACCTTCTGCAGCGCCCACATTGTGAGGCCTGGAGGAAAATGTTTTAATGTTTTCACCAATGTGCGTGCTGCTGAGCTGTTGATCAAAACTCGCTTCCAATTGGGCATTGTTCCCTTTTGCGCCGTTGGCCTTCTCCTGTGCAGCTACGGGATGGCTAAGCTCCAGGGCAAGGGCGGCAGCCATGGCAAGCGTAATAGGTTTTCTCATGTTGTTGTTTTAAAGGCAGATGTTATGCAGGTTATTGAATTTTGGTTGATGCAGACCACTATAGTCTACTGATTCTGTGGACAATTATACGGCGAATAGTTTTATTATGCAAGGGAAAGTTAGTTAACACCTGTCAGTTAACAGTCTTTAGTGATGAGTGGTATCGGCGGGTTGGCGAGCCGAGGTGTCGGGGCGTTGGGGTTGTATACTATCTGCGGGTATTGTGTTCGTAGAGTCAGTGCGGGTGGTATCCCTGGTTTTGCCGGTGAGGATACTGTCTGCCTGCATGGGGCTGATACGGGTATTAGGTGCATTGCGTTCCTGGCGGCTCATGGTACCCATTTTTCCCATGTCTTTTAGTTCTTTTTTACTGAAGAGGTTCTGGGGATGTTTTTCTCTGCGGAGGCCTTCGTCAAAGCGGTATTCGGCGCCCATACGGGGGGCCTGGTAAACGTGTTCTTTGCGTTCGAAGACGTGGCGGACACGGGCGCAACCAAATAGCAGCAACGCGAAAAGGAATATGGTCACTATCTGCCGGGGTAGACGCATATAGATTAGATTTAATTAGATATGGATATAGCAATGACTCTGAGGGGATAACGGTCAGGGGCCGGGGTTTATTGCACTACTTTATGTCATACCTGATATTATCACTCTTCGCGGGCGGCAATACCATCTATCTTATAATCATCCTTTTCTTTTATCACCGATAAGGTGATGGTAACCGTTGTTTTGCTTTCGGTATCTGAAAAAGAAACAATGTAAAAACCCTTTCCCTTTTCAGGATGCCGCTTCACAGATAAAGTCTTTATCCAGCTGTCATCCGTATCCTGTGCATTTATGAAAGGATCATAATCTAATTGAAGCTCCTTCATCCTGGATAAGAGCCCGGCGGTACAGTATTGTTTCCTGATCGAATGTAGTTTCTTTTCGCTGGGCGGGTTTTTTGAGATCTCAGTAATATACCTGGTATAAAACTCTTTTAACATCTCTGTTGCGGCGTCGTTGGGCGAAGCAGCCTGGATGCTTACAGGATGGCTGAAAAATACGAAAGCAGTGAGCAGCAATGAGACAAGCGTTACTGGTTTCATATGATAAATAATGTGTTATGTGATGGAATAGGTTCGCCTTAATATACTATTTTTCCTCCAATTTGCTATAAATAAGCGTCTATTTTATATTGCGCGCCTTCCTTCACGACATGCAATTTCATATGAGTCTGCGTTTTGCTATAGTTGTTCAGATAGGATACAACGTATACATCTGCTTTCTGAGGATCTTTGGTGATAGTTAATGTTTTCAGCCAATCGATATCAAAATCCTGCGCATTTATAAACGGATCGGAATCCATCTCTCCTTCTTCCATTTCATGTTTCATTTTAGTCAACATCTTTGCTGTACAATATTTCTTTTGGATGGATTCCAGCTTGTCCTCATTGGACTCAATCTTTGTACCTTCAGTAATATAACTTATATAAAACTCTTTCAACATCTTAATGGCTGGGTCATCGGAAGCTTTAGCCTGTGACTGACAAGAGAGATTAGCAAAGGTGCAGGTGAATGCCAGGAAAAGAAATAGAGTTTTTGATTGCATGTTGTTTCTTATGTTTTGTTATTTAAATCTTATCAGGAGCTCCATCTGGTGATGCTATCCGGTTGCGACAGCAAGGTTTTTATTTACTTTAACCTTATCCCGCAGGTAACCGGACAAAATGGGATAAAATTGTCTTACTGCATTATCAAGAGGCCGATCGGGGTAGTAGTCAACGATGGTCTCGCCATTACGGTCTATGATAAGTTTCACAATTTTAAAACTATCAATAACCGCATTTTTATGGATGTAAAGGTTCACTACAGCAAACCCGGTCGATTCTCCCTTACCCAAACTAACAGGTAGCGCCGCGAAACGATCTTCCTGTTCAATTTCAAATAGCATTGGCTGTATAGGATCAATGATGACGTTGGGAGTGCCTGCAGTTGGTTGGTGTGACTGAATCCAATCTGCATCCAGCGCTTTTGATGTGTAGTTAAAAACGAGCTCTTTATCCCATTTGAGCTTTCGTTTTATTAATATCTTACCTGCATGATCTGTCTTATATGGTTCATGATAATTAGATAAGACGGTTTCTAGGTGTTTATAAAATTGAGCATCCACTTGCGCGCTTTCATAAACGTCCTTTCCAGGTTGGAAAAGAACAGGCTCAAATTCGACATACGTGTTCAGGTAGTAGAAATAAATTATACTACATAAAAGCGGAAGGAATAACCAGACCAGCCATTTTTTAGCTTTCATAATATTAGATAACAGAGTACTGTGCCATCGGAGTTCTTAAGTCTATTATTGAATGTCTTCGTTAGTTTAAGCCATAGATTGTTTTAAACTGAAAGTTAGCATACTCTTCAAAACTCATCACTGTTTTCACTCCCACCGCTTTCCACTTATCAGCTTCAAGACGACGATATGCTCTTACTATCAAAGGGAAGTCAAATTTTGAAGCATGTATATCTTCCTGTCTCTCCGGATCACGCATCGGCGCAACGAAGGCTACGCAATTAAAATCAGCGTAGCTGTTCTCACATCCTTTGTCAAGTGCTTCTCCAATTATGGTGTAGTCCTTAGTACTGTTTTGTGTAACCCCAGTCTTATAAGTAAAAATGATCTGATAGGTCTGCGGACAGTCATAACACGCAGCAAAACCCAGATTAGATATAGAATCTTTGCTTGCTTTTGTTCCCTGTAAACTACCTAAGTGTGTCCTAAAGTGCTGACAATTACTTAGAAAACCGGTTGTATCGAATTGTTGATCCAGTTCGCTTCCAGGAGTCGCTTTTTCAAGTGAGGAAAAAGAATCTGCTGCCATGCTGGTATTTGGATGGGAGGAAGAACATCCTGCAGCTAATGCCATAGTTAAAATTAGTATTCTGTTAATATACATTACTGAAAAATTTAAAAAGAAGAGACCGAGAACCTCTGTTTTAAAATATCACTCATAAGAGAACGCATCTGCGAGGGATCCAAAGTTGTTCTAGTAGTTGTTTGGCCATCGCTTATGGTTACATTTACGTGATCACTTTGTTTCTTATCATCTTTTTTTTCTTGCTTTGCGACCTCTGATTTTTGTCCATCAATTTTCCCATCGGGTGTTTCCGTCACGGGCCTAAAAAACCCTTTCCAGCCTTTATGAGAAGTAAATTCAGACAATTTCCTATCGGTACGGATGGTACCTTCGTCAGTACCATATGCTTCAAGTGTGTGTACCGTCCCATCTTCATCTATAGACTCAACGATACCGGTGTGACCGTGTGTTACACTTGTTACTTTCTTTCCTTTCTTTTTTGTCTCTGTATATCTCCAAAGGAACACATCGCCTATTTGTGGAACATCACTACTCTTAAACTTACTATCATCACCTAATTTATCAAGCAGCTCACCTGTCGCCAAAGATTCAATTTTTGTCGTTATTCCGTCAGCCGCGAGTACCCGACTAACAAGCTCTGAACAGTCGATATACTCTAAGGCTGCGTCCGTTGTACCGGTTCTGAGGTACGTTCTGTCTCCTTTATTTGTCCATTCATATTGTTGCTTATAAGGCGTACCTAGAAATGTTGCTGCCTTCTTTACCCTGTCACCCGGCCCCATGCCAAATATATCCGTGTACCTTATAGGGTCATTACCGGCATAAGCATAAGGCGTTATTACTGTATATTCTTCCGTTTTTGGATCAATTACAACAAATCGGCCTATTTGGTTGTCATACATTCTCGCGCCATAATCATACCATTCCAAGCCGCTGCCGTCACTGAACTCTTCATGTTGTTGCTCTTTACTGTTGTAGCGAAACCTATTAAGCTGTCTGGCAGTCAAAGATTTGCCGCTAATCCCTGCCATCGTGAGCCCGAACGGATAATAATGCGTTTCCTCCATCAACGGCCCGGTGCTATGCGCCACCACTATATTATCAAAAAACACATCCTGCCCGCTCTCATTGCTGGTATACACATATATAAATCCTGTCCGTTTTATTTCCATCTGATCAGTTGCAAGTGTCTGTAGCTCATCCGGTGCTCCCTGCACCTGCTTTACCCCGCTATTTTCGTCCACCAAGTTAAACTGATCATCGAATAAAACAAAATTCAAATATGACTTGGGTTTATCTTCTTGATTTTGGTTGGGATCTTTCTCCTTTAAATGCTGATAATCAGCACCTGTAAAATTCATAGAAATGGGCGATCCCGACCCTGTTCCTGTGTGAGAGCCATCCCCAATTAGTGGCAAACTACTGAAAGCATTGATAACTGCGGCAGCCATTTCCTCCATTAATGAGCTAGAGCCACTGGCAGCAGTTGATTTATAAAACGCCTTAGCGCCGATCTGCAGCTTATCTCCTGCCATTACGCGCAACACCAGGGACGGACCTATCTTCTGTCCATTTACGGCATTCAGCCGGGATACATAATTATTCGGATCGGTAGTAGGGTCATCGGTGTAACCGGCAGGTTTAGCGCTACGCGTGTTGTCTATATTGCTGAACAATGCGGCTTCCTTTTCGGCATTCTCCGTTTCCATCGTTGCCGCATATAGAGTTTGCTCCGTTTGATCTGTCAGCACCATACGCACATTACCCAAATGGTCTTTTATAAAGTAATCATATGCATAAGAGACCGGCTGCCCTGTCTTAAATACTGCCCGAGTACGGCCCTCTTCATGGCTTATGAACTGCAACACGTCGTTTTCGTAAATCACGGCCCCTGCATAATCAGTAGTTGTCGTTTTTGTGGTACCACCAGTATTATCTGTAACGATTTTTCTCAGCTTGTTACCTGCTGCATCGTACAAATACTGTATACTTCCTTTGCCAGTGATAGTAACTACTTCTGGCTGGTTACGATAGTTGTAGCTTATGTTCTCTATCCGTTTATTTTTGTCTATTGTCAGATTAGCATTAGGATCGTAGGCATAATCAATATCTGCTATAGGATTATTCAGGTTAGAGCTATTATTAGCTGCCGGCTCCTTAAAATCGCCTAAGGTACTCCCCTCTTCATTAGTTGCGTCTCGCACATACTGGAGCTTGTTGCTATAGTCCGGATAATGATAGGTCAGGTCGTCTACCATGGCCAGCGCATTACCTTTTAAGCCCATTTGCTTCATCCCTAAGATATTCCCATTGGCATCATAATGCAGGTTGCTAACGGAGTAGTCTACCTTATCCTTGGTCCAGCTGCCACTACCATAGTTTTGCTGGTTAAACTCAGCAGCTGTCAGCCGGTTTGCATTGTCGTATTTAAATCCATATGCCCGGGCTATACCATTTCCTTTACTCTTCCATTTGATACCGGATATATTACCATTCAACTGGCTAGTTTCAAAACCATAGTCGTAGCTTAACTCCTGACCAAACCAGTTACCCGAGCTGGCGGGAGTGTTTACAAAATCCTTGTTGATTCCTTTCAGCCAACCGCGGATATTATATTCATAGTTGAGGGTTTCCAGCTGTGGATCGGTGCCTTTCATACCCAGCTTTTTACTTTTCAACTGGCCTAATTCGTCGTAATCATTGTCTGACACAAGCCTTTCCAGTTCTGCATTGTCATTAAGCCTTTTCCTGCTAGTTTTCACCCTTCCTCCATGATCATATACGTTCATAGTGAGCATGGTTGTTTGAGGTGTTGCCGTACTACGCGGATTAGTGTGATACATATAGCTGCTGAGCAGCTTTCCACTAAAATCATAGCGATTAGAGATAACATCTTTCCCTCCATTTATATTATCTGTAACTACCTGTATTACACGGGCTTTATTATCATAATATGTGACCGTAACTAACCATTGATCTGTACCCAATATCCTAACCTTAGTACATGCAGGCAGACCGTTAATTATGGCGGCGAGAGCTGGTGTCTCCGGATACACATTACCTGTTTGATTTCCATCAAGCTCAAGTTTTTGAAACTGCTCCATCAGTGCGGGCTGGTCGCCGGCATTATTATAGGTATCATAAAAGCTATATGACAGCAGGTCCAAGTCAGTGGGGGACAATCCTGACAAAGGTAAAGTAACCATAATCAGATCAATCCCCTTCTCGATAGTCAGCACACCAGCTTTTACGTTGTTCATGTTGGTTTGGAGATCAGCCCGGGATGCCGTGGAATTATTATACAACGCAGTCATTACCGGCCTGTTCAGATCATCATAGAAGGTGCCAAGCCATTGACCTTTATTTTTTTGATTTCCATCTCTTGAAAACACAAGGCGATCGCGTACATCGTATACCATTTCCGTTGGCGCCTGCATGCCAGGCAAGCGTTTCTCGATCATACGCCTGCGCTTGTCGTACTGGTACTGGAAACACAGCTCATCCGCTATATTCTGCGTTAATGTCCAATTGGATTTGATGCCTTCAACCGCTTTGGGAGGAATAACGAAACGAAGGTTGCCCAGGTCATCATATATATAAAAGGTGCTGAGCCAATCATCATACCCCGGAGTCCCGGCATCATTCAGCTGTACTTTCTTGAGTACAACCCGGCCGTCCAGGTCGCTATATTCGATCACCTTATTGTAATGCTCATCGATTGTCTCATTTACAGACAAGGTGCCTGGCTGGTAATATCCACCTTGCTGCGGCAGGTTCGTGCTGTTAACGTCAATATTCCAGATTACCACCTTGTCATGGTCACCGTTCGTCCTTTCCAGTTGTCTAACCCCTATATTATTGCCTGTCCAGCTCTTTCCGGGGGCCGTTGTTTGCAGTACACGGTTCATGGGAGAGGCTTCGTACGTCGTGTTACTGTAATAGTATCCTTCCTTATTATTAAAAAAGTTATCGTAGAAGGCCGGTTGCTGGACATTGGCATCGATCCTGAATTTACCGCCGTTGCCATTATCGATATAAGGCAGGTATTTTTTTGCTTCTCTGCCAAAATCGTCATAGAAATTCGTGCTAATCAAGTCGTGCTTACCAGGGCTGGCTTCTTTGGCTACAGTTTGCATAGGGCGACCTAATCCGTCAAAGTATTGGGTTACCTGACGAACATCGTAGGGATCTGTTTGCTGATCTGCGACCGCGTGCGCTGTAATACCTGGTTTTGTGAATTCCCTAATCTTCACGTAATTCAAATTTTCCGGCGCCAGACCAGCGGTATCTACCGGCATGCCAGCAGAAGGCTCGGTTCCGTTTCCAGGTGCTGTATCACCATTAGGCCTGGATATTGCCGAAGTGTCAGCAGACCTTATGCCGATAATGTTGGAATAGCCGATATTGTCGCCGCAGATGGCCTTTCTCCGTACAAAAACAGGCTTTACGATAGGTATAACAGCGTCTGCCAGGGTTGACCATTGATATTCATTATAAGAAACCTCCCATTCATATTGTACATTGGCGCAGGTAGGTCCTGAAGCATCTTCCACATTATTCAGGGTCACACTGCTGCCGCTTGGTACAACCGGAGCGCTGGCGCTGATAATACCACCGACTAAAGGCTGCACAACAGATACTGTATTACTATAGGCTTTTATGCCGGCGCTTGTCACTTCCAGGCGATAGTAAGCGGAGACAGCAAAATTAGCTGGCACATAGCTAAGTGAGGTGGCCCCATCAACATTGCTCCAGTTATCATTGCCGTCCGAAGATGTTTGCCATTGATAAGTATAAACACTGTTCCCCCCCGAGGGAAGCATTGCATTAAAAGTTGAAGCAGCACTGCCATAGTTGGCTGTGATCGAATCAGGGCTTACCTGGCCGGCTACCAGCTGAGGAAACACATTTACCGTTATAATATCTGTATTTACAGCGCGGCCATTGCTTGTAACGACCAACCGGTAATAGGTAGTAGTTGTTAAAATGTCTGGTGAGAAACTTGCGGATGTCGCACCACTAATCGGTGACCATATCGTATTGCCCGTAGCGCTCTGCCACTGATAAGTATAATTGCCATCTCCGCCAGAGGGCATACCAGCCGATAGCACACCTGGGCTGGTATTATGACTTATATTAATGGTAACAGGATTGACAGCACCCGGTACCAGCGGTGTATATATCGTTACTGCAGCGGCATTACTGAACACGGTTACTCCGTTGCTGGAGCTCGCCAAACGATAATAAATGGTACCAGTAACGGCCTCCGGCACGTATATCAATGTGGTGGCCCCACCTATATTGTTCCAGCTAACGTTGTCTCCAGAGCGCTGCCACAGATAAGTATAAGTGCCGGCACCACCGGTTGCTGAACGACCAAATAAGGTATCGGGAACCTCGCCGCTATTCAGTAATTGCGTAACAGGAAAGATGCTGTCCGATACCAGCTGTGGGTAAACTGATATGGTCGCAGTGTTGCTGATAACGGAAACGCCATTGCTCGTAGTAGTAACACGGTAATAGGTAGTAGTTGTCAAATTACCGGGACTGTAATTCTGGCTCACTGCGCTGCTGATATTCGTCCAGGTGCTGTTGTTAGCTGAGCTTTGCCACTGGTAAGTGTAGGTACCATTACCACCGCTGCGGGTGTTAGTCAATGTACCGGCATCAGTATTATAGTTTATAGCACTGCTGGAAGGACTGATGGTCGTGGTTACCTGTGGGTATACCGTTACAGCTGTACTTGTTGTATAAACAGTTACGCTGTTGCTGGTAACGGCCCTCCTGTAATAGATATTGCTGGTCAGGCTACCGGGTGTATAGTTCTGCGTAGTAACGCCATTAACATTGGTCCAGCTACTGTTGTCAGCAGAGCTTTGCCATTGGTAAGTATAAGTACCGTTACCACCGCTAGCGGATGTACCTGTCAATGCTCCGGGACTGGTATTATAGTTGATAGTGATCGCTGATGGACTGACTGTTCCGGCAACCAGCTGTGGATATACGTTTACCGTAGCGGTATTACTGGTAACTGAGGCACCATTACTGGTAGTGATAACACGGTAGTACATGGTATCAGTCAAAACTCCAGGGTTGTAGCTCTGTGCAGTAGCCCCATTGATATTGGTCCATGTGCTGTTGTTAGCAGAGCTTTGCCACTGGTAAGTATAGGCACCGTTACCACCGCTGCGGGTGTTAGTCAATGTACCGGCATCAGTATTATAGTTTATAGCAGTGCTGGAAGGACTGATGGACGTGGTTACCTGTGGGTATACCGTTACAGCAGTGCTTGTTGTATAAACAGTTACGCTATTGCTGGTAACTGCCCTCCTGTAGTAGATATTGCTGGTCAGGTTACCGGCCGTATAGTTCTGCGTAGTAACGCCATTGACATTGGTCCAGCTACTGTTATCAGCAGAACTTTGCCACTGGTAAGTATAAGTACCGTTACCACCGCTAGCGGATGTACCTGTCAATGCTCCGGGACTGGTATTATAGTTGATAGTGATCGATGAAGGACTGACTGTTCCGGCAACCAGCTGTGGATATACGTTTACCGTAGCGGTATTACTGGTAACTGAGGCACCATTACTGGTGGTAATAACACGGTAGTACATGGTATCAGTCAAAACTCCAGGGCTGTAGCTCTGTGCAGTAGCCCCATTGATATTGGTCCAGGTGCTGTTGTTCGCTGAACTTTGCCACTGGTAAGTATAGGTGCCGTTACCACCACCGCGGGTGTTGGTCAATGTGCCGGCGTCAGTATTATAGTTTATAGTAGTGCTGGCAGGGCTGATACTCGTAGTTATCTGTGGGTATACCGTTACAGCAGTGCTTGCAGTATATACGGTTACGCTGTTGCTGGTAACTCCTCTCCTATAATAGATATTGCTGGTCAGGTTACCGGGCGTATAGTTCTGGGTAGTAACGCCATTAACATTGGTCCAGCTACTGTTGTCAGTAGAGCTTTGCCATTGGTAAGTATAAGTACCGGTACCGCCGGTTGCAGTTGTACCGGTCAATGCTCCGGGACTGGTGTTATAATTGATGGTGATCGATGATGGACTGACAGTACCGGCCAATAGCTGTGGATATACGTTTACCGTAGCGGTGTTACTGGTAACTGAGGCGCCGTTGCTGATAGTGACAACACGGTAGTACATGGTATCAGTCAAAATTCCAGGGCTGTAGTTCTGTGCAGTAGCCCCATTGATATTGGTCCAGGTACTGTTGTTCACTGAACTTTGCCATTGATAAGTGTAGGTGCTGTTACCACCGCTACGGGTGTTGGTCAATGTACCGGCATCAGCATTATAGTTTATAGTAGCGCTGGCAGGACTGATGGACGTGGTTACCTGTGGGTATACCGTTACAGCTGTACTTGTTGTATAAACAGTTACGCTATTGCTGGTAACCGCCCTCCTATAATAGATATTGCTGGTCAGGTTACCGGGCGTATAGTTCTGGGTAGTAACGCCGTTAATATTGGTCCAGCTACTGTTATCAGCAGAGCTTTGCCATTGGTAAGTATAAGTACCGTTACCGCCGGTAGCAGCCGTACCCGTCAATACTCCGGGACCAGTGTTATAATTGATAGTGATCGCTGAAGGACTGACTGTTCCGGCCACCAACTGTGGATACACTTTTACGGTAGCGGTGTTGCTGGTAACTGAAACGCCGTTGCTGGTAGTAATAACACGATAATACATGGTATCAGTCAAAACTCCAGGGCTGTAGTTCTGTGCAGTAGCCCCATTGATGTTGCTCCAGGTGCTGTTGTTCACTGAACTTTGCCACTGGTAAGTATAGGTAGCATTACCGCCACTACGGGTGTTGGTCAATGTACCGGCATCAGTATTATAGTTTATAGTAGTGCTGGAAGGGCTGATACTCGTGGCTACTTGCGGATATACAGTTACGGTAGCCACATTAGTTGAATTTGCAGCTATCCCGTTATTGGTCGCTACACGGCGGTAATAAGTAGTAGCAGTAAGGTTACCGGGCTTATAGTTCTTCCCTGTGGCCCCGCTTATATTAGTCCAGCTGCTTCCGTTGGGGGAACTTTGCCACTGGTAAGTAAGGGACAGTGCGTTACAACCTCCGGAGCCATCGGAACATATGATACTGTCAGGTGCCGTATTATAATTTACAGCCTGGGCGGTGTTGGAAATAGTGCCGCCTGATACAGCCGGAGTCGTTACATTAACCGTTACGGTGTTGGTGCTCATGACGGTGTAATCAAATGATGTGACCAGCACCCTTATAAAGGTAGTTGCATATAAACCGGACGGAGTATAAGAATTACCGGTAGCGCCGCTGATATTGATCCAGGTACTGTTATCGGTTGAGCTTTGCCATTGGTAGGCATAGGTTTTATCTCCTCCCGTTGGGGTGCTGGCAGTTAATGTAGTACCGGCAGCGTTACAGTTAATACTCTGTGTAGTGGAGGGGCTTATTGTTATATTATTTACCAAAGGCGGCACTACAGTAACCGTTACCCCTCCCAGAGTACCGCACTTGTCTTCCGCCATTACGCTAACGTTCACCATTGTGGCAAAGTTATTAAAAGTAATTCCCATTGGGTTTGGACACCCGCACAAAGATGCAGGAGGAGGGCCATCAGAAGGTACCCAAGGGCTGCAGGTAGTATTCGAAAGAGTGCCGGCCGGTTCTCCTGCATAATTCACCCCCCAACAATTGGTCTGAGAGCAAGAGGAGATCGCGGTGTAATTAGCGGTGGCGCCAGCACGTACCTTGGTAGGGCCTGACATAATAATCTGTCCTTTGGCGACCTGGACGCCCGTAAACAACAATATCGATATAAGCTTAATAAGCTGCTTCATAAGTATAGGCCTGATCTGATGTTATAAGTGCACTACTCTTTATAATGGTAATCAAAAGTCTTAATGATCTGATAATCGTTATCACGGATCAGTTTCAACCTTCCGAACGTATCGTATTCATAAATGGTGTTCTTGCCGGTAGGATCAGTTTCGCTCATCACGCCTACCAAAGGCTTATAGGTATAAATTGTTACCAAGGCTTTACCTATAAGGGCAGTGCGGATCTTACCCAGCTCAAATCTTAGCTGATATTCGCCTGGCGGATTTTTGAGCACGCTGAAGTCTGTAAGTGCAGCTACCTCGCTGTAACTGCTTCCGACCACTTTTGCCACAGGATACTGGTTATCATATCCCCAGAGATATACTTCATTTGCATCATTTGCTTTTGACTGCTCAAGCACATTTCCTGCATCATCGTAGGCATGATATTCTATCCTGAGCGGATCTTGTGAATCACCGTAGAATACTTCCCTTTTCAACGGCTTAATAAGGTCATCAAACCCATTCCAGCTTTGAAAAGTATTCTTTTCAGAAAAGACCAGATTATTATCCAGATAGCGATATTTTTCTATGGGGATGGCTATCATATTTTTGCTGATCATCCTGTTCAGAACAGGGTCGTTGCCCGCCAGATCAAATGGATATCTTATCTTTTCCTTTACAGGACGGCGCTTGCTATCTGTGCTATTGATCTCTGCGGGATAGAAATGCATCGTATTGTCATATGTATAAGTCTTACCGGTGCGTATAGTGTTACCGGTATTGGATTGATCAAACAAGACTGTTTCCTCTGAGATCAGCTTATTTACTCCCGTCTTTATTTCATACTCGTAGAATGTATAATACATCATTCCATTAGCCCACTGAGTATAACCGCAGTTAACATCTCCTGTACAATATCTCAGCAGTGTCAATCCAAATTCACTTTTAAAGTTGAATCTGTCGTACACGTAATTCTTCTCCGATACAGGAAGGTAGGTATTGCCCTCTTTCTTAAATATAGCCTCTTTTATGAGATTACCCTGGCACCAGGCGTTATCAAGAGAGCCGTAGTTTCCGGATGCCATGAACGTATGTGGTACAAAACTCCCAGGCCTGTTGATCTCATAATAATATTCTGATTTACCAGCATTATTATCAATATTACCGGTATATTTTGTCACCTTCGGGTATAAGACGGGAGAACCCATATAGGTAATGGAAGTATTATCGCCCACCCCCTGATAAGTTCTGAAAAATCTTCTCTTGGGAATACATACTCCGTACCCGCCGGTTCCTTGGCCATCGTCGGAAAACGACTGTTCCTGCATCGCATCCACATAACTCTGGAAGAAATAATCGTAGTCGAATATTGGCACTCCCATCCCCTCTTCGGTTACACCGTAAGTATACGTTTCTTCGTTAGCCAGCGTACCATCTTTGCTGTAGTTTCTGAGGCTCCTGATCCTCAAGCCGCCACCCTGCTTCTGCAAGTCTTGTTGGCTCGTTTCTGACCACTGTATCTCAGCGTTTACATAAGTACCTGTAGGAGCCTGTACGTTCACCACCAATTCGTAGCTGTGGTTGGAATTAACAATAAATTCCCCTTCCACTATGGTTTGTGCAACTGTCAGGTCACCGGTATGCCGCCAGATCCTGGACTCGCCGGTGGTCAGATCCCTTATGGTCACCTGTTGCGGTTCATCAACCGTACGCAAGGAGGTAGCAGAAAAGGTTATACTAACCTTTGCATAGACACTTGCGTGGCTGCCAACGGAAAAAGTGGCCTTCGCTTCCTGCTTAACCGACTCACCTGCACCGTATAACCGGGGCACCGTCGCGAATTTCTGTTGCTCTACCGGGTAGCCTTTTACCAGGTATGCATGTGGCTCAAATTCAAATATGCTATAACCTTTGGTTGGATAAACTATTTTCTCCAGCATACCCGCTTTCATATATGCCGGATCGGGGTTTCGGTCTGCATCACCGATAGTCATGGGTATTGAACAGTAACCTGCAGTTCCTCCCGCCCCGGACAAGAAATCGCTGTGCAGCTCATTTCTCTCCAAGGTGGTTACCGGTATAAGTGTTTGGTTGTTTCTCCCGTTATAGAACCCGAAGTAATCCTGGCTATTAGAGTTATATTGAGGCATTGGCAAGCTGTTGTACTCAAAACGGTACTCCTTTTCAACACTGCCCATTATATCTGAAAAGTTGAAGCCATCCAGCTTAAGCTTGTAGCAATCACGATTTTCAAAAAATAGCGTAGAAAGGAAATAACTATGCAGCAGATTAACCTGCTTTACAAAAGTATAACTGCCGTCCGCAGCTTTCGCATACTGAGTGATCTTATCCAGTTGCCTGCCACCTCCGTCTTTCCTGTTATCGGTGGTAGAAAACACCAGTTTCCCACCTCTGAAAGTGATCTCTGAAGGCTGGAGCTCTCCCCTGTGCACAGTACCGGAGCTAGACACAACACCCTCGGCCAGGCACCCGTCAAATGTTTGCCCTACGGTAACAGCATAGCTTCTGACATAACTATCCATGGCATTAACCTGGTAGGTGAAAGCAATTGTATCTTTACGGGACGCTGAAATGATGCGGGTTAAATACCAGGTCGCAGCATAAGTTTTAGTGCTCCCACCTGCATCACTGCCGGTATACTCGACATCATTGAACTGGTAGGTGACCCCATCGTCATCTGTAATTTCAAATACAATATCACTCGAAGAATTGTTCCGCCTTATAGAGTTAATCTTCACCGGGGTATAGGGAATGGTCATAAAATTCTTCTCCCGCGTGTAGATAAACTTACCGCTCTTGCTGCCTACCGTATATGCAAACAGATCCGGTTCCATATCGCCGGATGCATTGATCTTGGCAGATAACGCATCATAGTATGTATTTTCCCTCAGTTCGCTGGCCCTTGGGTGGTTATAGGCGGCGTCCATAAAGCCGCGTGGTTGTTCATCAGCCATACCATAGATCGAGCGTGATATCACCCCACCGGCATTCACTGACCAGCCCAAACCAGCCCAGGTAGCCATCTGGTTTACTTTTATACCAGAGGCGTGGTATGAGAGCGTAATAGGCAAACTCAGATCACCGGAGCTCACAGTAAAGAGATTAAAGCTGATCTCGGGGGTACCTGTGATCGTCCCTACGGGATAAGTACCATATTTGCCTAATTCCGCAGCGTTAGGTGAAAGGGGGATATATTTCTGCAGTTCTATTCCTGGCTGCTGCTGAGCAAAACACGCTGCATAAAACGTCAGCAAAACGGCTGAAAGAAGTAACCGGATTGTGTACATGTCCTTTATTTATTATCTCTTTACGATTAATTCTAATTCACTGAACAAACTGCCTATCCATTCCCAGGAGGAAACGTTACCAGGTTTAGGTACAGGATAACATCCGCAGTACTCCGAATGGAATTTACATTTTCGGTCAGATCAGATTAAAAAAACAATTATGGATATTTCAATTATCCTAGGGTCAACTTCTTTCTGTTCTGATTTTCTCATCAGCTTTTACAGAAATAGTGTATAGGGTAATCTTTGTACTCTTGAACATCCAGGCACAAAGAAAAAAACTTTTTTTCTAAAATGAAATTTTTAAGGAATATTCCTTTCAGCCGGCCTATCTTGCGTTTTACAAAAAATACACAAAGTGTACATTATCAGACGTTTTGTAATTACGTTGCTGGCAGCAGCATTCGCCCTTACTTCCTATGGACAGTCTTCACAAGTGGATAAAATAAATATTATTCCAAAGCCAAGCATAGTATTACCACTTGAAGGCTATTTCACATTAAATTCCCGCACGGGCATATTTGCCAATGCGACGTTATTACCTGTTGCCAGACTCTTTATACAACAAGCCGGATTAACACAAAAGGCGCAGCTACTAAAAGGCGACTCTGCCGCAAAGGGCACTATCAGCTTTATACAAGATAAAGACAGTTCGTTTAGCTCTTCTGACAATTATATACTGAGCATCTCAGCTTCCGGCGTGACAATCACCGCCAATAATAAGACCGGCGCCTTGAACGGCATGTATTCACTGTTGCAGCTACTGCTGTTGCAACCGAAAAAAGGCGCCATTCCCCGGGTAATCATTTATGATACACCTCGCTTTTCCTACCGGGGCATCCACCTCGACGTATCCCGCCATTTTCGCGATACCGCCGAGATCAAACGCTTTCTTGACCTGATGGCGCTTTATAAAATGAACACCTTTCACTGGCACCTTACCGATGGCGCAGGCTGGCGGCTTGAAATAAAAAAATACCCTGCGCTTACCAAACAAGCTGCCTGGAGAACACAAGGCAACTGGAAAGACTGGCGGGACCATGGCCGGCGATACAGCACAGAAGGCGATCCCAACGCTTATGGTGGTTACTATACACAAGACGAGGCACGGGCCATTGTAGCCTATGCCAAAGAACGTGGCATTACCGTGATCCCCGAAATAGAGATGCCAGGCCATTCTGAAGAAGTGCTCGCGGTTTACCCGCAACTGGGATGCACCGGCTTACCATACAAGAACTCTGAATATTGCCTGGGTAATGACAGCACCTTCATTTTCCTGGAAGACGTGTTAACTGAAGTGATGAACATTTTCCCTTCTACGTACATCCATATCGGTGGCGACGAAGCAGATAAGAAAGCCTGGAAGCAATGTCCCAAATGCCAGCAGCGGATCAAAGACGAACACCTGGCAGATGAGCATGCCCTGCAAAGCTACGCCGTTCGCAGAATGGAAAAGTTCCTGCACCAGCACCAGCGCAGGCTGCTGGGCTGGGACGAGATCCTGGAAGGCGGGCTGGCGCCCGACGCCACGGTCATGTCCTGGAGAGGAGAAGCAGGCGGTATTACCGCCGCCAAAGAAGGGCATGATGTAGTGATGACACCAGGCCGCTTCTGCTACTTCGACGCCTACCAGGGCGATCCCGTAACGCAGCCGGAAGCCATCGGCGGTTATCTTCCCCTCGAAAAAGTATACAGCTACGATCCTGTACCGCAGGAGCTGGACAGCAACGCTGCCAAACATATCCTGGGCGCACAGGCAGCCATCTGGACGGAGTATATTCCTACCTTCAGTCACCTGGAATATATGACCTACCCACGACTCTTAGGCCTTTCAGAAGTAACGTGGACGCAAGCAAAAGATAAGAACTGGGCAGATTTCCAGCAAAGGCTGCAGGCACATTACCTGCTGCTGCAACGCTTACACGTTAACTACTACCGTCCTTCTTATGATCTTACCATCAAGCCGGTATTTAACTATGCCGCTAATACCGCTACCATTACCTTCAGCAGTGAACAATATCAGCCACAGATAAGATATACACTGGATGGCACTCAGCCGGATGCCGGCTCTCCCCTGTTCAAAGACAGCATCTTGTTAAACCACTCCGCCGTAGTAAATGCAGCCATCTTCAGGGATACCATTCTGCCTGGAAAGATTGCCAGCCTGGCGGTTGATTTTCATAAAGCGATCGGCAGGAAAGTACAGTATAACAAACCTTACAGCAAAAGCTATGCAGCACAGCAGGAGAGCACGCTGGTAAATGGCTACAGGGGCAGCCTTACCTATGGCGACGGTCAGTGGCAGGGCTTTACCAATGACCTGGATGTTACGCTGGACATGGAGCAGGTGACTACACTGCAAAGCCTTTCCATTTCATTTATGCAGCTGACAGGCCCGGGCGTTTATATGCCGGGATCTGTAGAAGTATCGGTGTCTGATGACGGACAAACTTTCCGGCCGGTACAAAAGGTAGAGAATGATGTACCGGTGAGCCAGGCAAGATTAACATTCAAAGAATTTAAGTTTGATCTGAAACAGGAAAAAGCAAGGTATGTGAGAGTGTATGCGCCGAATACACAAAAGGGTTTCCTGTTTACGGATGAGATAATTGTGTACTAGTATAAAAACAGAGCCCTCCAAAGGCTCAAAACCTTTGGAGGGCCTAATAATTTTGTTAACCGCTTACTTCACTGTAAAAGGCTGTTTCAGCAAAAATTCATCTGAGCTACGGCCAATATTCAATGTATACTGGCCTTTATTCAATTTCCAGTTGTGTGCTTTCAGATCCCATTTCTGCAGGTCACTTACCGGGATGCTGAGGGTAACGGTTGCTTCCCCGCCTTTGTTTACACTTACCCTTCCAAAAGCTTTCAGCTCTTTCAGCGGCATTCTCTCCATGTCAGGATATTGAATATATGCCTGCACTACTTCATCCCCATCATATGCGCCGGTATTCTTTACATTCACGTTCACACGGATGGTATCTTTCAGTGCATAGGCCTTTTGCGGCGCCTGGTTCCAGGCATATTCAAAAGTCGTATAGCTTAACCCGAATCCGAAGGGGTATGCTGCTTTACCGTTAAAGTAACGATAGGTCCTGCCCTTCACGCTGTAATCCTTATAGTCCGGCAGATCGCTGAGCGAACGGTAGAAGGTAACAGGTAAACGGCCGGAAGGTGATACATTGCCAAACACGATATCTGCCAGGGCGCGGCCGCCTTGCTCACCGGGGTACCAGGCCAGGATGATGGCGTCTGCATAAGGCTCAATGGCAGCGATATCTACAGCGCTACCTGCGGTAACAACGGCGATGATGGGCTTCTTATGCGCAGCACGCAGTTTCTTCATGAATGCCAGCTGGGAAGCAGGCAGGCTGAGTGAGGCTCTGTCTCCACCGGATTCAGACAAGAAAGCATCTCCCTCCTCTCCTTCCAGCACAGGACTAAGGCCTATTACGGCGATGGTAAGGTCGCTGTTCTCGGCAGCCCATATACCGCCAAAATGTACGGTGTCTTTGTAGTCGCAACCCATGTCGTATTGCACGGCGGTGGCGGGTCCTGCAGCTTCGGCAATACCTTCTGCAAAGGTCACCAGCTTGCCGTTGATGCCGTGGTAATTAGCTACCAGGGGATCTACCGCTGCAGCGTTGGTGCCCAGCACGATCATGGAGCTGTATTTGTCTTTCGGCAAAGGCAGTACGCCGTCGTTCTTCAGCAGTACCATGCTTTGCTGGGCGGCTTTACGGGCCAGTTCTATATGATAAGCGTTATGCACGCTGTCGGCTCCATATTGGTTATAAGCGGCCAGTCCGCCTTCGTCAAAAAGGCCCAGTTTCATCTGGGTGCGGAGGCTATAGCTTAATACGCTGTCTACATCTTTCGCAGTGAGCAATCCCTGATCGATCGCCTTCTTCACATCATCCTGCAGGATGCCGCCGCATTCCAGGTTAACACCCGCCTTAACGGCGGCCGCCGCTGTTTCCGTTTTAGTGGGAATGGCTTTGTGGCGCTGGTAGATATCATCGAGTGCGCCGCAGTCGGTCACCATCTGGCCTTTAAATTTCCACTCATCGCGCAGGATGGTTTGCAGGAGGGTTTTACCGGTGCAGCAGGGCTCTCCGTTCAGGCGGTTGTAGGCGCACATCATTGATTCCACGCCCGCATCAGCCAGGTGCTTAAATGCATAGAGGTATGTTTCGCGGAGGTCTTTTTCATCCACTACGGCGTTGAAGGTATGACGGTCTGCTTCGGGGCCGCTGTGCACAGCAAAGTGCTTGGCGCAGGCCGCTGTTTTCAGGTGAGCCGGATCATCGCCCTGCAGGCCTTTGATAAAAGCAGTGCCCATGGTGGCGGTCAGGAAGGGATCTTCGCCGTAGGTTTCCTGTCCGCGGCCCCAGCGGGGATCCCGGAAAAGGTTGATGTTGGGCGTCCAGAAGTTCAGTCCCATATACCACAGGCGGCGGTTCATGGCAATAGCCAGGTTATACTTGGCCCTGGCTTCTGTAGCGATGGAGTTGGCTACTTCGTGCACCAGCGCCGTATTAAAGGTAGCCGACATGCCTATGGCCTGCGGGTAGATGGTCGCCTCGCCCGCCCTGGCAATCCCATGCAGCGCTTCGTTCCACCAGTTATACGCAGGGATCTGCAGGCGGTCTACCGCCGGGCTTCTGTAACCCAGCATGGCGATCTTCTCTTCTAATGTCAGTGTTTGCAACAGGTTCTTTACCCGCGCTTCCACCGGCTCATTAGCGTTCTTGAATAAATAAGACTGTTGCGCAAAAGCGCTGATGCTCATGCATAGTATGAGCAATAGACTAAGGTATCTTTTATAACTCATCAGGAATGATTTGCAAAATAATTGTGTTGCAGACATAGTTAGTTCCCGGTCTGATAATGATCGTATGTTCACTGCCTCCCGTAAAGAAACAGCATTTTAAGGAAAATTAATATCATGCTTCCCTAAAAATATTTTTAAAAGAACGAACATTCGTTTATCTTTGCCCCCATTATGAGACCAAAGGATGAAAACAAAGAGGCGCTGATCAGGGAGAAGGCGATAGAGATGATCGTACAGGAAGGCTTTGATGGCCTGAGCATGCAGAAACTGGCCAAAGCGGCTAACCTGTCTGCCTCTACCATCTACATCTATTTCAAAAGCAGGGAGGACATGCTGAACCAGCTGTATATAGCGGTAGATGAGATCTTTTCAAAGGAGGTGCTGAAGAATTTCGACCCGGAGATGAGCTTTGAAGAGGGCTTATGGCTGCAATGGAAGAACCGTTACCGCTACATACAGAAATATCCCCTGCATTTCCATTTTTCGGAGCAATTCAGGAACTCTCCGCTGATCAAACATGCGGATATTAAAGAAACGGCTTTCCGGTCAATCTTGCAGCTGTTTGTAAAGAATGCGGTACAACGGAAAGAGATCATTGAACTGCCGACGGAGATCTTCTGGTCTGTAGCCTACGGGCCATTCTATATACTGATGAAATTTCACCTGCAGCAAAGTAGTATGGCGGGGAAAACGTTCTCACTCAGTGAGCAGAAACTGAAACAAGCCTTTCAGCTGGTGCTGAAAGCACTCAAACCTTCATAAAACACCTTTTTATGCATTTAAACCATGCTAACCTGCCGGTGCCTAATGTGCCGGCCACGAGAGATTTTTTTGTCCGGCACTTCGGTTTTGAAGTACTGCCTGGTCCCGGCGGCGACAAATTTGCCATACTGGAAGGAAAAAACGGCTTTATCCTCAACTTCATGTATGATAAGGAAAGTGAGAGCCCTGACGCAATGGTGCGTTATCCAAAGAACTTCCATATTGGCTTTTATGTGGATACGCCTGCCGAAGTGCGCGAAAAACATGCTTCCCTTACCAGCGCCGGGATCACCGTCAGCGAAGTGGAGGAACTGAACCGGGGAGGTTTTGCTTCCGTCACTTTTTACTGCTATGCTCCCGGCGGCTTGCTGGTAGAGGTAAGCGCCCAGGGCTAATGATACCCGGGGTTCTGTTGCAGGGTGCTCGCCCCGTTTTTCAGGCTCAGGTCTATCTGGCGCTGCGGGATCGGAAAATATTCGTTGGTGCCTTTGGTGAAGCGGGCGCCCCTTACATCGGTCGTGATGGTGCTTTCATAAGTAAAATAAGCGTTGATGGCCTGATCTGCCAGTCCCCATCTCACCAGGTCAAAGAAACGGTGCCCTTCCATCGCCAGCTCCAGCTTACGTTCAAAGTAAATGGCTTTTAGCGCGTATGCCTGTCCGTTAGCAGCAAATGCGCCTGCCGGGTAAGGTTTTACCACGTAATTCGCTGCGGGTGTGGTAGTAAAACCACCCATGGGTTTTGTATTATCCTTATACTGGTACACCCATCCTTCGGGCCTGGCGGCCCGGCTACGCACCTGGTTCACATATCCCTCCGCTTTGTTAAAATCAGACTGCTGGGCAGCGCATTCCGCCGCCAGGAGCAATACGTCTGCATAGCGGATCAGGTTATAGTTGATGGCGTTACCGGGCGCCCAGCTCCGGGGATCATAATACTGATCCTGTGTTGCCTGCCAGTATACATTTTTCTTGGGTGAATATACGCCTGCATCTACAGGATCGCGCACCCAGGCGGCGCCGGGATGCAGGCCCCAGTCGAGGTAGGGAATGCCCTGGCGGCCCACTGTCCAGTCCAGGCGCGGATCTACCGTTTCTGTAGTGGTGTTATGCTGATTGTAATTATCCAGGTAAGGCAATCCGTTTGCATCCGTCACATAAGAGTTCACCAGGTCGCGGGAGGGCTGGAAGAAGCCGCAGCAGCTGAAAGGCCCGTTGTAGGGATAGTTCAGCATTTGTCCCTGGTTGGCATTGGCCGTAGTGCCGGATCCGTCGTTTGCATCATACTGGATGGCGAAAACAGATTCGGCATTGTTCTCTGTAGCGGCATCGAAATTATTCTCGAACTGGTTCATCAGCGCGTACTTCTCTCCTTTTGAGGTCACGCCCTGGGCGATGATCTGATCAAACAAAGGTGCAGCCTGTGCAAATTTGTGCTCGTACATGTAGGTTTTGGCCAGGTAGCAGGCGGCAGCCCATTTGTTGGGACGGCCTACTTCCTCCTGTGTAAGGGCCAGGTTATCCATGGCGTATTTAAAATCTGTTTCTATGTCGGGCCATATGTCCTGGTTATTGGCCGTCTTCATGTCGGCAGTCATTTCATCTATCCAGGGCACCATATTGAACATCTTCTTCAGGTCTGAATAGTAATGAGCACGCAGGAAACGGGCTTCGGCGCCTACTTCCTTCTTCTCATCGTCCGACATGTCCTTCACATTGGGCAGGATGCGCAGCACCGCATTACAGCGGGTGATGCCTTCATAGTCTACCCTCCATTTATCATTGAAATAACTGTTGCTGGCATCGCCTTTAAAAGAAGCGATGGCCATGGTGGCGGGAGAATCGAAGGGATCGCTGCCTTTATGGGCATCACCGCCGCATACGCTGCCATAGATCCAGTTATCGGGCGATACGGCGTAACCGCTGCCACCAGCCAGGTTCACCATGTCGCCGTCAACATAATCCTGCCCGTCAAGCGCACCATAAGCGCCGATCAGCAGCGTGTTCACGCCTTTCTTGTTGGTGAGGGATGCTTCATCAAGGGCAGACAATGGAGCGCGGTCCAGGAAACTCTTGCTGCAGGAGTGGAACAGCAGCGCTGCTGCAAAAAGGGCGCAACTGCTTGTATAGCGAATGATCTTCATCATGTACATTTTAATGGTTAGAAAGAAAGATTGATACCTACCAGGAATTCACGTTGGCTGGGATAAGCGCCTTCATCCACGCCAAAGTCTGTCACTTCCGCGCCGCCTATTTCGGGATCAATGCCTTTATATTTGGTGATGGTGAAGAGATTGGCTGCCTGTACATATACGCGCAGCCTTTCTACATGCAGGCGGCTGATCAGCGTAGCAGGCAGCGTATATCCCAGCTGCAGGTTCTTTGCACGCAGATAAGCGCCGTTATCAACAAAGTAAGAGTTGGGTACATTGTTGGTGCTGAAAGAACCGGCATTCTCCTGGATGGGTGCAGTAGCATTCTTGTGATCCGGCCGCCAGGAATCATAGAGGGCGGTCTGGCTTTTAGCCCCGTTAAAGGAAGAATAGAAATCAGTCCACCACTTCACGTTGTTCCAGATCTGGTTGCCATGAACGCCGTAGAGGAAGATGCTGAAATCAAAATTCTTGTATTTCAAGCCGAGGTTGATTCCATAAGAGATATCCGGGTTGGGATCACCCAGGAAAGTACGGTCGTCTGCAGTGATCTGTCCATCGTGATTAATATCCGCATAACGGAAACGGCCGGTGCTGGCGTCTGTCTGGTAAATAGCATCCGCATTGCCGGTGGCCTTCTGCGCTTCTGCATTGGCGGCAGTGATCTCGCTCTCATCATTCCAGAAACCGGCTACTTTATAGCCAAAGAAGGCAGATACCGGGTGACCGGCGGCATTACGGATGATAGTGCTGCCTTCAAAACGACGGCCGTCGGCATCGAAGTATTCCACGCCATCCGCGATCTTTTTGATCTTGTTCTTATAGGTAGTGAAGGTCAGCGTAGCATCCAGCTGCAGGTCTTTGGTGAGATTGGTATGTGTGCCGATGGTAATATCTATACCATGGTTCTCCATATTGGCCACATTGGCGTAGGGCTGTTGCGCCACGCCATAGGTGCCAGGTAATTCAGGATTGAACAGCAGGTCTTTGATGTTCTTCTGGTAATAGTCAGCAGAGATTTCCAGCTTCCCGCCAAACAGGCTGGCATCTATACCGATGTTGGTATTCACATCGCTCTCCCATTTTGCATCGGGGTTACCGATCTGGTAGGGTTGAAAACCCAGCAGAATGCTGTTGTTGGTGCCGCGCAGATCATAATACGACCGGTTCTTGTTGCCGTTGTACAGCGTATAGGCATTATATGGAGACAGGTTGAACTGGTTGCCCATGATGCCCCAGCCGCCGCGGATCTTCAGGTCGGTGAGCCAGCTGAGGCCTTTCATGAAATCTTCCTGCGAGATACGCCAGGCGGCGCTGACGGCAGGGAACCAGCCATAGCGGTGGTTCAGCAGCTTGGAGGAGCCATCACGGCGCAGGGTAGCGCCCAGCAGGTATTTATCATTGAAAACGTAGTCCAGCCGTCCTATGAGTGATACCAGTGCATTTGAGAAACGTGTATTCGCTGCCGTTTGGTTGCCCGAGCCGGTGGAATTATCTACATAATCCGGATCGAAGGTGAAGAAATCCTGTGTGGTGCCGTTCAGGGTTCTGCCTCTTTCATCGTAAGCTTCTGTACCCACCAGTAGTTTCAGGTCGTGCAGGCCATTGAAGGTATGGTGAAAGGACAAGGTGTTGGTCCAGGTCCAGTTCTGGCCGTTGGACGAGTTTTCCGTATACGAGTTCAGGGAGGAATTCTCGCGGTTCTCGTAGGTGGGATAAGTAAACGTGTGATCCCAGCCGGAATATACTTCACCGCCAAAGCTGGTGCGGAAAGTAAAGAATTTCAGGAAGTCTGCCTCCCCATAGATATTCCCAAACACCCGGTTCTTTTGTCCGCGGTTATTACGGGTGCGGTATTGCATGGCTACCGGGTTGGAAGCCTCTCCCAGGCCGATGCCGTAGGAGCCTGCAAAATTGCCGCGGATATCATATACGGGAATGATGGGTTGCTGGCGATAGGTCATGGACACCGCGTTGTCGCTGGTGAGCGTTTCTATGCTGGGATTATCCGATACAGATACGGCGAGGTTCTCTCCCACCCTGATCTTATCTGTGATATTGAACTGGCTGTTGGAACGGATGGTATAGCGTTTCAGATAGGTATTCATCAGGGTGCCCTGCTGGTTGAAATAGCTCAGGGAGAAGAGATAGTTGCCTCTGTCGCCACCACCGCTTACGGATATATTATGGCTGGTGATGGGCGCGGGCCTGAATGCCTCATGATACCAGTCTGTACCTGCTTTATTGGCTTTCGTGATGCGGTAGAAATTGTTGTAATCATCCGCATCGGTATAATCCGGGTTTACATTATACAGCGAAGGATTAGTACGGGGATCACCTTCTTTCAATCCTACCGGCAGCAGGTAATCCGGCAATACCGGCTGCGGGCCGCTGCCATACAGCGTATCAGCAGGGTTGCTGATGCCTGAGTTGTGGTAAGCCATCCAGCGTAGATTGGCCATTTCCTGCGGGTTGAGGCTATGCCATACGTTTCCGCCTTTGGGATACTGGCGGCCGTAGTAGGCATCGTACTGCACCTTTACTTTGCCACTGCCTCTTTTGGTAGTGATGATGATCACGCCGTTGGAGGCCCTGGAGCCATAAATAGAAGCAGCGCCGGCGTCCTTTAATACCTGCATGGAAGCGACATCATTGGGGTTCAGGTCATTGATGTTCTGCGTAGGCACCCCATCCACTACATACAGCGGCGTATTGTTACCGAAGGTGTTGACCCCACGGATCCGCACCATAGGAGCCTGGCCGGGCTGACCGGAGCCAATAACGGTAACGCCTGAAGCCTGCCCCTGCAGCTGGTTTTCTATCTGGGCGGTAGGCTGTTTGTTCAGATCCGCCACTTTCACTACGGTGACAGCGCCGGTAAGATCTTTCTTACGCTGCGCAGTGTAACCGGTTACCACTACCTCATTCAGCGAGCTGGTATTCTCATGCAGGGTAATATTCAGCTGATCGTTTGTGCCAACAGGCAGCTCCAGCGTTTCGTAACCCACATAAGACACCTGCAATATTTCAGCGCCATTACCGCTGATGCCCAGGCTGTAATTACCTTCTGCATTGGTGAGCGTACCGTTGGAAGTACCTTTTACCTTAATGGTAACACCCGGTAGCGGCGCGCCGCTTTTGTCAGTTACCTTACCGTGGAGCGTGCGTTGCTGCTGGATCAGCGGCAAAGCCGGTGTAGGCGGCCCCTCGGGCATTCTTTTCTCGGTAACAAGGTAGAAACGTTCCCGCACTTTTTCGAAGGAGAGGTTGAAAGGCGCCAGGGCCTTTTGCAGCACCTCTTCAGGCGAGTGGTATTGTGCAAGGTCGAGCTTTACTTTGCGGCTTCTGACCAGGTCACTTTTATACGCGATGGAAATACCGAACCGGTCCTCTGTTTGCCGGAATACATTCTTTAAGGTGAGCTCTTCCAGCTGGTAATAAGCATTACCGGCGCTGATCGCCGACGGTTTTTCAGCGGCTATTACAGGGCATAGCCAGGCCATTGCCATTAAGTGCAACGGCAGCAAACGTAGACATTTTTGCATGCGAACTTGTTTTGAAATTTTAATGGACCCGCTTACTTCCCTTTTCTGATATAGATCGTTTCGTTCTTTTGATGGTGCTGTACACCGAATACTCTTCCAAACTGCGTCATCATGGTATCTGCATTATAGCTCAG
>Ga0102590_1001033_pt1 | contig 46955 bp, 44 predicted proteins | sample AraplaMF_Col_mMF_FD_76859 | JGI IMG/M metagenome (GOLD analysis project Ga0102590, IMG submission 76859) | Arabidopsis root microbial communities from the University of North Carolina, USA - plate scrape MF_Col_mMF | ecosystem: Host-associated > Plants > Roots > Endosphere | place: USA... | reverse complement strand
CGGCCGAGAGGTCGCCGCATTCGCGCACGATCGGGCTGAATGCGGTGCGGAGCAGCACCTGCGCCTGCTCCTCGACCACGGCGATCAGCCGGTGCCACATGATCTGAAGGTCGATCAGGCTCGCGCCATTTGCCTTGCTCATGATCAGGCCGCCTTCCGTTCCATGACGATGCTGCCGGCACCGTCGATATGCGCGTCAAAACTGGTGGAGACGAAGGTGGAGGTCTCATCCTCCGCGATCACGGCGGGGCCCGCGATGGTCGCGCCCGGCGCCATGTCCTCGCGGCGGTAGAGCGGGATCTCGATCACCTCGCCGGCGCGGCCGTCGAAGAATTTGCGGCTGCCGGCCGCCTTGCCGGCGGGCTTGCGCGCGACGGCCGCAACGGTCGGCGGATTGCGCGCCTCGGTGGTCGCGAGCACCGACCAGCTCAGCACCTCGATGGCCGCCCCCGGAATCGACCGCTCGAACATCGCCGCATAATCGGCCTCGAACTTCCGGCGCAAACCGGCGAGATCGGCCGCCGTCAGCCGCCGGTTCGGCAGCTCGACGGAGATCTCATGGCCCTGACCGACATAGCGCATGAAGGCAGCACGACGCTCGCGCACCGGCGCGCCGGCCGCGCCAGGCTCAACCAGCGCGCGCGCTTCGGTCACCATGTCCTGCAACAGGTCGGAGACCGCCTCGGTGTCGAAATCGTCGAGCCGGACATGGCGGCTGCGCACCAGCTCATAGGCGATCGGCGCGGCCAGGAAGCCGACGGCCGAGCCGACGCCGGCATTCGAAGGCACGATCACCCGGGAGACGCCGATCTTCTCGGCGACACGCGCCGCATGCAGGGGCGCAGCACCGCCGAAGGCGATCAGCGTGTGCTGGCCGACGATCTCGCCGCGCTCGACCGCATGGACGCGCGCCGCACTCGCCATGTTCTCGCAGACGACCTCGTGCACCGCATAGGCCGCGGTTTCCGCGGACAGGCCGAGCGGCCCGCCGACATCGCGCAGCAGCGCCTGCTTCGAAAGCTCAGGGTCGAGCTTGATCGTTCCGGCCGCGAACGCATCGGGATCGATCATGCCCAGCGCAACATCGGCATCCGTTACCGCCGGACGCTGGCCGCCGCGACCGTAACAGGCGGGGCCAGGCTCCGACGAGGCACTCTCCGGGCCGACAGTGACGCGCTTCATGGCATCGACATGGGCGATCGAGCCGCCGCCGGCGCCGATCTCGACCATCTCGATCACGGGAATGCGCACCGGCAGGCCGGAGCCCTTGAGGAAGCGCGCGGCGCGATCGACCTCGAACACGCGCGAAGTCTCGGGCTGGTACTTCTCGATCAGGCAAATCTTTGCGGTGGTGCCGCCCATATCGAAGGACAGCACCTTGCTCTCGCCGAGCCTTGCCGCGATCTGCGCCGCGAAGATCGCGCCGCCGGCGGGGCCGGATTCGACGAGGCGCACCGGAAAGCGCCGCGCCGTCTCGATCGACGTGACGCCGCCACCTGAGGTGACGAGGTAGATCGCGCCGCGGAACTGCTCGACCTGCAAGGCGTCGGCCATGCGCGCGAGATAGCCGTCGATCAGGGGTTGCACATAGGCATTCGCGACCGCGGTCGATGTACGCTCATACTCGCGGATCTCGGGACAGACGGCGGAGGACACAGTCACGGAGACGCCGGGCATCTCCTCGGCCAGGATCGCGGCCGCACGTCGCTCGTGCTCGGGATTGGCGTAGGAGTGCAGGAAGGCGACGGCGACGCTCTCGACGCCCAGCTCGCGCAATTTCGGGGCGAGTGCGCGCACTGAAGCTTCGTCAAGCGGGAGGCGGACGGCGCCGTGGGCGTCGACGCGCTCGGGCACGGTGAAGCGGAGGCTGCGCGGCGCGAGGGGCCTGGGCTTGTCGATGCTGAGATCGTACTGGTCGTAGCGGCTTTCGGTGCCGATATCGAGCACGTCGCGAAAGCCTTCGGTCGCAATCAGGGCCGTCTTGGCACCCCGGCGCTCGATGATCGCGTTGGTCGCCAGCGTGGTGCCGTGAATGAAGACGTCGATGTCGCTGATATGGGCGCGGGCATCGGCGAGAATGAGACGCATGCCGTCCAGCACCGCCTGCTCAGGCCGCTGCGGCGTCGTCAGCACCTTGCGCGTCTTGCGATCCAGGCCAACGTCCAGCACGATGTCGGTGAACGTGCCACCAATATCGACGGCAAGCCGCACTTCGGCTCCCTCAAGCATTCCAAATTCTCCGTGCTGATCGTCAAGACTGCGGTCGAAAACGCAGCAATTTCCATGCCATGAACGGCATGGACAAAGCCGCGTCCGGCTATTCTGCTTGGCACCTATGCAATAGGCAAGGCGTGTTCGGCGCTGGCGCGATCAGAGCAGGAATGCAAGCGCCGCCTCGCAGCGCTCCTCGACCTTCAGCGTCAGCAGATCGTCGGCGCGGGTGCGGCCGAGATTGACTGCCGCAATCGGAATGCTGCGTTGCGCTGCAGCCTGTACGAACCGAAATCCGGAATAGACCATCAGCGATGAGCCGACGATCAGCATGGCGTCGGCCTGCGCCAGATGATCCTGCGCGGTGGCGACGACGTCGCGCGGGACGTTCTCCCCAAAGAACACGACGTCAGGTTTGAGAATGCTGCCGCAGGCTTCGCAAGGCGGCACCTGGAAGGATGAGAATTCCTCGTGCTCCAGATCGGCGTCGCCATCGGGAGCATCGGCGGCATCGAGTGTCAGCCATTCCGCATTGGCGCGGCCGAGCGCATCCTGGAATTCGCTCCTCGGCGTCTTGCGGCCGCAGCCCATGCAGCGCACCAAGTCGAGCCGACCGTGCAGGTCGATCACCTGGCGGTGGCCGGCGGATTGATGCAGCCGATCGACGTTCTGGGTCAGCAGCATCTCGCACCGCCCGTTCGCCTCGAGCCGGGCCAGCGCGTGATGCGCGTCGTTCGGCTTGGCCTGGCCGAACCGCCGCCAGCCGATCAGGCTGCGTGCCCAATAGCGCCGCCGCGTATGCTCGTCCGACATGAAGGCCTGGAAGTTGACCGGCTGGGTCCGCTTCCAATTGCCAAAGCTGTCGCGATAATCAGGAATGCCCGAATTGGTGCTGCAGCCGGCGCCGGTCAGCACGAACAGTTTGTCGTGCCGGCCGATGAAGTCCTGGAGGGGTGAGCTTGCCAGCGGAGCGTCTGCCATGGCGCAGATGTAGTCTGCGCGGGCCGGCTTTGCCAGATCCCGTTCAGCTCGCCCAATTCTCCCGGAATTCCGGGAACAGTGTCAGCCCGCCGCACGCATAGAGGGTCTGCCCGGTGATGTAGCTCGCATCGTCCGAGGCGAGGAAGGCGAAAACGGCGGCGATCTCCTCCGGCGTGCCGACGCGCCCCATGGGAATGTGGCTGGTGACGACGCCGCGCTTTTCGGGGTCGCCGGTCCAGGCCGCATTGATCGGCGTATCGATCGCGCCGGGCCCGACAGCATTGACGCGGATGCCGCGGCCGGCAAATTCGAGCGCCAGCGTGCGGGTCAAATTGGCCATGCCGCCCTTGCTGATCGAATAAGCGAGATAGCCGGGCTTGGGAATGATCTGGTGCACGCTGGAGCAGTTGATGATGCTGCCGCCTCCGCCGCGCTTGACGAAATGCGCAAGTGCCCTCTGCGCGCAGAGCACGGCGCCGTTCAGATTGACGTCGATGATGCGGCGATAGGTTTCGACGTCCAGCGCCTCGCTCGGCGATTCCTTCTGGAAGCCGGCATTGTTGACGAGACAATCCAAGCGCTTCCAGCGCGAAAGAATCGCCTCGAACATCGCAGCAATGTCCTGCTCGTCGGCGACATTGGCCTTGACGATGCAATGATCGGGCTCGCCGTGGCCGCGGTCGCTCGAAGCCGCCCGAGCGAGTGCCAGCGTCTCCTCCGCCCGCTCCTCGTGCTCGAAATAATTGATGGCGACGGTCGCACCTTCCTGCGCAAGCCTGACGGCGACGGCGCGGCCGATGCCCTGCGAGGCGCCGGTCACCAGCGCATATTGGCCGACAAGGCGCGAGGGAAACGAAGTCGAACGATCGGGTTGCGGCATGGGTTCTCTCCGGAATGCCTCATCATCGACGGGAGGCGCTTTTTGTTCCATCCCATTGCGCATCGCTGGGATTCATTCCGCACGGCGCGCGAGTTGCGAGGTCAGAATCTGGTAGAGGATGATCGCGCCGAAGGTTGCGGTGCCGATCCCGCCGATCGTGAACGCACCGAATTTGAGCGTGAGATCGCCTGCGCCCGCGGTCAATGCCACGGCGACGGTGATCAGGTTTGCGGGATTTGCAAAGTCGACCTTATTCTCGACCCAGATCCGGCCCGCCATGGCCGCGATCAGTCCGAACAGCACGATCGAGAGGCCGCCGATGACCGGGCCCGGGATCGACAGGATCAGCGCGCCGAATTTCGGTGAGAAGCCGAGCAGGATCGACACGATGGCCGCGAAGGCAAACAGCAAGGTCGAATAGACCTTCGTCGCCGCCATGACGCCGATATTCTCGGCATAGGTGGTGACGCCGGTGCCGCCGCCGCAGGCGGCGACGATCGTCGCGAGGCTGTCGGCGAACAGGGCACGGCCGAGATAGGCATCGAGACTGCGGCCCGTCATGGCGCCGACGGCCTTGATGTGGCCGAGGTTCTCGGCAACGAGAATGATCGCGACCGGCGCGATCAAGAAGATGGCATCGGCCTGGAACGTCGGCGCGGTGAAGTTCGGCAGGCCGAGCCACGGCGCGGCCGAGAGCTGGGTGAAGTCGATCGGCTTGCCGAAGCCGAGCCCGTTCGCGAACAGCAGATACAAGACATATCCGCCGATCGCGCCGAGGATGATCGGCAGCCTTTGCCAAAGGCCTGGAGCTGCAACGGCCACCACGCCGATGATCAGAACGGTCGCGAGCCCGATTGCCGTGTCGAACGCGTTGGCGCTCACCGCCTTGACTGCAACGGGTGCGAGATTGAGGCCGATCGCGGCGACCACTGCGCCGGTGACGGCCGGCGGCATCAAGCGCTCGATCCAGCCGACGCCCGACCACATCACGATCAGTGCGATCACCCCGTACAGCACGCCGGCGCCAATGATGCCGCCGAGCGCGACCGAGATATTGGGATTCGGCCCCTGCCCGGCATAGCCGGTGGCGGCGATGACGACGGCGATGAACGCGAAGCTCGAGCCGAGATAACTCGGCACGCGCCCGGCGACGATGACGAAGAAGATCAGCGTGCCGATGCCCGAGAACAGGACCGCAACGTTGGGATCGAACCCCATCAGCAGCGGGGCGATGATCGTCGCGCCGGACATCGCGACGCAATGCTGGAGACCGGAGACAATGGTCTGCCCCCAGGACAACCGCTCCTCCGGCATGACCACGCCCGAAGTCTTGAGTTTCCACCGCGGAAAATAGCCTTGTGTTTGCCGGCCGGAGTCGGTTGCAGTCGCCATGTTCCCCCCAATTGCGGTACCGCGATCGATCATCGTGCAAACAGACAAAAATGTGATTGTCACTTCTGCGGCGGCCATCACATGGTGCAGGTCATGCAAGATTCAAATCCCGCAAGATCAATGCGTTCCGGGGCCCACTCTATGACACAAGTCGCGATCCAGCCAGCCATCCTCCGCCGCCGCCAGCCCTGGTACAAGATCCTTTACGTCCAGGTGCTGATCGCGATCGCGCTCGGGGTGCTGATCGGTTATTCCTATCCCGATCTCGGCAAGGCCTTGAAGCCGCTCGGCGACGGCTTCATCGCGCTGATCAAGATGATGATTGCGCCGGTGATCTTCTGCACCGTCGTGCACGGCATCTCCTCGATGGGTGACCTCAAGCGCGTCGGCCGGGTCGGGCTGAAGTCGCTGATCTACTTCGAGACCGTCTCGACCGTCGCGCTCGCGGTTGGCCTCTTGGTCGGCGAGATCCTCCAGCCCGGACACGGCTTCAACATCGATCCCGCCACGATCGATCCCAAATCGGTCGCGACCTACGTCACCAAGGCCAAGGAGGAAGGCATCGTCGCCCATCTGATGGCGATCATCCCCGACAGCTATCTGGGTGCGATCGCGCGCGGTGACCTCTTGCAGGTGCTCTTGATCTCGATCCTCTCGGGCTTCGCCATCGCCTTCCTCGGCAAGGCCGGCGAGCCCATTGCGGACGCAATCGACAAGGCCGCGAAGATGTTCTTCGGCATCATCCGCATCATCGTGCGCGTCGCGCCGATCGGCGCCTTCGGGGCCATGGCGTTCACGGTCGGCGCCTACGGCCTCGGCTCGCTGCTCAACCTCGCGGCGCTGATCGGCACGTTCTACCTCACCAGCATCCTGTTCGTGCTGATCGTGCTCGGCGCGATCGCGCGGCTCGCCGGCTTCTCGATCCTGCGCTTCATCGCCTATATCAAGGACGAGCTTCTGATCGTGCTCGGCACGTCTTCTTCAGAGACGGTGCTGCCGCAGATGATCCAGAAGATGGAGCATCTCGGCGCCTCGCGCTCGGTGGTCGGCCTCGTCATTCCGACGGGGTACAGCTTCAATCTCGACGGCACCAACATCTACATGACGCTGGCAACGCTGTTTCTGGCGCAGGCGACCAACACCCATCTGACCATCTGGCAGGAGCTCGGCATCCTCGGCATCGCCATGATCACCTCGAAGGGCGCCTCTGGCGTCACCGGCGCGGGCTTCATCACGCTCGCCGCGACGCTCTCGATCGTGCCTGACATCCCGATCCAGTCGATCGCGATCCTGGTCGGCATCGACAAGTTCATGAGCGAGTGCCGCGCGCTGACCAATCTGATCGGCAACGGCGTTGCCTGCGTCGTCATCAGCATTTCCGAAGGCGAGCTCGATCGCGAGGCGCTGCACGAGACCATGGCCCATCCGCTGGAGATCGGCGAAGCACTGGAGCCGGGTGGAAGCGCGGGCTCATAGGCCCGCGCAGGAGAAACGAGGCCCGGTTCCAGTGCGGTAGTTTCCCGGAGTAGAAAATCGGTGCGGCACGCGTCACAACAATGGCGTTGGGATCACGGATTGATACTCATGTTTTCCACCCGACGCGCTGGGGGCAGGGCGTCGGGTTTTTGAAAATCACTGCAAGATCCGAACCGTCGAGCGGGATCAGACGATCCCGCCATGGATGCGCAGCTTGGCGGCGACATCGATCCGCCGCATGATCCCGATCGCAAGTAGGCCAGCGTGACTCGTGCTGACGTCCGTCGCGATCAGCCCTTCAGCGCGGTGACCACGACCTCGATCAGTGCGCCGCCGCCGAGATCGGCAACGCCGACCGTGGCGCGGGTCGGCAGATTATCGCCGAAGAACTCGGTCCAGGCCGCGTCCATCTCCTTCTTCTTGGCAAGATCGGTGACGAAGATCGAGGCGCTGACGACGCGGCTCTTGTCGGTTCCCGCGTCCTTCAGATAGCCGGCGATCTTGCCGAGGATGTTGCGGGTCTGCTCGCCCATCGAGACCGAGGTGTCGTCGGCGATGGTACCGCCGAGGAAGACGAAGCCGCCTGCCTCGACGGCGCGGTGCATGATGGGCGTGCGGATGCTGCGGGTGATGCTCATGTTGTCCTCTTCTTAGAGCGTGGAAGGATGGAAGCGGTCGATGCCGAGATCGCTGATTCGGGTCTGGGTGCCGCCGTTGACGATCAGCTCGGCCATCACGGCGCCGGCGCCGGGGCCGAGCTGGAAGCCGTGCAGCGAGAAGCCGAACTGGTGATAGAGTCCCTTGTGACGGCTGCTCGGGCCAAACACCGGAATATCGTCCTTCATCTTCGCCTCGATCCCGGCCCAGGCGCGGACGATGGAGGCGCTGCGCATCACCGGAAACAGCTCGAACACGGTGCGGGCGCTGGTCGCGAGGCTCTTCCAATCCAGCACGGTCTCGTTGCGATCCTGATAGGGCGTCGCCAGATGGCCACCGCCGATCAGCACGGTGCCGTTCTCGAATTGCTTGAAGGAGAGCTTTCGCCCGCGCAGGATCACGACGGGATCGATGAAGTGCGGCACGCGCGAGGTGATCATCAGCATCGGCGCCACGGTCTCGACCGGAACCGGCTCGCCAAGTGCGGCGGCGATCTTGCCGGCCCAGGCGCCGGCGGCATTGACCAGCACCGGCGCGGCAAAGGTTTCAGGACCAACATCGACATGCCAGAGGCCGGCACCGTAGCGGACGTTGGAGGCGGCGATGCCCTCACGCACGGTCGCGCCAAGCTGCTCGGCTTTGCGCCGGAACGCCGTCGTCGTCTGCGCCGGATTGGCGGCGCCGTCACGGCGCGACACGACGCCGCCGGGGCACGTTTCGGCAACCGCGGGCACGAGCCGCCGCAGCTCAGTCGCATCGATCAGCTCTTCATGGGTGAAGCCGAGCGCGTTGAGTTCGGCGACGCGCGCGCGGCAGACCGCCAGCTCCTCCTCGTTTTCCGCGACCAGCACCTGACCGTGGCTCTCGAAGCTGCAATCGTCGTCGACGAGATCTGCGATCTTCTCCCAGATTCCCATCGAGCGGATCGAGAGCGGAATCTCGGGGATGTGGCGCGCGAGCTGACGCACGCCGCCGGCATTGACGCCCGAGGCGTGGCGGCCGGCATAGTCCTTCTCGATCAGCACCGGCTTCAGGCCGGCGAGGCACAGATGCAGCGCAGTCGAGCATCCGTGGATGCCGCCGCCGACGACGATCGCATCCACGTTTTTGGTCATCCGCGAACCACCGCCTTGACGTCCGCCTCGCTCTTCGGAACGGCGGCGAGCTCGGCGAGCGTGATCGGCTTCACCGGCGCGCGCAGCCGGTAATAGCCGATCTCCTGCGGCGTCTTTCCGCGCGCCTGCGCCATCAGCTCGGTGACGGTGAGGCCGCAGAGCCGACCCTGGCACGGGCCCATGCCGGTGCGGCGATAGGCCTTGAGCTGGTTCGGCCCGGTCGCGCCGATCGCGACGGCATCGAGAACGTCCTTTGCCGTGACTTCTTCGCAGCGGCAGACGATGGTGTCGCCCGAGGGAATCCGGAACTGCGGCGCGGGGCGGAACAGCGTGTCGAGGAAGACGCGGCCGCGCTCGGCCTTGGCGAGATCGGAACGGAGGGTTGCCATCGCTGGGAGCGTCGCCGCAGCTGCGGGCGATAATGCTTCCGCGGCCGCGCGCGCCGCGATACGGCCGCGCACCACGGCGGCGCTCGCACCGCCGATGCCGGCGCCGTCGCCGGCGATCGCAATGCCGGGAATGGTCGAATTGCCGCTCGCATCGAGCACCGGCGACCAGCAGAGTTGCAGGTCGTCCCAGCGATGCTCGACACCGGCGGACATCGCCAGATTGACGTTGGGCACGACGCCTTGATGCAGCAAGAGCAGATCGACGGGAATGGTCTCGCGCTTGCCGCCCGCGACATAGCTCACGCTCGTGAGTTGGCCGTCACCGGATGCCGAGAGTTCGGTGACGCCGGAGACGACCTGCACTTTCGCCTTGACCTCGCGCATCATCGACAGGCCCTTGGCGAAATAGGGCGAGGTCAGGAAGGCGAAGGCGTGCGGCAGCGCGGCGAAATAATTGCCGCGCTCGGTGGTGTCGAGAATGCGATCGATGCGGCCGCCGAGGCGCAGGATCTGCGCGGCCAGCAGCCAGAGCAGCGGGCCCTGCCCTGCGATCACCGTGCGGCCGTCGGGCACCAGCGCCGAGGATTTCAGCATGGTCTGCGCCGCGCCTGCGGTCATCACGCCCGGCAGCGTCCAGCCGGGAATCGGGAAGGGCCGCTCCAGCGCCCCGGTCGCGAGGATTACGCGCTTTGCCTTGACGAAGGCGGAGGCGCCGCCGATCGAGACGGCGATCTCGAGATTGCGGTCGAGGCTCCAGACGGTCGCACGATGAATCACCTCGGCGCTGCTCGCGCGCAGCGATTGTACGAGATCGGCTCCAGCCCAATAATCTGCGCCGAGCTGGTTGCGGTCGGTCACGGGCGTCGAGGCGATGGCGCGGAACACCTGACCGCCGGGGCCGACGTTCTCGTCGAGCAGCAGCGTCGAGAGGCCGGCTTCGGCCGAGGTCGCCGCCGCAGCAAGACCGGCGGGCCCGGCGCCGATCACCACGACGTCATAGTCTTGGCGCTTGGGAGCCACAGTCATTTCCCGATCTCCCGCTTGCCCTTCTGGATCTCGATTTGCATGCCTTCGGCCACGGGCACGAGGCAACCCTGCCGGTTGCCGACGCCGTCGATGGTGACGAGGCAGTCGAAGCACACGCCCATCATGCAATAGGGTAGACGCGGCGCGCCGCTCACCGCAGTCGAACGACGTGCGTCACGGTCGGAGGCCAGCAGCGCGGCGGAGACCGTGTCGCCCTGGCGCGCCGCGACCGCAACGCCGTCGACGAAGATCTGCACCGGTGGACGCTTGTCCTGTTCGGATCTCTTGAACATGGGGATGCCTCTTGGCTCCTTCCTCGGTATCTCTAATAGCCGCTGTCGTTCGCCGCGCCGCTGCCGCCGAAGCGGCTGGCCGAGAACGCGCCGACCAGCTCGGGCTCGAGCGCGCCCTGCACCACCATGCGCGCGATCTCGAAAGCGTGGTTGGAGGCGAGCGTCACGCCGGAATGGCAGCAGGCGACGAAGGCGCCGGGATGCGTCTCCGACTGGTCGTAGATCGGAAAGCCGTCCTGCGGCATCACGCGGATGCCTGCCCAGCTCCTGACCACGTTGAGGCGCGACAGATGCGGGAACATGCGCTGGGCGCGATCGGTCATGACCGCGCTAATCGAATGCTTCAGCGTACGGTCGTCGAGCTCGTCCTCCTTGCTGTCGCCGATCATCACCGTGCCTTCGTCGGTCTGGCGGATCGTCGTCAGCGGGTGCGGCAGGAACGGCATGGTGCGCTCGGTCACCACGATCTGACCACGGGTCGGGCCCATCGGGGCATAGAGGCCGACCATCGGCGCCAGCGTCTGGTTGGCGTTGCCCGCGGCGAGCACCACCTTGGCGGCGCGGAGCTCGCCCTTCGGCGTGGTCAGGCGGAATTCGCCGCCGCTCTTGCCGATCGCGGAGACCGGCCGCTCCGGGAAATAGTCGATGCCGAATGCCTTGAAGCCGGTGTGGAACGCGCGGAACGTCCGCAGCGAATTGACGTGGCCGTCGAGCGGGCAATAGCTGCCGCCGGAGACCTCGGGGCCGATCAGCGGCAGCGACTTCTTCACGTCGGATGCGGAGAGCATCTCCATCTTGTAGTCGGCCGCGCCCGTCTGGTTGTGCATGCGCTTGACCAGCTCGGTGCGCTGGCCGAATTCGTCCTCGCCAAGGGTGAGGTGAAAGCCGCCATTCTGCTGGAGGCAGACGTCGAGCCCGGTCTGCTGCTTCAGTTCGGACGCCAGCCGGCTCCACGCCTGCGACGCCTGCACGGTCCACACCGTATAGGCGGGCATGCCGAGCCCTTTGCTCTGCACCCAGACCAGCGCGAAGTTCGCGCGCGAGGCGCGCTTGGTGATGTCGCCTTCGTCGAGCACGGCGACCGTCTTGCCGAGCCGGCCGAGGCCCCAGGCAATCGCGGAGCCGAGCAGCCCGCCGCCGACGACGGCGACGTCATATTCTCCTGACATGGGTTCTCCTATCGCCCCGGATCGCCCTTGCCGGCGAGCACGCGGTCGAGCCCGTAGAAGCGGTCGAGCAGAATGAGGGCGGTCATGGTGATCGCGATCACGCAGGCCGAGACCGACGTCACCAGCGGATCGATGTTGTCCTGGATATAAAGGAACATGCGCACCGGCAATGTCTCGGTGCCGGGCGCGGCGAGGAAGACGGTCATGGTGAGATCGTCGAAGGACTGGATGAAGGCGAGCGCCCAGCCACTGATGACGCCGGGCAGGATCAGCGGCAGGGTCACGCGGCGGAACAGGGTCCAGCCGCCGGCACCGAGCGACACGGCGGCCATCTCGACCGTGCGGTCCATGCCTGTCGCCGCCGCGAGCGTCAGGCGTAGCGCGAACGGAAACACGATGATGACATGGGCGATGATCAGCGCGGCAAAGCTGCCGCCGAGGCCGGCCGAGGTGAAGAAGCGCAGGAAGGCGATGCCGAGCACGACATGCGGGATCATCAGCGGCGACAGGAACAGCGCGGCGAGCGCATCACGTCCGGCGAAACGATAGCGCGCGATCGCGAGCGCCGCCGGCACCGCGAACAGCAGCGCGACGAACGACGAGAGCGCCCCCAACCCAAGGCTGACCCAGAAGGCGTGAATGAATTCGGGATAGTTCGCGATGGTCCTGAACCAGCGCAAGGAAAAGCCGTTGGTCGGCAGCGACAGGAAACCCTCGGGCGTGAAGGCGACCAGGCACACCACCAGGATCGGCGCCACCATCACGATGACGAAGATGGCGTGGAAGATCAGCGCGAGGGGGCTGTTCCGTCTCATCGGAACACCTCGGCATAGCGCCGCTCGATCAGGGCGTTGCTGCCGACGACGATCAAGACCAGCGCGACCAGCAGGAGCGTCGCGACCGCAGCCCCGAGCGGCCAGTTCAGCGTGTTGAGAAATTCGTCATAGGCCAGCGTCGCGGCGACCTTGAGGCGGCGGCCGCCGATGATCGCGGGCGTCGCAAAGGCGCTGGCCGAGAGCGAGAACACGATGATGGCCCCCGACAGCACGCCCGGCATGATCTGCGGCATGATGATGCGGCGGATGATGGTGACGGGACCGGCGCCCAGCGACATCGCGGCGTTCTCGATCTGCGGATCGAGCCGCTGCAGCGCCGCCCACACCGACAGCACCATGAACGGCATCATGACATGCGCGAGCGCGATCACCATGCCGGTTTCGGTGAACATGAAGGGAATGGGGGAGCGCATCACCCCGAGCGACATCAAGAGCTTGTTGACGAGGCCGTTGTTGCCGCCGAACAGCAGCGCCCAGCCGAGCGTGCGCGCCACCACGGAGATCAAGAGCGGCCCGAGAATGACCAGCAGGAAAAAGCTTTTCCACCGGCCGCTCATGCGGTTGAGGATGTAGGCTTCAGGTGCCCCGAGCAGCGCCGTGAGCAGCGTGGTCAGGATCGCGATGCGGAACGTCCGCCAGAACATTTCCGCGTAATAGGGATCAGTCGCGATCTCGTGCCAGTTCTTGAGGATGAAGACCGGCTCGATGCCCTTGTACTGGCCCCAATCGTGGAACGACAGCATCACGGTCATCACCAGCGGGATCAAGAGCACGCCGACGAACAGCATCAGGGCTGGTGCGGTCAGCGCCCACGGCGCGCGTACGCTGCGCTCCTCGGCGGCCATGCTCATACGACAGTCCTCGCGCGCACGCTCATGTCTTCGGGCCGCCAAATGAGGCGAACGGTCTCGCCTTCGCCCGGTTGCGCCTTGCCGTCATTCTGGCGGATCACGATCGCCGGACCGCACTCGCTGTCGCACTGGAACAGCCAGTGATTGCCCTGGAAAATTCGCGTGATGATCTTTGCGCTAAGACCGGCATCGCCGAAGCCGATCCTTTCAGGACGAATGCTGACCGTCACGGGGCCGCTCAAGCCCACCGGCGCCGGCGCGCTCCAGGAGCCCGCCACCAGCTGAGCGGGCGTCGCGGTCCGGTCGATCGTCCCGGCAAAGTCGTTGGTCTTGCCGAGGAATTGCGAGACGAAGGCCGAGGCCGGCTTCTCATACGTCTCCTGCGGCGTGCCGATCTGCTCGATCTTGCCCTGGCTCATCACCACGATGCGGTCGGACAGCGACATCGCCTCGTTCTGGTCATGCGTGACCAGGATCGTCGTGGTGCCGACGGTACGCTGGATCTGGCGCAGCTCGATCTGCATTTCCTCGCGCAGCTTGGCGTCGAGGTTCGACAGCGGCTCGTCGAGCAGGAGCACGCTCGGCTTGATCACCAGCGCACGCGCCAGCGCCACGCGCTGCTGCTGGCCGCCGGACATGCGGCGGGGATGGCGGTCCTCGTAGCCGGCGAGGCCGACCATCGCGAGCGCGGAGCGAACGCGCTCGGCCCGCTCGTTGCGCGGCACATTGCGCATCTCGAGGCCAAAGGCGACGTTCTCCGCCGCCGTCATGTGCGGAAACAGCGCGTAGCTCTGGAACACGATGCCGAGGCCACGCTTGGCCGGATGGATCGCGGTCAGATCCTTGCCCTCCAGCTGGATCGCTCCGCGCGTGGGATCGAGGAAGCCCGCGATCATCTGCAACGTCGTGGTCTTGCCGCAGCCGGAGGGGCCGAGGAAGGAGATGAACTCCCCCTTCCCCACCGACAGGCTGAAGTCGTCGACCACAGTCTGCGCGCCAAACTGCTTTGCGACCCGGTCAAGCTCGAGATAGGCCATGCGCTGTCTCCGCGAACGATCAGATCAGCGCTCGACCTCGCGATTCCAGCGCTTGGTCCACTCCTCGCGCTTCTCGTTGATGACGGTCCAGTCCGGATTATAGAGCTTCGCCGCACGCTCGCCGATCGGCGCCATCTTGCCGAGCTCGGGCGGGATCACCAGCGACTTCAGCACCGGGCCGTAGCCGTAATCCTTGAGCATCACGAGCTGGATTTTCGGGTCGAGCAGCATCTTGACGAAGCTCGCCGCCAGCGGCGAGGCATTGGGCTTGGCGATCGGACACGCCGTGGTCAGCAGCGTCGCGGCGCCTTCCTTCGGATAGACGAAGTCGACGGGGAAGCCGGTATTGGCAAAGCTCTGCACACGGCCGGTGCCCCACACGGCGATCACGGCCTGGCCGGACTGGAACAGCTCGGTCATCTTGCCCGGCGACGGCTCATAGGCGAGCACGTTCGGATTGATCTGTTCCTTGAAGATCTTGAAGCCGGAATCGACGTTGGTCTCGCCGCCACCGTTCATCTTCGACAACATCACCAGCGCTTCGAGACCGTAAGTGTTGTTGATCGGCGGGATCACAAGCTGCTTGGCGTATTTGGTGTCCTTCAGATCGTTCCAGGAGGTCGGCGGCGCCCAGCCTTTCTCCTTGAACACCTTGGTGTTGTACATCAGGCCGGTCGCGACGATGCCGATGGCCACGGCACGATCGTCCTTGAAGCGCGCGGTGTCGTAGAGGTCAGCGGGCAGGCCGTCGAGCTTGCCGCAGAAGCCGAGCTGGATCGCCTGGTACATCGGGCCGTCGTCGACGATGGCGACGTCGATCTGCTGGTTACCCTTCTGCGCCTGGAGCTTGGCCAGCGTATCGGTGGAATTGCCGGCGACGTATTCGACCTTGACGCCGTTCTCCTTCTCGAACGCCGGGATCACCTCGTCGCGGATCGTTTTCTCGAACGAGCCGCCGTAGCCGGCGACATAGAGCGTCTTTTGCTGGGCCGAGGCGGCTGACGGGGCGGCAATGAGCGCTGCGATGCTGACCGCGGTCAGAAGGCGAAAAGTCTTCATGTGGACCGATCTCCATACCGGAATGAGGTGACGTGCCGACAAATCTCCGGCTGGGGCGCCTTCCGCATTTTCTTCCGCGCAAATCCCTCTCAAATCAGGGCTCCGGCCCCTGCTCGGCGGGTTTTGGCGCGATTTGGAGGTTTGAACGCCTCCAATCTGCCGAAAAAGCGAGCTGGCTCCAGCTCTGATGAAAAAGATCGCAGACCTATACTTCCATCGTCCAATGAATAATGGCACCATCTGCATGCCGAAATGTTATGATTGGATGAAGGGATGGCGCGGATCAATTCGCGGCAGGTGGAGGCCTTCCGCGCAATGATGCTGACCGGCAGCGTCACGGAGGCTGCGAAGCTGATGGTGGTGACGCAGCCTGCGGTCAGCCGGTTGCTGCGCGACTTCCAGGCCCTATTGAAAATGGAGCTGTTCGAGCGGCGCGGCACCGGCCTGGTGCCGACCGCGGCGGCGATGGCGCTTTATACCGAGGTCGAGCGCTCGTTCGTCGGCCTCGAGCGCATCACGGCGGCAGCCGAGGAAATCCGCGGCCGCCGCACCGGCTCGCTGCGCATCGCCGCGCTGCCGGCGCTTGCGAACGGCTATTTGCCGCGCCTCGCCGGACACTTCCTGCAGGAGCGGCCGAACCTCAACCTTGCTTTCTTCGGCGTGATCTCTCCGATCGTGGTCGACTGGGTTCTGAACAATCAATGCGACATCGGCTTTGCCGAGGTGCCGATCGCCCATTCCGGCCTGCCGAGCCTGCGACTGCCGGCGCCGGCGCGCGTCGCGGTGCTGCCGACCGGTCATCGCCTCGCGGAGAAGGAAGTCCTGGAGCCGCGCGATTTCGAAGGCGAGACGTTCATCTCGCTGTCGGCGGGATCGTCCAGCCGGCATCTCGTCGACCAGGTGTTCAATCGCCACGAGGTCCGCCGCGTGCTCAGGGTCGAGACCACGTTGTCGGAGATCATGTGCGGCATGGTGTCGTCTGGGCTTGGCGTCGCGATCTGCGACCCCTTCACCGCGCGGGAATTCGCCACCCGCGGCGTGGTCGCGCGTCCCTTCCTGCCGCGCATCGACTTCGAATTCTCCGCGGTTTTTCCGGCACAGCGCAGCCCTTCGCCGGTGGCGCTGGATCTGGTCGAGACCATGCGCAAGGCGTTGGTCGAATTCGAGGACGCTGCCGAAACGCATTGAGTTGAATCACTCTCGCCCCGGGCTCGCTGCAACCTCTCCCGCTTGCGGGGGAGGTCGGCGCGGAGCGCCGGGTGGGGGCTCTCTCCTCATTGGGAGTGCCCCTGTGCTGAGAGAACCCTCTCCCCTACCCTCTCCCGCAAGCGGGAGAGGGAGCGCACCTTCTTTAGCCGTTGAACGCGGCCAGCGCCTCCGGCAGATCCCAGATCTTGCCGATCGCGGCGGTGCCCGCGACCGTGATCGCCGCTTCGTCAGCGCCGAGATAGCGGCCGGCATCGATCAGCACGCGGCCATCGACGATCACCTGATCGACATTGGCGCGGTTGGCGAGCGCGATCAGCGCGCGGCGCGGATCGAACAGCGGCTGAAGATGCGGATGGGTGAGGTCGACCACGGTGAGGTCGGCGGTTGCGCCCGGCGCGATCCGGCCGAGATCCGGCCGCTTGATGACGTCGGCGGCCACCGCCGTGTTCGCCTCGATCAACTCCGGTGAGGTCGCGACATCGGGACGCGCCGACGTGATCTTGGAGATCAACGACGCCGCGTTGAGCTCGCCGAGCAGGTCCATATTGTAACCGTCGGTGCCGATCACCGTGCGCACGCCGTGCTCCACGAACCGGCTGAACGCCGCGGTGATGCCGGCGCGCGCGAACACGCGCGGACAATTCAGAACGGTCATGCCGCGCGCGGCCATCAGCTTGAGATCGTCATCGCTGCTGAACATGCAATGTGCCGCCATCAGGTCGGGCGCGAGCAGGCCGAGCCAGTCCAGATATTGCGCCGGCGTGCGGCCGCCGTAGCGCTTGCCGATGGTCTCGACCTCGGCGCGGCTCTGCGCCATGTGCGTGGTGATGGGCACGCCGAGCTCGCGCGCCCTCATCGCGCAGGCCTTCAAGAGATCGGGGCCGCAGGTGTCGGTGGCATGCGGGCTCATGGCGAGGCCGATGCGGCCGTCGCCGCGATTGTTCCAGCGCTGGTAGAGCGCATCCCATGTCGCCATGTCGGCGGCGCCGTCGTCGCCGGAATAGCGCACCACGCCGTCGGGGCCGGCCTTGGCATCCGACGTCGAGAACAGATAGGGCGCGCCGTAGAAGCGGATGCCCATCTCTTCCGCCGCGTCGAACATTTCGGGGATCGAGTTGCGGAACGGCTCCATCACCGTGGTGGCGCCGCCCTTGAGCAGCTGGAGGATGCCGAGCCGCGCCACCGCCATGCGTTCTTCGGCCGACAGGATCTCGGCGCCGCGCTTGGTCAGTGGCAGCAGCACGGTGTAGACGATGCTCTGGTTGTTCTTGCGGCCGTTGCCGTCCTCGGTATGACTGCGCGCCACGGCCTCGGAGAAGCAGTGATTGTGCAGATTGAGCAGGCCCGGCAGCACGAAGCGGCCGGGACGGTCGTAGACCCGATCCGCGCGCGGCTTGTCCGGCGTGACCGCGGCGATCTTGTTGCCTTCGATCAGGACCCAGTGGTCGCGCAGCACGTCCTGCGCGCCGTCTTTCCGCGACAGCACATAGCTGCCGAAAATTGCGATCGTGCTCATGCGGGGCGTACGTTCCAGAACACGGCCGTGCCGTCGAGAATGCCGGTGATGGCCTTGCGGTAAGCGGTCGGCTGCTTGTACAGGCCGATCGGAATATAGGGGATTTCCTCGAACGCCACCGCCTGGATCTCGCGGCAGACGCGCTGCTGCTCGGCGAGCTCGGACGCCGCCAGCCACTGGCTGCGCAAGGGTCCCATCTTCTCGCTCGCATACCAGCCGGCGACCTTGCCTTCGCCGCGGATGTTGGTGTTGCCGGCCGGATTGAGCCAGTCGATGCCCTGCCAGTTGCCGACCGCGGCGCTCCAGCCGCCCTGCCCGATCGGGTCCTTCTTGAGCTGGCGCTGCAACACGACGGCGAAATCGAGCCCGGCATATTCCACGTTCATGCCGGCCTTGCGAAGCGAGTCCACCGCGATCTCGCCGAGCGGCTTCTGCGCCAGCGAGTTGGTGGGCACGAGCACCACGATCTTCTCGCCATTGTAGCCGGCGGCTTTCAGATCGGCCTTGACCTTGGCGTAGTCGCGTGGGCCGCGGAACACGTCGAGGCCGACCTCGTTCGCCATCGGTGTGCCGGGCGCGAAGTAGCCGATCGGCGAGACCTGGAAGGCAGGATCGGTGCCGGCGACGGCAGTCATGAATGCCGACTGATCGATCGCGCCCAGCAGCGCGCGGCGGATCGCGGGATTGTCGAACGGCGGCTGCAGATGATTGAGCCGCAGCATGCAGGCATAGCCGCGGGGATCGAGGATACGCGTCTCGATGTCGCCGGCAGCCTTGATCACCGGCAACAGATCATGCGGCGTGGTCTCCTGCCAGTCCTGCTCGCCGGTCTGGAGCGCGGCGACGCCGGTGCCGGCATCAGGCGTGGTGGTCCAGACCACGCGGTCGTAGTGCACGATCTTCGGACCCGCCGTCCAATCCGGTCTGCCGTCGCTGCGCGGCTGATAGCGCTCGAACCTGGCATAGGCGTTGCGGGCGCCCTGCACGCGCTCGTCGGCGAGATAGCGGAACGGGCCGCTGCCGATCACTTCGGTCAGCGGCTTGAACGGATCCTGGCTTGCCAGCCGCTCCGGCATCATGAAGCAGGCATTGATCGCGGCCTTGCCGAGCGCCTGCGGCAGCAGCGGGAACGGGCGCTTGAGGCGAAAACGGATGGTGCGATCGTCGGCGGCCAGCAGTTCGGCCGTCGCCTCCATCAGCTCGCCGCCAAAGCCGTCGCGGGCCGCCCAGCGGCGGATGCTGGCGACGCAGTCGCGCGCGAGCACGCGCTCGCCGTCGTGCCAGAACAGGCCGTCGCGCAATGTGAGATCCCATTGCAGCCCGTCAGCGGAGACGACATGGCCCGACAGCATCTGCGGCGACACCTGGAGCGACGAGCTCATGCCATAGAGCGTGTCGTAAACCATGAAGCCGTGGTTTCGCGACACCTGCGCGGTGGAATAGATGGGATCGACGAAGGCGAGATCGATCACCGGAATGAAGCGCAGCGTGGACTGGGATTCAGCACGCACGATGCCCGGCAGCGACAGTGCCGGCACCGCAGCGGCAGCCTTGAGGAGCGAACGGCGGGAGATAGACATTACAAGTGGCTCTCCTAAGGGACGTGATATGCAATCGCGACGGCAGTGCGCTCCCTCTCCCGCTTGCGGGAGAGGGTTGGGGAGAGGGTGCTTCCGCAACGGGACAATCCCCAAGAGGCGAAAGCCCTCACCCGGCGCTGCGCGCCGACCTCTCCCGCACGCGGGAGAGGTGCAGCGAGCATGCGGCCTGAGCGATACAAGGCATCCAAGCGCATCGTTTCCCCTCAGGTACTCAACAAAACCGCGCCGATCGCAGCGGCCACCGCCTGTTGCGCCGGCTCGATCACGGGCACGCCGATCGCTTCCGCAATCGCCGCACGGTGCGAGGCCATGCCGGCGCAGCCCATCACGACGACGTCGGCGCGGCATTGCGTGACCAGGGCGCGGCCGGCTTCAATCAGGCGACCACGGATATCCGCACCCGCCGTCTCCGCCGCGCTCGCGCCGACCGACCAGCTCCCGGCATAGCGGCTGTCAACGCCCATGACCCGCACCATGCGCTGCTGGCGGCGGATGCTCGACGGCGACAGCGCGATGACGCCAAAACGTTCACCCAGCATCAGCGCGCGAAAGATGCCGCATTCGGCGATACCCAGCACCGGGCGCCCGCCGGCCGCCTCGCGCACCGCATACAGGCCGGGATCGCTGAAGCAGGCGAGCACGAAGGCATTGGCATCGTCGCGCGTGACGCGGTTCACCAGCGGCATGACGACGCTGTCGGCATCGCGCTGCGAGCTGATGCCCGGCGGCCCCTCGGCAAGGCCAACCACCTCGATCTCAGGTCCGCCGGTTATACGCAGCGGCGCGACCGCGTCGCCGATCGCCGCCGTCACCGACGCGGAGGAGTTCGGGTTGATGACGAGGATGCGGGTCAACGGTTGCCGGCCTCGTGGCGCAGGAAGTTTTCCGCGATCTTCTCGCCGGTCGTGATCCAGACATCCGGGCACGACCTTGCGTAGGTCAGGAACTCGCGCAGCAGCCGCAACCGCATCGGACGGCCGCTGCATTGCGGATGCAGCACGGTCGTGACCATCGCGCCCCAGTCGCGGACCTCGTCGAGCTCGTCCTTCCACATCGACAGCACGTGCTCTTTCGGGAAGATCGAACGCGGGCTGAAACGGGCGGACAGGCCGTGCATCCAGTCGTCATAGCTCGCCGTCACCGGCAGCTCGATCGTGCCCGGCTTGCCGTCGGCGAGACGATGGCGATAGGGCCTGACGTCGTCGCGGAACGAGGACGTGTAGACGATGCCGTGGCGCACCAGTGCCACGCGCAGCTCCTCGGTGAACTCCCCGTAAGGCGCGCGGTAACCGGTCGGCTTGACGCCGAGCCGGCGCTTCAGCGCCTCGAAGCCGCGTTCCAGCTCCTCCTCGATCCAGGGATCGCCCGGATCAGGCAAAAGATGATGATAACCGTGATGGCCGATCTCGTGACCGGCCTTGAGGATCGACTCGGCCATCGCCGGATGCGCATCGACCGACCACCCCGTCACGAAGAACGTCGCCTTGAGATCGAGCTGATCGAGCAGCTCCAGCAGTTTCGGTGTGCCGACGCGCGCCTCGTAGCCGCCATAGCTCATGGTGATCAGCCGCTGCGCGTGACCTGCGTCCTTGCTGGTCCAGGCGCTCTCCGCGTCCACGTCGAACGACAGGAACATCGCCGAATTATACGGCTTCGGCCATGGATAGTCCGGCGCGGGATCGGCGGTGTTGGCCGGGACGAGCGGGATGCTCCGGAGTGCCTTACTGTCCAGCATTGATGGTCGCCTTTTCGAGTGCGTTGTCAGTCAATTTCCATTTGGCGAGCAGGGTCTTGTAGGTGCCGTCCGCGATCAGTGCATCGACCGCCTCCAGTATCGCCTGCTGCAGTGCCTTCTCCTTTGCCGGCAGGGCAATGCCGGTGAATTGCTGCGCGATGGGCTCGCCCACCGTCGCGTAGGTGCCGGGCTCGAGGTCCATGATGTAGGGCAGCGTCTCGTTGCCCTGGGCGGCGGCATCGATGCGGCCCTGCCTGAGCTGGGTGCGCGCATCGGCCGAGCCGTCGGTGCCGACGAACTGGATCGGATTGCCGCCGCAATTCTTCTCGCTCCAGGCCGCGATCTGCGCCGGAAACATGGTGCGGCGGCTGGCGCCGACCTTCTTGCCGCAGAGCGCTGTCGCATCCTTGAACTCGGCCTTGCGCGACGCCTGCACGAAGAACTGTGGACCGCTCCGCAAGTAATCCACGAAGGACGCGACCTCGTGCCGGCTGGCATAGTCCGTGAAGCCGGACAGGATGGCATCCACCCGCCCGGTCGAGATCGACGGCATGAACTCGGCAAAGCTCGTCTCCTGCCATTCGATCTTGACGCCGAGCTTGCGGCCGATGGCTTCGCCGAGATCGATGTCGAAGCCGGACAGAGCGTTAGTGGCGGGATCGCGGAACTCCATCGGCGGATAGTTCGGCACCAGCGCGACCTTGAGGCTGCCGCGCTTGGCGATCTCGGCCGGCAATTCCGCCGCCATCGCCGACGCAAGCATGGCGCCCAGGAACGCCGTCGCAACCAAAAGTCTCTTCATCATTACGCCCCCTGTTTCAGATCACAGCCGAAAGAAATGCCTTGGTGCGCTCCTCGCGCGGCGCACCCAATACGTCGGACGCACGCCCATGCTCGACGATCGCGCCCTGGTCCATGTAGACGACGCGGTCGGCGACCTCGCGCGCGAAGCCGAGCTCGTGCGTGACCACCATCATGGTCATGCCGCTCTTCGCCAGTTCCTTCATCACCGCGAGCACCTCGCCGACGAGCTCGGGATCGAGCGCGCTGGTCGGCTCATCGAACAGCATCAGCATCGGCTTCATGGCGAGCGCCCGCGCAATCGCAACGCGCTGCTGCTGGCCGCCGGAGAGTTGTGCCGGATACCAGTCAGCCTTCGCGGACAGTCCGACGCGACGGAGCAGCTCGATCGCTTCCGCGCGCACCTCATCGGCTTTACGCCCCTGAACCTGGGTCGGGCCCTCGGTGATGTTCTCCAGCGCAGTCTTGTGCGGAAACAGGTTGAAGCGCTGGAACACCATGCCGGTCTTCAGCCGCTGCCGGCCGATCTCGCGCTCGGTGAGCCGACGCAGCCGTCCGCCCTGCTCGCGCACGCCCAGCAGCTCGCCGTCGAGCCAGATGCCGCCGGCATCGATCGTGGCGAGCTGGTTGATGCAGCGGAGCAGCGTGGTCTTGCCGGAGCCGGAGGCGCCGATCAGGCACATCACCTCGCCGGGCCAGACGTCGAGCGAGACGTTCTTGAGAGCCTGGAACTCCCCGAAATTCTTGCTGACGGAGCGGATCGCGACGAGGGGCTTTGTCATCGCGCCAGCCGCAATGTGCCGCGTGCGAAGCGGCGTTCGAGCAGCATCTGCAGCGGCGTCAGGATCGAGACCACGAGCAGATACCAGAGTCCGGCGACGATCAGGAGCTCGATCACGCGGGAATTGGCGTAATAGATGTTCTCGGCGTTGTGCAGCAGTTCGGGATACTGGATCACGCTCGCGAGCGAGGTCGCCTTCACCATTCCGATGAACTCGTTGCCGAGCGGCGGAATCACCACGCGCATTGCCTGCGGCAGCACGATCCGCCGCAGTGCGCGCAGCCGCCCCATCCCGATCGCCTGCGCCGCTTCATATTGCCCGATATCGACCGACAGCATACCGGCGCGCATCACTTCGGAGGTGTAGGCGCCCTGGTTGATGCCGAGCCCGAGCAGCGCGGCGAGGAATGGCGTCATGACGTCGACGGCGCGTGCGGACCACAGCCCGGGAATGCCGATGGTCGGGAACACCAGCGCGAGATTGAACCACAGCAGCAATTGCAGGATCAGCGGAGTGCCGCGAAACAGCCAGGTGTAGCCGGCCGCCACCGTCTTCAGCACCGGATTGGGCGACAGCCGCATGATCGCGACGACGATGCCGAGCACGATGCCGAGCGCCATCGCCAGCACCGCCATCACCATGGTGTTGACGATGCCTTCGAGAATGACCTTCGCTGTTAGAAAGCGGCTGACATAGGACCATTCGATCTGGCCGCCCGCGAAGGCGCGTATGATCGCCGCCAGCACGAGCACGATCAGGGCCGCGCTGAGCCAGCGAAACCAGTGCGGCTCGCGCGCGATCTGCATTCCCGACAGATCGGGAAATCCGTCCGCGAGTGCCGGAGCCGGCTTCATTGCGACGCCGCGTTCAGCATGGGATGGGCGACAGCGTTGGCGCCTAAGCCCCATTTGTCGAGAATGGCCTTGTAGGTACCGTCGGCGATCATCGCCGCGAGCTTCTCCGTCACCACCTCGCGCAGGGCCGCATCGTCCTTGCGGAACATGATGCCCTGGTAACCTTTGGCAAAGGGCTCGCCGACCACGCGGTATTTGCCGGGCTCCTGCGTCTGCGCGTAAGGCAGCGTCTCGCTGCCCTGCACGGCGGCGTCGATGCGGCCCTGCTTGAGCTGGTTGCGGACGTCGATCGAGTTCTCGCCCGGAACATATTGGATCGCCGGCTTGCCGGCCGGCTCGCAATTCTGCTTGCTCCACTTCTCGATCTCGACCGGGAAGCTGGTGCTGCGGGTGGTACCGACCTTCTTGCCGCAGAGATCGGTCGCATCCTTGGCCCCGCTCTCCGCCATCACGAAGAACTGCGGACCGGTTGCGAGGTAGTCGACGAAATCGGCAGTCTCGCGCCGCGAGGCGCGATCGGAGATGCCGGAGATGATGAAATCGGCGCGCTTGGTCTGGAGCGAGGGGATCAGCTCGGCGAACGGCGTCTCGCTCCAGGCGATCTTCAGCCCGCCGAGCCGCTTGGCAAGCTCTTTAGCGAGATCGATATCGAGCCCGACCAGTTCGCCCGTCGCGGGATCGCGATATTCCATCGGCGCGTAGGTGGAATTGACCGCGAGCTTCAGCGTGCCGGCCTGCTTGATCTCCGCCGGAAGCTCGGCCGCCTGCGCCGACGTCACGGCAGCCAGGGCTGCCAGCCCAAGGAAATGCGAGAGGCGTGTCATGTCGGCTCCTTTGCTAACGGCTTGCCGGTCCTATTGCCAACGTCGTGCCATTTGGTCAGTCCGCGTCGAGAACGGCCGGCTCGATGACGCCGGCGCGTTCGGTGATCACCCTGTATTGCTCGGGCCGCCGATGGGCGGCGAAATTGAACATCTTGTCCTTGCCCTGGCGGCACAGATCGAGATCGATGTCGGCAACGATCACCTCGTCCGCGAGCGTCTGGGCCTGCGCGACGATGCGGCCGTTGGGATCGACGATGCAGGAGCCGCCGATCAGCCCGGAGCCGTCCTCCTCGCCAGCCTTGGCCACCGAGATCGCCCAAGTCGCGTTCATGTAGGCATTGGCCTGCGTCACCAAGGTCGAGTGGAAGGTGCGCAAGGTGCCGTCTTCGGTCGTGCCGCCATTGGGATCGTAGGCCGCCGAATTGTAGCCGATGCAGACGAGCTCGACGCCTTGCAGACCGAGCACGCGCCAGGCTTCCGGCCAGCGCCGATCGTTGCAGATCATCATGCCCATGATGGCATGAGCCCAGGCCGATCCCGCGCGGAAAGCGGGAAAGCCGAGGTCGCCATATTCAAAATAGCGCTTCTCGAGCTGCTGATAACGTGCGCCCTCGCGAGGCTCGACCGAACCCGGCAGATGCACCTTGCGATAGCGGCCCAGAATCTCGCCGTCGCGATCAACCAGGATAGAGCAATTGTAGCGCCGGCCTTCCGGCGTCAGCTCGGCGTAGCCGACATAGAAGCCGACGCGCAGCGCTCGCGCGCGATCGAACAGTTTTGCGACGGCCGGGTTCGGCATGCGGCGCTCGAAATATTGGTCGAGCGCCTCGCCTTCGAGCAACCAGCGCGGAAAAAAGGTGGTGAAGGCAAGCTCGGGAAACACCACGAGGCTGGCGCCGCGGCCGGCCGCCTCCTCCAGCAACGCAAGCATCCGCGACAACGTATGCTCGCGCGTATCGGCTTTTTGCGTCGGCCCCATCTGGGCAGCGGCGGCGCGAAGGACACGAACCAAGATTGCCTCCAATCTGTGCGCAGTGCTGCCTCAATGGGCGAACGAACCCATTGATGCGACGCGCAAATCCGCTGCCATTACGGGCAAGCGGGGCTGCAAAATCAATTCGTTCTGCTATGATGTTTTGGCCCTGAGTATAATCGGCAGTGATATGAACCTGCGTCAGCTCGAGATTCTGCGTGCGGTCATCCGCCACCGCACCACGGTGGCGGCGGCGGACGAGCTGGCGCTGTCGCAGCCCGCGGTCAGCAACGCGCTGAAGACGATGGAGGCGCAGGCCGGCTTCGCGCTGTTCGAGCGCGTCAACAACCGGCTGTTTCCGACCGCGGAAGCGATGGCGCTCTACAAGGAGAGCGAAGCCATCTTCGCCTTGCACGCAAAGCTCGAGAACCGCGTGCGCGATCTGCGCGAGAACCGCTCCGGGCATCTCGCCATCGTCGCGACGCCGCCGCTCGCCTACAGCATCATTCCGTCCGCGCTGTCAGGCTTCCTGCGCCGTCGCCCTGAGACGCGCGTGTTCTTCGACGTGCGTCGCTACGAGGGTATCATCGAAGGCGTGCTCAGCCGCGTCGCCGAGCTCGGCTTCGCGCTCGGGCTGACGCATCATCCCGGCACCGCGCATGAGGTGGTGCATACCGGCGAGATGGTGTGCGTACTGCCGCCGCAGCATCCGCTCGCCGACAGGCCGGTGATCTCCGCGTCCGATCTTTCCGGCCTGCCCTTCATCGGGCTCGAGCGCGGCACGCGGCTTGGCGAAGCCGTGCGCGACAGCTTTGCCCGTGCCGGTGCGCCGTTCCGGCCGACTGTCGAGGTGCGCTACTGCAACACGGCCTGCGTGCTCGCGGCCGCCGGCGTCGGCGCTGCGGTGGTCGATCCGTTCTCGCCGCGGCAGAACGGCGGCAGCGGCCTCGTCGTCCGTCCGTTCACGCCGACGACGCAGGCGGTCGCCTATATGCTGTGGTCGGAAGCCGAGCCGCTGTCGCGTCTGGCCAAGGCCTTTCTCAACGAGGTCCGCAAGGAGAGCGCGCTGCTCAAGCGCACAGCGCCGCACCAGCAACATGGGACAGAAAGCGACTGAGCTTCGCAACCTTTGACCTTGGGAGGCACATGGCACGCATCACCATCATCGAGACCGGAGAGGTCCCGCAAAAGTACCGCGAGCGCCACGGTTCATTTCCCGAGATGTTCGAGCGCATGGTCCGCGCCGAGGATCCGGCCGCCACGGTCGACGTGGTCAGCATCCCGAATGGCGATGCGCTTCCCGATCCGGGCAAGCTCGAGGCCGTCCTGATCACCGGCGCGGCCGCCGGCGTCTATGACGGGCACGACTGGATCGCGTCGCTGGAAGATTTCGTGCGCACGGCCTACGTCAACAAGACGCCGATGGTCGGCGTCTGCTTCGGCCATCAGCTGATCGCGCAGGCGCTCGGCGGCACCGTGCGCAAGTCGGAGAAGGGCTGGGGCATCGGCCGTCACGTCTATCAGGTACTGCCGGAGAACGGCGTCATTGAAGGCGAAGCGGTCGCGATCGCCGCCTCGCATCAGGACCAGGTGATCGAGCCCCCGAGCGATGCGCTGACCATCCTGTCGTCGGAGTTCACCCCGCACGCTGGCCTGCTCTATGCCAACGGCACGACGCTGACCGTGCAGCCGCACCCCGAGTTCGACGTCGCGTTCGCGCAAGTGTGCTGCGATCTTCGCGACGGCAAGGCGCCGGACGATGTCGTCGCGACGGCAAGGGCATCGCTGGCGGAGCCGATGGACAACGCGAAGCTCGGTGGGGCGATTACGAGGTTTCTGGCGCGCAAACCCATCCCCTCATCCTGAGGAGCCCGCCAAAGGCGAGCGTCTCGAAGGATCGGGGCCCCGCTGCAGCAGCGAGGCCTGCATGGTTCGAGACGCCGCTGCGCGGCTCCTCACCATGAGGGTGGAGACCTCAGAACGGGCTCTCTCCCAATCCCGCCACATCCGCCGGCCGCGGCCCCGGCGCCGGCCAGTGAAACCGGCGATCCTTCTCGGCGATCATGATGTCGTTGATCGAGGCCTCGCGCCGCTTCATCAGGCCGTGCTCGTCGAACTCCCACTGCTCGTTGCCGTAGGAGCGATACCACTGACCCCTGCCATCGTGCCATTCGTACTGGAAGCGCACCGCGATGCGGTTGCCGTCGAAGGCCCAGAGGTCCTTGATCAGGCGATAATCCTGCTCCTTCTCCCATTTGCGGGTGAGGAAGGCGACGATCGCTTCGCGGCCCTGAAACACCTCGGAGCGATTGCGCCAGCGGCTGTCCTCGGTGTAGGCGAGCGAGACCCGCACCGGATCGCGTGAATTCCAGGCGTCCTCGGCCATGCGCGCTTTCTGCGCGGCGGTCTCACGAGTGAAGGGCGGAAGCGGCGGGCGCGACATGGTAGCCTCATCGGTTGATCGGGGCCGCAATCTATCGCCGCATTTGCCGAAGTCGATAGGCCGGCACAAATCAGGCGATCACTTATCGGGCGATCACGAAATCAAATCGGCCTTCATCAGCGCGCGGATCGATTTCGGGATCGGCTGGGCGCGGCCGCCGCTGATGAAGGCGACGCGGACCTCGGCCTTCACCAGCACGTCGTCACCGCGCCGCACCTCCTGCGCTAGCATGATCGAGGCGCCCTTCACCGCGACGGGCCAGGTCACGACGTCGAGCACGTCGTCCATACGCGCGGGTTTCAGGAAATCCAGATGCATCGAGCGCACGACGAAGGCGAAGCCCGCGCCTTCCGTCTCCACCTGCTCGAACAGCGCCTGCTGCTCGGCGCCCATCAAGCGCAGATGATTGGTGCGTCCACGCTCCATGTAGCGCAGATAATTGGCGTGATAGACGATGCCGGAAAAATCCGTGTCCTCGTAATAGACGCGGACCTGCATGTGATGGCGGCCGTCGCGGATCTCGCCGTCGAGATGAGCTGTCACGTCGCGAGCCTCTTCGCTTGTCGCTAACCAGCCCGTTTTTGCGCAAAAACAGCCGGCGGCGCAAGCGGAGCTACGACACAGCCGGCCCTGTCCTTCCCAGCGTCACCTCGACGATCTCGGGCGGCACGCCGACGCGGACCGGCATGATGCTGCAACCGAGGCCGCCGGAGACGATGAGATCGCATTTCAGCCTGATATGGCCATAGGCGAGCCGGATGCCCTGCTGCTTTGCGACGGCGGGGGACCAGCCGAGCAGGCGGACCTGGCCGCCATGGGTATGGCCGGATAGTTGCAGCGCGACGCGCGCGGGCACGCGCGGCGCGATATTGGGCTCGTGCGCCAGCAGGATCACGGGCGCATCATCGGTGACCTTGGCGAGCGTGGCGTTGAGATCGTCGGCGCCGAAGTGCGCCATGCTGCGTAAGCGCCGCGCCGGCAGGAAGGCCAGCTGATCGCCTAAGCCGGCGAGCCAGAATGGGCGGCCGTCCTTGGTGAGGCGGACCGCGTCGTTCTCGTAGACAGGAATGCCGGCTGCTTCGAGCGCACGATGCGCCATCGTCGGCCCGCGCCCCGTGCGCTGCACGGTCTTGTCATCCCAATAATCGTGATTGCCCATGACGGCATGGACGCCGAGCGGCGCCTTGAGGCCGGCGAGCACCCTCGCCCATTCCCTCGACGGAATGAAGCGCGTGACATGGTGAAGACCGGCGACATAGTCGCCGAGCAGCACGACGAGGTCGGCGTTGAGTGCGTTGGTGCGCTCGACGATGCCCTCGATCCGCTCCAGCGACATCCAGGGATCGCAGGCATGGATATCGGCGATGGCGGCGATCTTCAGCGGCAGATCCGCCGGCCATTGCCGCGGCTTCGGATGATAGCGGGTGACGCGGAGCCGCAGCACCGGCTCGACGCCGACGCCATAGGCGGCGGTCGAGACACCGAGGACGGACAGGCCGCCGATGGAACGAATGAAATGACGACGCGTGATCATGGAAATCCGATCGAGATGCGCCTTCTTGATGCGGTCCGATTGGAGCGGAATTGGGGTGCGCTCGTGCAGATCGTCTGCACGAGATGACCGGAAATTGATGACAGAAGGTGCTGGGTTCGCGCAGATCAGTCGTCGCTCTCGTCCGTCCCGAACAGGCCGAACTGTGCCGCAGCATCGCGCGAGGGCTCGGCGATGCCGAGATGGCGGAAGGCATGCGAGGTGAGCAGGCGGCCGCGCGGGGTGCGCTGGAGATAGCCGCACTGGATGAGATAAGGCTCGATGATGTCCTCGATCGCATCGCGCGGCTCGGACAAGGCGGCGGCCATGGTCTCGACGCCGACCGGGCCGCCGCCATAGTTTGTCGCGATGGTCGAGAGATAGCGGCGATCCATGGCATCTAGCCCCGCGGCGTCGACCTCGAGCGCGCTCAGCGCGTGGTCGGCGATCTTGCGGTCGATCTTGTCGGCATCGGCTGCGGAGGCAAAATCGCGCACGCGCCGCAGCAGCCGGCCGGCGATGCGCGGCGTGCCGCGGGCGCGGCGCGCGATCTCGTTGGCGCCGTCCGCGCTCATGCCGACATTGAGCACGCGCGCGCCGCGGCTGACGATGTTCTCCAATTCCTCGATCGTGTAGAAATTCAGCCGCACCGGAATGCCGAAGCGGTCGCGCAACGGATTGGTGAGCAGGCCCGCGCGCGTGGTGGCGCCGACGAGCGTGAATTTCGACAGCTCGATCTTCACCGAGCGCGCCGCCGGGCCCTCGCCGATGATGAGGTCGAGCTGAAAGTCCTCCATCGCGGGATAGAGCACTTCTTCCACGGCCGGACTCAGGCGATGGATCTCGTCGATGAAGAGCACGTCGCGCTCTTCGAGATTGGTGAGGAGTGCAGCAAGATCGCCGGCCTTGGCGATGACAGGCCCAGAGGTGGCGCGGAAGCCGACGCCGAGCTCCTTCGCCACGATCTGCGCCAGCGTGGTCTTGCCGAGGCCCGGGGGGCCTACGAACAGCACGTGATCCAGCGCCTCGCCGCGCTTGCGCGCCGCCTCGATGAAGATCGAGAGGTTCTTGCGCGCCTGCTGCTGGCCGACGAAATCGGACAGCGATTGCGGACGCAGCGCGGTATCGCCGACGTCATCGCTGCGGCGCTCGGGCGAGACCATGCGGTTGGCCTTAGGGTCGCTCACTTCGATAGCTCCTTCAACCCGAGCCGGATGAGCTGCGCCGTCCCGGCGCCTTCACCTGCGCTGCGCGAGGCCGATGCAATCGCAGCAGCCGCCTGTGGCTGGCCGTAGCCGAGATTGACCAGCGCGGAGATCGCATCCGCCACGGGCCGCGGCGCGCGCTGATCGTCGACGGCACCGGCGAGATGCACGACGGCGGGATCGACATTGGCGAAGGCCGGCGCCTTGTCCTTCAGTTCGGTGACGATGCGCTCGGCGACCTTGGGGCCGACGCCGGGCGTGCGCGCCACCGCCGCCTTGTCGCGCAGCGCAATCGCATTGGCGAGATCGGCCGGCGCCAGCGTGCCGAGCACGGCGAGCGCGACCTTGGCGCCGACGCCCTGCACGGTCTGGAGCAGGCGAAACCATTCGCGCTCCTGGTCGGTGCGGAAGCCGAACAGTTTTATTTGATCCTCGCGGACATAGGTCTCGATCGACAGCACGGCGGCCTCGCCTGGCGAGGGCAGATGCTGCAGGGTGCGCGAGGAGCAATGCACCTGATAGCCGACGCCGCCGACGTCGAGGATGACGAAATCCTCGCCGTAGGAATCGATCAGGCCCTTGAGCTTGCCGATCATCGCTGCGCACCCATCGCTTGAAGGACGCTCGGCACCGTCTGTCCGTTCCCTCCCCCCTTGTGGGGGAGGGTTAGGGAGGGGGGTGCCACACGGGGATTGTTTCGAAGGCGTGAGGACTGCGCGCCAGGTTTGACGGCGGCACCGCCGCTGCGGCTACCCCTCTCCCCGACCCTCCCCCACAAGGGGGGAGGGAGCACACCGTCCATGCGGCTCATCTGTGCCTCACAACGCGCATTAGAGACCCGCCACCTTCAGCCGGAGCGCGGCGCTCTGGCGGTGATGGGCGTGGGTGATGGCGATGGCGAGCGCGTCGGCGGCGTCGGCTGACGGCGGCTCGGCCTTCGGGAGCAGGATCTTCAGCATCATCGCGATCTGGGCCTTCTCGGCGTGACCGGCGCCGACGACGGTTTTCTTGACCTGATTGGGCGCGTATTCGGCCACCGGGATGCCGAACATTGCGGGCGCCAGCATGGCGACGCCGCGGGCCTGACCGAGCTTCAGCGTCGCGACGCCGTCCTTGTTGACGAAGGTCTGCTCGACCGCGGCTTCGATCGGCTGATGGTTCGAGAGCACGGCCGCGAGCCCTTCATGGATCGCGAGCAGCCGGCTCGCCAGCGGCAGGTCGTTCGCCGGTTCCACCGAGCCGCAGGCCACGTAGATCAGGCGGTTGCCGTCAGCCTCGATCACGCCCCAGCCGGTGCGCCGCAGGCCGGGATCGATGCCGATGATGCGAACGGGGCCACGAATCGGGAGCGCAGTCATGGGCCAGTGATAGCGGCTGGCCGGGCGCAGGGAAACAGAAACAGAACGGAAGTAACAGGGGAAGTGGGGCCCTCGCCGAAGAGTGCCGCGCTGTCCATCATACACTCCAGTGTCATACCCCGCGAAAGCGGGGTATCCAGTACGCTGCGGCTTCTCCGTACCTTACTGGCTTCTCTGGAATACTGGGTCGCCCGGTCAAGCCGGGCGACGACAGCGGAATTCGGTGCTGGCGATCAGCCGCCCATCTTCGCCATCAGCGCGTCCGACACCTCGAAATTGGCGTAGACGTTCTGGACGTCGTCGTGCTCGTTGAGCAAATCCATCAGCTTGAGCAGCTTCTCGCCGGTCTCGTCGTCGACCGCGACAGTGTTCTGCGGCTTCCAGATCAGCGCGGCCTTGCGCGGCTCGCCGAACTTGGCTTCCAGCGCCTTGGCGACGTCGCGGTAGCCTTCGGTCGAGGCGTAGATCTCGTGACCGCCTTCGCCGGAGACGACGTCGTCGGCGCCGGCCTCGATCGCGGCATCGAGCACGGCGTCGTCGGAAGCGACGCTGCGGTCGTATTCGATGATGCCGGTGCGGTCGAACATGAAGGAGACCGAGCCGGTTTCGCCGAGATTGCCGCCGGACTTGGTGAAGAAGGAGCGGATGTCGGAGGCGGCGCGGTTGCGGTTGTCGGTGAGCGCTTCGACGATGACGGCGACGCCGCCGGGGCCGTAGCCCTCGTAGCGGATCTCGTCATAGTTCTCGCCGTCGCTGCCGAGCGCCTTCTTGATGGCGCGCTCGATATTGTCTTTCGGCATGTTCTCCTGGCGCGCCGCGATCACGGCGGCGCGCAGACGGGGGTTCATGGCGGGGTCGGGGGTGCCGAGCTTGGCGGCGACCGTGATTTCCCGCGCCAGCTTGCCGAACAGCTTCGACTTCTGGGCATCCTGCCGCCCCTTGCGGTGCATGATGTTCTTGAATTGGGAATGTCCGGCCATGCGTGGTCTCTTGGGAAATCGTCAGCCAAAGGTGAGCGTGGGAAGCGCGGCCTTATAGGCCGCCACCCCACCGGAATCAAAGGGATCTGCTGCTCCAAGGTAGCACTGTAAAGATAGCCGCCGTAATGGCCGGCGCCTAGAGATCGGGCATTGTTAACCCTGATTTCATTCCAGCCTGCGAAAATAGCGCCCGACCGTTCCCCGACAAGAGAGAACTGATGGCGTTCGGACTATTTCGGAAGCGTCTGCCGGACCAGGCTGCGCCCGCGACCGCCCCGGCGGCTCCGCAGCCGGTGGCCCATTCCGAGCCGGCTCCCGCGGCCGAGACTGATTCGGCGCGGGAAATCCTGGAGCTGCTGGAACTCGAGCTCGGCGCCATGATCCGCCAGCTCGAACGCGCCGCCAATTCGGTGGCCGGCGGCGCCGAGGCAACCGCGGCGACGCTTGCCGCCATCCGCGACCGCACCGATGCCCTGACCGGCCGGACCAATGCCGCGCAATCGACCGCCTCCACCTTCGCCCATGCCGCCGACAAGTTCACCCAGTCCGCGCTCGGAATCGGGGCGCAGGTTCGCGAGGCCGGCAAGCTCGCCGACGAGGCCAGCGCCGCGGCGCAGGAAGCCCGCGCCAATGTCGACCGCTTGCGCGAATCCTCTGCCGCCATCGGCAACGTCGTCAATCTGATCGCGCAGATCGCGCGGCAGACGACGCTCCTCGCCCTCAATTCGACGATCGAGGCCGCACGCGCGGGCGCTGCGGGAAGAGGCTTTGCGGTCGTCGCGACCGAGGTCAAGGCGCTCGCGGTGCAGACGCAGGGCGCCACCGAAGAGATCACAAGGAAGATCGACGCGCTCCAGCGCGACGCCGCCGGCTCTGCGGATGCCGTGCACCGCATTTCGCAGGCGATCGAGGCGATCCGCCCGGTCTTCGAGACCGTCAACGGGGCGGTTGCCGAACAGAACGCCACCACCAGCGAAGTCTCCGGCAATGCCGCGAGCGCCTCGGAGTTCATCGTCTCGGTCGGCGAGAGCGCGGCCGAGATCGATGCCGCGACCAAGGCGGCCGAGAGCCACGGCGAGAACGTCGCCAGTGCCGGCAAGGCCGTCACCACCTTCGCACAAAAGCTGAAGTCGCGTTGCGCCGTGCTGCTGCGCCAGAGCGAGCACGACGATCGCCGCAAGACCGAGCGGCTGCCCTGCCATCTCAAGTTCGAGAGCGTGCGCGGCGTGATGCCGGTCTATGAAATCTCGATGGACGGCGTGCTGATCGGCGGCGCGGACGCCAGCCGTCTCGCACCGCAAGCGATGATCGAGGGCACCCTCGAAGACGTCGGCGCCTGTCGCCTGCGCGTGATCGAGCAGTCCAAGGCCGGCGCCCACGCGCAGTTCGCCGGCCCCGATGCCGAGCTCCGCGAAAAGATCGAGGACAAGCTCTGGTCGATCCACGAGGAGAACACCGAGTTCGTCACCCGCGCGATGGAGGCGGGCAACGCGCTCACCAGGATCTTCGAGCAGGCGGTTGCGCGTGGCGAAGTCAGGATCGACGACCTCTTCGACACCGACTATGCCGAGATCGCCGGAACCAATCCGCAGCAATACCGCACGAAATATCTCGACTGGGCCGACCGGGCCCTGCCGCCGTTCCAGGAAGCCTTTCTGGCGAAGGACCAGCGCATGGCGTTCTGCGCCATGGTCGACCGCAACGGATTCCTGCCGGTGCACAACAAGATCTATTCGCATCCGCAGCGGCCGGGCGACGTCGCCTGGAATACGGCCAACAGCCGCAACCGGCGGATATTCAACGATCCGGCGGGGCTCGCCGCCGCGCGCAACCTGCGATCGTACCTGGTCCAAACCTATGCGCGCGACATGGGCAATGGCACCACCGTGATGATGCGCGAGATCGACGTCCCGATCCGCGTGCAGGGCCGGCACTGGGGCGGATTCCGCACCGCCTACAAACTGTAGTGCACGCTCAGGCAAGACGCCGCCCCGAATCATCCTCTAAGTCGCAGCTGGAATGGGAATGCCGCGGAAGGCCGGCGAACGGCTCTGATTGGAGGAAGCCCAAGACATGTCCGCCGCACAACTTGCAGTATTGGACACCGCATCCAACCGCACGCTGGCCGAACGGCTGATTGATCAGCTCGCCGACCGCATCGGCGGCCTCGGCGTAGAACTCGCCGATATTGCCGGCAACGTCCAGGAAGTCGCAAACCGCGTCGCGAACCAGTCGGAACGTTTCCATCACCTGCAGAAGACGGCCGAGACGATGGTCTCGGCCAACCACGACATCGCCAATGCATCGCAGGCCGTGCAGACCACCACGTCAGCGGCGGTCGGCGAGATCGCGCAGTCGCGCGGCGCCGTCGACACCGCGGTCAGCCACATCTCCGAGCTCGTCGCCGCGGTGGAGCGGATCGAGGCGCGCCTCAGCGCGGTCGGCTCGGCGCTGGCGCAGGTCGCCAAAGTGTCCGGCTCGATCGAGGCGATCGCCAAGCAGACCAATCTGCTCGCGCTGAACGCGACCATCGAGGCCGCCCGCGCCGGCACTGCCGGCCGCGGCTTCGCGGTGGTCGCAAGCGAAGTGAAGAACCTCGCGGAAGCCACCCGCCAGGCCACGCATCAGATCTCCGACACCGTGCGCGATCTCGACGGCCAGATCGAAGGCCTGATCGGCGAGAGCAGCGACGCCTCCCAGCGCGCCAAGACCGCGGGCGAAGGCGCCCGGCAGATCTCCGGCATCATCTCGCGCGTTCAACAGGGATTCGCATCCGTGGAAGCGGAAATCGGCAGCGTCACGCGCGCGGCGACCTCCAATCTCGGACATTGCGACACCGTCATCAGCGAGCTCAACGAGCTCGCCAAGGGCGTCGATCTCTCCTCGCGCGACCTCAAGAATGCCGACGAGCGGGTGGCGAAGCTGCTCGACACCTCCGAAGGCCTGATCGCGCTGATCGCCGACAGTGGCGTCGAGACGTCGGACACACCGCTGATCCGCGTGGTGGTCGACACCGCGAGGCGGATCTCGGCCGAGTTCGAAGCCGCCATCGATCGCGGCGACATCACGCTCGACCAGCTGCTCGACGAGACCTATCGCGAAATTCCCGGCACCGATCCGAAGCAGTACCTCACCAATTACGTCGAATTCACCGACCGCGTGCTGCCCGCGATCCAGGACCCGATCCAGAAATCGGATCCGCGCATCGTCTATTGCGTCGCCTGGGCGCGGAGCGGCTATCTGCCGACCCACAATCCGAACTACCGCCTGCCGCAGGGCAAGGACCCCGTCTGGAACAACGCCAATTGCCGCAACCGCCGCCTGTTCAACGACCGCACGGTGAAGAAGGTCGCAGGCAACACCAAGCCGTTCCTGCTCCAGACCTACCGCCGCGACATGGGCGGCGGGCAGTTCGTGCTGATGAAGGACCTGTCCTCGCCGATCATGGTGCGGGGGAAGCACTGGGGCGCCTTCCGGATGGGCTTTCGGCAGGGCTGACGGTTGCTGCGCGACCGCGCTCCGGCCTCGCCAAGACAAAAAGTTCGAAAACAACCCCATGCACAGTAGCCGGGTTGTGCGGAATCAATGGCTTAGGCGGCCGCCTGGCGGGCGATGAAATCAGACCCGGTCGCGGTTCGCCTCTTCCCGACGTGGAGGCGGTTCGAGTGCTGAGATGCGCCCCACACTTGACCCGTCAGGCAAAACAGGGGCATATTGCGACTATTCCGAAATTGCCCCCTCTTCCCTCTCCCCTTGTGGGCGAAGGTGGCGCGAAGCGCCGGATGAGGGGTCTGTCTCCGCGGGCAGAACTGCTCGATAATGACGAGGGTCATACGCGGATAGAGACCCCTCACCCCAAACGTATTCGCGTTGACTGACGTCGCCGCCCTCTCCCACAAGGGGAGAGGGCACAACAATGTCGGCCGTTCCCCGCCGCCCCACTTTCCCAATCGCACGAGTTTCGTCATCGCATGATTTTGCGCGTTCGCACGATCATCTGCGGCGGCCGATGTCGCAGCGACGAAAATGGATCAAAACATGACGATTATCATATCAACTAGCCCAAAACCTTTGCAGCGATCGCCGCACAAATTCGTGAATGTCATGGCCTCACGCCTCGTTCGCGCAAATATGCATTGCCGGAAATTTCGACGCTTCATCGTTTCGCATCGATATGATTATGGTCGCGCAACATTCGTCGACGCGATCGCCGAGCAAGGGAATGCATATGGCAACGACACTCACCATCAACGGCGAAACGAAATCCTTCGACGCGCCACCTGAAATGCCGCTGCTCTGGGTGCTGCGCGACATCCTCGGAATGACCGGCACCAAGTTCGGCTGCGGCATCGCGCAGTGCGGCGCATGCACGGTGCATGTCGACGGCAAGGCGGTTCGCTCCTGCGTGCTGCCGGTCAGCGCGGTCGAGAACCGCGCCATCACCACCATCGAGGCGGTCGGCAATACGCCGTCGGGCGCGAAGGTGCAGAAGGCCTGGTTGGAGGCCGAAGTAATCCAGTGCGGCTACTGCCAGTCCGGCCAGATCATGTCCGCCGCAGCACTGCTGGCGTCAACGCCGAAGCCTGACGATTCCGACATCGACGCCGCCATGGCCGGCAACATCTGCCGCTGCGGCACCTATGTGCGCATCCGCGAGGCCATCAAGCAGGCCGCCAACGGCCGCCAGTCCTGAGATTCGCCATGAACGCACATCACAGCATCTCCCGCCGCGCAGCTCTGACCGGCGGCCTCGCCACCGGCTTCCTGCTCGCCTTCCACCTGCCGCTGCGCGCTGCCGTCAACGAGCCGGTGCAGCCGGAGGACAAGACCGACGGCAAGTTCGCGCCGAATGCCTTCATCCGCATCGACCCGGAAGGTGCGACCACGCTGGTAATGCCGCAAGTCGAGATGGGACAAGGAATCTATACCGCGATCTCGATGATCCTGGCAGAGGAGCTCGACGCCGACTGGTCGAAGCTCCAATTGCTGCACGCCCCCGCCAACGAGAAACTGTACGGCAATCCCATTTTCATCATTCAGGCGACCGGAGGCTCGACATCGGTCAGGGCGTTCTGGAAGCCGCTACGTGAAGCCGGCGCCAGCGCGCGCGCCATGCTGGTGCAGGCCGCGGCTGCACAATGGGGCGTCGATCCCGCCAGTTGCACGACATCGAAAGGCGAGGTGACCCACAAGGCGAGCGGTCGGACCGTCTCCTACGGTGCGCTGGCCGCCGCCGCAGCAGGCCAGACGCCGCCCAAGGCTCCCACGCTCAAGGACCCCAAGGATTTCGTTTATATCGGCCAGCCGTTCAAGCGGCTCGACACCCCCGACAAGGTCAACGGCAAGGCCGTCTACGGCATCGACGCCATCGTGCCGGACATGAAATTCGCGACGCTGGCGCAGTGCCCGGTGTTCGGCGGCAAGGTCGGCAAGGTCGATGACCGTGCCGCGAAGAAGATTCCGGGCGTGCGAAAGATCGTCGTGCTCGACGATCTCGTCGCCGTCGTCGGCGATCACATGTGGGCGGCGAAAAAAGGCCTGGACGCGCTCGACATCGAGTGGAACGAGGGACCGAACGCAAAGATCAATTCGAAAGCGATCTGGGACGATTTGCGCGCCGCCAGCGCAAAGGACGGCGTGGTCGCCAAATCAACCGGCGACATCGCCAAGGGTCTCGCGAGCGGCGAAAAATTCGAAGCTTCGTTCGAGCTGCCGTTTCTCGCCCACGCAACGATGGAGCCGTTGAACGCCACGGTGCATTGCAAGCCCGATTCATGCGAGATCTGGACCGGAACGCAGATCATGGCGCGTGTGCAGTCCGAGGCGGCGAAGGCCGCCGGGCTTCCGGTCGAGAAGGTGATCGTCAACAACCACCTGCTGGGCGGCGGCTTCGGCCGCAAGCTCGAGCCCGACATGGTGGTCGCGGCGGTTCGCATCGCCAAACAGGTCGACGGGCCGGTCAAGGTGGTGTGGACCCGCGAGGAAGACATTCAGCACGACGTCTATCGGCCGGTGTATCGCGACACGATCGCAGCGAGCCTGTCCGGCGGCAAGATCGTCGGCTGGAAATACAAGATCACCGGCGCTGCGATCATCGCGCGCTGGCTGCCGCCGGCGTTCCAGAAGGGCATCGATATCGATGCGATCGATAGCGCCACCGACGTGCCCTACGAGATCCCGAATGTCCACGTCGAATATGTGCGGGCCGAACCGCCGGCGATACCAACGGGGTTCTGGCGCGGGGTCGGCCCCAACAACAACGTGTTTGCGGTCGAATGCTTCATCGACGAACTGGCGCGCAAGGCGGGCAAGGACCCGGTCGAGTTTCGCCGTGGCATGCTGGCCAATCAGCCGCGTTTCCTGTCCGTCCTCAATCTCGCGGCAGAGAAAGCCAATTGGGGTCAACCCTTGCCCGCGCGCGTCGGACGCGGGGTGTGCTTGCAGCCGTCGTTCGGGACTTTCATTGCAACCGTCGTGGAGGCTGAGGTCGACGAGCAAGGCGAGATCAATCTGCGCCGTGCGACCTCGGTGGTGGATACCGGCATCGCCGTCAATCCGGATACCATCGTGGCTCAGGTCGAGGGCGGGCTGATCTTCGGCCTGACCGCCGCGCTCTATGGCGAGATCACCATCGAGAAGGGGCGCGTCCAGCAATCCAACTTCAATGACTACCGGATGTTGCGGATCAACCAGACGCCGAAGATCGAGGTTCACGTCGTCAAGAGCGGCGAGGCACCCGGCGGAATTGGCGAGACCGGCACGACGGCCGGACCGCCGGCGCTGCGCAACGCGATTTACGCCGCAACCGGCGTGGCGCTGCGGCGCCTGCCGATCGATCGGAAACTGCTGGCTGCGGGGAGAAAGGCATGAGCGGCAAGATGCGTATCCTCACAAACGTCGTCGCGATCGCCATCGTCGCGGCAGCGGTCGGCGTCTTCATCATCCGCGGGCCCGGCCCGCTCGACTTCGCCGGCGGCACGAAAGTGGCGCTGGCGGATTACCGCGCCGGCAAGCCGACAGGCGTGCCGGCCAAGCTCGAGAAGGCTAGCATCGTCGAGCGCGGCGAATATCTCACCAAGGCCGCCGACTGCATGGTCTGCCACACCAAGCCGGGCGGGAAGGACTATTCCGGCGGCCTCGCCTTCAAGCTGCCGTTCGGCACGCTCTATTCCACCAACATCACGCCGGACAAGGACACCGGCATCGGCAATTACAGCGACCAGGATTTCCTGAACGCGGTCCAGCACGGCAAGCGCCGTGACGGCGCGCGGCTCTATCCGGCGATGCCCTACACGTCCTACACCTTCATGACCGACGAGGACGTGCTGGCGGTGAAGGCCTATCTGTTCAGCCTGCCGGCGGTGCGCGCCAAGGCGCCCGACAACACGCTGTCGTTCCCGTTCAACCAGCGCTGGGCGATGATGTTCTGGTCGGCCGTGTTCAATCCGGACACGCGCTTTGCGCCCGACACCTCGAAGAGCCCGGAATGGAACAGGGGCGCGTATCTCGCGGAGGCGCTGGCGCATTGCGGCGAGTGCCACACGCCGCGCAATCTCGGCTTCGCGCTGGACAACCGCAGGAAGTTCGCCGGCGCCATCACGGCGGGCTGGCGCGCCTTCAACATCTCCTCGGACAAGGCGACAGGTCTCGGCAACTGGAGCGACCAGGATCTGATCTCGTATCTGTCGCTCGGCCATGCGCCGGGTCATGGCTCGGCCTCGGGCCCGATGGGTGAGGCGGTCGACCACAGCTTGAGCAAGCTCGCCCCCGAAGACATCAGCAGCATCGTTGCTTACCTGCGCAGCGTGCCGCCGCAGCCCTCGCCCGACCTGCCCGCCACCACGGCACCGGTCGCCCCCGCCTCGCACCGCGACGGCGTCACGGCGAACGCCCGCGGCAAGCAGGTGTTCGCCAGCGCCTGCGCCAGCTGCCACGGCTGGAGCGGCGAGAGCCCGGTCTCGCCGATGGCGACACTGACCGGCACCTGGGCCGTCAACGACCCCGCCGCCACCAACGTCGCGCAGATCGTGCTCTCGGGCACCAAGCGCCACACGCCAGACGGCGCGCTGTCGATGCCCGCGTTCGGCAAGGCGTATACCGACGACGAGATCGCGGCGGTGGCGAACTATGTCACGGCGCGGTTCGGTGCAAAGGGCTCGAAGCTGACGGCGAAGGACGTGGCGGAGCTGAGGGAGCAGACGGCGGAGTAGATCTCGCCGCGAAGACCACTGTCCAGCGGATGGATGGGTAACAAAACAGACCGGATGGATAGGTAACAGCCGTTCATGGTTCGGTCCGCTGCGGCGCTGCGCTAGCGAAGCGCCGGATGAGGGGTATCTATCCACGAACGCAGTAGGCAATTTCGCGCGCGGAGAGATACCCCTCACCCGGCTCGTCGCTACGCGACGAGCCACCCTCTCCCACAAGGGGAGAGTGGGCACCGACAATGCCGCTTGATAAATTTCAGCTCAACCAGAACTTCGGCGTTGCCGGCTCCAGCCGGCCGCCCATGCGCACTGGTGCAATCTTGAGCGCAAGGCCCGTCGCATCATCCGTTTCCACCGCGACGCCGCTGAGCGTCGCCGCGCCCGCGGCCGGCTCGAAGCGGGCAGATGGTATTCCCGACGTGAAGCGGCGCAGCGGCTCTTCCTTCTGCATGCCGATGATGGAATCGTAATCGCCGGTCATGCCGGCATCGGTCATGTAGGCGGTGCCGCCCGACAGGATCTGGTGGTCGGCGGTCGGGACATGGGTGTGCGTGCCGACGACGAGGCTGGCGCGGCCGTCGCAGAAAAAGCCGATGCCCTGTTTCTCGCTCGACGCCTCGCAATGGAAATCGACGACGATGGCGTCGGCAGCAACGCCGAGCGGGCAGGCCCCTAACTCGCGCTCCAGCGCGGCGAAGGGGTCGTCGAACGGGGTCATGAAGACGCGGCCGAGCGCGTTGACGACGAGCGCATGCTTGCCGGTCTTGGTCTCGACCAGAGCGGCACCGCGGCCGGGCGTGCCGCGCGGATAGTTGGCCGGACGCACCAGGCGCTCGGCGCGCTCGATGAACACCAAAGCTTCACGCTGGTCCCAGGAATGGTTGCCGAGCGTCACCGCGTCGGCGCCGGCATCGAGAAACTCCTGATAGATCGCCTCCGTGATGCCGAAGCCGCCGGCGGAATTCTCACCGTTGACGACGACGAAATCGAGCGACCAGTCCCTGACCATGCCGGGCAGATATTCGGCGATGGCACTCCGCCCGCTACGGCCGACGACATCACCCACGAAGAGAATGCGCAACTTCAGAACTCCGGAAATCGAACACGTCCGATTCCGTTAGCACATAATCCAGCGCCACGTCGTGCGATAGTGCCGGAACCGCCTTGATCTCCTGCGCTGCAAAAGCCAGCCCGATGCCGACGATCTGCTTGGCTTTGCGCAAATGCGCGAAGGTGAAATCGTAATGCCCGGCGCCGTAGCCGATGCGATGGCCGAGCCGGTCGAATGCCGCGAGCGGCGTCAGCATGACGTCCGGAATGACTTCAGCGGCCGCCGGCGACGGCTCGGGAATGCCGAGCGGGCCGAGCATCAGGCGATCGTTCGGATGGAAGATGCGGAAGATCAGCGCTTGGCCGCGCGCGGTGACGCAAGGCAGCGCCAGCTTCGCGCCCTGCTCCGCAAGCGCCTTCATCAACGGCATCGGATCGATCTCGCTGCGGATCGGCGAATAGCCGGAGACGATGCTGCCGGGCAGCAGCTCGAACGGCAGCCCGCGCTTGGCGAGCTTTGCGGCGGCGGCAGCGCGCTTCTTCTCGCTCAGCGCGTCGCGCGCCGCCAGGGCTTTGGCGCGGAGTTCGGCTTTGGTGTTGGTCATGTGCGCTTGCTCCGAACGCGGAGCCTTGCTCCGCTGTCATCGTCCGCGCATGCGGACGATCCAGTATCCCAGAGGCGGTGGTGAATCACACAAAGGCCGCGGCGTACTGGATGCCCCGCCCCGTGCGCAATTGCGCACTCGGGGGGCATGACACCTACTGAGCTTGCCGCAGTCATTTCGACAGACACGGACCGAAAAGCAAACAGTGCGAAGCCGCGTACGCCGTTGAAGCACTCGATCCCGGAGTTCCCTACGAAAGTAGGTGGGCACCATATGTCCGGGCCCACGGGCCCGGCCAGGGACAGTTCCCTAAAGGATCGATAAGGCCCCGGGGATATATGGCTCCTGACGCGCGTCGCAGCCTCGCTTGGGCAATGTAACAACGATACTGACGAAGTGCCAGTGCGGTGAAAAGCGAGCTTCGGCCGAGCCACGGCGGAAGTGTGCTCCCTCCCCCGCTTGCGGGGGAGGGTTGGGGAGAGGGTGTCTCCGCAGGCGAGAACCCCCAAGAGGTGAGAGCCCTCACCCGCGCCTTCGGCGCAACCTCTCCCGCAAGCAAGCGGGAGAGGTTGAGCCCGCAGCCACATCGAGGACGATAACTCAGAGCCTCTTCCGCGGCCTACCCGATCGCAATTCCGTTGCCGACGGTCCGGTTCAGGACCTGGGTCGATTTCTCGATGCGTTCGGCCGCGGCGTTGAGCGCATTCACAACAGCGGTCTGCGTCAGCCGGGCACGCTCGACGGCGGCGTTGCGGAAATCCCTGAGCTCGGTCAGTTCCTGCTCCATGGTGCGAACACGGTTGCCGGCGTCGACCAGCTCGTCGCAGACGGTGAGCGCGGCCATCACGGTGAGGCGCGCATCGCCGATCTCGCCGAATTTTCCGCGCAGCGACTGGATCCGCGTCTCCAGGCTCTCGGCGAGCTTGAGCAACCGCACCTCCTGGCCCTCCTCGCAGGCCATGCGGTATTGCCGGCCATTGATGGTGACGTTGATGTGGCTCATCCATCCTCTCCGGTATCGAGCACCGAGCGTATCGTGACGATCGCGGAATCCAGCCGGTCGGAGATCTCACGGTTGGTGCGCTCGAGCTTGCGCGCCTTCACCAGCGCGCCATCGAGCTCGTCGGCAAGCCGCGAACGGTCCGCACCCAGCGCCTGAATGCGCGCCGCGAGCTCGTTCTCGTCGCGATCGGCATCGCGCCGCCGCTCCACCGCGCTTTCGAGCGCGTCGAGCGCCGCCATCAGCCTGCGGGTCGCGATCTCGATCTCGACCGCGGAGGACTCCGTCATGGCGGCACTGTTGGACACGCGATCGTTCATGTAGTCAGCGGCGGAACCTGGCGGCCTTTGCCCAGTGGCCTTTTCCTGGGGCTTGCCGCCCGGCAAAAGACTCGGTTCGGCAAGCGGTTAGAAGCAGAAATTTACGTGGCAAGCTAGCCAAGCGCAACGCCGCCGCGAAACTATGCACCGATCAATCGGACAGACGTCATCCCGATCCGTCAGTTCCGCCGCGCACGCGCCTCGCGGAAAACCGATCTCCACAGAGGCAACTTTTGCGGCCAAATCAGCGTTTGACTGCCTTGGACTCCCGGAACCGAGGTGCTATCCCAGCCCCGACCTTCAGTGGCCGCCAGGCTCCTCCCGCGCGGGCGTACCTCGCCTCCAAGCGCCTCATTTCAGACGGATTTCAGACATGACGCAGGTCGATCACACCCGTATGGCCAACGCGATCCGCGGCCTTTCGATGGACGCTGTCGAGAAGGCCAAATCGGGTCATCCCGGCCTGCCGATGGGTGCCGCCGACATCGCCACGGTGCTGTTCACGCAATTCCTGAAATTCGACGCCGCCGCGCCCGCCTGGCCGGACCGCGACCGCTTCGTGCTCTCGGCCGGCCACGGCTCGATGCTGCTCTATTCGCTGCTGTATTTGACCGGCAATGCCGAGATGACGCTGGACCAGATCAAGCAGTTCCGCCAGGTCGACTCGCTCACCCCCGGGCATCCCGAGAATTTCCGCACCAAGGGCATCGAGACCACGACCGGTCCGCTCGGCCAGGGCATCTCGACCGCGGTCGGCATGGCGCTCGCCGAGAAGATGCTCGCTGCCGAGTTCGGCAAGAAGATCGTCGATCACCACACCTACGTGCTCGCCTCCGACGGCGACCTGATGGAAGGCGTGTCGCAGGAAGCGATCGCGATGGCGGGGCACTGGAAGCTCAACAAGCTGATCGTGCTTTACGACGACAACGGCATCTCGATCGACGGCCCCACCTCGCTCGCCGATTCCGTCGACCAGGTGAAGCGCTTCAAGTCCGCCGGCTGGGCCGCCGAGAAAATCGACGGCCAGGATCAGGCCGCGATCGCCGCTGCGATTACGCGTGCGAAAAAATCCAACAAGCCGACGCTGATCGCCTGCCGCACCACCATCGGCTTCGGCGCGCCGAACAAGGCCGGCACCTCGAAGGTGCATGGCGAGGCGCTGGGCGCCGACGAGCTCAAGGCCGCCAAGGAGAAACTCGGCCTCTCGCTCGAGCCGTTCGCGGTCGCCGAGGACGTGCTGAAGGCGTGGCGCGCGGCCGGCAGCCGCGGCGCCGCGGCACGGCAGGAATGGGAAGCACGGCTCGGTGAGCTCGGCAGCCGCAAGCGCGCCGAGTTCGAGCGGCGCCTGCGCCATGAGCGTCCGGCCTCGCTGGCCAAGGCGCTGAAGGCACACAAGAAGGAGCTGCTGGAGAAGCCGCTGACGGCGGCGACGCGCAAATCGTCGGAGGCGGCGATCGAGGCCATCGCGGCCGCCATGCCGATGGAATTTTTGGCCGGCTCGGCCGACCTCACCGGCTCCAACAACAACAAGGCGAAGTCGGCGACCGCCTTCTCCGCCAAGACGCCGAAGGGCCGTTTCATCCATTACGGCATCCGCGAGCACGGCATGGCCGCCGCGATGAACGGCATTTTCCTGCACGGCGGCTTCGCGCCGAACGGCGCGACCTTCCTGGTGTTCACCGACTATGCACGGCCTGCGATGCGCCTTGCCGCGCTGATGGGCGCCGGTGTCGTTTACGTCATGACTCACGACTCGATCGGGCTCGGCGAAGACGGTCCGACCCATCAGCCGGTCGAGCATCTCGCCGCGCTGCGCGCCATTCCGAACATGCGCGTGTTCCGTCCGTGCGATTCCATCGAGGTCGCCGAGTGCTGGGAGCTCGCGCTCAATCGCGTCGACGGACCGACCGTGCTGGCGCTGACGCGCCAGAATCTGCCGCAGCTGCGGACCACCGCACCGAACGACAATCCCTGCGCGGCCGGCGCCTACGAGCTGGTCGCCGCCCAGGGCGAAGCCAAGGCGACGCTGTTCGCCTCCGGCTCCGAGGTCGAGATCGCGGTCGCCGCCCAGAAGCAGCTCGCCGAACGCGGCATCGCCTCACGGGTGGTCTCTGTTCCCTCGCTCGAGCTGTTGTTAGCGCAACCAGAGGCCAAGCGCGCGGCCATCATCGGAAATGCGCCGGTGAAGGTGGCGATCGAGGCTGCCGTGCGCTGGGGCTGGGATGCGGTGATCGGCCAGGATGGCGAATTTATCGGCATGCATTCCTTCGGCGAAAGCGGCCCTGCAAAGGAGCTTTACAAGCACTTCGGTATTACCGCCGAGGCTGCGGTTAACGCTGTGCTGAAGCGCGTTTCCTGAGAGTTGAGCTTGCCGCAAAAAAGGACTACGTAATCCCTCATATGATCAAGCACCGCCCGGCCGAACCGGGCGCCCGCCCCTAAAAAACCCTCGCAGGCGCGCATAGCGCGTTGTGCGGGATGACAACGGTCATTGAAGGAGACGAAACATGGCAGTCCGCGTTGGAATTAACGGTTTTGGCCGCATCGGCCGCAACATCCTGCGGGCTATCGCCGAGTCCGGCCGCAAGG
>Ga0102590_1001031_pt1 | contig 47018 bp, 49 predicted proteins | sample AraplaMF_Col_mMF_FD_76859 | JGI IMG/M metagenome (GOLD analysis project Ga0102590, IMG submission 76859) | Arabidopsis root microbial communities from the University of North Carolina, USA - plate scrape MF_Col_mMF | ecosystem: Host-associated > Plants > Roots > Endosphere | place: USA... | reverse complement strand
ATCACGGTGAAATCCTCGCTGATTCTCCCTCAAAATAGCGCATGCCAGGAGGCCTACCAACCACCGCCATGCGCAAAAGAGTGATCGCCGACGTTAACTCCTTGTCAAAAAATACGAAAGAAGGACTGGATATCGACGCCCGCCCGATGTAACAGGTTGCCCACACGGGCGGGTCATTCAATTGCCTCATTTGACCGACAGGTCACAGGCAGTAGGACACCCCGAGGGAGTTGACGGCGTCTGCCGTACCCAGCGGATTTCAGGAGACGGATCTCGTTATGATGCTTAAGGCAACCCAAGTTCTGCGGACGGCGATGTCCGCTCTCGCTCTTTCGGCCGGCGCAATCGCGCTGCCGGTTGCAGCTACTGCACAGGATGCTCCGGCAGCGGCTGCTCCTGGCGCACCGCCGCTCGGCTGGTTCAAGACCTGCACCAAGCAGGACGACAACGATCTCTGCGTCGTGCAGAACATCATCGCAGCCCAGAACGGCCAGCTGATCACCGCGGTCGGCCTGATCACGGTCGAAGGCAAGGTCAACCGCAAGATCCTGCAGGTTTCGGTCCCGACCGCGCGTCTCGTACCGCCCGGCATCGTCATGCAGATCGATGGCGGCAAGGGCCAGAAGCTCGACTATATCGTCTGCCTTCCGGACAAGTGCACTGCCGAAGTACCGCTGACGGACGCCATGATCGCCAGCCTCAAGAAGGGCAGCGAAGTGATCTTCACCTCGATCAACTTCCGCCGTGCTCCCAACCCGATCAAGGTTCCGCTGACCGGCTTCACCGGCGTGTTTGATGGTCCGGCCATGCCGCAGGAACAGATTGCCCAGAGCCAGCGCAGCCTGGAAGAGGGCATGCAGCGCAAGGCGGAAGAGACCCGCAAGAAGCTGGAAGACGCCCAGAACGCTGCAAAGCAGGGCCAGTAAGCTTTTCGCGGAAAGCCCACAATTCAAAGCCCGGCCATGTGCCGGGCTTTCTGGTTCCGGGGCATGAAAAAGCGCCGGCTGAAGGCCGACGCTTTCAAGTTGCTTGGGAGTTGGGTTCAGTGGGCCAGTATGATCTTGGGCTTTAACTGGCCGGATGGGCCGCGATCGAAGATCTGGTAGACCTGCGGATTGCGCAGCGGAGCATCGTTTTCGTCGTGTTCCAGGTTCTGCTCTGAAACATAGGCGACATATTCCGTCTCGTCATTCTCCGCCAGGAGATGATAGAAGGGCTGGTCTTTGCTCGGCCGGATTTCGGCGGGAATGGAATTCCACCATTCTTCCGTATTGGCGAATTCCGGATCCACATCGAACACGACGCCGCGAAACGGAAAGACCTTGTGGCGAACCACTTCTCCGATGGTGAATTTAGCGTTGCGTTGTTTCATGGTGCGATGTCCTTTCGCATCCTAATGTGGGAATAAAATTCTCCGACATCAAGAGATTAATGCGGACCGGCCCGCATCGTTCCACGGGATAGACTTAAGGCTTAGCCTGCCGCCGCGGCCGGGCCGTCGCCAGGACTATGCCGCCGAGAACGAGAACGATACCGGCCGCATGATATGTTTCGAACGTCTCGCCGAGGAAGATCACCGCCATGATGATCGAGACCGGTGGCATCATGTAGAGCGTGATCCCGGCCGTCGCCGGTCCGAATGTCCTCACGGTATGCTGGAAGCAGAAGAAGGCGGCAAGCGAGGCGAACAGGATGATGCCGATTATCTTCGACCAGGCCGAAACGGTCGTCGGCAAAAGCCCGCCGTGGAAGAGTTCAAAGATCGCCGGCGGCAGCAGCAGGAGCGAGCCGGAAAAGGCGATCAGCCCGAACAGTGTCAACGGCCGGATCGCCTGGGCGGCCGGGCGGCGCAGCAGGATCGAATAGATCGCAAAAGCAATCGCCGCCACCAGCATGCCGAGATCGCCGATATTGAAATTCAGATGCGCCAATGCGCCGAAATCGCCGCGCAGCACGATCGCCGCCACGCCCGCGAATGCGACCATCATGCCCAGAAGCTCGCGGCCGCCGATCCGCCGGCCGGAAAACTGCCATTCGAACAGGATGATGAACAGCGACGATGTCGTGTAGATCAGCGTCGCGTTCGAGGCCGTCGTCAGCGTCAGCGCCCAATAGACGAAGCCGCCGCAGATGCCGATGCTGAGGAAACCCAGCCAAAGCCAGAGCCAGGTATGCCGACGAACGAAGGTCCAGGCCGCCGGCCAGTCGAGATAAAGCAGCGGCACCATGATCAGCGTCGACCCGGCCCAGCGGATGAAGGCGGTGATGAAAGGCCCGATCTCGCCGATCACCCCGCGCCCGAAGATCAGGTTGCTGGAAAAGAAGACGGGCACGAGGACGAAGATCAGCCAGTCGGTCGGGCGCGGCTGCAAGGACTTGGGGGAGGGCATCGGTACACCGGCAATGGGGCACAAGCCGTCAAGGCTCGGCGGAATGGCAAACGGCGGGCTTGCGGCCCGCCGTCTCCAGGTCAAAAGGTGCTGATCGGATCAGGCCGAATAATACATGTCGAATTCGACCGGATGCGGCGTCATTTCGAAACGCATGACTTCCACCATCTTGAGCTCGATATAGGCATCGATCTGGTCGTCGTCGAAGACGCCGCCGGCGGTCAGGAACTTGCGGTCGCGATCGAGGTTTTCGAGCGCTTCGCGGAGCGAGCCGCAGACGGTCGGGATCTTCTTCAGCTCCTTCGGCGGCAGGTCGTAGAGATCCTTGTCCATGGCCTTGCCGGGATGGATCTTGTTCTTGATGCCGTCGAGGCCGGCCATCAGCATGGCGGCAAAGGCGAGGTACGGGTTTGCCAGCGGATCCGGGAAGCGCACTTCGACGCGCTTCGACTTCGGACCGGTGCCGAACGGAATGCGGCACGAAGCCGAGCGGTTGCGGGCCGAATAGGCAAGCAGAACCGGCGCTTCGTAACCCGGGACGAGACGCTTGTAGGAATTCGTCGTCGGATTGGTGAAGGCGTTGATCGCCTTGGCGTGCTTGATGATGCCGCCGATGTAGAAGAGGCAGCTTTCGGAAAGACCGGCATACTCGTCGCCGGCGAAGGTCGGCTTGCCGTCCTTCCAGATCGACTGATGGACGTGCATGCCCGAGCCGTTGTCGCCGAAGATCGGCTTCGGCATGAAGGTCGCGGTCTTGCCATAGGCATTGGCGACCTGGTGCACGACATATTTGTAGATCTGGATCTTGTCGGCGTTGCGCACCAGCGTATCGAACTTGACGCCGAGCTCGTGCTGGGCGGAAGCCACTTCGTGGTGATGCTTTTCGACGACCACGCCCATTTCGGCGAGCACGGTCAGCATTTCCGAGCGCATGTCCTGCAGGCTGTCGACCGGCGGAACCGGGAAATAGCCGCCCTTGACGCGCGGACGGTGGCCGAGGTTGCCGGTCTCGTAATCGGTGTCGTCGTTGGACGGCAGTTCAGACGAGTCGAGCTTGAAGCCGGTATTGTAGGGATCGGCCTTGTACTTGACGTCGTCGAAGACGAAGAATTCCGGCTCCGGGCCGACGAACACGGTATCGCCGATGCCGGATGCCTTCAGATAGGCTTCGGCCTTCTTGGCAGTGCCGCGCGGATCGCGGTTATAGGCTTCGCCAGAAATCGGATCGAGAATGTCGCAGAAGATGACCATGGTCGACTGCGCGAAGAACGGGTCCATGTGGACCGTCGCCGGATCCGGCATCAGCACCATGTCCGACTCGTTGATGGCCTTCCAGCCGCCGATCGAGGAACCATCGAACATGACGCCATCGGCGAACATGTCCTCGTCGACCGACGCGATGTCCATGGTGACGTGCTGCAGCTTGCCCTTGGGGTCGGTAAAGCGCAGGTCCACGAACTTGACGTCGTTTTCCTTGATTTGTTTCATGATTTCGCTTGCGCTCGTCATATGACCTTCCTCGATGTGCGATGACGATGAAGCCCCGGCCTTCGGCCTCGGGGCGTTTGGATGCAGGGGCGTTTAGATGGCGTCCACGCCCGTTTCACCGGTACGGATGCGGATGACTTCCTCCACGTTGGAGACGAATATCTTGCCGTCTCCGATCCGTCCAGTCTGTGCCGCGTTGCGAATGGCTTCGATGACGGCATCCGCGTTCTCGTCCGCCAGGACGACCTCGACTTTGACCTTCGGAAGGAAGTCTACGACATATTCCGCGCCGCGATAGAGCTCGGTATGGCCCTTCTGGCGGCCAAAGCCCTTGGCTTCGGTCACGGTGATCCCTTGCAAGCCGACCTCCTGAAGGGCTTCCTTCACTTCGTCGAGCTTGAAAGGCTTGATGATCGCTTCGATCTTTTTCATGAGAAACTCTATCTCCGCTTCTCTCCTGAAGCAGGCCTCTACCCGCTCGCCCATGGCAATGCAGTTATCGTGCCAAACTCCCACGACACTTTCAAAAAAACAATGTGGTTTTGCACGGATTCCCGATAAAACAGCAGCTGCCGTGGCAAAATTGCTTCCGTTTTTCTCAGAAATTGTGCGTTGCGGCGCAGGAATCGGAGTTTTTTGGAGATTTTCGGAAAAATAAGTGATCGCGAATACATGAGAGGTCGAGATCTTATTTTGGGCATTTGCATATTTTTTATGCACATCGCCGGCGGCGATGGCGCTTGTTTTCTGACCATCTTTGCGTTCAATAACGGCTATGGATTTGTCGCTTATCCCATTGCTTTTGACGCCTGACGAGATGGCGGCGGCGGACGCCGCTTCCGCCCGATCCGGCATCCCGTCATTCGACCTTATGGAGCGGGCCGGCCAGGCGGTCGCGGCTGCCGCGCTTCGGCATTTTCCCGGCGCTTTGCGTTTTGTCGTGCTGTGCGGCCCCGGAAACAACGGCGGCGACGGATATGTGGCCGCCCGCGCGCTTTTCGACGCCGGAGCGGTCGTCGATGTCTATCATCTCGGCGATCCGCAGAAGCTGAAGGGCGACGCGAAGCAGGCGCGCGACCTCTGCCATCGGCCATCCGGCCCGCTGGAAGCCTACCTGCCGGCGACCGGCGACGTGGTGGTCGACGCGCTGTTCGGCGCCGGCCTGACGCGGGACGTGCCGGAGATCGTCGCCGAGGTGATCCGCAAGGTTGCCGAGGCGCAGATGCCGGTTATCGCCGTCGATCTGCCGTCGGGCCTCTGCGGCCGGCGGGGCGTGCCGCTCGGCGCCGCTTTCCAGGCCGACCATACTGTGACCTTCATGACCCGCAAGCCGGGCCATCTGTTGCTGCCGGGCAGGTCGCTCTGCGATGACATCGAGGTTTTCGATATCGGCATTCCAGCCCGCATCATCCGCGAGGTTGCCGGCGAGACGAGGGAAAATGGACCTGACCAGTGGCGAGGCTTTCTGGCCGAGCCGGGAAGCGAGACCCATAAATACCGCCGCGGCCATCTGGCCGTGTTTTCCGGAGAGGCGGGCAAGACCGGCGCTGCCCGGCTTTCGGCGACTGCGGGGCTGAGGGCCGGCGCAGGGCTGGTGACGGTCGCTTCGCCGGGCGATGCCATGCCGGTCAATGCGGCCTCGCTGACCGCGATCATGCTGCATCGGGTCGATGAGGTCAAAGACCTGGAAAACTGGCTTGAAACCGCAAAGCTTGCTGCCTTCGTGCTCGGGCCGGGCTTCGGCATCGGCAAGAAAGCGAGGGAGTTTGCACTCACATTGAAGGATCGACCGCTGGTGCTCGACGCCGACGGCATTACCTCTTTCAAGGAAAAGCCCTCGGATCTGTTCGATGCCTTTGCCGGTGGCGAGCCTCATCTGGTGCTGACACCGCACGAGGGCGAATTTGCGCGGCTTTTCCCTGACGTCGCCGCGGATAAAAATCTGGGCAAGGTGGAAAAGGCCATAACTGCCGCCGCCCGCTCCCATGCCGCAATCGTCTACAAGGGCGCCGACACGGTGATCGCCAGCCCGGACGGACGTGCCTTTATCAATACCAACGGACCGCCGTGGCTGGCGACCGCCGGTTCGGGCGACGTTCTGGCCGGCATGATCGGTGCATTGCTCGCCCAGGGCTTGCCCGCTTTCGAGGCCGCGGCGGCCGGCGTCTACCTGCATGGCGAAGCGGCAAGGCGGTCCGGCAAAGGCATGACTGCCGAGGATCTCGCCGCCCATGCCGGCGTCTGGCTGGATCCCTAGGTTAGCCGCGGCTCTCCAGGAGTTCGCGCATCGCCATCGCACCATAAGGCGCATTCACCTTGCCCTCGTGGATGAAGAAGGCGAAGACGTCGCGCGGCTCCTTCTTGACCTCACGCTTCCCGTCGATCAGTGGCAGATCATCCGGCACGCCGCCTTCGGACCAGGTCTCCAGCCTCTTTGCCCAGGCCTTCATATCCGCTTCCGCATAACAGGTCTTGATCTCGTCGGACCCTTTTTGCAGGCGCGCATAAACGAAATCGGCCGTCACATCCGCGATCATCGGGTAATCGAAATGGTCGGCGCAGACGGGAGCGATATTGTATTTCGAAAGCAGCGCGATGAATTCCGGCACCTTGAACGTGTCGTTGCGGACTTCGACCACATGGGTCAGCTTCAGGCCATCCAGCTTGTTGGGCAGCAGTTTCAGAAATGCCTCGAAATCGTCGGCCTCGAACTTCTTGGTCGGCGCGAACTGCCAGAGCAACGGCCCGAGATGGTCGCCGAGCTCGGTCAGCCCCTGGGTGAGGAATTTTTCGATCGATTCCCCGGCCTCGGCCAGAACCTTGCGATTGGTGGTGAAACGGCTGGCCTTCAGCGAAAAGATGAAGCCGTCCGGCACTTCGGAAGCCCATTTGGCGAAGGTCTCCGGCTTCTGCGACCCGTAATAGGTGCCGTTGACCTCAATGACCTTCAGTTTGCCGGCCGCATATTCGAGCTGTTTCTTCTTCGCCAGCTTTTCAGGGTAGAACGTGCCTTCCCACGGCTCGAAAGTCCAGCCGCCGATGCCCGTGCGAATAGTGCCGGCTTTGGTCATGATTCAAACCCGTCCTGATCGTTATCGTGAAAACCAAGAGCCGGCGCTCCCGAACCTCGGTGCGGCACCAGCCGAAAGACGGTAGCGTCGCGGCCGGCGCCATCGAGATCGCCGGATCTCAGCGCCCGTCTTACCCTGTCAAGCTTGCGGATATCGTCCAAGCCGACGGTAGGGGACCATTCCCCGCCATCCTCGTGAAGTTCGATATCGACTTCCGCGACATAATTCCCTTCGCGAATGAGCTGCGACGCGTGCCTTGTCATTGCCGCCTCCTTCCGGTGAAATCCTCGCTCCATCTATCCGGATCCGGCTGGTAGGCGGTAATCAGAACCGCCGGCTCATCCGCCCCCGCCGGAATGCCCCATAAAAGATGGATGGGACGCGCGAATTCGTCAAATTGCAGAATCAGGACACAAGGCCCCTTGTGGTATTCGGGATACTCCTCGACCAGGGTGCAATTCCCAATTCCGTCGATCAGGGCCTCGATGAGCAATCCGTCATTTTCCAGTTCCCTCAAGGCATGAAGCGAGACCCTGAACTTTCCGTTCCCGATCAGACCCAGCACCCTTGAAAGGATCGTCTCCGTCACTCCGCCGCTTCCACCTTCTTGGCTGGCCGGCGCTCCAGCAGCTCCTTCAGGAACTGGCCCGTATAGGACCGCTTTTCCTTGACGATCTGCTCAGGCGTTCCCGCTGCGACCACTTCACCGCCGCCGGTGCCGCCTTCCGGGCCGATGTCGATGATCCAGTCGGCCGTCTTGATGACTTCGAGATTGTGCTCGATGACCACCACGGAATTGCCCTGGTTCACCAGTTCGTGCAGCATTTCCAAAAGCTTGGCGACGTCATGGAAATGCAGGCCGGTCGTCGGCTCGTCGAGGATGTAAAGCGTGCGCCCCGTCGAGCGCTTCGACAGTTCCTTGGCTAGCTTGACGCGCTGCGCCTCGCCACCCGAAAGCGTATTGGCCTGCTGGCCGACCTTGATATAGCCGAGGCCGACATCGAACAGCGACTGCAGTTTGTCGCGCACCGCCGGCACCGCCGAAAAGAACTCGACGCCTTCCTCGACCGTCATGTCGAGCACGTCGGCGATCGACTTGCCCTTGAAGGTGACGTCGAGCGTCTCGCGATTGTAGCGCTTGCCGTGGCAGACGTCGCAGGTGACGTAGACATCCGGCAGGAAGTGCATCTCGATCTTGATGACGCCGTCGCCCTGGCAGGCTTCGCAGCGGCCGCCCTTGACGTTGAACGAGAAACGGCCCGGCTGGTAGCCGCGCGCTTTTGCCTCCGGCAGGCCGGCGAACCAGTCGCGGATCGGCGTGAACGCGCCGGTATAGGTCGCCGGGTTGGAGCGCGGCGTGCGGCCGATCGGCGACTGATCGATATCGATCACCTTGTCGATATGTTCGAAACCATCGATCCTGTCGTGCTCGGCCGGGATTTCGCGGGCGCCCATCACGCGGCGTGCCGCGGACTTGTAGAGCGTCTCGATCAGGAAGGTCGATTTGCCGCCGCCGGAAACGCCGGTGACGGCCGTGAACACGCCGAGCGGAATGGCGGCGGTGACATTTTTCAGATTGTTGCCGCGGGCGCCAAAAACCTTGATTTCCTTGCCCTTCTTGGGCTTGCGGCGGTCAACGGGAACCGGCACTCCGAGCTCGCCGGACAGGTATTTTCCGGTCAACGATTTCGGATTGGCCATCACCTCGCGGGGTGTGCCTTCGGCAACTACCTCTCCGCCATGAATGCCGGCGGCCGGCCCGATATCGACCACATAATCGGCGGTCAGGATCGCGTCCTCGTCATGTTCGACGACGATGACCGTATTGCCGATGTCGCGCAGGTGCTTCAGTGTCTCGAGCAGGCGCGCATTGTCCCGCTGGTGCAGGCCGATCGACGGTTCGTCAAGCACATAGAGCACGCCGGTCAGGCCCGAGCCGATCTGCGAGGCGAGCCGGATGCGCTGGCTTTCGCCGCCCGACAACGTGCCGGAATTGCGCGACAGGCTGAGATAATCGAGGCCGACATCGTTCAGGAAGCGCAGGCGTTCGCGGATCTCCTTGAGGATGCGGACGGCGATCTCGTTCTGCTTGGCGTTCAGCTGTTCCGGCAGCACTTCGAACCAGTCGCGCGCAAGCCGGATCGACATGTCCGTGACCTGGCCGATATGCAGCTTGTTGATCTTCACCGCGAGAGCTTCCGGCTTCAGGCGAAAACCGTTGCAGGCCGGGCAGGGGGCGGCCGACATGTAGCGTTCGATCTCTTCGCGCGCCCAGGCGCTGTCGGTTTCCTTCCAGCGGCGTTCGAGGTTCGGCACGATGCCTTCGAAGTTCTTGACCGTCTTGTAGGAACGGGCGCCGTCGGCGTAGTGGAACTCGATCTTTTCCTCGGTGCCCTCGAGAATGGCCTTCTGGGCCTCCGCGGACAATTCGTTCCAGCGGCTCGACAGCTTGAAGCCGAAAGCTTTTCCGAGCGCTTCGAGCGTCTGGTTGTAGTAGGGCGAGGTGGACTTCGCCCATGGCGCAATCGCGCCGTCGCGCAGCGTGCGGGCGGGTTCCGGCACGATCAGCGCCTCATCCACCTTCTGCTGCGAACCGAGGCCGTCGCAGGTCGGGCAGGCGCCGAAGGGATTGTTGAACGAAAACAGCCGCGGCTCGATTTCCGGAATGGTAAAACCGGAGACGGGGCAGGCGAACTTTTCCGAAAACAGCACCCGCTCGTGCGTCTCGTTGAGCGACTTGTTGGCGGATCCGCCGGCCGCGGTATCCTCGGCGCGCAACGGCTTGTCGGCGAACTCGGCGACCGCCAGCCCGTCGGCCAGTTTCAGCGAGGTCTCGAGACTGTCCGCCAGGCGTGCGGAAATGTCGGAGCGCACCACGAGGCGGTCCACGACCACGTCGATATCGTGCTTGTATTTCTTGTCGAGCGCCGGAACGTCGGCGATCTCGTAGAACTGGCCATCGACCTTGACGCGTTGAAAACCCTTTTTCATCAGGTCGGCGAGTTCTTTCTTGTACTCGCCCTTGCGGCCACGGATCATCGGCGCCAGAATATAAAGGCGCGTACCCTCCTCGAAGGCGAGGATGCGGTCGACCATCTGGCTGACGGTCTGGCTTTCGATCGGCAGGCCGGTCGCGGGCGAATAGGGCACGCCGACGCGCGCAAAAAGCAGGCGCATATAGTCGTAGATCTCGGTGACCGTGCCGACCGTCGAGCGCGGGTTGCGCGAGGTCGTTTTCTGCTCGATCGAAATTGCCGGCGACAGGCCGTCGATCTGATCGACATCCGGCTTCTGCATCATCTCCAGGAACTGACGCGCATAGGCCGAAAGGCTTTCGACATAACGCCGCTGGCCTTCCGCATAGATCGTGTCGAAGGCGAGCGAAGATTTGCCCGAACCCGACAGGCCGGTCATGACGATCAGCGAATTGCGCGGCAGATCGAGATCGATGCCCTTCAAATTGTGCTCGCGCGCACCACGTATGGAAATGCTCTTCAGTTCGCTCATCTTCATGCTCTCGGGAGGATTGAAGCCCTTATGTAGTGATTGATCCGCGGCTGTCGAGACGAAACTGTCGCGATGCAGCGCCGTTCCCTGAGTCGGTTGACAGCACTATAGGAATAAACTAGAACAAATAAAGAACAAATTTGCCTGTGGATTAAAGATCGCAAAGACCCAATGGCAGCGCCCGATGGGATAAAGTGGTGCGATTGTTTTTGGTGCCGCCAGGCGGGCGGCAGATGAGGTGACGAATATGGCCGGTAGTGTGAACAAGGTAATCCTGGTGGGGAATGTGGGGGCTGATCCTGAAATCCGCCGGACGCAGGACGGCCGGCCGATCGCCAACCTTCGCATTGCCACGTCCGAAACCTGGCGTGACCGCAACAATGGCGAACGTCGCGAGAAGACCGAATGGCATACCGTCGTGGTCTTCAACGAAGGCCTCTGCAAGGTCGTCGAGCAATATGTGAAGAAGGGCGCCAAGCTTTATATCGAAGGCGCGCTGCAGACCCGCAAGTGGCAGGACCAGACCGGCAACGACCGTTATTCGACGGAAATCGTGCTGCAGGGCTTCAACTCGACGCTGACCATGCTGGACGGCCGCGGCGAAGGCGGCGGCGATCGTGGCGGTTACGGCGGCGGTGGCGGCAATCGCGTTGGCAATGATTTCGGCGGCAACGATTTTGGCGGCGGTGACGACTACGATCGTCGGCCTGCCGGCGGTTCGAGCCGTGGCGGCCAGTCCTCCGGCGGCCAGTCCTCGGGCGGCAATTTTTCGCGTGATCTCGACGACGACATCCCGTTCTGATCGGTCGATCGGCATCGGTTTCTGAAACGGCGGCTGCCTGAATTGTTGATCAGGCGGCCGCCTTGTCGGCGAGCATCGCGACCAGCGCGTCCGATTGGGACAGGATCCCGACCAGCTTGTTGTTCTCCCGGGTTACCGGCAGGTAGTGCAATCCTTCTTCGGCGAAGATGACGATGGCGTCGGCGATCGGCGTGTCCGGGCCAACCGTTTTGACCGGGGTCGTCATGATGTCCTTGACCGTGTCGTTCGGCGCGCTGGCGCCCGACAGAACGAGGCGCAGGCGCTGGGAAAATCCAATCTTCGGCCGGCCTTTCGTCCAGTATGCCTTGTCGAGGAAATCGGTCTGGGTGACGATGCCGACCACTTCCGCCCTGTCGTTGGTGACGGGCAGGGCTTTGAAATGGTGGACGCGCATCAGGTCGTGCGCCTCCTTCAGCGAATTGTCCGGGGCCACCGCCACCACATCGCGTGACATGATGCTGGCGCAATCGAGGTGGCCGGCGCGCCGCCGGTAGGAGCGCAGTTCCGTCCGCCGCAGGATCGTTTCGAGGTCGTCGCGATCGATATCCAGGAACTCGTCATATTCTTTCAGCACGTCGTCGAGGTCGGCGGAGGCAAAGCCGATACGCTGGATCGAGGCGGGATCGGTCGTGCCGTGGTCGGCCGTCGCCGGCTTGTGCGCGTGCGGGTAACGACGTCCGGTCAGATTGTTGAAAATCAGCGCGATCATAAGCAGGACCAGCGAATTGCCGGCCACCGGCCAGATCACGAATCCATATCCGAGTGCGTGGATCGTCGGCCCGCCGAGCACGGCGGTGAGCGCGATCGCGCCGCTCGGGGGATGCAGGCACCGGAGCGTCATCATCGCGGCGATGGCGACCGCGATCGCCACAGCCGCCGCCAGGAACGGGTCGCTTATCAAAAGAGCCGCGGTCACCCCGACCAGGGCCGCGACAATATTGCCCCCCAGGATCGACCAGGGCTGCGCAAGCGGGCTGGAAGGCACGGCAAACAGCAGCACGGCGGAAGCCCCCATCGGCGCAACCAGTGCTGGAAGGGTCGCATCCGCCTTCAGAGCCAGGCTTCCCAGCAGTCCCGTCACCAGAATTCCCGCGAGCGCGCCAAGTGCCGCACGCATTCTTTCTCTGGGGCTGACGGGAGTGGCTTCCGGCAGGAGCCGGCGCAACAGGCGGCGCATCATGAAAACTTTCGATCGAGGTGGGCTTTGATCGCGTTCTAGCAGAAAATTCCGTTCTGTCGCCCACGTCTTACCTAAGTGGGACGTGCGTCGGTACGGAGGCTAGAGATTGAAGGCCGAGCGCACGCCGTCGACGACGAACTGGACGGAAAGCGCCGCGAGGATGACGCCGAGCAGACGGGTGAGGATCGCCCTTCCGGTGACGCCGAGAAAACGGTCGAGCCGCTCGGCGATCAAAAGCGTCGCGTAGACGAGCAGCATAATCAGCGCGATGACGCCGATCAGCAGCGCGCGGTCGAGGGCACCGGGCAGGGTGCCGGAAAGCAGGACGGTGGCGGAGATCGCGCCCGGTCCGGCAATCAGCGGCAGCGCCAGCGGAAACACGGCGATATTGTGGATATGGTCGATGGTGATCGCCGCCTGGGATGTCTTTTCCTTCCGCTCCTGGCGTCTCTCGAACACCATCTCGAAGGAGATCCAGAAGAGCAGCAGGCCGCCGGCGATGCGGAAGGCGCCGATCGAGATGCCGAGCAGACCCAGCACGCTGGAGCCGAACAGCGCGAAGACGGCAAGGATGCCGAAGGCGATCAGCGATCCGCGAAAGGCGACCTGGCGGCGCTGGACGGCGGTCATGCCGACGGTCAGCCCCAGAAAGACCGGCGCCAGCCCGGGCGGATCGAGTGTCACGAGCATCGTGGTCAGGGCATTGACCAGCATATCGGGGGTCGCCATATCCTCTCCCTGTCAGACCGCGATCCTTGCAGTCGCATCGGAAGATTGTTAGGACAGGCTGACAGCGAAAGAAAGCCCACTCCATCCACGTCGCGGCCTGTTCCGACCCCGTTCAAAAGCCCCGTTAAAGCCGCAAAAGCTGTTCAAAACCACGGTGGAAATTGGCGCTCGGAACCGCTTTCCGCTATAAAAAAGAAACTGATTCCGAACAGAGATCGTGATCCGATTTGACTGAGCAAAGCACACCCGGCGGCGGAAAGCTGCCTCCAGGCATCGAACCCATTTCCATCATGGAAGAGATGCAGCGGTCCTACCTCGATTACGCCATGAGCGTCATCGTCAGCCGCGCCCTTCCTGACGTCCGTGACGGACTGAAGCCGGTCCACCGGCGCATCCTCTACGGCATGTCGGAACTCGGCATCGACTGGAACAAGAAATACGTCAAATGCGCCCGCGTGACGGGGGACGTGATGGGTAAGTTCCATCCGCACGGCAACTCGGCGATCTATGACGCGCTGGCGCGCATGGCGCAGGATTGGTCGCTCCGCCTGCCGCTGATCGATGGCCAGGGCAATTTCGGTTCGATCGACGGCGACCCGCCGGCGGCCGAACGTTACACCGAGTGCCGCCTCGAGAAGGCTGCCCATGCCCTGCTCGACGATCTCGACAAGGAAACCGTCGATTTCCGCGACAACTACGACGGCACGCTGTCCGAGCCTGTCGTGGTGCCGGCGAAATTTCCGAACCTTTTGGTCAACGGCGCAGGCGGCATCGCCGTCGGCATGGCAACCAATATTCCGCCGCACAATCTGTCGGAAGTGATCAACGGCTGCATCGCCCTGATCGACAACCCGGCGATCGAGCTGCCGGACATGATGGAAATCATTCCCGGTCCGGATTTTCCGACAGGCGCCCTCATCCTCGGGCGGGCCGGCATCCGTTCCGCCTACGAGACAGGTCGCGGCTCGGTCATCATGCGCGGTGTCGCGGCGATCGAGCCGATGCGCGGCGATCGCGAGCAGATCATCATCACCGAGGTTCCCTTTCAGGTGAACAAGGCGACGATGGTCGAGAAGATCGGCGAGCTGGTGCGCGAAAAGCGCATCGAAGGCATTTCCGACCTGCGCGACGAATCCGACCGCCAGGGTTACCGCGTCGTCATCGAGCTGAAGCGCGATGCAAATGCAGATGTGATCCTTAATCAACTTTATCGCTACACGCCGCTGCAGACCTCCTTCGGCTGCAACATGGTGGCGCTGAACGGCGGCAAGCCGGAACAGCTCGCACTGCTCGACATGCTGCGCGCCTTCGTGTCCTTCCGCGAGGAAGTGGTTAGCCGGCGCACGAAGTACCTGCTGCGCAAGGCTCGCGAACGCGCCCACGTCCTGGTGGGCCTGGCGATCGCGGTCGCCAATATCGACGAGATCATTCTCCTGATCCGCCGCGCGCCCGATCCGCAGACGGCGCGCGAGCAGTTGATGACCCGTCGTTGGCCGGCTCAGGACGTCGATGCGCTGATCCGCCTCATCGACGATCCGCGCCACCGTATCAACGAGGACGGCACCTATAATCTTTCCGAGGAACAGGCCCGCGCCATCCTCGAGCTCCGTCTCGCCCGCCTGACGGCGCTCGGCCGCGATGAAATCGGTGACGAGCTCAACAAGATCGGCGCCGAGATCAGTGATTATCTCGACATCCTGTCGTCGCGCCTGCGCATCCAGGCAATCGTCAAGGACGAGCTCGCTGCCGTGCGCGACGAATTCGGCACCCCCCGCCGTACGCAGATCCTCGACGCCGGCCTCGAAATGGACGACGAGGATCTGATCGCCCGCGAGGACATGGTCGTTACAGTGTCGCATCTCGGTTATATCAAGCGCGTTACGCTCGGCACCTACCGCGCCCAGCGTCGCGGCGGCAAAGGCCGCTCCGGCATGGCGACGCGCGACGAGGATTTCGTCACGCGCCTGTTCGTGGCCAATACCCACACGCCGGTTCTGTTCTTCTCCTCGCGCGGCATCGTCTACAAGGAAAAGGTCTGGCGCCTGCCGATCGGTACGCCGCAGTCCCGCGGCAAGGCGCTGATCAACATGCTGCCGCTGGAGCCCGGCGAACGCATCACCACGATCATGCCGCTGCCCGAGGACGAAACGACCTGGGAGAACCTGGACGTGATGTTCTCGACGACCCGCGGCACCGTTCGCCGCAACAAGCTGTCGGACTTCGTGCAGGTGAACCGCAACGGCAAGATCGCCATGAAGCTGGAGGAGGAGGGCGATGAGATCCTCTCCGTCGAGACCTGCAAGGGTCCGAACCTCGACCTCAATGAGCCGGGCGACGACGTGCTGCTGACGACTGCGCTCGGCCAGTGCATCCGCTTCCCTGTCGATGACGTGCGCGTGTTTGCCGGCCGCAATTCGATCGGCGTGCGCGGCATTTCGCTCGGCGAAGGTGACCGCATCATCTCGATGACGATTGTCGGCCATGTCGATGCGGAACCTTGGGAACGCGCTGCCTATCTCAAGCGCTCGGCGGCCGAACGGCGTGCCGCAGGCGTCGACGAGGAGGATATCGCGCTGGTCGGCGAGGAAGTCACCGAAGAGGGACAGCTTCCCGACGACCGCTACGAATATCTCAAGCAACACGAACAGTTCGTGCTGACGGTCTCCGAAAAGGGTTTTGGAAAGCGGTCTTCGTCCTACGACTTCCGCACCTCGGGCCGCGGCGGCAAGGGCATCCGCGCCACCGACACGTCCAAGACCGCGGAGATCGGCGAACTGGTCGCCGCCTTCCCGATCGAGGACAACGACCAGATCATGCTCGTCTCCGATGGCGGCGTTCTGATCCGCGTGCCGGTCAACGGCATCCGCATCGCCAGCCGCGCCACCAAGGGCGTCACGATCTTTTCGACGGCCAAGGACGAGAAGGTCGTGTCGGTTGAGCGCATCAGCGAGCCGGAAGGTGACGATGAAAACGGCAACGGCCTGCCGGAGGAAATCGTCAGCGAGACCGGCGATCTCGGAGCCGCTGCCCCGGAGACCGGGACGACGGACGCCGGACCGACGGACGAGGGGGCGGCTGAATAAGCCGCACCCCCATCAAACACCGGGCAAATAAAAAAGCCGGAGGATGAAAATCCTCCGGCTTTTGTTTGAACCGCTTGCGACGGGAAGTCTGCGTGAACGCGGTTCGCTACTTTGAAATCATCAGAGCGCGCAAATCGTAAGCGCGGCGCAATTCGTCAGAATGCGCTGTGGCGGCGCGCGAAATCCCTGAAATCCTTCATGTCGGCGCGTTCGCGCCTGAGCTCGGAAATCGTTGAGGCCACGGAAGCCACGAACATGATGCTGATCAAACCTGCGAGTACTGTCAACGTCACGAACATGGGGTTCCTTTCTCGTCCGTGTATCCGCCTCAGTAGTAAGAGAGATCGCTATAACGAGCCGTTACCTGCGGATAATTCAGATCTGCCAATTGGGATTTATCTTGATAAAGGGTTACTGTTGCCGTCAGCATCACCGCAATCATGGCCGTCCAGACCAGGTTGATCATGGTGATCTTGTCGAGCATGACCGTTTTCCTTCTCGCGATCATCGCCATCTGTCCTTCTTGTTAGCCTGAACGCGCATCGCGCAAACAGGTTCCACCGCATTTTGAGGGTTACTTAACCTTGTCGCTCTGAAGCCATCTTGAATGCTCTGTTCATCTGGCGTTCAGAATTCGAAATCTTTCAGGCGTCTTCCGGCCCGAAGGCGACGATGAAGGCTTCCAGTGCAAAAGCGAGAACCACGGCTCCCAACACCAATAAAGCCAGCATTTCTGGTCGTTTCTCCCGATATACCGACGGGTCTTGCGCCCGCCACGATCGTCATAAGACCACAGCGCCGCTGAAATGCCCTTGAACGGGCCATTCATATTTCGTTCAGAATTGGAGATGCTTGCGGTAAGGCGGCTTCCGTGACAAAAGGCGCCAGGAAATTTCGCTGAAACAGGCCCGGACCTCGGCATGACTACCGCTTTTTATCCCGGTTCGTTCGATCCGATGACTCACGGCCATCTCGACGTGCTCGTCCAGGCGCTCAATGTCGCCGACAAAGTGATCGTCGCGATCGGCATTCATCCGGGCAAGGTGCCGATGTTCACCTTCGAAGAGCGTGCCGAGCTCATCAGCGCCTCACTCGCCGAGGCGTTGCCGGGCAGGGCCGGCCACGTCTCCGTCGTCGCCTTCGACAAGCTGGTGGTCGATGCCGCCCGTGCCAATGGCGCCAGCCTTCTGATCCGCGGTCTGCGCGACGGTACCGATCTCGACTACGAGATGCAGATGGCCGGCATGAACCGCCAGATGGCGCCGGATATCCAGACGGTTTTCCTGCCGGCGGGCACCGCCTCGCGGCCCATTACGGCCACATTGGTCCGGCAGATCGCGGCGATGGGCGGCGACGTCAGTGCCTTCGTGCCTGCCGCGGTCCTCAAGGCCCTGAACAACAAGCTGAAACGCTGATCGTTTTCGAACCCCGGAGTTCTTTCCATGAAACTGCTTCGTCTTGCCGTTGCCGGCGCTTTCGCCCTCGCGTCGATGATCCTGCCGGCTCTCGCCGCGCCCGATGATATCCTGACCGTTCAGCTGAAGGACGGCCCGGTGGTGATCCAGCTGATGCCGGAAGTCGCGCCGAAACACGTGGCCCAGATCAAGGCGCTCGCCGCCAAGGGCGAATACGACAATGTCGTCTTCCATCGCGTCATCAACGGCTTCATGGCCCAGACCGGCGACGTCCAGTTCGGCAAGCAGGGCGGCAAGAGCTTCAACCCGGCCCGCGCCGGCATGGGCGGCTCCGAAATGCCCAACATTCCCGCCGAATTCTCGAAGGTGCCGTTCGAGCGCGGTATCGTCGGCATGGCCCGGTCGCAGGATCCGAATTCCGCAAACTCGCAATTCTTCATCATGTTCACCAAGTATCCAAGCCTGGACGGCCAGTACACCGTGGTCGGCAAGGTCGTGTCGGGCATGGAATTCGTCGACAAGATCAAGCGCGGCCAGGGCGGCAATGGCGAAGTCACCGACCCCGACAAGATGATCAAGGTCACCGTCGGCAAGAAGTAAGCGGCAAGACGTAAAGCCGCTGGAAATAAACGAAGGGCGCCCCGTCGCGGATGACAATCGGGCGCCGTACCAAGGAGAAAGCATATGGCCGAGATCAAGGATCCGGAAAACACCCTCATCATGGAAACCACCAAGGGCAAGGTCGTCATCTCGCTTCTGCCAGACCTCGCGCCGGGCCACGTCGCCCGCATCAAGGAACTCGCTCGCGAAAAGGCCTATGACGGCGTCGTTTTCCACCGCGTCATTCCCGATTTCATGGCCCAGACGGGTGATGTGAAGTTCGGCAAGCAGGGTTCCGAGAGCTTCAACCCGGCCCGTGCCGGCATGGGCGGTTCCGAGAAGCCGGACCTGAAGGCTGAATTCTCCGCCGTTCCGCACGTGCGCGGCACCTGCTCGATGGCCCGTTCGCAGAGCCCGAACTCGGCCAATTCGCAGTTCTTCATCTGCTTCACCGACGCTCCGTGGCTTAACAAGCAGTACACCGTCTGGGGCCAGGTCATCGAAGGCATGGACTTCATCGACCAGATCAAGAAGGGCGAGCCGGTCAAGGATCCGGACTCGATCGTTTCCGTCCGCGTTGCCGCCGACGTCTGATCTCACGTAACCGAATGGCCCGCTCCGTCTGTCGGCGGGGCGGGTTTCTTATTTCTGGAAAATCCATGCGCGTCGATCTCTTCGACTTCGATCTGCCGGAAGAAAACATTGCGCTGAGGCCGGCAAGCCCGCGCGACAGCGCCCGGCTGCTCGCGGTTCGGCCGGAAAGCGAGCCGGTGCTTGCGGATCATCGCGTGTCGGATCTGCCAAGCTTTCTGAAACCGGGCGATGCCCTGGTCTTCAACGACACCAAGGTCATACCGGCGCAGCTCGAGGGCGTCCGCCACCGGGAGGGGGCGGGCGGACAACAGGTTTCCGCGACGCTGCATATGCGGGTCGCGCCGGATCGCTGGAAGGCTTTCGCCAAGCCCGGCAAACGCATCAAGATCGGCGACCGAATCGAATTCGGCCATTCCGGCAATGCCTGCCTGATCGGTTCGCTTGCCGCGACCGTGGAAGACAAGGGCGAGGGTGGGGAAGTGACGCTGCGCTTCGACCTCTCCGGCCCGGCATTGGACGAGGCGATCATGGCGGTCGGACATATTCCGCTGCCCCCCTATATCGCCGCGAAACGCCCGGAAGATGCGCAGGATCAAAAGGATTACCAAACCATCTATGCCCGCGAGGAGGGCGCCGTCGCGGCCCCGACCGCCGGGCTGCATTTCACGCCGGACCTGTTCGCGGCCCTCGATGCCGCCGGTATCGAACGGCATTTCGTCACTTTGCATGTCGGGGCGGGCACGTTCCTGCCGGTCAAGGCGGACGACACCGCGGACCACAAGATGCATCAGGAAATCGGCCATGTCAGCGCCGAGACCGCAGCAAGGCTGAACGCGGTGAAGCGTGCTGGCGGCCGCATCGTCTGCGTCGGCACCACCTCGCTCAGACTGATCGAAAGCGCCGCGGCCGATGACGGCACGATCAAACCGTGGAGCGGCGCGACCGGTATCTTCATCACGCCCGGTTACCGCTTCAAGGCGGTAGACATGCTGATGACCAATTTCCATCTGCCGCGATCGACGCTGTTCATGCTCGTCTCGGCCTTTTCGGGGCTGGAAACGATGCGGTCGGCCTATGCCCACGCGATCGAAACCGGCTACCGCTTCTATTCCTATGGCGATTCCAGCCTGCTTTTCCGGGACAACCGATGACCGAGACTTTCCAGTTCAATCTCAAGGCCACCGATGGCGGCGCCAGGCTCGGCGAAATCACCATGCCGCGCGGCACGATCCGCACCCCGGCCTTCATGCCGGTCGGCACGGTCGGCACTGTCAAGGCCATGTATCTCGACCAGGTGCGCGACACCGGCGCCGACATCATTCTCGGCAATACCTATCACCTGATGCTGCGGCCGGGCGCCGAGCGCGTCGCGCGGCTTGGCGGCCTGCATGAACTGATCCGCTGGAAACATCCGATCCTCACCGATAGCGGCGGTTTTCAGGTGATGTCGCTGTCGGGCTTGAGAAAGCTCGACGAGAAGGGCGTCACCTTCAAGAGCCATGTGGACGGCAGCCTGCACCATATGTCGCCGGAGCGCTCGATCGAGATCCAGGGCCTGCTCGGCTCCGATATCCAGATGCAGCTCGACGAATGCGTGGCGCTGCCCGCCGAACCCAAGGAGATCGAGCGGGCGATGGAACTGTCGCTGCGCTGGGCCGAACGCTGCCGCGTCGCCTTCGGCGATCAGCCGGGCAAGGCGATGTTCGGCATCGTCCAGGGCGGCGACCAGCCGGACCTGCGCATCCGCTCGGCCGAAGGCCTGAAGCAGCTCGATCTCAAGGGCTATGCAGTCGGCGGCCTCGCCGTCGGCGAGCCGCAGGATGTCATGCTGAAAATGCTCGAGACGACGCTTCCCGTCCTGCCGTTCGAAAAGCCGCGCTACCTGATGGGCGTCGGCACCCCCGACGATATGCTGAAATCGGTGGCGCGCGGCATCGACATGTTCGACTGCGTCATGCCGACAAGGTCCGGCCGACACGGGCTGGCCTTCACCCGCCGCGGCAAGGTCAATATCCGCAATGCCCGCCATGCGGAGGACATGCGGCCGCTGGACGAGGAATCGAACTGCCCGGCCGCGCGTGACTACTCCCGCGCCTACCTCCACCATCTCGTGCGCGCCGACGAGGCTCTCGGCGGCATGCTGCTCTCCTGGAACAACCTCAATTATTATCAGGACTTGATGAAGGGCATCCGCCAGGCGATCGCTGAAGGCCGGTTCGCGGATTTTTATGCCGAGACGCAGCAAGCCTGGGCCAAGGGCGACATCGACCCGGTCTGATCGGCTTGTCCGATCGGCCTGCGGCCGGGCTCTGGTGGAGCCTCGCGATCAGATGCCCTGGCTGGCGGTGTTGCGGATCATCCGCACGCCGTTGACCTTGTAGGACCCGTCGTCCATCAGCCGCATCTCGTAGATGGCCGTCCAGTCCTTGCCCTCCTTGGCGCTGATCATCACTTCCTGCAGCACCACTTCGCCGCCGCCGATCATTTTCGAACGGCCGAAAGCGTAGTTGCCGGCGTGATAGACCGGCTCGTAAGCCTTGCGGACCATATCCAGAAACCGGTCCTTGTTGGGATAGAGGCTGCGAATGCCGGGCGAGGCGAAGGAATAGGCCTTTTCCGCGTCGTTATGCATCAGCGCGGCGATCTGGCTCGCGATCACCGCCTGCGCATTGGCGACCGGATCCTCGGCCTTGGCTGCTGTAAAGAAACAGAGAGCGAGACACAGCACGACAAATCGAACGAGCATCGGACTTTCTCCAGGGGCGAGCACGAGAAGGCTAACGCTTTTCGGCTGAAGGAGAAGATGACGCCTGCAGATTTTCCATGCAACGCCTTTCTTCGAGGTAGGCGAATGCGAAGGATGACAGGGTGATGACGCGTCGATGCGGACGCAGGCGTTATCCGCACATTTTCGCGAGATTCCGCCCGCAGGCGGCGCAGGGCAGGGTCCCGCTATCGCCGCTTGTCGATGGGCGGCGACGCTGTCAGGAATGCGGCGGGAATTTTGATTCGCCCGGACATGCAATTTCGATGAAAAGCCTTTTGCCGCCCGCTCTGCTCTATTTCAGCAATGCGATCCTGTTCATTTCGCTGTTTACGCGGCTGCCGGCCATTCAGGCATCGATGGGGATCGACAAGGCGGCGCTGGGGCTGGCCCTGCTCAGCGCTCCGGTCGGCACGTTTCTCGCCCTGCCGATCGCCGGCCGCATCAACGATCGTTTCTCGCCGCGGCTGACGGCGCTGGTCACCTTGCCGATCTGCGCTCTTCTTACTCCGGCCCTGACCGTCCTGCCGGTCACGGGCTTTGTCATCTGCTTTTTTCTGTTCGGTTTTTTCCGCACGATCTTCGACGTCGCCGCCAACATGATCTCCGCCGGCATCGAACAGCGCACCGGCCGCAAGGTGTTGTCGCGCAGCCACGGCTTCTGGTCGGTCGGGCTACTGGTGGGATCCTTGTGTTCCGGTTTCCTCGCCGAAAAGGCGGTGACGCCCTTCGTGCAGCAGACGCTCGCCACCGGTTTCGTCATCGCCGCCTGCCTGTTCGTCTTCTGGGTTACGCCGAAGGAGCCGGCGCCGGAGACGCCGCCCGACCGCAAAGGTTCGGCCTACGTGCTTCCCGACCGGACGATCCTGCTGATCTGCGTGATGGTTTTCGGCCTCTGCATCGTCGAGGGCGCGATCTACGATTGGGGCATCTTTTTCCTGCGCGAACAGTTGAAGGCCGATCCGGCAATTGCCGGCATGCTCTATGCCGCCTTCACCGTCGGCATGGGCTTGACGCGGCTGTCGGGCGACATGCTGCGGGACGGTTTTGGCCCGCGGGTCCTGGTCAGGGCCTCGGCCGTTTCGGTCGCAGCCGGGGTCACGCTTCTGGTGGCGACGCCGAACCTGACGCTTGCGGGTATTGCGCTTTTCCTGATCGGCTGCGGGGTTGCGCTTGCCTTTCCGCTGGCGGTCTCGACGACGATCGCGCTCGGCAAGGGCAAGCCGTCGGAAAATCTTGCGGCGCTGTCGCTGACGCTGATGCTGTCGACGATCGGCGTCCCGCCGCTGCTCGGTTTCATCGCCGAACATGTCAGCCTTGTCGCGACCTTCCTCGTGCTTCTGCCCTGCGTGGCAGTCAGCTTCCTGATGGCTCCCGTCGCCGAAGGCCGCCGTCTGGCCTGGCCGCGCCGCAGAACATAGCCCGATCGGACTGGTCTGTGGGAAAGACGGGCAGGGGCGTGACCCTGCCCATAATTGGCCATAACCGTGGGCGAGGGGTTGAGGCAACTGGCCTTAGCCGTTAGACAATGAAATCGGATTTGCCGAAAACAGGTGACACTGTGATCGACCCTTATGAGATGCTTGGTGTTTCGCGCGAGGCGGATGGCGTTGCCATCAAGTCGGCCTATCGCAAACGCGCGAAAACGGTCCATCCCGATGCCGGCGGCGACGTCGATGCGTTTGGAAAACTGACGGCATCCTACGAACTGCTTTCCGATCCGGTCCGCCGCAAGGTCTATGACGATACGGGTTACGACCCGGAACTCGCCGATACCAAGGACCTGCAGGGACTGGTGATTCTCGAAACCCTGGTCAACGAGATCATTCTCGACGAACGCGAGCCGGGCAGTTTCGATCCGGTCGCCGCCATGCGCCGCAAGCTCACCGACAAGATCGTCAACGCCCGCTTCCACATCCTTGAGATGGAGCGGCACCGCGCCCGCATCCGCAACCATATCGACCGGATCGGCCGCAAGCCGGACGCGGACGTGCTGGGACGCATGCTGCGGTCCCGCTGCGAGGCGATCGACGATGCGATCGGCAAGGCGGAGACCGAAATCGAGAACATCGAACAGGCCTATGGCATGCTCGACGGTTATTCCTACGAAGTTGAAGTCGTCGAGATCAAGACCGCCGCCGAGTGACCGCGGCGGTATGTGTCTTGACACCGAGCTCCGCTTAAAGACATAGCTTCAGCCCATTCAATTCAAAGGGTTTTCCATGGCGTTGACCATACGTGAGGCCGTCCGCGGGGATGCCGCGACGCTGCTCGGGTTCATCCGCGAACTGGCGATCTACGAAAAGGCCGAGCACGAGGTTGCGGCGACCGTCGAGACGATCGGGAGCTCCATTTTCGGCGAGACCTCCGTGACCAGAGCACTGGTCTGCGAACAGGACGGCGTACCCGTCGGCATGGCCATCTGGTTCTTCAGCTATTCCACCTGGCAGGCCAGGAACGGTCTCTATCTCGAAGATCTGTACGTGACGCCGAAGGCACGCGGTCTCGGCGCCGGCAAGGCGATGCTGAAGCGCTTGGCGCGGATCGCGGTGGAGAACGGTTGCGGCCGGTTCGAATGGAGCGTGCTCGACTGGAACGAACCGGCGATCCGCGTCTACGAAGCGATCGGCGCCGAACCGATGTCCGAATGGATCCGCTACCGGCTTTCGGGCGAAACGCTCAGGAGTTTCGCCGAGGACCGGTGATGAGACGAGGTTGACGCTGGACGGGCTGCCGTTATAAAGCCAGCGCACGGGGAAGAGTGTCCGAGTGGTTTAAGGAACCGGTCTTGAAAACCGGCGTGCGGGAAACCGTACCGTGGGTTCGAATCCCACCTCTTCCGCCAATCCCGCCGATGTCCCTCCATGATCCGATATCGCCGCCGATCACCGCACATGCCATGCGGCGCAGGAACCGCCGTTTCCACGCTATTGCCCGATACTTGCGTGCCCGGGCCGGCAGTGCGGTATCTTTCGACCGGAGCAAGCTATCCGCAGGGAAAATCGAGATCCCAAACGCGGCCATGCGCAAACGTGCCGCTCGCGGTGTAGCCCGGCCCACTATGACGAAGCGCCTTGACGACGGCCCCGGCCAAGCTGCCCGGAGCAATCAGATGCTTATCCGCCCGCGTGGGCGTTGCCGCCGTGCGCGGCGACGAACATGGTGACGGCCGACCGGCAATAGGATTCGATTTCGTTGTCGTCCTCTGCTCTCGCCTCATCGAAACGTGCGATACTCAGGAGATCGGATCCCTTGAAAAGCGCGCCAAACAAGCGGGCGGACTGGAGAGGATCGGGCACGTTCAGAACCGCCTTCGCGTGCAAGCGACGCAACAGGGCCTCGGTTTGGGCGATGATGTGGGCAGAGCCGGCTTCGTAATGGAGCTGGCTTAACGACTTTTGATTTGTCTTGTCGGCCAGGACCACGGCTTCGATATTGCGGACGTCCGGGCGCAACAGCGTGCGAAGCAGGGATGATCCCACCGCCATGAGCTGATCTTCGGCCGAACCGTCGACCCCTTCGAAAAGGGCCTGTGGTACAAACTGATTGCAGCGGGCCGCAAAGGCAGCGCTGAACAGCGCCTCCTTGTTCTCGAAGTGCCGATAGATGCTGAGCTTGGATATCTTCGCTCGCTGGGCGACCTTGTCCAACGTCGTCCCTTGAAAACCCAGTTCCGCAAAGAGTTCGCCCGCGGCGTCGACTATCGTTTGGCCAAGCGCCTCGTTGGCGGGGCGGCCGCGTCGGCCCTGGCTGTTTTCGGTCACGACAATTCCAGTACTTGACAGTATCCTAATTCCTGAATTACGATACCATACAGTTTCCAAAACATGCAAGCCATTGGGTAGGTTTCAACCATGTCCTCCAAATCCGGGCTGCCCGGCGATATCGAATGCGGCATGGTCCGGTCGATCAATACAGTGATGGGCGACTTTCTCGCCGATCCCGAAGCCCTGTTCGCTGCCCGTTTCGAGCGCGTTTCGCTGGACGACATCGCGCGCCAGGCCAAACCCGACCCCTTCCACCCGTAACACGGAGCCCATCACCATGGATAACGTCATCATCATCTGCGGCAGCTTTGCCGGTCTCGCCGCCGCCCTGCAGCTCGGCCGTGCCCGCCGCAAGGTCACCGTTCTCGACACCGGCCTGCCGCGCAATCGCTTCGCCGGCCGCTCGCATGGCGTGCTCGGCCACGATGACAAGCCACCATCGGCCATCCTGACCGAGGCGCGGCAGCAACTCGCGCGATATCCTGCGATCAAAATGGTCAATGCCCGCGCCGAGAGCATCTCCGGTGCCATCGACAATTTCTCCGTCCTCACCGGCGACGGTGAAACCCTAAATGCGCGCCGCGTGATCCTGAGCTACGGCGTTGTTGACCAGATGCCTGCTGTTCCAGGCTTTGCCGAAAACTGGGGCACATCTGTCATCCCATGCCCCTATTGCGATGGCTTTGAAGTCGCCGGCCAGCATTGGGGCCTTGTGTGGTCGGGCCCGCAGTCGATGAAACAGGTCAGACTGTTTCACGATTGGACCGACAGGTTGACCGTCTTCGCCGACGGGCACAACATTGCACCCGACATCCGGGCCGATCTGGCGGGCCGCCAGGTACCTGTCGTTGATGGCCGGATCACCGGGATCACCCGTCACGGGAGCCATGATGCCACCATCAAGCTCGATACCGGCCCCGATGTCGCGGTCGATATCCTGTTCGCGCATCCGCGCAACAAGCCGTCCGCAAGCCTGCATGAAGCACTGGGCCTCACCACGGTTGATACGCCGGTCGGTATCGCTATCAAGACCGACGAGCGCCGCGAAACCAGCATGCCCGGCATTTACGCCGCCGGCGACCTCGCCAACCCCGGTATCCCCTCTGTCACCACGGCAACATGGCAAGGCGCGATGGCGGGTATCTTCGCCCAGCAGTCGATGCTGGTTTGAGAGCACCGATTCCTTTCTTGGGTTGCAGAACAAGGATATGTCATGGCACAGCAAAATGCCGATCAGGTCGCCGACTGGACTGGCGAAAGCGGGGAGCGCTGGGTCGCTTACCAAGCCCGGCTCGATGCCATGATGGCGGTATTCGGCCATGCCGCGATCGAAGCCGCCGCGCCCGCTGAGGGCGAACGCGTGCTGGACGTCGGCTGCGGCGCGGGGGCGTCCAGCCTGGATCTGGCCGCCCGCGTCGGCGCAAGGGGCCATGTGCTCGGCGTGGACATATCCGAACCGCTGATCGGCAGAGCGCGCGCGCTGGCGCCGCAGGATACGCCGGTCCTGTTCCAAGTGGCCGACGCCAGCAGCGCCGAATTGCCCGAAGGCGCGTTCGACATCCTGTTCTCGCGCTTCGGAGTGATGTTCTTCGGCGATCCGACGGGCGCGTTCAGTCATATGCGCCGTGCGCTCAAGCCGGGTGGGCGGGTCGCTTTCGTCTGCTGGCGCGGCATGGCGGAGAACGATTGGGTGCGCCTGCCGATCGCCGCGATCAAGGGCATCATCCCGCCGACGGCGCCGCCCGATCCCGAAACGCCCGGCCCGTTCTCGTTCGGCGACCGGGGGCGGGTGGCGCGCATCCTGACGGCGGCCGGTTTCAACGATATCGCTATAGCGCCCTTCGATGCTTCCATCGCGTTTGGCGAGGGCGCGACGCGCGACGTGGCGATCGACGACGCGGTGAAGATGACGTTCGAGGTCGGCCCGCTCGCGCGCGCGCTCGCTGATCAGCCCGACGACATCCGCGCCCGCGCCTCGGCCGCGGTTCGTGCCGCCTTCGCGGGCCGCCCCGGCGACCGGTCGGTGATGATCGACGGCGCGACGTGGATCGTCACCGCGCACAATCCGATCTCATAGTTCTCATCTCCCTCGGGCGCCGCCCGCCAGTATTGCATTTTCGGATCCTGCCAGACCCCTCTCATCGCGGCTCCGCCGAAAGGCTCAGGTAGGTCGGATCGAACTCCGCCACCTCCTTCAGTCGCGCCCAGTCGAGAATGGTGATGGTCTGATTGTTCCAGGAGATCAGGCTTTCCCGCCTGAGCGTCTGGATGACGCGGTTCATGTGGACGAGCGACAGGCCGAGCACGTCGGCCATCTCGCTTTGCGAAAGCGGCAGGTGAAAGCTCCAGCTGTCGGTGCGGCGGACCACCCCCAGCCGGACATAGAGTTCGCAAAGGATGTGGGCGAGATGGGATGCCTTGGAGCGCCGCCCCATGGCGACGATCCAGGCGCGGTGGATCGAGCCGTGGATCAACGTGTCGAGCCACAGCATGCGGGTGAGGTGAGGGTAGCGTTCCGTCACGATCTTGAGGTCTGCATGATCTGACAGGCCGACGCGGCATGGCGAGAGGGCGACGACACCGTGATCCATGGTTTTCAGCAGGAAGGCGTGCAGATCGACAAAGTCGCCTGCGACGTGGAGTGCCGTAATCTGCCGCATGCCCTCAGCCGTCAGCTTGTATCGGGCTGCGAACCCCTCGACGAGCAGACTGCTCTGGCCCGGCCTGGAACCCTCTACCACAAGATCCTCTCCGGCGGAAAAGCGCTTTTCCCGGACCACGATGCGCCTGAGGATGTCGCGCTCTTCATCGGTAAGGACATCATGCTGTTCGAGGTTGAGAAGCAGGGGATCGATCACGGTTTTCCTCGATGGAGATCAATTTCCAGATGGAAACGGATGAGGACGCCATATGATCCCTTGAAATGGCTGACCGTTGGTCGGAACAAATTTCCGCACCGGTAATTCGGTCGGTCGTATCAAGGCAGCGAGCATGGCATGGCGCGATATTTCTTCGATCTTATCAATGGCGACGGAGCTGTCCGTGACGATCAGGGGCAGGAAGTGTCGACCCGCGAGGGGGTGACGCGGGAAGTGAGCCGGATCCTGGCAGACCTCGCCCGCGATGAACTGCCCGACCGGCAGAACGGGGCGATCTCAATCAAAGTCCGCGACGAACGGGGCCACCCGGTGTTGACCGGTCATCTGTCATTCCAGACGCAGTGGCATGATGAACCGGAGATCTAATTGCGTAGGGGGAAAGTCTATGCGCGGTTAGACTTGGTTTCCAAACAATCAATCTTTATAAATCATTAACCATATCAAATAGAATTTTATCTATTTGCCCGATTTCGTTCGCATTTTCGCCACGTTGCTAGCAAGAGTTCATCTCCATTGCGTCCGTGGCATAGGGGTATGTCCCGGACCGGTTCAATGGCTGTGAAAAGCGATGCGGTCGCGAGGGCCGCTGGCAGCCTATTGCAGTGAAGGCGGCATGGGACGGATGAGTTTGGGTTTGAGTGGCGGCAAGCTTTCGCTGGGTGCGAAATGGCTCGGGGTGACGGTGGTCTGTGCGGGAATGGCATCCTGCGCAACGACGGAGGCGCCGACCAAGTCGAAGCCCAGAAGCAAGGAATATTTCTCCGAAAAGGAATACGGCGTTAAGGCCAGCCCGCGCGTGGTAAGCGATGGCCGGCCCGTGCCGAAGGGGGGCGGGCGCTTCATGGTCGGCCAGCCCTACGAGGTCAAGGGCCAGACCTACGTTCCCAAGGAAGATCCGAATTATAACAGGAGCGGACTTGCCTCCTGGTATGGCTCGGCCTTCCACGGTCGCCTGACCGCCAATGGCGAAGTTTACGACAGCGATCACCTGTCGGCCGCACATCCGACCTTCCCGCTGCCGAGCTATGCGCGGGTGACCAATGTCGATAACGGCACCTCGGTCATCGTTCGTGTGAACGACCGCGGCCCGTATCATCCGGGTCGCATCATCGACGTTTCCGACAAGACGGCGGAGATGCTCGACATGAAGCGGATCGGCACGGCGCGCGTCAACGTGCAATATGTCGGCCGCGCCCGCATGGACGGGAATGACATGCCGTTCCTGATGGCGTCCTACATCCGCAAGGGCGATCGCCTGCCGTCGATCCGGCCGGAGGGCCAGATCGCAACGGGCGTGATGGTCGCATCGAACCAGACGTTCGGCGATCAGCTCCAGAGCTACGGCTCGCCCATGCCGCGTCCGACCGCGCTGGCGGGCCGCACGCCGAGCGGCCCGGCGCCGGCATCCGCCGCGCCCCAGGCCTTCGAGGCGTTCGAGAATTTTTCGATGCTGCCGCATGTCGGCCCGCTCCCGATGGAGCGGCCGGTGGCCGGCGCCGTTGCCGCGCCGGCCCGTCAGGTTGCCTCTTCCTATCCTGTCGAAGCTCAGGCAAGGCAGCCGCAGGCGCGGAACCTGGAATCGGCCTACGCATCGGCCCCGCAGGGAAGAGCTCCGCAGGTCATGTTCGGCAACATGGTGCTGGAAGGCCCCAGGTCCGCTCAAAAGCCCGTGCGCTGACTGAAGGGCGATTGCGGGGTGCAATCGCCGCTGCTACGCATGGGCAGGAACGGTTCGTGGGGTGATCATGCGGCGCCTGCTGATTCTTTTCTGTCTGGTATTCCTGCAAGCCGGTGCACCTTTGGGCGCCGCAAGCGCGCAGGAGCCGCCGCCCGCTTTCGTAACCAAGGCCAAGCAGGTCTACATGGTCGAGGCGAAAACCGGCACGGTCCTGCTTGCCTCCAATGAAAACCAGGGTTTTCCGCCGGCGTCGCTCGCCAAGCTGATGACCATGGAACTGGTCTTCAGCGCATTGAAGCGCGGCGAGGTCACCCGCGATACCACTTTTCCCGTTTCCGAATTCGCCTGGCGCACCGGCGGCGCGCCCTCGGGCACGACAACCATGTTCGCGGCGCTGAAATCCCAGATCCGCGTCGAAGACCTCGTCAAGGGCGTCGTCGTCCAGAATGGCAACGACGCCTGCATCGTGCTTGCAGAGGGTATTTCGCATTCCGAGCGGGAGTTTGCGGCCCGGATGACGGCGCGCGCCAAGGATCTCGGTCTCGGGCGCTCCGTCTTCGGCAATTCCACCGGCTTGCCGGACCCGGAGAGCCGCACGACCGCGCGCGACCTTGTCGAGCTCTCCCGCCATATCTATCGCGAATATCCGGAATTCTATCCGATCTATGCGCAGCCGGACTTTACCTGGAACAAGATTTTCCAGCGCAACAAGAATCCCCTGTTTTCGCTCGGGATCGGCGTCGACGGGCTCGGCGCCGGCTTTGCGGAGGGTTCGGGTTATGCCCTGGTGGCATCGGTTGCCCGCAACGGCACGCGGCTGTTCCTGGCCATGGGCGGGCTCGCAAGCGACAAGGAACGTCTGGAAGAGGCGCGGCGCGTGCTCGAATGGGGGCTTTCCTCGTTCGAGACCAGGGTCCTGTTCAAACAGGGTGAGGTGATCGGCCAGGCGAGCGTCTATGGCGGCATGTCGAGCCATGTCGATCTCATCGCCAGGGAGCCGGTCGATATTTACCTCCCCGCCAACAATCCCGATCGCCTGTCCGGGCGAATCGTCTATCGGTGGCCGCTCAGGGCTCCGGTGACGGAAGGCCAGGATGTCGGCGTGCTGAGAATTTCGGCCGGCGACCGCGTGGTGCGCGAAGTGCCGCTGGTAACGGCAAAGCCCGTCGGAACCGGCAGCCTCGTCAGCCAGGCGACGGATGCCCTGCTGGAACTTATGTTCTTCTGGCTTTGACAACCCGATGTTTCGCAGCGCACCCATATGGGTTATAAGCTTGAGCATAATATGAGTGCGGAAAGACGCGTGGCAGAACATTCCGGATTGTTCGTAACATTCGAAGGCGGCGAGGGGGCTGGCAAATCCACCCAGATTCGCCGGTTGGCGGATCAGCTGCGCCGCCGCGGCCATGACGTGCTGATGACCCGGGAGCCTGGCGGCTCGCCGGGGGCAGAAGCCGTGCGCCACGTTCTGCTCTCCGGAGCTGCGGAAGAATTCGGCGTGCGCATGGAGGCGATCCTGTTTGCCGCCGCCCGCAACGACCATGTCGAGGAGGTGATCCGGCCGGCGCTCGAAAGCGGCGCCATCGTGCTCTGCGACCGGTTCATCGATTCCTCGCGGGTCTATCAGGGCGTCACCGGCAATCTCGAGCCGGACTATATCGAGGCGCTGCAGCGGGTGGCGATCAACGGGGTTGTGCCCGATTGCACGCTGATCCTCGACCTGCCGGCCGAAGTCGGCCTGAAGCGTGCCCGCAAGCGCGGCGCCGACAGCGCGCCCGATCGCTTCGAGCGCGAGGAGATCGAGACGCACGAAAAACGCCGCGAAGCCTATCTGGAAATCGCCGAAGCGGAGCCGGAACGTTGTCGGGTGGTCAATGCCGAGCGTTCCGAAGACGAGATCGCCGATGAGATTTTCGCGATCGTCGAGCCGCTGGTGCGCGAACTGAGCTTCACCCAGAAGAGCAGTGCGGAATCGGTCGGATGAGCGAGGAGGCAGCCGGCATTCTGGACGGCGCCGTGCCGCCGGCGCGCAATCCGCATCTCTATGGCCATCACGCAGCCGAGGATTTTCTGGCGCGCAGCTACCGCTCCGGAAAAGGCCATCACGCCATCCTGATCGAAGGGCCGGAAGGCATCGGCAAGGCGACGCTCGCCTTCCGTTTCGCCAACCACGTTCTGTCCCATCCCGATCCTGCGACGGCGCCTGACCATCTGGCCGATCCCGATCTCAATTCGCCCGCCAGCCGGCAGATCGCTTCCGGCGCCTCGCACAACCTGCTGCATCTGGCCCGCCCGGTGGACGAAAAGACCGGCAAGGTAAAGACGGCGATCACCGTCGACGAGGTGCGCAGGGCAGGGCATTTCTTCTCCCAGACATCCGGCACCGGCAACTGGCGGATCGTCATCATCGATCCGGCCGACGACCTCAACCGCAATGCCGCGAACGCCATCCTGAAGATCCTCGAGGAACCGCCGCGCCGCGCGCTCTTCCTGGTCCTCTCGCATGCCCCGGGAAAACTGCTGCCGACGATCCGCTCACGATGCCAGTCGCTGCGGCTGTCGCCGCTCGGTGACCAGGACCTTTCCAGGGCGCTGGCGGGTCTGGGCACGCGGCTCGATGGCGGCAAGACGGAGGAAATGGTGCTGGGTTTATCCAAGGGCAGCGTTTCCCAGGCCCTGAAACTCCTGAACTACGGGGGCACCGAGATCATCTCCGCCTTCGAGGAGGTGATCGCCGCCGACGGGCCGACGGCCCGCAAGGCGATGCACCGGCTGGCGGACGTGCTGTCCGGCAAGGACAGCGACGTGATCTTCGGCTTTTTCCTCGAACACCTGAGCGACCATCTGATCGACCGCGCGCGCCACGCTGCCCTGGCCGGCGATCTCCCGACGGCCGACCGGCAGGCGAAACTCGTCAGCGACATGAACGAGAAGATCACCATCGCCCAGGCCTATAATCTCGATCGCAAGCAGACGATCCTCTCGATCCTCGACGCAGCGCGGCGCTGACGTGAGGGCAGGGGTGGGAACCTCTGCCGGAACTTTGTGTTTCGCATCAGCGAAACATGCGCTAAGAGCGGCATGAGCTGAATCCCCAACTGCCCCAGATCCACGCGCCCGAGTGCCCCGATGTCCGACAAGACGCCCTATTACATCACCACCGCGATTTCCTACCCGAACGGCAAGCCGCATATCGGCCATGCCTATGAGTTGATCGCGACGGATGCCATGGCGCGCTTCCAGCGCCTCGACGGCAAGGATGTCTTCTTCCTGACCGGAACGGACGAACACGGCCAGAAGATGCAGCAGACGGCGCGCGCCGAAGGCATCACGCCGGAAGCGCTGGCCGAGCGCAATTCCGGTGAGTTCCGCTCGATGGGCAAGCTGCTCAACGCATCCAACGACGATTTCATCCGCACCACCGAGCCGCGCCACCACGAGGCCTCCAGGGACATCTGGAACCGGATGGCCGACAATGGCGACATCTACAAGGACACCTATGCCGGCTGGTATTCGGTGCGCGACGAGGCGTTCTACGCCGAGGACGAAACGTCGGTGCGCGACGGCGTTCGGTACGGGCCGCAGGGAACGCCGGTCGAATGGGTGGAGGAGTCGAGCTACTTCTTCAAGCTCTCCGAATACGGCGACAGGCTGCTGAAGCATTACGAGGAAAACCCGGATTTCATCGGCCCCAACGAGCGCCGCAACGAGGTGATCTCCTTCGTGAAGTCGGGCTTGCGGGACTTGTCCGTGTCGCGCACCACCTTCGACTGGGGTATTAAGGTACCCAATGACCCGGCGCATGTCATGTATGTCTGGGTCGACGCGCTGACCAACTACATCACCGCCACCGGCTATATGGAAGACCCGAACGGCCCGCGTGCCAAATACTGGCCGGCGGACGTGCATATCATCGGCAAGGACATCATCCGCTTCCACGCGGTCTACTGGCCGGCCTTCCTGATGTCGGCGAAGCTGCCTTTGCCGACGCGCGTCTTCGCCCATGGCTTCGTGCTCAATGCCGGCGAGAAGATGTCGAAGTCGCTCGGCAACGTCGTCGATCCGTTCGAACTTCTGGAGAAGTTCGGGCTCGACTACGTGCGCTATTATCTCTGCCGCGAGATTTCCTTCGGCCAGGACGGCAATTGCAACGACCAGCTGATCGCCACCCGCGTCAATGCGGATCTGGCGAACGGCATCGGCAATCTTGCAAGCCGTTCGCTGTCGATGATCGTCAAGAACTGCGACGGCCATGTGCCGGAACCGGGCGAGCTGACCGATGCCGACAGGGAGCTGCTGGCGGCGGCCGACGGCCTGATCGCCATCTGCCGCGAGGAAATGGACAAGCAGCTGATCAACCGTGCGCTGGCGGCGATCATCGGTGTCGTGTCCGATACCGACCGCTATTTCGCGGCGCAGGCGCCGTGGGTGCTGAAAAAGACCGATCCGGCCCGCATGGGCACGGTGCTCTATGTCACGGCGGAAGTCGTGCGCCAGATCGCCATCCTGCTGCAGCCGTTCATGCCGGGCTCTTCGGCCAAGCTGCTCGACCTGGTGGCCGCGCCGGCCGACAAGCGGGATTTCGCCGCGCTCGGCGAGGCCGGACGGCTGACACCCGGTACGCCGCTCGAAGCACCGACGCCGGTCTTCCCGCGTTATGTGGCGCCTGAAGCGAGCGCGTAAGGCCTTTTCCATGCTGATCGATACCCATTGCCACCTGGATTTTGCCGATTTTGGCGAGGAGCGCGACGCGATCGTGTCGCGCGCCCATGAGGCCGGCGTCGGCCAGATGGTGACGATTTCGACCCGGGTGCGAAAACTCGACGGGCTGCTGGCGCTCACCGAGCAATATCCGTCGGTCTTCTGCTCGGTCGGAACCCATCCGAACAATGCCGGCGAAGAGCTGGATATCCAGACGAAAGACCTGGTGCGGCTCGCCAACGCGCATGAAAAGATCGTCGCGATCGGCGAGGCCGGGCTCGACTATTTCTACGACACCCAGACCCCGGCCGACCAGAAGACCGGGCTGATCCGCCATATCGCCGCCGCCCGCGAAACCGGCCTGCCGCTCGTCATCCACAGCCGCAGCGCCGATGAGGACATGGGCGAGATCCTGACCACGGAAAGCGGGAAGGGGGCCTTCCCTTTTATACTGCATTGCTTCTCGTCCGGCGCCGAGCTTGCCCGGATCGGCGTCGAGCTCGGCGGCTACGTCTCGTTCTCAGGCATCCTGACGTTCCCGAAATCCGAAGACCTGCGCGCGATCGCTAAAACCGTGCCGCTCGACCGGCTGCTGGTCGAGACCGACGCGCCGTATCTGGCGCCAAAACGCTGGCGCGGCAAGCGCAACGAGCCGTCCTACGTGGTCAATACCGCCGAAGTGCTCGCCGAATGCATGGGCGTCAGCTATGAGGAAATCGCCAGGATCACCACGGAGAACGCATTCCGCATCTTCTCCAAGATGCCGAGGCTCTGACCGGTGACGACATATCGGCGGCGCTTCACCATTCTCGGCTGTTCGTCGTCGCCCGGCGTGCCGCGGCTGAATGGCGACTGGGGCGCATGCGACCCGGCAAACCCGAAGAACCGCCGCACGCGCGCCGCCTTCATGGTCGAGCAGATCGCGCCCGACGGCGGCAGCACCGTGGTGGTGGTCGATACGGGGCCGGATTTTCGCGAGCAGATGATCGCCGCCAAGGTGCAACGGGTCGATGCGGTTCTTTATACCCACGCGCATGCGGACCATCTGCACGGCATCGACGACCTGCGCGGTTATTTCATCCTGCAGCACCATCGCATCCCGATCCATGCCGATCCGTTCACCATGGACCGGATCCGCCAGGGCTTCGGCTACTGCCTGGAAACGCCGCTTGGCGGCAATTATCCGCCGATCGTCCGGCCGTTCCTGATCGAGACCATGGACGAGCCGATCGTCATCGACGGGCCCGGCGGTCAAATCCGTTTCCTGCCGCATCTGCAGGTCCATGGCGACATTCATTCGCTGGGCTTCCGGATCGGAGACGTGGCCTATTGCAGCGACGTCAGCGATTTTCCGCCCGAAAGTGTCGCAAGGCTCGGCGGGCTCGACGTGCTGATCATCGATACGCTGCAATACAGATTTCATCCGAGCCATCTTTCACTCGAACAGGCGCTCGAATGGATCGCGAAATTCGCGCCGAAACGCGCGATCCTGACCCACATGCATCTTCCGCTCGACTACGACACGGTGATGGCGGAAACGCCGCCGCATGTCGAGCCGGCCTATGACGGCCTGACGATCGAAGTCGCCGCCGAACTTTGATCCTTGCCGTTGCGCGGTAGTGGCGAGCGGAGCCGGACTGCCGAAGGGATCGAGACTTGCTGCTTTTCCGGGGTATTGGTAAGTTCCATAATCTATCTTATGCGATCTTCGTTTGTGAGCGGGTGGCTTCCATTTGCAAACGCGCCGCCTCCTCGCCGTCCGTGCTGCCTATTCCTCAGATCGGCTCGTTGAGTCGCGATCGCGTTCGTATCGTCTGGCGAGCGGAAACGGCGGCAGCCAGGACTCGCGGCGGATGGTCCAGAGTTCGTAGGTCGGCATCAACTGGTCCGGGGCGTCCAGCGATCCGAGGTTCACTTCGATTTCGTCGGCGGTGCGCGCAAAAACGGGCGAACCGCAGTTCGGGCAGAAAAACCGTCCGGCATAGCCGCGGGTCTCGCCGTCGATCGCGACCGCGTCATCGGGGAAAATCGCTGAAGCGTGAAAAAGAGCGCCGTGATGTTTGCGGCAGTCGAGACAGTGACAGAGGCCGACCCGGTACGGTTTTCCGGACGCTACAAATCGGACCTTGCCGCAAAGACATCCACCGCTGAACCGATCCATGCGCCTGCTCCTCCAAATCCTTTGGTCGTCTCGTCTGCTGGCAACTCCATCGGGCGTCCATCGCCACCACCGTGTCCTGCAGCCGGCAAAATGACGGCCCGGAAGGAAGAGCATCGCCCTTAATCTCCAGGCGTGATGACGACGCTCCATTTCCGACGGTGTATCAAATCGGGAACGTTATCCATGCGACACCCGTTCCCACACGGGTGTTGCCGGGCGCTTGCCGGTCTTGTCACGAGAACGTCAAGCCCGGCGCAAGCAAGCGTCCCTAGCGTCAACCTCATCCGGAATGATTCCGGCTTAGATTGAGGACCATGATATGTCGAATGAAACCAATACTCACCAGCCGTCCGAACAGTCGCTCGCGCTGTTCCTGCAGGACAACGACGCCGACAAGCTGACCGATATTCTGGTCGAGGCGCTCTACGAGGCTTTTCGCATTCTTCAGGACGAAATTCGTCCCGAAACGCTCCACTGAATTTGCCGTGCCTTTTCGGCGCTTTGCCATCAGGGCTTGAAGCGCCGGGCCCGTGGACGGTATTTGCCGGCTTGTGTTTGGCGGGAGAACGTGGTTGCCGTAGCGCATTAGCAGCCTCGTACGGATTCTCCCATGTTTGCCAACGCCACGCCCCTCCTCACCATCGGCCTTTTGATCCTGTCGAACGTCTTCATGACGTTCGCCTGGTACGGCCACCTGAAATTTGAGAGCAAGCCCCTCTATCTCGTCATCCTTGTGAGCTGGGGCATCGCTTTCTTCGAATATTGCGCCCAGGTGCCGGCAAACCGTATCGGCTATGGTTACTTCAATGCGGCGCAGCTGAAGACCATTCAGGAGATCATCACGCTCTCGGTCTTCGTGATCTTCTCCGTGCTTTATCTCGGCGAACCGATCCACTGGAAGCAGATCGTCGGCTTCTGTTTCATCGCGCTCGGAGCCTTCTTCATCTTCACGAAATAAAGCGGATGGCGGGAACCGCCGCACCGGAAAAGTGTTCGCATCACCGTGACCTCAGGTGGTGCGATGAAGAAGCAGTCGGGCGATATCCGGATCGGCATTTCGGGCTGGACCTACAAGCCCTGGCGCGGCGTATTTTATCCCAAGGGTCTGCCGCAGAAGCAGGAACTGGCTTATGCCGCCGAGCATTTCCGCTCGATCGAGATCAACGGCACCTTCTACGGACTTCAGCGCCCGGAAAGCTTTGCCGCATGGTACGATGCGACGCCCGATGATTTTGTCTTCGCCATCAAGGGGTCGCGCTACATCACCCATATGCGCCGCCTCACCGACATCGAGACGCCGCTTGCAAATTTCCTGGCATCCGGCGTTCTGCGCCTCGGCAGGAAGCTCGGGCCGGTTCTCTGGCAGTTTCCCCCGCGGATGAAATTCGATGCGGAACGTTTCGAGCCCTTCCTGAAGCTGTTGCCGAAGACGACCGGGGATGCCGTCGAACTCGCCCGTCGGCACGATGCGCGGCTCGACGGACGCGCCCATCTCGAAACCGATGCGGATCGGCCGATCCGCCATGCGCTTGAAATCCGCCATGACAGCTTTCGTTCGCAGGAGTTTATCGACCTGCTGCGTCACTACAAGGTCGGCCTGGTCGTGGCAGATACGGTCGAATGGCCGCTGCTGATGGATCTCACGGCCGATTTCGTCTATTGCCGCCTGCACGGTTCCGAACAGCTATATGTCAGCGGCTACGACGACAAGGCGCTCGATCGCTGGGCGCAGCTGATCGGTCAATGGGCGAAGGGCCGCGACCCCAAGGATGCCGAGCATGTCGGGCCGCCCTCCCCGCCGCGTGCACACGGGCTGGACGTCTATGTCTATTTCGACAACGACGTGAAAGTGCGCGCGCCGCGGGATGCGCAGGCCCTGGCCGACCGGCTGAATGCGGGCCCGATTTCGTCGATTGCGAAGACCGCGAGACGCGCCTGAACGGGATTTTCGCTTTTCCGCCGGCATGCCTTCATTTCTATCTCGGTTTGATTTAGAGACAGTCCTTCAATCCGCCTTTTCCGGCGGCAGGACTGTTCGCAAGGTATGTTGATCGATGCTTGATTCCCTCAGAAACGCCGCCCGCTCCTGGGTTGCCAAGTCGCTTCTCCTGCTTCTGGTTGCCTCGTTCGCCATCTGGGGTGTTTCTCACTCGCTGGTGACGGCAAACGGCAACACGGTGATGACCGTCGGCGACCAGCAGATCTCGAGCCAGGAATTCCGCCTGGCCTATCAGCGCCAGATCGCAAACCTGAGCCGTCAGTTCGGCACGCAGCTGACCGCCGAGCAGGCCCGCGCCTTCGGAATCCAGAACGAGGTCTTCACCCAGCTCGCCGCCGGCGCAGCACTCGATCAACTGTCCCACGACATGAACCTCGGATTGTCGGAAGATCGCCTTGCCGGCCTGATCGCTGAAGATCCCGCCTTCAAGGGCGTCAACGGCCAGTTCGACCGCAACCTCTTCACCTCGCGCCTGCGCAATGCCGGCATCCGCGAAGACGACTACATCAAGGAGCGCAGCAAGGTCGCGGTGCGCAGCCAGATCGTCGAGGCGGTTTCCGATGGCTTCCAGCCGCCGAAAGTGCTGGTCGATGCCCTGAAGAGCTATCGCGACGAGACCCGCTCGATCGACTACGTCCTCTTGTCCAATGCCAATATCGACCCGGTGAAGGCGCCGGCAAACGATGTGCTCGCCGCCTGGTTCGAAGGCGTGAAGACCCGCTACCGCGCACCCGAATACCGCACTTTCACCTATGTGAAGCTGCAGCCCGGCGATATCGCCGACGCGTCTTCGATCACCGACGAAGCCGCGCGCGCCGAATACGAAAAGCGCAAGGACAGCTACAAGACGCACGAGACCCGCACGATCGAGCAGCTCCCCTTCCCCAACAAGGAAATGGCGCAGGCCGCCGCGACGCAGCTCAAGGAAGGCACCGCGACGTTCGACCAGATCATCAAGGATCAGGGCAAGACCGCGACGGACGTCCTGCTCGGTGATTTCACCAAGGAGAGCATGCCCGATCCGGCTTTTGCCGAACCGGCCTTCAAGGTGGCTGCAAGCGGCGGAACGACGCCCGTCGTCAACGGCACGTTCGGCCCGGTCATCCTGCGCGTCACCAATATCCGCCCCGAATCGACGCGTTCCTTCGACGAGGTCAAGGAAGAGATCCGCAAGCGGCTTGCGGTCTCCTCCGCGTCCCAGGAAGTCATGAGCGTCCACGACCGTTTCGAAGACATGCGCAGCGGCGGCACCTCGCTGGAGGATACCGCCAAGGCGCTCAACCTCAAGGCCGTCACCGTGACGGCCGACGCTTCGGGACGCAACGAAAAGGAGCAGCGGATCACCGAGCTTCCGGCCTCGAACACGCTGCTCGGCGAGGTTTTCCGCACCGATCCGGGCGCCGACACCATCCCGGTGAGCCTCGGCAATGACGGTTACATCTGGTTTGAGGTTCGCAACATCGCGCCGGAGCGCGAGCGCCCGCTCGCCGACGTGCGCGACAAGGCCGTTGCAGACTGGACCGCCGAACAGCAGCGCCAGGCGCTTGCCGCCAGGGCGACCGAACTCAAGGGCCGCCTCGACAAGGGCGAGACGCTTGCCACCATCGCCGCCGAGCTTGGCGTGGCAGTGGAGAACAAGCAGGGCCTGCGTCGAGGCGCCGAGGATGCGATCTTCGGCAACGAGGCCATTTCCGCCGCCTTCTCCGGCCCGGTCAATACGACGGCAACCGCACTTGGCGCCGACGGCGACAGCCGCCTCCTGATGAAGGTGGCGGCCGTCGATCAGGCGACCTCGGATGCGCTCTCCGGCGACCAGCAGCTGCAGCAGATGGCGAATGCGGCCGGCGACGATATGCTCGATCAGATGGTCAACAGCTTGAAGGGCAGCTACGGCGTGTCCGTCAACCAGACCGTCGTCGACCAGGCCATGCTCCAGTAAACCAGAGGAATGGTCGACCATGTCTGAGCTGAAACCCCTGCTTGCCAAGGTTGCCAATGGCGAGAGCCTCAGCCACGAAGAGGCGAGAGGCGCTTTCGAGATCCTGATGTCCGGCGAGGCGACGCCGTCGCAGATCGGCGGCTTCCTGATGGCGCTGCGGGTACGCGGCGAGACGGTTGCCGAGATCACCGGCGCCGTCGAAACCATGCGCTCGAAGATGCTTCCCGTCTCCGGCCCCGCAGATGCCATCGATATCGTCGGCACCGGCGGCGACGGCCTCGGCACCTACAACATCTCCACGCTGGCATCCCTGATCGTCGCCGGCTGCCGCGTGCCCGTCGCCAAGCACGGCAACCGGGCGCAGAGCTCGAAATCCGGCACGGCCGATACGCTTGGCGTTCTCGGCGTCAACCTGGAGATCGGTCCCGACCAGATTTCCCGCTGTATCAGCGAGGCCGGCATCGGCTTCATGTTCGCTTCCATGCACCACGCGGCCATGCGCCATGTCGGCCCGAGCCGCGTCGAGCTCGGCACGCGGACGATCTTCAACCTGCTCGGCCCGCTTTCCAACCCGGCCGGCGCCAAACGCCAGCTTCTCGGCGTCTTCGCACCGAAATGGCTCGGCCCGATCGCGGAAGTCCTGCGCGATCTCGGTTCGGAAACGGTCTGGATCGTCCATGGTGACGGCATGGACGAGATCACCACGACCGGCGTGACCCAGGTAACCGCGCTGGAGGGCGGCAAGATCCGCTCCTTCGAGCTGACGCCGACGGATTTTGGCGTGCAGCCGGCCACGCTCGACGAGCTCAAGGGCGGCGACGGGGTTCACAATGCGGCTGCCTTGCGCAGCGTGCTCGGCGGTGCCAAGAATGCCTATCGCGATATTTCGCTCTGCAACGCGGCTGCCGCGCTGGTCGTCGCCGGCAAGGCGGAGACGATCGCCGACGGCATGAGGCTTGCCGCCCGCTCGCTGGACAGCGGCGAAGCAGCTGCGGCGCTCGACCGTCTGGTCGCCGTCTCGAACGACAAGGATTGAGGCCATGACGGATATCCTCAAGAAGATCGAAGCCTACAAGCGCGAGGAGATCGCGGCCGCGAAGGCGAGCGTGCCGCTTGCCGAACTGAAGGCCCGTGCCGCGGACCAGCCGGCTCCGCGCGGCTTTCACCGTGCGCTGAAGGCCAGGCAGGATGCCGGCGTCTTCGGCCTGATCGCCGAGATCAAGAAGGCAAGCCCGTCCAAGGGCCTGATCCGGCCGGATTTCGATCCGCCGTCGCTTGCCGCGGCGTATGAAGCCGGTGGCGCCACTTGCCTCTCCGTCCTCACCGACGCGCCGAGCTTCCAGGGCGCGCCGGAGTTCCTGACCGCTGCCCGCAACGCCTGTTCGCTGCCGGCGCTGCGCAAGGATTTCATGTTCGAGACCTACCAGATCCACGAGGCCCGCGCCTGGGGCGCCGATTGCATCCTACTGATCATGGCCTCGCTCTCCGACGACGAGGCGCGCGAACTCTACGACGTGGCGGCCGAACTCGGCATGGATGCGCTGATCGAGGTGCATGACGAGGAAGAGACGGAGCGGGCACTCAAGCTCCCCTCGCCGCTGATCGGCATCAACAACCGCAATCTTCGCACGTTCGAGCTCAGCCTCGAAACGAGCGAGCGGCTGGCTCCGATGGTGCCGGCCGAACGGCTGCTCGTCGGCGAAAGCGGCATCTTCACCCACGAGGATTGCCAGCGCCTGAAAAAGGTCGGCATCAGCACCTTCCTCGTCGGCGAAAGCCTGATGCGCAAGGATGACGTAGCCGCCGCAACCCGGCTTCTCCTGACCGGTGAGGCCGCAGCCCAGGCGGCGGAATAATGACAGGTCTCACCCATATCGGCGCCTCCGGCGAGGCGCATATGGTCGATGTCGGCGACAAGGCCGAAACCACCCGCTCGGCGACCGCCGAGGGTTACGTCCGCATGCTGCCGGAGACGCTGGCGCTGATCCGCGAGGGCAATGCCAGGAAGGGCGACGTGATCGGCACCGCCCGTCTTGCCGGCATCATGGCCGCCAAGAAGACTTCGGATCTCATTCCGCTCTGCCATCCGCTGATGCTGACCAAAGTGGTCGTGGACATAACCGAGGACGAGACCCTTCCAGGCCTCAGGGTGACCGCGACCGCCAAACTTACCGGCAAGACCGGGGTCGAGATGGAAGCGCTGACGGCAGCCTCGGTCGCCTGCCTGACCATCTACGACATGGCAAAGGCCGTCGACCGGGCCATGGAGATCGGCGGCATCCGCCTTCTCGAAAAGACCGGCGGCAAATCCGGAACCTACCGCGCAGGGGATTGAGACATGGCGCTGCTGCCCGTTTCCGAAGCGAAGAGCCGCCTTCTCGGCAATGCACGCCCGATCGAAGCGGTGGAAACGGTCGCTCTCGGCGATGCGAACGGGCGTGTACTCGCCGCCGAACTGGTCGCCCGCCTCACCCAGCCGCCCTTCAATGCGTCTGCCATGGACGGCTACGCGCTTAACGCGGCGGATGCGCCGTCGATCGGCTCGGAACTGACCGTGATCGGCACAGCCGCCGCCGGCCACGCTTTCGAAGGCACGCTGAACAAGGGCGAGGCCGTGCGCATCTTCACCGGTGCCCCGGTACCGGAAGGTGCCGATTCCGTCCTTATCCAGGAAGATGCCGAAAAACTCGAAGGCACCCGGATCCGCACGAAGTTCGACGTGGTGAAGGGCCGGCATATCCGCCCCCGCGGCCAGGATTTTACCGAGGGCGAAGCGGTTCTGCCGCCCGGCACGGTGCTGGACTTCTCGCATCTGACGGTTACCGCGGCCATGAACCATGCGGTGCTCACCGTGTACCGTCGCCCGCGCGTGGCAGTCCTCGCAACCGGCGACGAGCTTGTACCGCCCGGTGCGACACCCGCACCAGCGCAGATCATCGCCTCCAATACGTTCGGTGTCTCCGCCCTGGTGCGTGACAATGGCGGTGAGGTCGTCGATCTCGGTATCGTTCGCGACCGGTCCGAGGATATTACCGCGGCGATCGACAAGGCCCGCGCGGCGGAAGTCGACGTGCTGGTGACGCTCGGCGGCGCGTCCGTCGGCGACCATGACCTGGTACAATCGACGCTGAAGGCCGCCGGCATGGAGCTGGATTTCTGGCGCATTGCCATGCGGCCGGGCAAGCCGCTGATGGTCGGAGCACTCGGCGGCATGCAGGTCCTCGGCCTGCCCGGCAACCCGGTCGCAAGCCTCGTCACCGGCATGCTCTTCCTCGAGCCCCTGGTCCGCAGGCTCGCGCATCTGCCGGAAAGGCGCCGCGAGGTCCAGGGTGTCACGGCCCACGGGCTTGCCGCCAACGACCAGCGCCAGGACTATTTGCGCGCAAGGCTGACAAGGGATCGCGACGGCAATCTCGTCGCCGAGGCGTTCGATAAGCAGGACTCGTCGATGATGAAGATCTTTGCCCATTCCGACGGCCTCATCGTCCGCCCGGCGCATGCGCCGGAACTGCCGGCCGGCGCCCCCTGCCAGATCCTGCTGATCCGCCCCTGACGGTGATCCGATCCCTTTCGAAATCCGTACCTTGGGGCAGCAATGCCCTGAACGGAGAAGACCGTGTCTCTTGAAAAACCGGCCCCCGCCATCCTCTGGTTCCGCAAGGATCTGCGCCTCGACGACAACCCGGCGCTGAATGCCGCGATCGAGGCGGGCGGCCCGGTCATCCCCGTCTATATTCGCGAACCGGAACAACTGAACATCGGGCCGCTCGGTGCCGCGCAGGCCTGGTGGCTGCATCATTCGCTTGTCGCGCTAAAGGCCTCACTGAAGTCTCTGGGCAGTGACCTTGTCCTCATTTCCGGCAAGGCCGGGGAGGTGCTCGCCGGTCTCGCCCGCCAGACCGGCGCGAAAACCGTCTTCGCCAACCGCGCCTATGAGCGGACGCTGTTCGACCGGGACATCGCCATTGAGCTGAAAACCCACGACATCGCCATCCGCGCCTTTCATGGACAGCTCCTGCACGAGCCGAAATCCATCCGCACCGGTGCCGGCGGCGCCTTCAAGGTGTTTACGCCCTTCTGGAATGCGCTTCAGAAGGCCGGCGAGCCCCACGAACCAACCGACGCGCCGACGAAAATCCCCTCGCCCGAGCATTTTCCATCGTCCGAAAATCTCGACTATTGGGCTCTGCTGCCGAGGAAACCCGATTGGGCCAAGGACTTCGGAAAAACATGGACGCCGGGCGAAGCGGGCGCGCAGGAAAGGCTTCGCAGCTTCGTCGATGGCGACCTGCACGATTACAAGCGCGGCCGCGATCTGCCGTCGGTCGACGCCACGTCCCTCCTCTCGCCGCACCTGGCGCATGGCGAGGTCTCCCCCGCCCGCATCTGGCATGCCGTACGGGGCTTTTCTCGAAGGGCTGCCGACGACGTCGTCCATTTCCGCCGCGAGCTCGCCTGGCGCGACTTCTGCTACAATCTGCTGGCCGAATTCCCCGAACTGCACGACAGGAACTGGGATGGCAGGTTCGACGGCTTTCAATGGGAATACGACCCCGCAGAGTTTCATGCGTGGACCAAGGGCCTGACCGGCTATCCGATTGTCGATGCCGGCATGCGCCAGCTCTGGCGCACCGGCTTCATGCACAACCGCGTCCGCATGATCACTGCATCCTTCCTGATCAAGGACCTGATGATCGACTGGCGCCGGGGCGAAAGATGGTTCCGCGATACGCTGGTCGATGCCGATCCGGCCAACAATGCCGCCAACTGGCAATGGGTCGCGGGCTCCGGCGCGGATGCCTCCCCGTTCTTCCGGATCTTCAACCCTGTCCTGCAGGGCGAGAAATTCGATCCGGATGGCGATTATGTCCGGGAATATGTGCCTGAACTGGCAAGGCTCGACCGAAAATACATCCACAAGCCTTTCGAAGCGCCGGAGCACGTCCTGGAAAGAGCGGGCGTCCGGCTGGGAAAGACCTATCCGAATCCGATCGTCGACCACGGTTTCGCCCGCGACCGTGCTCTTGCTGCCTATCGGGATATCCGCTGATCACGCCAACTGGCAGACGAGACTATTCCTCGTCCGGAGCGCGTTCGATCAAGACCCAGACATGGCCGGCAGGATCGAAGATCGAAGCCACCTGCCGGCCGTTCATGTCCGTCTGGATCCGGTCGCGCATCATGCCGCCGAATTCGAACGCCGCATCGACCACGCTCTCGACATCGGGCACCGTCAGCTGGAAGATCGTGCTGACGGCACCGTCGTTTTTCGGATGATAGGGCCCCTGGTAGGAAGGCGCCGACTCCTTTTCGGGATCGGAGCCGCAGACGACGATGCCGATCGATCCGAGTTGAAGCTCGATCATCGTCAGCCGCAGCATCTCGTAGGAATTCGTTTCCCTGGCACCAAACACGTTCTTGTAGAACTCGGCCGTATCGCGTTCGCGGCCCTGCGCCACGAACAGGCTCAAACTCAAGCTAAAATCGTCGCCCAACATCGTCCATGCTCACCCTGATTCGTATGCGAGAATAGAAGAGTTTCCGTCACAGTGTGATGGCAGCATGGGAAACGGTCATCTTTGCGACAGGCTATGCACCGGAATCGCCGCCGGGACCGGCATAACGCGCCCTGGGCCGGATCAGGTGGCCGCTTTCGACCTGTTCCATGGCATGCGCCAGCCAGCCGGCGGTCCTGGAAAGCGCGAAAATGACGAGCGGCGCATCCTCCGGAAGCGCGAAGACAGCGGCGAGCGCCGCCAGCGCGAAATCGATATTGACCGGTTCGCCGAGCAGGTCCTCGCCCGCCTCGGCCAGCGAGGCATAGAGCGGCGGCACTCCGAAACTCGCCATCAGCGCCCGCGCCCTCGGATCGCCCTGCGGATAGAGCCGGTGGCCGAAGGGCCTGACGATGCCTTCCGAGGACAACATGCCGCGGATCGCCTCGCGGACACCGACCGAGGCCGCCTTTTCCACCAGCGCCGTGACGCTCACCCACGCGCCGCCGTGCCGCGGGCCCGTGAGTGTGGCAAGGCCCGACAGGGTCGCCGCCGAGAGTGAGGCACCCGACGATGCCGTCACGCGCGCCGCAAAGGCCGAAACGTTGAGCTCGTGCTCGGCCGCAAGCACCAGTGCCCTGCGGATCGGCTCGGCGGCTTCGCCGCGCTGCCAGCCGAGCGCGAGCCGCTCGTGCAGCGGCTGCGGTTCCGGCCAGGGCGCGAGCGCCTTGGCCACGGTCGAGAGAACGTCCGCC
>Ga0102590_1001030_pt1 | contig 47034 bp, 57 predicted proteins | sample AraplaMF_Col_mMF_FD_76859 | JGI IMG/M metagenome (GOLD analysis project Ga0102590, IMG submission 76859) | Arabidopsis root microbial communities from the University of North Carolina, USA - plate scrape MF_Col_mMF | ecosystem: Host-associated > Plants > Roots > Endosphere | place: USA... | reverse complement strand
TCCGGACTTCAAAAATGACCGGTCCGCAAGCCTTAGCCAGGCGCATACGACAGGAGAGCGTTGCCGATTTGGTGGACATCCCCCTGGATTCAAATCTCGCAGCCTGAATTTACGGTAGTCATAAACGACCTGCCAGGGGGTGATCAAGCGCTTCTGGCCGCCACGCGCGGTAATTTAATCCAGCCAATCCAACCCAATCGGCAGCCGAACGCCACCCGCTTTGCGCGCCTTCAGGTCCGGCGTATAATCTGCAGGCTGCTGATCCAACGTTGGAGAAGCTCAGTGAAAACCACGAGACTTTTTCTTTGCCTTGCCGCTTTTCTCGGCGTCACGTTCGCCGCAAACCCGGCTGATGCCGACGAACTGGTTCACTTCGAAAGCGCGCCCGTCAAGCTAAGCCCCTTTCGAATAAGCAAGGCGCGAGAACAGGGAGAAATTCTTTCGCAACCGCAAGGTACGCCCCTGCGGGGATATCTGTCCCGCCCCGGCGGTGATGGCCCTTTCCCGGCGGTCGTCGTCCTGCATGGATGCGAGGGTATGCGTCTGAGCATCAAGGAGCTTTGGCCGAAACGACTGGTCTCATGGGGCTACGTCGTGCTCGTTGTCGATAGCTTCACCACCCGCAATATCAGCGATCCGTGTCAAAGCCATCTCCCCGATCGTGTCTTCGACGCCTACGGCGCTTTGAATTTTTTATCGAAACAAAGCTTTGTCGATATCAGGCGCGTTGCCTTGATGGGCTTTTCAACTGGCGGCACGGCGACGCTGGAGGGAACGAAAATCGAAGGCAACGAACAGCTGATGGACCGCAAATTCACCGCGGCGGTTGCCTACTATCCCCTCTGTGCGGCAACGCAGGTCGATGCGACGGTGCCGATCTTGATTTTAACCGGCGATCGAGACAATTGGAGCCCGGCCGAGCGATGCCGGAAGAGGCTTGCCAAGATGAGTGACGATAGCCCACCCATCGAGCTCAATATCTACAAGGGCACCTACCATGATTTTGACGCCCCGGAGTTCAAGGTGGGAAAAAGGGTGTTGGGTCACATCGAAAAATACAATCCGGACGCCGCAGGAAAATCCATCCGCAGCGTTCGCACATTCCTTCAAACCTACCTGACGAACTAAAGCCGGAAGTCTGTCTGCTGTAGCATCCACCCCAGGCCTCGCGCCTCGGATCCATGCGCGCTATCGTCGAGGCGCTACCGTAAAAACATGGCATTGAGACGCTGTTGCAAGACAGGAGGTTCGCCGGACATTCGAACCTGGCTGAGCGCATATCGCATGGCAGGCGTGAACGGCAGCCGATGTTGTAGATGATCCAGCAATTCATCCGACATCATGTCTTCGAGCGGACCGGCGCCCAACTGGCCGAGCGCTTGCTCGTGGCCGGGCAATTCGGCTTGATCGACAATGGCGAGAACCCGCTTCAGCACGATCTCTTTCGGATCGTGCAGCAAGATCGTCGACCAATACCATTCGCCAGGACTCGCGAGATAGCCCTCTACATAGGCTTCAGCGGTAAGGGGTGGCTTTCCGTCAGCCATCTATAGCGCGGCGATCAGGATGAGACGGTGGCGACAATCTGGATGAGACTCTTATGTCGCGGTCGGCATGAAGGTATCATGCTGATTGTCGCTGGCAAGAGTCTCGTCGTGTTCTGATTGCCGCTCCGCGACAAACTGGGAAGAGCTTTTGATTGTCGCGAAGGCGGCAGGTCTGCCGCGCTGGCGTTTGGCTTCCATGGCGGAACGTCGCCGGTAGCTTTCGACGTTCATTTCGAAGATCGTTGCGTGATGAACAAGTCGGTCCACCGCGGCAAGCGTCATGGCCGGGTCCGGAAAGACGCGGTTCCATTCTCCAAAGGGCTGATTGGCGGTGATCATGATCGAACGCCGCTCATATCTTGCGGAGATGAGTTCGAAGAGCACGCTGGTCTCGGCCTGGTCCTTGGTGACGTAGGCCAGATCGTCGAGGACAAGCAGATCGAACTTGTCGAGCTTTGTGATGGCGGACTCGAGCTGGAGTTCACGCCGTGCGACCTGAAGCTTCTGGACGAGGTCGGTCGTGCGCGTGAACAGCACCCGCCAACCGTTCTCGATTAGCGCGAGGCCGATGGCGGCAGCGAGATGGCTCTTTCCGCCGCCGGGCGGACCGAACATGAGGATATTGGCACCTTTGGCGAGCCAGCTATCGCCGGCGGCAATGGCCATGACCTGGGCCTTGGAGACCATGGGCACGGCGTCAAAAGCGAAGCTGTCGAGCGTCTTTCCAGGCGGCAGATGCGCCTCGGCGAGATGACGTTCGATCCTGCGATGCGCCCGTTCAGCCAGTTCATGCTCGGCGATGGTCGAGAGGAAGCGAGCCGCAGGCCACCCTTCACGATCGGCCTGTTCGGCAAATTGCGGCCACAGCGTTTTGATCGTCGGCAACCGGAGCTCATTCAGCATGATGCCGAGGCGGGCTTCGTCGATGGTGTTGTGGACGTTCTTCATGCCGCCTCTCCCGGATAGGCAGACTCCATCAGGGCTTCATAGCTATTGAGCGATGCGAGTTGCACATGAACGGTCGGCAACTGATCCGGGTCCGGGCCGAAGATCGCTCTCAAGGCGACCAGGTCGGGCAGTTTGTGGGCGTCGAGCGTTCTGGCAAGCTCCTCGGCCAGTTCACGCTCGCAACCGCGATCATGAGCCAGAGCCAGCAATTCGACGGTGATCTTGCAAGCCTGCCGGTCAGGCAGTTGCTCGAGGAGAGCGTCGAAAGCCCTTCGATATTCCGAACGGGGGAAGAGCTTGTCGCGATAGACCGAGTTGAGAAGCGCCATCGGCTTTTTGCGCAGGGAATGAATGACGTGGTGATAGTTGACGACCTGATCGTGCTTGCCACTCGCATGGGCGCGACCCCGCGGCAACGTCAGCAGATGCGTGCCGCCGATGAAGACGTCGAGGCGATCGTCAAACAAACGCACACGCAGCCGGTGGCCGATCAAACGGGAGGGGACCGTGTAGAAGACCTTGCGCAAGGCGAAGCCGCCGGTACGCGACACGGTGACGACCACCTCCTCGAAGTCGGTGGTGCGGCGATCGGGAAGCGCCTGCAGATGCGGGCGCTCGGCATCGATGCGCTTGCCATGTGTGGCATTGCGGCGACTGACGATCTCATCGATGAAGGCGCGGTAGGAGGGAAGATCGTCAAAGTCCGTGGTGCCGCGCATCAGAAGAGCATCGAGGACAGCGCTCTTGAGATGGCCGTGGGAACTTTCGATCGAGCCGTTCTCGTGGGCGATGCCCTTGTTGTTGCGAGTTGGCGTCATTCGGTAATGAGCGCACAGGTCCTCATAGCGGTTTGTCAGATCGACCTTGGCATCGGCATCGAGGTTGCGGAATGCGGCCGACAGACTGTCGCTACGATGATAGAGGGGCGAGCCGCCAATGGACCACAGGGCGTTCTGCAGCCCCTCGGCCAAGGCCACAAAGCTTTCTCCGCCAAGGATGACATGGGCGTGCTCGAAGCCCGACCAAACCAGCCGGAAGTGATAAAGCAGATGGTCGAGCGGCTGGCCGGCAATCGTCACGCTGAGGCTGCCCATGTCGGTAAAATCCGACAACCCCAACCGGCCGGGTTCATGCATCTGGCGGAAGATCACCTCCTGCTCCTGGCCGTGAACGGCTCGCCAGGACCGAATGCGCCGCTCAAGTGTGCGGCGAATGCCCTCGGATAGTTCCGGGTGACGCCGCAGCATCTCGTCGTAAACGGCGACCGCACGAATGCCGGGAGCGGCCTTGAGGAGCGGAACGACCTCTGCATCAAAGATATGCTCAAGCGGATCGGGGCGACGCCGACCGCGGGGCGGCTTGTTCTGCGACGGAAGGCGCTGCTCTTTCTCCATACGGAACGCCGTCGCCCGGCTGATCGCCGCCTTCGCGGCGGCGACCTCAACAGAATGCGTTTGTCGGTACTTCATGAATAATCTCATCTGATGATCGGTTACATGGCGACCCGGCACAAAGGTGGTTCTCCATCCCAGAAAACCGCCACCGTAGCGGGCCGACCGCGATCATGAGACGCCTAAAAATTGCGCCGCGGCGGGGGTGTAACTCCGGTCGGGCTACGCCCTCCCTTCGTCACACCCCCGCCGCCGAGTCTCATCCTGATTGACGTTGAATCTCACCGTGATTGTCGCCGCGCAGCTTCGCTTGCCCACGACGTTCTTCTTGAACACAGAGTGCCTGCTTGATGAACTGAACATACCTGCGAACATCCAGCGTCTGAAAGTTCCGGGCGCGTTCTATACGAATTGCCTCAGTCGATACGCCGTCCAACGGCAGGACGGGGGCGTCGTGGTTCAAGGGGATGTCGATTTCGCCTTCGCCGTTCCGGAGCCGTCTCTGGAGGACCGGGTTATTCTAGCCGGCCTGCTGGGAAGAGGTGTTCTGTCCCGTCGCCTGGCAGCCTGTTTGCTTATGGTCGATTTCCAGAACCCGATCTTTTCCCGAAAACGAGAATATCTGCTGCGGTTTTTCCCCACCCAAATGAAGCTGGACGGCAGCGGCGAGGCGCTTTTCGTTCAGGCCGTTCGCGATCCCCGAGGCGAAATGGGGGCAGAGTTCCTCTCCCTATGGGACGTCGATCCAAGCGGCTGGGAACAGTCGTTCGCAACGATGATCGAGACCCATTGGACGAAGCTCACCGAGAAGTTGGGTACGGCAGATGGCTTTGACGAAATTTTTCGGCTGGCCGAATCCAGACGTCGGCAGTTCCGTAAGCGCCCCTTGTCGGAGTTCGGTCTGACATTGCCGATCGCCAGCACTCTTGAGATTACTGATTTTCTACGCATGGATGTCGACGCCCATGTTTTACCCGACCCGGAGGAAGCGTGATGCCAAGTTTTGACCCACCTGGATTCTTGCAGGACTTCAACCAGCAGCAACAAGAGGCTTGGAGTGACTGGATGTCGCAACAGCTTGACGATGCGAAGGCCGGACAGCCGGACGTACGATTTTGACGCCCCGCGCCCACGCTTCTTCAACGTCGCTAAGACGCCGTTGGCGGCAGATGCTGTCGAAAAAGATATAAGCTGGACCGCGTTTCCCCGCCTGGTGGCAATCGATGCGGCCACCGACGAAGAGCGTTGGAAGACCGCTGACGGAAGCAGGGACGTGCAGGACGAATATTGCGAGTGGAGTGTAACCCGCTTGGCCGACGGGCGTATTTCGCGCGTGACATTTACCTGCGAGGGGCCCGAATACTGGCAATTTCTCGCGGCAACCGATCCAGCTAAAGTTTTGGACCTTTACCGTGGCCACATAGACCCTGCGGTTCAGCCGAATGATCTTTTGACCTCGGCCGGAACTTATAATCCGAGAAACAAGTGGAACAGCGGGACGTCTAAGGGTGCCATGCACCTGATCCAACAGAACAACACTCTTGGCGCAGAGATTGAACTCGCCGCCGGGGCGAGCAATACGCGTGCGCCCAAAGGCGTGTTGTTGACGAACGACCAGGACCTCATTCGATGCGGCGCTTATGGGCAAGCGGAAAGGCATAGTGACCCGACCATCGGGGGCGGCGTCAATTTATTGGCGCGGACTGACGCAAACATTTCACTCGCCAATCCGGTTGGTATCTATTTCGCAGGTTTGAACACGGCCGGTTGGGCAAGCCCCGATGGGACGCAACCGGCCCTCTTCTGGAAAATTACGCGTGGAACAGCTGAAAAGGCTGTCCGCGCTGTTTTTGAAGTACCCGCCGATCGGGGCTATTTGGTCAGCGACGTCACGATAAACGGCAAGCCTATCAAGTTCGGTGGACAAATTTCTGATTTCATTTCGATGAAGTTGACAGGGGTGGCTATGAACATCGGCAAAAGTGCTCACCCTCCGATCGCGGGATGCAAGAGTAGGGCGGCCAAAACCGCGGGGTTGACGAAGATTGACGTCGCATCGACGCTTCGGCGACCCGCTACCCCCGCCAGATACTAGGATCAGGGCCTTCCTCGCGGCCGCGCTCAGAAGAAACGGGGGCTCGCGCGACCCGAGCCGCCGAAGGATGGGCGCCTTGATGCCCCGCTGGCCAATACCCGTTGGCGGGTGGACCAGCACACGATTCGGCACGAGCGACCTCACCCTGTTGCGAGATGCGCCCCATCGCCGCAAGCGCCAAACATTTACGTACACACTGGGGATGTACTATTTGGAAAGCCTAGGATATAGTACATCCACGTACACACAAGGTTAATGACATGCACACCACTAAAGCTTTCAAGAATGGAAATTCCCAAGCGGTTCGCATACCGGCGGAACTGGCGTTTGAGCGAACCGATGTTGAGTTGGAGATCGAGCGCATCGGCGACGAGCTTCGCATCCGTCCTGTGCATCGCTCCCTGGCCGGCGTTCTGGATGTATTCGCCCGCTTCTCTCCGGATTTCATGCGTGACGGAAGAGAGTCCCATGAGCAAGACGAGCGGGACAAGATCTGATGGCGCGCTACATGCTCGACACGAACATGTGTATCTACCTGATGAAAAACCAGCCGGAGCAGGTCGCTCGCCGCTTTGCCAGTTGCTATGTGGGGGACGTGGTGATGTCCGCCATCACCTTCGCGGAACTCGAGTACGGTGTTTCCGCATCCGATGATCCGGAACGAGAACTTGATAATCTCACCGCCCTGGCCGAGCTAATCACGGTAGAGCCGTTTGGGATCGCAGCAGCGCGTGCCTACGGTCCGGTTCGAATGGCGACGAGAGACCGGAAGAAAGATCATCTCGACAAACTGATCGCATCGCATGCGATCGCTCTGGACACGGTATTGGTGACCAACAACACGCGGGACTTCCTGGCGTATCCCGGACTGAAGCTCGAAAACTGGCTGGACGCGGAACGCAGAGAAACCAATTAACCCGTCCCAGCGGCTATGCCGTGAGGGGCGGGCAGGAGGGGACCTTGCCGGCGCTCGTGCCGGTAAGAGGGCGATGTTAGAGGTTAGTTTTCGCTCGATGAAAATAGGTTTCTGGAGACAGCCTCCAGTCGGAGCGCTTAATGCTGAAATCGATATCGCTGTGTCGTCAGCGATGGAAACGCTAGCAGATCAGGGCGCATCCATCATCCCATTTACACTTCCAATCGATGACGTCTTGGACTTGTTCGATCATCATTGGATGTGGCTTTAAACGGCGTGGACGTCGTTATCTCGCCCGCCGCCGCCCATCTCCCTTTTGCAACGGCCATGAACGCTCCACCCGATACCGGAGTCAAGAGTTGGACTGAATGGACTGGCTTTAGCTACCCGCTAAATTTGATAGGGCAACCTGAATGTGTGGTCTCCTGCGGTTTTAGCGCCACGGGGCTACCTATCGGTATTCAGATTATTGGTGCACGAGGTGCGGACGGCCGGGTTCTATCTGTAGCGAAGGAAATCGAAAGTCTTATTGGCCGGTATTGCGAGAGTAATCACGATCTGCCTCGCGACGGCACCAGGCGGAATTGTAAGGGACCTAATTGCAGGCGTGTCGAAGTCCCGATGGGTGATCTCCTTCAAGTTCCGTCAATTCGCCGAAGCATGTGTTCAACGTTAATTGCGTGGAAGATAAAGCCAAGCTCGCTAAGCGGAGAATCGTATCGGATGTCGTCTATTGTGGCGATCAGGCGGTCAGCATCGATCAGCCCCAGTTCATGCAGCAGGCAACGACGGGATAATTGACTAGTGATCTCGCTAGCACCGATAATCAGCGAGCCGGTCAGATAGTGTTCGAAGTTTTCTCTTATAGAAACGCCGAAAAACCGTTTGGGATATCCAAGCCGTTCCAACATCCGGCGATGCAGCGCCTTTTCGTGCCTCCAGGCAAAAGGCAAACTCCGATAAAATCGTACGGCTTCTGGCTGGGCGAATGGGCTAATTGGCCATATGCCATGGCTCGCAAACAAAGGAGCACGCGCGGCGTGTGCCTCCAGTACCGAGATTGGCAGGATAGGGAAGGGTGCCCGATCGCAGCTTGCTGCATAGTCGGGCAATCGGTTTTTGAGCACCAGCGTCATGGCGGAGGGAAGGATCGCAGGAAGGAATGCATCGCTAATATTACGAGCGAATTGCTCGTGATTTTGCTCGAAAGCATGGGCCATTAGCAACTCATCACCGCCTGTACCAGTTGCGACCGCCCGCGGGGCTGAGGCGATGGCGAGCGACTTCAATAGTTGATGGAGGGGCCGCTGCAGATCGGCATTGTAGGGAGCGGGGACGTAGTCGCTACTCACTTCGAACCCACACGGAACCATTGGTATCGTGTCAACACGCAGCGTTTGGTCGCGAAAGCCAAAGTGCTCGATTGCTATTTCGCGCCGCGAAGTCTGTTGACTTCGAGCTGGCCCCTCGACCTCCAAGGCATAAGTTTGCAAGGCGTCAGGTTGCTGCCCCGCCAAAGTGGCGGCAACGACTGCCGAATCCAATCCTCCGCTGAATTCGCTAGCCGTGAGGGCCGGCGTGAGGGGCCAGCGACGCAGCAGGGTGTCGATCAAACGGCATGCTGCGGCTGCAACATCGGCCTCATCCACAAGCGGGGTCGGGATGAAGTACGGTGCCGGAGGGGGATATTTAGTCTCGACGGCTCCCGTCCTGCTGATGCAAAGTGACGCGCGCTCCGTCAGCATGAAAACACAGCGAAACATCGTGGTTGTTGCATAGGGGAGCGTCCCGACAAGACGCAGGCCAGTTCGGTCCGTGTCGACGTCGGCGAGAGTCATGCCCGAATAAAAGTCCGCTATCGACCAGGAGAGATCAATGCGCTCACCGCTGACCTTCAGATAAAGTGGCGCAACACCTCCATGTCCGGCGCTGAAGGTCACCGTGCCGGAATGGCGATTGATCGAAATTGTCTGATAGTCCAATGGCCATTGCCCAAAAGCACAGAAATCATGTGCTCGTTCTATCGGCCAATCCCTGAGTGCTACAACCTGCCCACCCGCTTCGGCGGAACGCTCGCGGCAGATCAGGATGATTTGATCAGCGGTGTCCCAACGGAAAGTTTCGAGTAAAGGATGGTCCAGGATCTTGATAGAGATGTTGGGGTATGACGACGGGATCAGCGGTTCATCCACGCACTCGAGATGACCTCGGTCAATCGTTCCCTTGAACATGGGTGATCGCCTAGTTGATGAAAATCTAAAGGGGCAGTGACCGCCGCCTTGGCGACGGTCACACGGATGAGACTTAGACGTCGAGTTTGTCCATGTCGCCCGGTTTTCCCCCCTTGATCATGGCAGCAATTTCTGTGGTCGAAGGGGTCGGTCCGACGCGCGGCGCCTTGGCAAACACGCTCAACTCGCCACCGATGAGTTTAACGGGCTTGCGGGTAGTTATCGTTTCCATGTTATGATTCTCCGTTGGTTGCTTTCCTCGCCGTTCCCTTAAAGGGGTGCCAATGACGCGAGTGACTGAGTTACACTGACTGTCCCATACCGTTCTAGGGTGGCATAGGCTGCGGAATCATTAGGCTACAATCGATCCGGGCGGCTACGTGACTGGCTCTCTGACCTAAGCATTGATTGCGATGTAGCACCGCTTGTGCAAAAGAATTCCAGGCGGTGACTTGTGTGCGCTTATGAGCCGGACTGGCGGCGAATTGGTGACCAAAACTTCCTGAGCCGTAAGGTTCAAACATCGAGCGGAATTTCCTATGCTAGTTAGTTGCCTACAACGTCTGGGGGGCGGACGAGGGGATGACTTCGAGTGGCACGACTAACTCGTTTTCGAAAATGCTAGGCTCTGAGAGGATGTGTGTTTGCCACCCGTTGGCGCGCAAGGTGTTTATCAGCTTTGGGTGCGTCTCGCCGATAAGCGAGGTGATGCCAGCAACGCGGCAAAACTCCATCAACCCGATCATCAAAACACGCGATACTGGAACCCCGTCAATCTTTTCATCACCGCTTGCAACCGCCCACCGCGTCCATTCGAAAACGTCGTGCGACCTTGGCCACTTTTGGCCCCGCATGATTTGCGGGTAGACGGTTGAAAGAAGATGTGGCTGCACCGTAGGAAGGAGCCGAGAATACCCGATCACCGTATCGTTCTTGAGAACGCTAAAATGAATAGCGCAATCGTGATCAAACTGATCTATTTCCCGTCTGTCACTCTTGCGTAATGCCTGCCACCCACGTCGCTCCACAAATTGCTGGTGTCGAAATCGCCAGATTTTCTCCATGATTACGGCGTTAGCCCGAGAGTCCCCAATGCAAATCTTCATCATCGTTTCTGACCCCCGGGGATCACTATGCGCGATCTTTCTGTCCTTCAAAATGAGTAGAAATACTCATTTCTGAGTTAGGTCGCGGATGTTTAACGTCGTTCGTCGCGCTACCATGGTTTTAAATCAAACAATCTCGCGCGGCATGGGAAATGGCGGCAACGGAAAGATCGGCCAACGGGTTTAGAATGCCAATATCTCGTGCCGCTAGAGTGAATTTGCAGAGCATCGGTGTGCTCAAAGACCCCTAAAGGCTCGATCGAGCCGGCTCTCAGGCCGCTTTTCGTTTGATGTGATTGCGTTAAAACCCATCTCGGCCGGTGCTTATCTGCTACCGACCAAATAGGCTTCGACCGCTCTTACCGTCCCGGGTCTCGGGGGCATGACTATGGGTTAATGGTAGTCTGTCAGGGAGTATATCTACTCATTTACGTCACCCAGAAATACTTATAGCTGAATTGGTGTCTCCAATAACACTCGCCTCAGTTGGAGCTGGGCAAAGAAGCGGTCCAAACGATTGGATCAGTCCTGGCGTGAAGACAGAAAATCAGCGGAAAGGGAGAATCAAATGTCCTTGCATGTCAGCTACGTAGACAAGGAAATGACGGATCATGCCCGTGCATCACAGCCGGGAAGCGCGGCGCTTGCCCAAGGAACGCAATATTCGTTGCTGTTGAAGAACCGATCGGCGCAACCTTGGACCTTCTATGTCTATCAAAAGATGCCTCAACCTGTTGCCAATGTCTTCTCTTTGGCATGGTTCTGCTCTCCGTATAAAATTCGGGTTGGCAATCAAATCAAATTCAGTTGGGAGCTCGCCTATAATTTCGTCTGGAGCGACACGGGACAACTGATTCCTGGCGTGGACTTTCTTTCCTCCGGGGTGGAGGACTGCAGCCCCAGCGGGAGAAACACCACTACTTTTTCATTAAGTGATGGACCTGGCCTGACCGCGCCGATCAAGGGTGATCCTGCAGGATCACTGGTCATTAACGATGCTGCCAATGTGCCAAACAACCGGTTCTCCGTGGGCATCGGCATGTCCGGAACGGGAACTTATGTTGCACAAGCGGGCACCAATCTGCTCCACACGTTCACGCCGACTCCGAGCTATTGGATTGCGGCGGGAACAAATGTGAATATCGGCTCGGTGCTCAGTATCGACACGATCACCCAGACCAGGGAAGCCAAGTTTCCCTCTGCCGTCTTCAATCTCGTAGGCGTGCTCCAAGAGGACAATACCTGGGATATCAACCCGGCTTGATGGCAAGGTGAATAGGCATCAGCTCCGCCCGTCAGGGCGGAGCTGATGCTTGGGAGTACCTGTTGTTGCTGATAATTGGCATTCCTTCCCTCACGCATCAATCTTGACCGAGGAACCAAAGATGTTTGCAGGGCCTCCAATCGGTGCGGTCTGTCCCTTTGCGGGGCAAGTTGCCCCCTTCTCGAGCTCGGTCAATACAATCTGGAGCAACACACCATGCGCAAGCTCTGGCGTGGCTGCGGGTACAAATGCGGAAGCTCCTATCAGCTACGTCGAAGCCCAGGGATGGATGCTTTGCGATGGACGCTATCTCAGGGCAACCGCCTATCCAGAACTCTACGCCGTTCTCGGCGGACTCTATGGAGAGCGGAATTCTACGGCCGATCTGGAATTTCGGATTCCAGACTACCGTGGGTTGTTCCTGCGTGGTTTCGATGCCGGTGCCGGTATGGACCCTGACGCGAAACGACGGCTGGATCCAACCGGCAATAATGTTGCGAATGTTGTTGGGTCCCTCCAATGCGATGCTATGCAAGTTCATGCGCATCCCTATGAGATAACGACGCCGGCGGGAATTTCGCAACAGGGCAGTGCCGCCGGAACTTCCATTTCAAGCAAATCGACAGGCTCACCGGAAAATCCGGCACGCACAGCTCTTGAGACGCGTCCCAAGAACGTGGCCGTGAACTACCTGATCAAGTTTCGGTAACTTGAAAGGGTCGCAGATCCTTTCATTCGATTCGGAGACATCGGTCCGGAAGTGACATCTTGCCGGCCGGCAAAAGAGGAGAAGCTTAATGACTGCTACTTTGAGAGCTTTCGGATACCTAGCTGCTGTCGCCCTGACCGTCACCTTCGCGCAGGGAGCCGCGGCTGAGGAGCACCAAAAAGGCAAGGTCGCGGCGAAGCCCGTAGAAACTGGCGTTGTGATCCGCGGCGTCACGCTTGCCGGCCCGGTTGGAAATCCGGGTACGTCAACCGGGAAAACATGCGACTTCAGCGGTGAGCCCGTGGATCCATCCGGACGTTTGGAGGGGGCAAGCGTCAACTGCAGACCAAATGGTAACCTGGCGAATACATTGCCAGGGCTACCCGCACGCTTTAACGCGTATTGCATGATAAATGCTCCGGTCAAAAGTGCGCGGCTAATCCAAGCTGCCCGACCAGAAAATGCCAGCCACTGCGATCTGTCGGGGATCACCCCAAAAGACGCGACTGGTCAATTCGGGGGGGCCGTCTGGCGGTAGGTGGTCATTGGACGACTTCTGAGGAAACAAATTCAAAACACGTCCTCGCAGCCACCCAATGGATCCTGTCTGCTCGACCTACCGAAAACTGTGTTGCGCCTGTCTATCAATTCAGGCGCAAATTTAGCTCTGCATTTCAACGGGCTACCATCAGATCATGATGGCTGTCGTGATCCAATAGGCCCAATCTTTGAAGTGCCCGAAAACTCCACATGTTTCAGCGAATAATTCTGAGACGAAAGCTTTCGGCAATCATTTGAGGTGTATTAACCACATTGAGCTTTCGCTGGATGTTCAAAATGACATTTTGAATGGTTCGATGGGATCGTCCGAGAATCGTTGCGATCTCTATTGCTGTTTTGCCTGCGGCACACCAATGGATGATTTCGCGCTCTCGCGTTGTGATCATGGGTAAGGCCATAACTTTTCGACTGGCATCATTCCCAATTTGGGCGCGGAGCAAGCTGTGCGCGTAAGCCGCCATCACATAGAGCGCGCTTCGGTCGCAGGTTGAGAGCTCCACCTTTTCCGCTCCAAAACTGACAATCGATTGAAACCCGCCGGCAGTGTGTAAAGGAACGCTAAAGCCGTCAATCAACTTGAATTCGCGTGCCTCATTCATGACACGACGGCTCTGCCGAGCGAGTTTTTGATCTCGCAGAGCTTCCGACCAAACAAATGCGTGATCACATGTCTTGCTAAGCTGCACTATGGGGTCGGCGTGGACATAGTTGTTTTCACGATAGCGATCAAACCACCCGGCGGACCAATTGCTAAAAACGAAATAGGGATCAATTCGCTCCGGAGGCGAGGGGATGCCGGATATCGCGAAATAGCTAAACCCGAAATATTGTGAAATTTTTCCAAGTAAGAGTAACACATCGTCTTTGCTCTTTGCACTGGCTGACTCTGACAGGAAATCGAACACCAGATTCGAGACCGCTGAGGATTCTTCCTTCACGACAACCTCCCGGTTCGGCGCAAGATTAACGTCGTCACATCTAAGCAGTGAGTGCCCAGTTCCGTGGGCGGCTAAACTCTGAAAACCATATTAGATACCCTTGATACATACAACCAAAAAGCGCATCTTCCAGGCGGGATCGTCGTCGGCAAACCGTTTGGCGCCGCTCGTCTGAAAAACAATTCGAGCCGTCAATTTAACCGAGTGCATCAGCCCGATCGCTATAGCTTGGCATCCACTCGGAACCGTACGGCAGACGACTGACAACTTCGCAGCGGGGCATGTCGCAAATTTTGGCGCTTAACGGTATGTTGACCATGGGAAGAGAGATTGCCGCTCCGAAAGTTGTGGAGCGAGCCGACGATTCTGAATGCTATTGCCGAAAAGCTGAAGCGGCAATCGATCGATGATTTCAAGGGCCGGCATTTCGAGGCATGGCCGATCGTGCGGGCGGTTGCCTGGTATTTGGGTTTGCTCAAGGCTTCAGACGAGTTCGTCAGAAGCGAAAGTTAAGGCCCGCCTTAATTACATTATCGTTGAGGTCGGACTTCGAGCTGGTGCCTCCGCTCGGGGTCGGGACAGCGTTGTTAATGACGTAGTTGTACTCGATCTTTGCCGACACGCCGCCCGAAAACGCGTGCTCGACGCCGCCACCGCAGAGGTAGCCCTGTTTCCAGCTATCCGGTCCGGATTTCCATTTGTCCGATCCGGATACGAGGCGGCGGCCCTCGAACTCGGTCGTTGTGACGCCCGCGGTGCCGTAGACGAAAGTGCGATCAAAGCCCAGGCCAGCCTTCGCTTTCGCGGCACCACGGAAGCGGCTTTCCACCCTCCCGCCGGGCACACGCACTTCGTTGTTCATGTAAGAGCCTTCCAGTTCTGCGCCGAAAACGCCCGGTCCGGCCTGGAAATTGTAACCTACCTGAGTGCCCACCGCTGGGGCGCGATCATTGTTGAACGGGTTGAATTTGGAGGCCGCGACACCTCCGTGAAGACCGGCGTAAGCCCCGACCCACGAGAAGGTTCCCGGTGCGTCATAAGAGGGGGCGCTCGGAACGCTGTGGTCAGCTAGATCGGCCGCCGACGCGCCGCATGCCATTAGGGTCGAGACGCCTACGAATAAGATTTTTCTTTTAATTAGCGACATATATAACTCCGTAACGAGCGAAACTAACATCCGGTTCTGGGCTGGACGCCAAAGGTCTACAAACCCCGCCTGACCCGCGATAGCCGCGGAGAAGGCATCATGAGCTTCCATGAGAAAAGCCAGATCGCTCGACTGGATCAAGTTTCGCATCACATCCGTTGGATCTTGTGTGAACCCAACGCTCTTTGGGACATGGGGGGCGTTGTCCCTGCTGTCCCTGACCCTACCTTCTGGACCATAGCCCCCGACGTTCCTCACTGCGACTGCCCTTCGCCTTTTGAATATTTCAGCATCGTCATACCTCCTTCATAAGCAGACTCTCTACAATTGCCTGATTTAAGACAAGGGGCGCGGAGGATATATTTAAATATATATTTGTCTACGTTATGTCAAAGAGCGGCAATACATTGATATTCCACCAAGACTGGAAAACATACGGACTTATATTTACGAATATATTCTGGCTAATTTCCCAGCTGGCGGCATTTGCCGCGCCAACGTAGGCTCGCACAACGAAAGCGCGACTGTAGCTGAGCTTATGCCACGACGGAATTCACGGCGCCCGTCCGGGCGGCCAGATCCGGAGAGCGTCCCTGCAACTCCTGGTCCAGGAGCCTGTAATCCGCAGTGATATGATCGTCGGTCAGCCAATGGGTGGGGCCGAGCGGCTGCCGACCCTGCGGTGCGATGCCCGATCCCGAGGCCGGTTCAACCGTCTGGGCAACTCGCGAGTGATGGGTGAGACGCCCGTCCGACTCCGACCCCGCCGTGTTGGGCTCACCGTTGGTGGAGAAGCGTGTCATAAGGACGCGACGGTCGGCTCGAGGATATTCACAACATTAACGGCGTCGTCGGGACCAGTATCTCGGTGCTGTTCCTGCTGGTGATCAGCATCGCCAATTTGTTCTTCCTGAACCGTTGCGGAAGCCCAGATCGTTACCGCCGAAGCGAAGATCCTCTCCACTGAAATCGCGATTGCAGCCACCAACAAGTTGTTCGAACTGGCAGGAACGCGCTCAACCCTTGCAGAGCACGGGCTTGATCGCCACTGGCGCAACGCCCGCACCCATACTCTGCACGACCCGGTCCGCTGGAAGTACGCCATTTTGGGTAAGTATTTCCTGAATGGCGAGAAGCCACCGCTCCATGCCTGGAGCTGAGGATTCCGATCTGCAAAGCACCCTAAGATCAGGTGCTCTGCAGATTATGTCTGCAGCGCATACGAGGGAGGAAGCTTTCGCCTTCGTCAACGAGGTGTCGCGGACATTGTTGCCGCTGCTTGGCCGCCGATTGTCATCGCCCCAAGTCTTTTTTCATATTCTGCCGGCCACCGCGAAGGGCGCACAGTGCCGCCGAGATAAACATTTTGGCATCCGTCATTCAAATCGCTCCTATCAAAACAATGGATTTCACTAATTCGCTCTTAGAAAACATAAGGGCTGCTGGCGGCGCCGGCTGCCTCATAAGGAGTATTTACCATGAAGATCGAAGGCACTGATAATGGCGATTTTATTAGGGGATCCGATGTCAACGACACAATCGATGGCCACAAGGCCAATGATTGGATCGATGCCGGCCAGGGCGATGATCGGCTCACGGGTGGTGACGGCCATGACAGGATCTTGGGCGGTCCGGGTCATGACATTGCCTGGGGCGGGGACGGCTCAGACGCAATCCATGGCGGTGGTGACGACGACCTCTTGTATAGCGACGGCTCCTACGCGCCCCGCGTAATACCACATAGCGGCGAGAGCGATGACGTGATCGACGGCGGCCCCGGGAGGGATATCCTTGTGGCTGGTGACGGCGCAGACATTTTGATTGGCGGCGAAGACGGCGATGCCTTCGTGTTTCGGTTCCACGACCCTATGGTTGGATCAACACACTGCTATACGAGTGTGACGGATTTTGACCCGGAGCAGGACCGTTTTGTCCTAGACGCCGGGGGGTTCGGTAAAGGGGATCTGCCTGGCGCAAATTTCATCAACCACTCCAGGGGTTTCCCGGGCGAATTTGTGGACACTTTCTACAGCGGCGCGGCCGCAGGCGCGCACGGCGAGCACGTCGTGGTAATCACTGACCGAGGGTTTGCGTCTGGCTCTGCCGCCGCGAACGCTATTCATAGCGAAGCCGTTGGTGACATCATTGTCTACCATGATGAGAGTACTGGCGGTGCGACCCTAGCCTATGTCAGTTCTACGAACCAAGCGGATGCCTTCGCTCATGCCGACAATCTGCAAGACATATTGGATCTTACCTCTTTAACGGCGTCAAATTTCGGCTTCATTTAATTCGAAAATCCGAGGAGCGTTCCACCCGTCGGGACGCTTCTCTTTTCCAACGTGGCGCAGGTTACGGAAAATAGAAACGACGTGATTTTGTTGATCGACCGAACCGGCATGTGAACAAAGGTCCAATGGTCGGCCGCGTGCTATCCAATGTGGGCGTTGTTCAACGGCAAAGACGTGACCCTGGTCGAGAGGATCGTGAGATGTTGGCGGAGTTGGCCCTACTGCTGAAGACCAGCGTGGTATCAAGAGCGGCGCCTGCGTAGCGTCCGTCTTCTTTACAGACCCGCGAAGCAATTCCATCTTACTGAAAGTCCGCGTTGAGCGCCTTAGCAGGATTATTTCCCGTTTGACGGCGCATGGCGAGGGCCCCACGCGGTCACATCCTTTCGGTGGCGGTGCGTCTTCCGTCGAGGAAGGTTGGCATTGCCGTTACCAGTGCTGTCGTCAACATACTGGCGTTGGCAACAGGCTTCGGTGATCTGCTCGGCCGGAAATGAGCAACCGCCGTTACTTCAACAATCATTTACGTTGAACGAGCCTAGTCATCTCGCTGACAACGCTTTCCAAGATGTTGCGCATCATGCAGTCTGCCGCTTTGTTTGCGGCGCAAGTCTAATCACCCGGCCGAAAGCAATAGGCGTTCGCAAGGCACGATCGTAAGGGAAAACAGACGCTTAATGCAAAACAGCGCGTAGGTCCATGGCGAATCCGTAGACCAGGCAACTGGCGCGGGCTGGCGTCAAATCCCTTTAGGCCTGTCGTTCGGGTCAAACTGAATGATCGTGATCCAATTGGCAGTGAGTGCCGGTCGGTTCTCGTTCTCGATCTCGACCGTCACCTCGTAGGTGGTCACCAGCATGCTTGCGCCGCGAAATTGACATTCAGAGAGAACGAAGCGACCGCGCACACGACTGCCGGTCTTGACCGGTGACATGAAACGCACCCGGTCTAAGCCGTAGTTAAGGCCCATGGTCTGCTCGCGGATCCTTGGCATGCCGCTGAAGTTCATCGCCGACAGAAGCGAGAGTGTTAAGAAGCCATGAGCGATCGTGCCACCAAACGGGCTTTCGACTGCCGCGCGTTCCGGGTGCACGTGGATGAATTGATGATCGTGTGTCGCGTCGGCAAAGAGATCGATTGTAGTTTGATCAACGGTGATCCATTCGGATTTGCCGAGTTCCTGGCCAATTCGCGACGGCACGTCGGCGAGCGAAAGTTCGTGCATTCGACCTCACTTATTTGATGACTGATCAAGTCGTGGATTTTCTCGGAGCGAGTTGCGATTTAACCAATCGTCACAATCATTCGACTGTGACTGACTTAGCTAGATTCCGCGGCTGGTCCACATCTGCCCCCATGACCACCGCCGTGTGATACGCAAGAAGCTGTAGCGGCAGAGCAAAGATCATCGGCGCGATAATCTCCTCGACATTGGGTAATACGATAGTGTGCATGGTGGGGAGTTTCGACATCGAAGCTCCCGTCTCGTCGGTGATCAGAATGATGCGGCCGCCGCGGGCGGCCACTTCCTGCATATTGGAGACAGTCTTATCGAAGAACCGATCATGTGGCGCGATGACGATGACTGGCATATTTTCATCGATCAGGGCGATCGGACCGTGTTTTAATTCTCCTGCTGCATAACCTTCAGCATGGATATAGGAGACCTCCTTGAGCTTCAGCGCACCTTCCATAGCCAATGGGAAACTCGTGCCGCGGCCGAGATAGAGCACGTCGCGGTAATTCGACAATTCCCGTGACAAGAGCTCGATCTTCGGCTTGATGTCGTTCAGCACCTGTCGCATAACGCCCGGCAACGTCGCCAAACTTTGGACGAGCACTTGTTCCTCGTCGTCCGTGATTGTGCCCCGCGCCTTGCCCGCGCCGATGGCTAGCGCAGCGAGAACAGCAAGCTGGCATGTGAATGCCTTGGTAGAAGCAACGCCGATCTCTGGCCCGGCGAGGATCGGAAAGATGGCATCTGCCTCGCGGGCAATTGTTGATTCTGGGGTATTGACGACAGCACCAATTCTCAGACCTTGTGCTTTGCAATACCGGAGCGATGCAAGCGTGTCAGCCGTCTCACCAGATTGAGAGATGAAGAGCGCTGCCGACCGTGGCGACAATGGGATTTCGCGATAGCGGAATTCGGAGGCGACATCAATCTCTACCGTCAAGCGTGCGTAGCGCTCGAACCAATATTTGCCAATCAGTCCCGCAAGGTATGCAGTGCCGCAGGCAGAAATTGCGAGGCTCTCAACCCTGGCAAAACCGATGTCGGTTGAAATGGCTTTGACATGATTTTCGTTGACATTGATGTAGTGACCAAGAGCACGGGCGAGGACCTCGGGTTGCTCGTAGATTTCCTTCTCCATAAAATGCCGGTGATTTCCCTTGCCGACCAGGCCTGCGGTAGCAAGCGATATGTGCCGTGGGCGCGTGACGACTTTGCCTTCGATATCGAAAACCTGGACACTCGTTTTGCCTACAACAGCCCAATCGCCATCGTTCAGATATGTGATGTCATTGGTGAACGGAGCAAGAGCGATCGCGTCGGAGCCTAGAAACATCTCACCATCGCCATGGCCTATCACTAATGGTGGTCCATTGCGCGCTACCATAATGGTCGCGGGATCATCCTCAAACAGGATGGCAAGAGCGAAGGCGCCCTTGACGCACTTCAGCATGGCATGCATGGCCTCAAGGCATCCCATGCCATCCCGACGGAATTTTGTCAGGAGATGCGCAATCACCTCGGTATCCGTGTCGGTCTGGAACTTGGCCCCTACCTCTGCCAATCCGTCTTTCAGCTCGGAGAAATTTTCGATGATGCCGTTATGAACAACGGCTACGCCATCGGCAAAATGCGGGTGTGCGTTGCATTCTGTCGGTGCGCCATGGGTCGCCCAGCGCGTGTGGGCGATGCCGACGGTGCCGCTCAGGGGCTCTTTTTTCAATCTCGTTTTAAGGTTCACGAGCTTGCCTTCTGCGCGGCGTCGGTGCAATTCTCCCTCGCAGATCGTAGCAACGCCGGCTGAATCATAGCCACGGTATTCCAGTCGCTCCAAGGCTTCTATCAGCCGCTCCGACACGGGCTTCCGTCCCACTATGCCAACAATCCCACACATGCTCGTCACCCATGTCCCAAGAGCCCCCGACCGGTAATCAGGAAGGCGGACGCCGCTCGTTGCGTGTCCTCCAGCGGGTGCTATTAAATCCAAACAGATTAGTAAAATTGATTGTTGCGATAGCTATCATCCACGATATGGATGTCGCGCACTCGGGTTGCGTCGGTTAGACGCTGTAGGCAGCGAACGACGCCTTCTGCAAACTGTCGACTGATAAGCTACGCCCGGGGTGTTGGGCGCCTGCCTCTGAAAATGTTCGCGCCAACACGAATTGCTATTTGCCGACGACATGCCGCCAATTGTCTTTCATCGGCGCACGGACTGAAAGGCAATTCGTTTTTCTGCAGGTGAAGCGGTATGTGTCTGCGGGCTGACCTAAGGCGTAGTTGCCCCTTTGCATGCAAACGTGATCACGAATCGGTCAGCAGGACTGCCCAGCCGCATTTGCAAAGAGGTTGGCGTCAGAGTGAAAGTGCCGACAGTTTGAACCGCAGGGGCCATGGCGGCCCAGAAGTTCCGTTCGCACAAGCAAAGAAACTACTTCTTACCGCCGGATTTAACCCGACGCCTGGTTTTAGGTTTTGGCAAGCGTCCACCAGCCTTGACCCGAGCTGGATTTCCCATGGCCGTGCTTCCTGCAGGAACATCTCGCGTGACCACACTACCAGCGCCAATGACAGCGTGATCGCCAATCGTCACCCCCGGGAGAATGATTGCTCCACCGCCAATCCAGGCGTGCCTGCCAATGCTGACAGGTCGTCCCAACTGCAGTCCAGCCTGGCGCTGCTCTGGATCATGTGGATGGTCCGCGGTATAAATTTGCACAGCAGGGCCTATTGCGGTTCCGTCACCGATAGTCACCGCTGCCACGTCAAGAATGACGCAGTTGTAATTGATGTAAACCCAAGCTCCTAACCGGATGTTAAACCCGTAATCGCAGTGGAACGGAGGACGAATAACCGCTCCAAGCCCGACTGCTCCCAATCGTTCTAAAAGGAGCGCATTCCACCGCTCGGCGGAGTCGCCCAGCGTGTCATTATACCGCTTCAACCAAGCCCCGGTGAGGAGCAGCTCGGCTTGGATCTCGGGGTCCGCTGCGTTGTACATTTCGCCTGCCAGCATCTTCTCTTTTTGGCTGCGTGTCATCGTCACTTCTCAGATCTTGTTCGCGGGAGGACGGTACTTGAGTGCGACTACTTCGCGATCAAGCTAGCTAGCACCTGGCACGATATCGGGCGGAGGCGGATGTGGAATTCATAGTAACACTCCTTGTTCGTGGCAGAAAGGATGAGGCGTCAACTTTAGTCGACCAGCGAGCCGAGTGAGAACTCCCGCGACGAGAATAGTCAGGCTCCAGCTCCCCCGCGACACGTGAAAGCTGAATAACGTGGCTGGGCGGAGGACCATTTTTCAGATGCGCGAGTATCTGGGGAATTGGAGCTAGACCTTGCTGACGGGAATCGGGGTGCTTGCTTCAAGCATGTGCCGCTGGCCTTACAACGGTTAGTCGTGACGGTCTTCACTTCATTGCACCTGCTTGAAAGCAAGGACAGCATTCATGCCGCCCATGGCGAAAGCGTTGCTCATGGCCACGCGCACCCTGCGCTCCCGGGGCACATTTGGCGTGATGTCCAAATCACAATCGGGATCTGGCTCGCGATAGTTGGCCGTCGGCGGCACGACACCTTCTTGGATCGCCATCACGCAAGCAATCATTTCGAGCGCACTTGCTGCCCCGAGGCAGTGCGCGTGAGTGGATTTGGTGGAAGAGATGGAGATCGATCGAGCATAGTCACCAAAGACACGCTTAATCGCCATCGTTTCGATTTGATCGTTGGCCTTGGTGCCGGTGCCATGGGCGTTGAGGTAGTCCACGTCCTCGGCGTTTAGGCCCGCATCAACAAGGCAGGCGCGCATCGCCGCCTCCGGCCCATGCACAGCTGGTGCAGCGATGTGGTAGGCATCGGCGGAAAGGCCGATGCCGGCGACCTCGGCAAGCATCGTTGCACCGCGGGCGGCGGCATGCTCATAGCTTTCCAGCACGGCCATGCCCGCACCCTCGCCCAAAACTAGTCCTTTCCTGTCGGCGGAGAATGGCCGGCAAGTATCTGGAGCGAGTACGCGCATTGCTTCCCATGCCTTAAGCACGATCCACACGAGTGGCGCGTCGCTTCCTCCAGCTAGCATAACGTCCGCCCTACCGAGCTTGATCTGATCTACCGCTGAAGCGATCGCATGGTTGGCCGAGGCGCAGGCAGAGGTGGCACCGAAGACTGGCCCCCGCAGCCCGAGGTTCATGCTTACCTGACAGGCAGCCGCGCTAGGCATTGCCTTTACCCCAGTGAATAGCTCAGTGCGGGTCGCGCCGCCCAATAGGAGGGTGCGGTAGGCCTTCTCGGTAGCGTCCCAGCCGCCAAAGCCAACGCCCACTGTCGCGCCGAAACGGTGGGCAATTCCTTCATCGCACGAAAGGCCGGCCTGTAGCATGGCTTCTTTAGCTGCAAGCACGGCAAGCAGGCTGAAGCGGTCCATGGAGATGAGCTGCTTGCGATCAATGTCGTGTTGAGGCAGCACCTTGATCTCGGTCCCGATCATCCCCTTCAGCTCATGAATCTCTGAGTTTGAGATCGGGCCGATGGCGGAGCGGCCTTCGCGCATCTCCGTCCAGATAGAGGAAGCATCGGTGCCCAGTCCGCACAGTCCGCCCAATCCGGTGATAACGACGCGCCTGTCCATTCAGACCTCCTTGGTGAGCAAGCCACGGACGGCTTCCACCACGTCGCCGATATTGTTGAGGTTCGACCAGGCATCGGCCGTATTCATCTCGATCTTAATGCCGTAGATTTGCTCCAGATCCCAAAGGACATCGGCCAAACCCAGCGAATCGATGCCAAGCGAAGTCAACTCAGTGTCAGTCGTTATTTCGCCGAGCGCTACGGTCGTTCTCTCGCCGTTTTCAGCTTTGACGAGCTTATTGATCGCACTGATAATTTCCAGTGTGAGTTGATCAGCCATTTGTATTCCTTTCCATCATGCCTAATTTCGACAAGCCGACGGCCTTGCGAGAAGGCTCGATCTAATTGCTGATAACATCGGAAGATGTTCCGGCTCGTTATGCGAAACGACGACAGAAACCGATAAACTTACCGGAACGTCACCGCGCGGTTGCCCTGCTATGGATCATATGGAATGATTGGTAAAATTGATTGTGTGGATCAAAAGCATCCACGCTATGGATTGTGACTCGGGCATCGCCGCGGCTGAATTCATGCGCCGGCGCAGTTGCAAACCCTCCAGGAAAAGCGTGATTACGCGGTTCGAAAGTATTGAGCTTGGCCGCTTTCCCGGGCCGGCGCGTTGTCAGTGCGGCGCAGAAAGCATGTGCGGGAGGTCGGTGAAGTCGCCGCGACATGATGCTGGTTTTCAGCAATGAGCCGAACATAAGTGACAGGAATAAAGTTCTGATCACTTTTGCATTAAGCCAGGGAAAGCAAACAAATGGCACCTTCTCAGGTAGAAACGATCGCTCTCGGCATAATGGCTTCCATCGCTAGATGAGCTGAGGCAGCAGGGCCTGCCTGTAACGTGATGCCTCGTTTGGGGACCGAATGCATAGGTTCCAATGATCAGCGTCCATTCCAACTACTGCGGCTGTGAAACGAACCAGGCGGTGCCGCTTACGACGTACAACTTTTCGTCTCAGATTCCATGCGCGAAGCCTCTCGGACCATAATCTCGCGCATCCATATGTTTCCAGGATCAGAGTTGTGAAGAGCCGGCCATTGGACAGCCTCAGTGAACGAAAGAAGTGGCAAAGGATGCTCGATGATCCGCAGGGGGATAGTTTGTTCGTAATGTTTGACCAGCCGCAGGGGGATGGTTGCTATTCGATTAGTGCCTGACAGCAACGGTGGGATCAAGTTAAACCCCGGGACAACGAGTTCAATACGCCTCTTGAGGCCGTGCTGCAGCAATAACCATTGCTCAACGGAAGGCTTAAGACCACGTCCGAACTTAGCCGCAACATGTCCCATGGACATATATTGCTCCAGGGAGAGCTTCCCTTGCAACTGCTCGTTCGTAGGGCAGCCGACGCACACCAGTCTCTCTTCGAAAAGCCTTGCCTTCGGATGGGCGCCAGACATGAATAGATCGGGTAGGATCAGAAAATCAACATCCCCGCGGCGGAGAAGCTCCTCGGGATCGTCGTCAAGTGGCAGCAACTCGAAGCTGACCCCTGGCGCCTCCCGAGCTAAGCGCACTATGATTTTTTCGAAGAAGACCAAGGCCATGAAATCTGAAAGGATAATTCTGAATCGGCGGTCGGACTCCGCAGGGTTTATTGGATCCCATGCGATGACGGAGAGCTGAATATGCAAGAGGGCCTCGCGAACAGCGGGGGCAAGTGCCTCTGCACGCGGGGTCGGAATTAGCTCCCGTCTCTGCATGATGAAAAGATCGTCGTTGAAATAGGCGCGCAACCTGGAGATGGCAGCGCTCATGGCGGGTTGGCTGAGGTTGATGCTGCGTGCCGCTGCTGTGAGCTTGCGCTCGGTCATTAGAGCGTCGAGCGCTACAAGAAGGTTGAGATCAAGGCCTTTAAAACGCATGAGTGTATATCCATTCCATAGATGATTGCCATCCAAACAATCAATTTTACCAATCTTTCGGATCACTTATAGAAAAGCCGGAACTTGATCAATATCAAGGCCGGGAACGAAAAATCGAAATGCCGGGCAAGGGCCCGATTTCAATTCTTTACTTCTCCTAACCGCTCGATTGTCTAACCGGCAATCCAATAGTCGTGTGCAACAATCTCGCGGCTTTGATCGTGGCTGGGTGAAGAAACAACGTGGAGCTTTTGCATGTCTTCTGAAGTGCGATGGAAAATATGCTGGGAAAATGAGCTGGAAGCTTCGGACCACGCGGAACTCGCTGATTTTTTTTGCAAGACCTATGGGCCGACGGGAGCTTTCAATGCCAAGCCGTTCGAGACTGGCCGAAGCTGGGGTGGTGCGAGGCCCGAACGCCGCGCGATCGCATATGACTCGCGCGGCGTCGCTAGCCACATGGGCTTGTTACGCCGCTTCATAAAGGTCGGTACGACTGATTTGCTTGTGGCCGAGCTAGGATTGTATGGAGTGCGACCGGATCTAGAAGGATTGGGCATCGCACACTCGGTTCGCGCAATGGCACCGGTTTTGCAGGAGTTGAACGTTCCATTTGCGTTTGGAACGGTTCGCCACGCCATGCGGAATCATATGGAAAGGTACTGCCGAGATGGTACCGCCAATATTATGACCGGGCTGCGTGTGCGCTCCACGCTTCCAGACGCGCATTCCGACCTGCCAGCCACGCGCACTGAAGATGTCCTCGTATTGGTAGTTCCCGTCGGCCGTCCGATGACGGAGTGGCCTGCGGGCTCGCTGATTGAACGAAACGGGTCGGAACTATGAAGCGGCCTGCCTATATGAGCGAGGTGCCGATCAGTCAGACAAGCAGCCAGGAAGATCGCTGCGTTTACTTGACCTTCGATGATGGTCCTAATCCATTTTGCACGCCGCAAATCCTGGATGTTCTAGCTGAGCACCGTGTGCCGGCGACATTTTTTGCTATCGGTTCATACGTGAAGGATCACCCCGACCTCATTCGGCGTCTTGTGGCGGAAGGTCATGATGTCGCCAATCATACCATGACGCATCCCAACCTCGCCACCTGCGGTCCCGAGGATGTTAAACGTGAAATAGACGAGGCGCATCAAGCCATTCTCACGGCGTGTCCCCAAGCCTTGGTCCGGCATTTACGAGCGCCTTACGGGGCGTGGACTGAAGACGTGCTTTCAGCATCGATGAGCGCTGGACTTGGAGCCGTTCACTGGTCGGCCGACCCTAGAGATTGGTCTTGCCCGGGCGTCGACGTGATCGTTGATGAGGTGCTTGCTGCTGCTCGGCCTGGGGCAATCGTGCTTTTGCACGACGGGTGTCCTCCCGATGAGGTTGAGCAATGCTCGCTTGCCGGACTCCGTGACCAAACGCTTTTAGCACTCTCTCGAATTATTCCGGCACTGCATAGCCGCGGATTCGAAATTCGCTCACTTCCCTGAAACACTGGACAAACGAGAAACCATGACCCTGCTCGCAACAACCAGCATCGCCGCCGTCTCGCTTTATGCAATGCTCTCCACCGTTTACAAGAGCGCGCAGATGTTTCATGCTAGGCGGACAACGATCTCAACAACACCTGCGAAAGACGTCGAAGACACCTGTCTACCAAGCGTTGATGTCATTGTGCCGTGCTTCAACGAGGATCCAATCGTTCTCTCGGAATGCCTCGCGTCGCTTGCGGAACAGGATTACGCTGGAAAATTGCGGTTTTATGTGGTCGATGACGGTTCCAAAAATCGCGACGCAGTGACGGCTCAGCACGCTGCCTATGCAGACGATGAAAGATTCAACTTCATAATTCTCGCAAAAAATGTTGGAAAGCGGAAAGCGCAAATCGCCGCTATAACCCAGTCCTCTGGGGATCTCATCTTGAATGTAGACTCAGACACCACGATCGCCTCCGATGTCGTCTCGAAGCTCTCCCACAAAATGCGCGATCCAGCGGTCGGTGCGGTGATGGGCCAAATGAAAGCCAGTAACCAGGCGGACACTTGGCTAACTCGCTTGATTGACATGGAGTACTGGCTTGCCTGCAACGAGGAGCGCGCGGCACAAGCTCGCTTCGGTGCAGTTATGTGTTGCTGCGGCCCATGCGCGATGTACCGTCGGTCTGCTATGCTCTCGCTGCTGGATCAGTACCAGACGCAGCTTTATCGCGGCAAGCCGAGTGACTTCGGTGAAGACCGCCATTTGACGATTCTCATGCTGAGCGCCGGCTTTCGAACTGAGTATGTTCCCAGCGCCATCGCGGCGACAGTCGTTCCTGACACAATGGGTGTTTATCTGCGTCAACAACTACGGTGGGCACGCAGCACCTTTCGGGATACATTACTCGCGCTCCCTCTACTGCGTGGCCTCGATCGGTTTCTCACTCTGGACGTAATCGGGCAAAATGGCGGCCTTCTGCTTCTTGCGCTGTCGGTATTGACAGGTATTGGCCAGTTTGCGCTGACCGCCACAGTACCATGGTGGACGATCCTGGTGATCGGATCCATGACTCTTGTACGATGCAGCGTGGTTGCCTATCGCGCCCGCGAACTTAGGTTTCTGGGTTTTGCTCTCCACACGCTCGTGAACATCTTTCTCTTAATTCCATTGAAGGCCTATGCCCTTTGTACCTTATCCAATAGCGACTGGCTGTCGCGCGGATCAGTCGCTACTGCGCCCACTGTTGGTCTGCAGGGCGCTAATAAAATGCCAGGGCGGGCGACATCTGAAATTGCCTATAGTGGCGAGTGATGAACGCGTCACCGCAGCTCAAAATTTGGGACAACAAATGAACGGGCAATTAGCGAATTTGAAGACGACGATCGCTGATCCGCACCAGGATCATATCAGCCTATCGGAGCGGCAGGGCCGTTCGAAATCTAAGGCAATGGATTCGCCTTCTGGCTCATTGTCCCCAGTTGCAATCGACCTGGCCGGCGTTTCGAAATCATATGGTGGTAAAATCGTCGTCAATGACTTGTCGTTTACTATCGCCGGCGGAGAATGTTTTGGCCTTTTAGGGCCGAACGGCGCAGGTAAAAGTACGATCACCCGTATGATCCTAGGGATGACGTCGCCAAGTTCAGGCACGATCACCGTACTCGGAGCACAGGAACCGGGTCAAGTTCGCTTGGCACGAGCCAAAATCGGGATCGTGTCTCAGTTCGATAATCTCGACTTGGAATTCACGGTTCGCGAAAACCTTTTGGTATACGGCCGCTACTTCCGCATGAGCACCCGAGAAATCGAAGCGGTCATTCCGTCTCTGCTTGATTTTGCGAGACTTGAGAGCAAGACGAATACGCGTGTGGCAGACCTATCTGGAGGAATGAAGCGACGCCTCACTTTGGCGCGTGCGCTCATTAATGACCCACAGCTACTCATTCTGGACGAGCCGACCACTGGTCTCGACCCACACGCGCGACACTTGATCTGGGAGCGGCTTCGATCGCTGTTGGCACGAGGCAAGACAATTCTTCTGACGACCCATATCATGGAAGAGGCGGAGCGCTTGTGCGACCGGCTGTGCGTGCTTGAAGCTGGGCGAAAGATCGCCGAAGGCCGACCGCATGCCCTGATCGAGGAGCAGATTGGCTGTCCCGTGATCGAAATTTATGGTGGCGATCCGCGGGAGCTTAGTCTTTTGATCAGGCCAAATGCTAGGCGACTGGAAATCAGCGGAGAGACCCTGTTCTGCTACACGCCTGATCCAGAGCAGGTGCGCGCGCAACTGCGTGGATATTCGGGCCTGCGCTTGTTGGAGCGTCCACCAAATCTAGAGGATGTCTTCTTGCGGTTAACCGGACGCGAGATGGAGAAGTAGACGATGGGCGTAGCAACATTACCCGCCGGCGGTTTGAACTGGCTCGCAGTTTGGCGCAGAAACTATCTGGCTTGGAAAAAAGCGGCGCTGGCATCCATTCTCGGAAATCTAGCCGATCCCATAATATATCTATTCGGGCTCGGCGCTGGATTGGGAGTGATGGTAGGGCGCGTTGACGGCGTATCGTACACTGCGTTTTTGGCGGCTGGAATGATCGCGACAAGCGCGATGACCGCTGCAACCTTCGAGACGATTTATGCGGCCTTTGGCCGAATGCAGGGCCAGCGCACCTGGGAAGCAATGTTGTACACACAGCTCACACTAGGGGATATCGTCGTTGGGGAAATGGCATGGGCAGCAACTAAGGCGGCGCTGGCGGGCACCGGTATTGGTATCGTCGCCGCCACGCTGGGATACACACATTGGTTATGCCTTCTCTATGCGCTTCCGGTCATCGCCCTCACTGGCTTAGCCTTTGCGAGCCTTGGAATGGTCGTCACGGCCCTCGCGCCCAGCTACGATTACTTCATATTTTACCAAACCCTTGTCATCACACCGATGTTATTTTTGTCAGGCGCAGTCTTTCCCGTAGACCAATTGCCCGTAGCATTCCAACAGATAGCGGCCTTCTTGCCCTTGGCACATTCGATAGATGTTATCCGCCCGACGATGCTGGGCCAACCAATCGCCAATGTCTGCCTGCATATCGGCGTTCTCTGCATCTACATAGTCGTACCATTCCTCGTGTCGACCGCATTGCTTCGGCGGCGACTAATGCGGTGATGAATGCCACTTCACATCATCATCATCATCAGCAGCATTCACGACGGTCGGGTTTGCTTTGCGAGGCCCGGCATCCCGTAAGATCGCATGGAGGCTGGGCGACGCGGCGCGTCTCCTGATCAACGACTGGACCTGCGATGACAGCGAGGAATATGTGGCTGCCGTCAAAACCTGCGTCGACGCATTGAGCGGGAAGATTGCCTCGGAACAATTCCGGGAAGCGCTTCTCTGTGCCGCCGATGAGGCGGGTATTGCCCGCTCTTTCGCTCGTCCAGCAGGGGAGTTGGAGAGCGACGACCGGATCTGCCTCAAGCGTGCAAAGGTAGTCCGAATTTAAAGGCTATCCGCTTTTCGGCGTCATGTTTGCACCGAGAACCTGCACATCTGGCTGGACCCCGACGCGCCACTCCTTGTCATCCGGTCGCCTCGAGAACCATGTTGAGGGGCGTCTGGGTTGCGCGCCGGGCATGAGTGAAACCGCACGACCGGATCACCTCGGCCAATCGCCTCTCTCCCGCTTGCGCACCAAGCGCGAGCGCCGTATCCGATTCCTCCTGATTTACGGGCGGCCTCTTGCCGATGGCCGCCTTCAAGGGATCGGGAACTCGATGCCCTCTATTTGGGGTGTATGCCGCCTGCGCTTGGCATCGACGCTCATCCATCGACCCGCGCACACTCTAACTGGATAGCCTCCTCGCGTCGACAGTAACGGGCAGGCGCCTGTTCTGCGATAGATCGGGGAGGGCTATCCGCCATCCATTTTTCAGCAAAATAAAGCCGCCCCAGAGGTTTTTGTGCTCAACCGAAATGATCGGTTCCTCAAGGTCTTTCTTGTGAATATAGACCGATAAGCCGACGTCAGTTCTGCTGATTGTCACTCTCATGCATGTCCCTTCTCGCTGCGGCGGCTTTGGAGCTCCGGAAGTCGGGCGTTATCAAAGCCTGTTAACTTAGTACGACATATGCCCAGGCCGGTATCTCCGTTATGGCTCTGTCTGAGGTTTGGACGGCATCCGTTCCGGGGCCTACGTCGGCTACTCAGGTTGCGCGCATCGCGCACTGGATAGGATATTGGTGGTAAGTGAATTTTTAACCTCATGTTCGCCTAGGAGACCACTGACCGCTCGTCTCATTTCTTTGCGCTTTAGTCCGGTGGCGATCAGGCAGGGACGCAGGTCTTCGGCATCGGACACACCGAAGCGCATTGTTGCGTGTCAAACTCACCTCTGCACTCGGTACATTTTTTTGGATCCACGACATATCCCTCACCTTTGAAACTGATCGCATCTGAGGGACATTCAAATTCGCAAGCGCCGCACTGGGTGCATTGGGATACAATGATCTTGAAGGCCATGTTTTAGCTCCTGATTCAATTAGAGGGGCCTAAAGCCGTCGGCATTGCCGGTTTGCCGCCAAACTCGGCGGCGTATAGCGCGCCAATCGCAGTCTCAATGTAATCATAGGAAAATGCGTCACTGGCTCGCACGCCAGTTTCTGCCAACCGCTTCTTTGGGCAATCGCCGATTTTGGAAGAGAGCAGAATGTCGATGCCGTCGAGTGCAACGATAGTGTGATCGAGAGTGGCCTTCTCGCCTATACCAACGAGGCAATACTGCTCGACCTTGCGGTGTCCCACCAAGTTGATCCCCTTTCGTGAGACTGCATACACTTGGAGTTCCCTTGCCTGGCCGAAATGTTCGTTGATCCGGCCGCCACCTTTAGTCGCCACGGCAACTGCAAGGGTTCCCGAAGAACCCAGTGACTTGACTGTTTTGTTCGCGTCCAATTTTGCTGCCAGTTGATCCCCTCGCTCATGCTGGACCAGCTTGCGATAGGCCTCGCGCTTGCTGGTGTCGAATTCAACTTTGGTGGAGATCTGGTCGAGGGCAAACTCTCGCTCGCGATCACCGCCCAGCAAACCGATGGCGTCGGCCCGGCATTGTTGGCAGTGGCGCATAAGCTTAATGTTACCATCGAGACAGTCTTGAAGTGCCTTCAGTTCGAACGGCTCCGGGCAACGTTGACCCGTAAGACCGTAATAAGTACCATGCGAAGGCTTGGAAATCAGGGGCACCACATTGTGCATGAATGCGCCGCGGTCTCTGATCCATCGGTTAACTTCGACGAGGTGCGTGTCATTGACGCCTGGAATCATAACCGAATTGATTTTGGTGAGGATGCCGCGCTTGGTCAGCAATTCCAAACCCAACATTTGGCGCTCGTGAAGGATCCTGGCGGCTTCTATGCCAGTGTATCGACGATGTCCGTGAATTATCCATGGATAGATCTTCGCCCCTATCTCCGGATCCACCATGTTGATAGTGATCGTCACGTGATCGATATTCATGTCAGCTAGCTCATCGACATGATCCGGAAGCGCCAATCCATTGGTGGAGATGCATAGTTTAATGTCAGGTATTTCTCTCGCAACTCCTTCAAACGTCGCGACTGTTTTCCTCCAGTCGTAACAAGCGTCGCCCGGTCCGGCAACGCCGATTACGGAAAGCTCCGGCACTTTGCTGGCAACGGCAAGCACCTTGCGTAGTGCCTGGTCGGGAGTTAACTTTACCGATGCGACCCCGGGACGGCTTTCGTTGGTGCAATCATATTTGCGATTGCAGTAGTTGCACTGGATGTTGCATGCAGGTGCAACCGCGACATGCATGCGAGCGAAATAGTGATGGGCTTGCTCTGAAAAGCAGGGATGATCTTTAATTCTCTCCCAGATCCGCGCATCTTTGTCATCCGTCACCGAAAGGCCATAGGACGAAGATGCGCGGCCACCGAGCATAGCGGGAGCCATCGGCGCCCGGTCGAAGGGGGCGCTGCTGGTCGTCCCGACCTTTATTTCCGGTTCCCACATCGCACTGTTCCACTGTTGAGGAAAGGTTACAGCTCCAAAAGCAAGAGAGATTCCGGTCGACGCGACATTGTTGTTTCAGCGCTTATGTCGCCTTTACCGCCCCTTTTCCCGCTTGCTGCCGAAGATGTTTTGTAGAAATCAAGACAGGATCGCTCCCAAAGTCGTTAGGCCGACTCAACCAAAGCTTACGACATTCTTCATATCGTTCTCCGCTTAGTCTTTCTTCACATCGATACGATGCCGGCGTAGCGCATAGCCGACCTGCCGCGGCGTCTTACCCAGGATACGAGCCGCTTTGGCCTGTACCCAGCCAGCCTTCACCATTGCATTGATCAGCCGATCACGCTCAGTGAGACCCGCTGCCTCGATTGTGGCTGCGGCACCGCTGGGAGTACCTACGTTGGCCCCCAGTCCGCCTAACATTGTATCTCGCGGGTTGAGACTATGCACCGGGCCGTTGCCAGTGCCGTCGCGGGCGTCTTTCCAGAGGAGCGCCGAAGAACACTGGTCTTGCTGACAGGCAAAATCCGATGAAGTGATGGTATTTGAACTGGCGAGAGTGGCGGTCCTTTGAACGCAGTTGTCCAGCTCGCGAACATTGCCGGGGAAGGCGCATTTCGACAAAATGTCTATGGCCGACGGGGCGAAGTCGCAATTTCGATCATTTGCCTTGTTGAATTGCTCGAGGAACACTTGCGCTAGAAGCGAAATGTCACCGTCGCGCTGCCGAAGTGGCGGCAAAATGATCGGCACCACATTGATCCGGTAATAGAGGTCGGCTCTGAACTCCCCTCGAAGGACGGCCACTTCAAGGTCCTTGTTGGTGGCGCAGATAACTCGAACGTCTACTTTCAATGTCTTCGTTCCGCCGAGACGTTCGAATTCGCCTTCCTGCAAGACGCGCAATAACTTCGCCTGGAATTGTGGGGATACATCGCCAATTTCATCAAGCAACAGCGTTCCGCCATTGGCCAGTTCGAAACGCCCAGCTCGTTGAAGGAGAGCGCCAGTGAAAGCGCCCTTCTCATGGCCAAACAATTCGGATTCCAGAACGGTTTCCGACAGCGCGGCGCAATTCAACTTAATAAATGCCTTGCTTTTCCGTATCGACAACGCGTGTATTGCTCTTGCAAAGCATTCCTTGCCAGTGCCGCTCTCTCCTCTCAAGAGCACCGCGGAGTTCGTCGCGGCCACGATCTTGGTGGTAGCTAATACCCTCTTGAGCGCGGGGCTCTCCCCAACGATCCAGTCGATTTTGTCGAGGTGGGTGGGTTGAGGCTTCGGCTTGATTTTCGGAATCTGTCCTGCTTGTTGTTCCTCGGCGACTGAGCCGCCATCGCTGCACGATTCGCGATAGCGCTGGCAGGTTAAGCCGATCAGGACGGCAATCATTGCCAGAAGGGTTTCGTCCTGATCTCCGCTTTTCTGCGCGAAATCAATCCACAATGCGCCAATTGCTTTCCGGTTTACTTTAACGGGGAGAACGGCAGAATTTTTCCCAAAGTGCTTCTCACCGCTAGCGATGACACGATTTATTGCGTCCGCCTGTTCAAGCGTCAGAGAACGTGAGCGAACATCGTGCCCAATGGGAGCCCGTACGTTTATCCAGGGCTCTCCTCCGGAGCCGTGAATCACGATTCCGCCGTCGCGCAATCGCAGATGCTCGACGAGGGCGTTCATGGCAGCCTTCAGCAAGTTGTCTAGAGGAAAAGAAGAGATAAGCTCTTTGGAGATGTCGTAGAGAATATGGAGCCGCGCCTCTGGTTTAATCATGCCTACAAACAGGGGAGGGTGCACTGCTTTTTACCCTGGTACGCGAAATATGCTAACGCATATTCCTAAGTTAAAAATACGTGTTATCGACGGCGTAAAAATTAGCCTTTCGAAAGTTTGAGTGGATGCACATTTAATCGCCGCCGCTAATGCAGCTGCATCGATCGCTGCTATCCCGCCGGAGGTAGGAACTCTTCATCCGAATTTGAAGAGGACCCCGAACCCGCCCCGGGGATAATTCCACTTTATGTCGCCACTCGCTTCGCATAACACTCTGCATGTGCCGCATTCCAAGCAGCCATCCGAAACAATTGCCACCTGACCAACATCGTTCACCTCGTAGCATTTGGCCGGACAGATTTGCGTCAAGGCGAGCAGGCTTGGGCTTGGCGACCGATGCGGCCGCACCGTAATGTGTGGGCGTCCAGTATCGACGAGATATCGGTTTTGGTACAGCTTATCCTCAATGCGCTCAATGGTGGTCGCCTTCATCGAATTTTCCTTTTAACGCCAAGATACGGCGGAGCGGACCGCGTCGCTAATCAACCCCCAACGGGATCGTGCGTTGATAAAGGAGGCAGCTGTGGCCTTCTCCCTGTTGATTTTAGGTGCACCGTCGACGCGCACAAAATTTTGCGCCGCCTGAGATATAAGCGTTGGATACGTCATGAGAAAATTGTGACTGTCGGTGTGGAGGAGGCTTGGAAGATCTTTGTGTTTCATCAAGTCTTTCATGACGAACGACTTATCCAGCATACCCTTATAGAGAGAGAGATTGTGCTTCGTCATGAGACCGCCGCGGCTCTTTATCTGGAAGATCGCTTCACCCGCCATGAGGCCTGATGTCATCGCAAGGTTTGATCCCTCCCTATGCACGGCATTGTTTAATTGCGCCGCGTCGCCCACGACGACCCACCCGTTGCCAAAGAGCTGTGGGATTGCCTTGAAGCCTCCCTCAGGGATAAGATGTGCGGCGTATTCTTTGATCTCGGATCCCGCCAGTAATGGTCGGATGGATGGATGTTGCTTGAAGGCGTCAAGAAGGCGGTACGGATTTTCCATGCTTTCCGCTAAACCGGAGACGAGACAGCCGATCCCCACAGAGATCGACTCCTTGTTGGTATAAAGGAAGCCCAGTCCGGCCATTCCGCGTGAAATCGTGCCGCCGGCTTCGATCACACAGCCTTCGCCACCGGTGAGGCCGAAGCGCTCTGCGATGACCTCTTCCGGCATAAAATGCATTTCCTTGACAGCGAGTGCCACATTTTCTGGCTTCGGCATATCGCGCAAGCCGGCTCGTGTTCCAAGCAGTCCGTTCACGCCCTCAGCGAGGACGACTACGTCCGCGAGGATCACACCGCCCTCTCGGTCCGTGTAAACGCCTATTACACTACCGCTCCGATCTCGAGCAAGTTTCGTCGCTGTCGTTTCACAAAGGACTGTGCCGCCCGCCTCGCGCACCTTGGATGAGAACCATTTGTCAAACTGGGCACGGATGATCGTATACCGGTTTGGCTTCAGTTCATTAAAGTCATCAGAGCGATAGTGCACGCCCGTGTGCGACGAGTCATCCATTAGCCAGAATCGTTGCTCGACCAGATGCCGTTCCAGGGGAGCGTCATCTCGGAAGTTTGGGATAATCGCCTCCAACATGTTCGCATATAATATAGCCCCCTGAACATTCTTAGAGCCCGAATGTTCTCCGCGCTCCAGTTGCAGCACTTTTAGACCGCGACGAGCCATCGAATACGCTGCGGCGTTGCCGGACATACCGGCACCAATGACGATCGCGTCGAACTTACTCTTGGTCATCTAGCCTTCCTCGATCCATACCCTTGATAGAGTTGTGCGGTGGCATTCGCCTGGCGAAAGCTTCTGTCAACGCCGGCAAGAACTCCAGCGCGCAAGCGACAACGCCGATGTGGGCGAAGTCAAAGATCGGAGCCTTCTGGTCGAGGTTGATAGCGACAATCAGATCGGCTCCTTCGACGCCAACGCGATGCTGGACCGCGCCAGATATTCCCGCCGCGATGTAGAGCTTAGGTCTAATGGTATGGCCGGACTGACCAATTTGTCGATCAGCAGGCATCCAGCCTTTTTGGACCAGTGGGCGCGAGCACCCGACTCCCCCGCCGATCGTCGTTGCAAGGTTTCTCAAGTGCTGCAGGTTTCCTGCAGCGCCGAGGCCGAGTCCGCCCCCAACCACGATGTCGGAGTTGGCCAGATTGGATTGCTCAGAACCATCGTTGCAGAGGAATGCGAGGACTTTGGTGACGATCGCTTCCTCGACCATTGTGAGTTCGTGCTGGATAACGCGCCCAATTGGCTTATCCGCACGTTGCGGCGTCGCCATGACCCTGGACCGCACCGTTGCCATTTGCGGCCGGCTGTTCAGCGTGTAGATCGTGCACAACAAGGACCCGCCGAAAGTTGGCCGCGTCGCTGCGAGTGAACCGTCTCCATCAACATCCAGCTCGGTGCAATCAGCCGTAAGCCCCGTTTGTAAGGTCGTTGCTACAGCACCGGCGAGGTCGCGGCCGAGCGTGGTCGCGCCAAGAAGGAGAATTTCTGGTTTGTGAGTAGTGACCAGATCCGTCAAAGCCTTGGTGAAGGGTTCGTTTCGATAGTTGGCGAGGAGCGGCGACTCTACCAGATAGGCGATATCAGCTCCGTAAGCGAAGGCCTCTTCAATGGCCGGCTTGGTCCCCACGCCTTCAGACGAACCGAGGATTACCCCGGCAAGTTGGACACCCAGTTTGTCAGCTAGCCTGCGGCCTTCGCCGAGGAGTTCAATCGATACGGGATGAACCTTGCCGCGCTCAAGTTCCATGAAGACCCAGACGTGCCGGTGATCTTCGAAACACTTAAGCAGCTTTTTCCCTGAGCTGGCGCGGCCGACCGCGTTTGCCGGCGTTTCATTTTTTCTAGCGACCAAAATCTACTCCTCGCTGCTCACCGATTGCCATGGGACGTGAGCTTGCGTTCCAAAACAGGCTCGCGGGCAAAAATTGCAGCGACCGTGTCCGCGGCGACCTCGGCCAACGTTTTGTCGTTAATGTCCATTTGCATAGCTTTTTCGGCGCGAGGACCAGGAGCGAATACTCGCTTCACGACCGTCGGCGATCCCCTTAGGCCGCATTTGGTCAACTCCCCAATGCCGGCGTCAGCGGCCCCCCATTTAAGAACCGGGCTTCGCGCGGCACGGAAGGCGTCATCGAGAGAGCCCCGGCGGATTGCATTGACACCTTCCAGCACAGTGATGAGACATGGCAACGTGCTCTTCAGCATCTGCGTGCCGCTCTCCGCGTGTCGTTCAACCATGAGCTCGCGCGAAGTGGGATCAATGGAGACAATCTTCGTTACGTAAGTGAGTTGCTGGAGGTTCAGCCTCTTTGCAATTCCGGGCCCGACCTGGGCCGTGTCGCCGTCAATTGTCTGCTTTCCGGTAAAGACGATATCTGGCGCCCCATAGCTCTCGCCAATCTTCGCTACTGCTTGAGAAAGAGCATACGAGGTCGCCAGCGTGTCAGATCCAGCAAAGTGGCGGTCGGTGAGAAGCACTGCGCGATCTGCGCCGTGGGTGAGGGCTTTGCGTAGCGCTTGCTCAGCCATGGGCGGCCCCATCGTGAGAACAGTCACCTCGCCCCCATAGCGGTTACGAACTTGGAGTGCCTCTTCGAGAGCAAACAGGTCGTAAGGGTTAATGATGGTCGGTACGCCTTGGCGCATGATCGTATTTGTCACCGGGTGGACGCGTATCTGCGCAGAGTCCGGCACTTGTTTGATACAGACCACGATGTGCATAGTCGTTTAAGCTCCCAATCGGATTTGGCCTTTAGGGACCCGGCTAACTCTTAGCACTGCTCGTGCCAATAAAGTTGCGCCGCAAGAAGATGCTGTCCGGGCTCAGGTTGATGCCCTCCTCAATGGCCGAGAGCGCCGTCTTCCAATTCTTAATCTCTATCGCCGCCGAGACTCGATCATGAAACTATCTGCGCAGCATAAGTCTCGCCTTCAGCAATCCGCTCCTCTTCGGCATTCTTTGCTTCCGCGCTGGCGCGCCAGCTGCCGTCAATCACTTTTGGCAGAACGTCCTCGAGCATAACCAGATCACCGATAAAGGCGATGCGACCGTCTCGGTCGACAACGAACGTCTTTGGAACGTGGAACGACAGGCTGTCTATGAGCCAATCCTCATCCATTTCGCCTGAGTGGTCGAGTCCGATCCGCATGTTCGTATTCGGGAGCGATTTGGTTATGGACGCGTCCACCTGGGCTCGGGCGTCGTCAGCCGTCGCAGCTTCCTCACGTGCTGCGATCCCGATGAACTCAACTCCCGTGTCGATGAATTTCTTGTGCAACTTCGCCAGGTCGGATAGCTCCGGCTCGCAATAACCGCAGGTAGTCGAAAAGAACTCAACAATGTATATCTTGCCGAGCTGGAAGTTGGAAAGCGGATCGCCGCGCAGCCAGTTCTGCACTTTGATAGACGGGGCTGGAGAGTCGAGATTTAAACTAGAAGTCACGTCTTGTTCCCCACAGTGTTTTAGCCGGCGTTTCGCGCGCCAGGAATGAGCTTGTCCTGCCAAGTGTCAGGTCGATTTGTTTTGATATTGAAAGGCCATCGCGGCGAACGTTCCATCGGTTGGACAAAAGACGTTTGTGATCTCGTCTTGTGAAATGGCTTATGCGGGTGCGCGCCATTGCAAATTCCTTCTTATGAGAGCGTGACGATAGTCACCGTCGTGACGGGAAGGTGCCGAGGTCTAAAGCAGATGGAGCAGGAGGCCATTCCAGAGCTCCTCGCTATGTAAGTCGATTGCTGGAGGTTCGGCCTCCTTCCGATGCCGGTCAGACCGGGGCCGTGTCGCAGTCAATTGTCTGCTTCCCGACGACGACGATACTAGGCGTCTGAAGCCCGGCACTTGTTTGATACAGACCACGATGTGCATAGGCGTTAAGCTCCCAATCGGATTTGGGCTTTAGGGACCCGGCTTACTCTGAGCACTACTCGTGCCAATCAGGTTGCGCCGGTAAACCTCCGAGATTGCACATGTTTCGTTGTCGCTATGCGGAGGGGTTTTGTAGGGTTGCCGACATGTCGTGTCGCAATCCGCTCCGATCACAACCGCGAACGGAGGGCGGTTCGATGGGCTTCAGGTCGGCAACTCCATGATAGCTGCGCCACTAGCCGGAAGATTTAAACGCCAAACAATGCGCCGGAAGATAGCACGGGGACTGAAGTTCTGGTGCCGTGGGCGTGTATCGAGCTTCGGTTTACCGTTGATAATCTGACTAGCGACACCGTATGCGCGATCAGAAGCACAGCGATCGAGAAAATAACGCTGCGGGCGCCTAGTGAGGTTGGACAAGCGGTTTAGCTGATGTTGCGGCGTGAGCAGGATCATTGCCAGAAGCGTGGAGAAACCCTTGCTGGAAATATCAATCGAAAGCCGTCCATAAACGCTGCTGCAGCCTGCCGAACTCTTGAGTCCTCACCGCCTCAATCGTCATATCAACGCCGTTCTGATCGGTTGGGCTACCGTATCCCCAAATGAACAAGCGGAAGCCACATGATCTGACGCGACTTGCTGCATTGAGCCAGCGCCAGTTTGTGGTCCTTCAGACGCATGACAACAATTTGCGACGTTGTCTTCACCTTTGTCAGATCAGCGACAAAGGCTACCTCCTCGATTGCGCGGCTTTTCCGCGTCAACCGGCGCTCGAGACATGGCGACCTATGGGAGAAGATTACTTTGTGGGCGGCGGCTGAGCGCGGGGCAGGCTGGTGTCGTTCGTAAGGACGAACGGATCAGGCGGTTGGAGAAAATGGTCGCGCTTTCGCGCGGGCTCCCTGTGGCCGCAAGTTCGAGAAGGTCGATCCTGGGTAATTGATCTCGCAGTGAAGGACCTTGAGAAGATGGAATAGGAAGCCGACGCCATTTGCGCATATGTCCAAGACAAGGACAGCACCTTGCGCAGCGCAGCCCAAGTTCATGCGCTGTCGCGGCATTCGGAGGCTATGGAGGCGCGCGGCACGCGGCAGATCTTTACCCACTAGGTGTGGCGAATGCCCGCTCGCCGGGCGGTGGCCGACCGCAGTGGGAGGACGGCTGCATCCGACGTCGCCAGACAACGGCTCCCCTTCAACCAAGTGAAGGGCGGAAAGCATGACGGCTCTGGATGAGGACAAAATCTGCGCTACCGGGAGATCATTCTCCGCTTCAGATCTGGCAATTTTGGGTTGGAAACCTGCAGTCGCCAAGGGCCGCGTCACTTAGTGCATTTCCGAATTCCAGAGCGCTCCGCTTCAACCGCGGACAGGCTTTCATGCGAATCAGGGAGGTAACGGACATGCGTGATGGCATTTTCGCTAACCCAAAAAACTGACCTTTTAACGCTAGCGCAGCAGTCGGCGCAGGGCGCTCTTCGACAAACGGGCAAGAAGGGTATCGGCGATGGGCCACGGCAAGGGCCGGCAAATCCAAGCGGAAGCCCTAAGCATAAGCTGGTAACGGCGTGCATCTTCTTGGTTCTCCCATGACTTTGCCGCCGGCACATTCGTCTCCGGCACTTTCCTCTCGCCAATCGCAAAGGCCATCTTCTCCGACGGGGCATCTTTGCTGACGGAGCGCCAACCGCAAGACGCCACACTACAGGGCGGTGACATGCACCTATCAGAATTACCTTATCGACAACGGCGCCGGGGGATATTTCGATTTTGGTGTCGCTAGTCAGATTATCGACGGCAGACCGAGCTCGATACACGTCCACCGCACCAGAACTTCAGTCCCCGTGCCATCTCCCGGGGGATTATTCGGCGTTGAAATCTTCCAACTCGTGGCGCAGCTATCATGGACTTATCCCACCTGAAGCCTATCGAACCGCCCCTTCATTCGCGGTGGTGATCGAGGCGGATTGCGACACGACATGTCGGGAACCCTACAAAACCCCTCGCATAGCGACAACGAAACATGTGCAATCTCGAAGGCTTACCGGCGCAACCTGATTGGCACGAGTAGTGCTCAGAGTAAGTCGGGTCGCTAAAGCCCGATCGTGGTCCCCGACCTGATTGGCACGAAGGGAGACTGACATGGCAGGAATGCGAAAAAAGATCACCCCCAGCCCTGAGAGCGAACAGCGCGAGGTCAAGGCGTCCGATCTCGTTGTCCGGGCGCTTGAAAACGAGGGGTCACGGTCATCTTCTACATCCCCGGCGAGGAAACCATCGACCTCGTCGAGTCGCTGCGCAACTCGACGATCAAGCTCGTGCCGACCCACACCGAGTGGGCCGCGGCCCTCATGGCCGCCAACTGGAGTCGGCTCACCGGCCGCACTGGCGTCTGCATGGCCACCTGCGGTCCGGGCGTGCTCAACTTCCCGAACGGCGCGGAATATGCCCGGCTCCCTATCGGCGGTTGGAATCGGCGAAGGCGATCTTTCCAAGCTAGCGAAGGATGCGATGAAGCAAAAGGAGCGCCTCCTGATCAACAATCCGCGCGAGCTCGACTACGATCACGCCCGGGCGATCTATGCCAGCGCGCTTGCGGGAGTGAGCCGGCCATGACCCCGAGCTCGGACGACCAACCGGAATTCTCGCAGATGCTGCTGCGCATGTCGGAAATGTGGCGCAGCAACATGGAGCAGTCAGAGGAGGTTGGAAAATTGTGGTTCAACTCGATGATGCCCTTTTTCACCATGCGCGCGGCTGACAGCAGCCTGTTTGCCGCCGCACAGGGCGGCGAGATCTTGAAAACTATCAAGCGCATGGTGGAAGGCCCGCACCTTGCCGACATGTGCAACCTCGACCGGCAGGTCTACGCGCTGATGGCTGCCTGGATGGACGTGGGCCAGCGCATGGCGGCCTATCACGCCATAGCCTCCGTGCCGTGGAGCAAGGCCTATGAACGCTACAGCGCAACGCTCGCCGGCACGAAGGAAGGAGACGCCAAGGATTTCGGCTGGCGCAAGGCTTTCGACAAGTGGAGGGACATTGCGAACAAGGAACTGATCAGCAACCTGCGCTCTAAGGATTTCCTCGCCGCGCAGCGCGAATTGCTGCTCGCCGCGCTGGACCTGCGCACCTGCCAGCAGCAAATGACCGACAGCGTCGCGAAGCTGTTAGGCGTTCCGAGCCAACACGACTTCGACGAGCTGACGCGGCAGTTCACGGAACTCAGGCGGGAGGTGCGCGCCAGCATAAGGGCACAGCGCGATGAAGTCGAAGGTGCAGGCGGCGTCGCCACACAACCAGGAAAGGGATAAGCGATGACCGAACCCCGCAAAACCGCCTTCAACAGCATCCTGAAGGATTTCGCCGAGAATGTCGGCAAGTTTTACAAGGGCGCGGACGTGCTCGCCGGCATCCGCGACGAGGATGTCGATGTCGGAACAACCCCGAAGACGCTCGTCATGCGCCGCGACAAGGTGAAGCTGTTTCGCTACGAGCCGACGGTCAAGCGCACCGTTGAGACGCCGGTCCTCATCGTCTATAGCCTGGTCGGCCGCTACACTATCGCGGACCTCCAGCCCGACCGCTCGCTGGTGCGTAGCCTGCTCGCCGAGGGCGTCAACCTTTGGCTGATCGAATGGGGCAAGCTCGGCCGCGCCGAGCGCTGGCTGACTATGGACGACTATGTCGACGACTATATCCACGAGGCGGTGCACCGGATCTGCCGCGAGACGGGCCATGACAAGGTAACGCTGCTCGGCATCTGCCAGGGTGGCGTCTTCACCACCTGCTATGCGGCGCTCCACCCGGAGAAGGTCAAGAACCTGGTCCTGACCATGACGCCGATCGACTTCCACGCCGATATCGACGACCCGGAGCCCAGTCACGGCCTCCTCAACATCTGGACGCGCGCGCTTGCGCCCGAGGATATCGACCGCATGGTCGATGCGCTGGGCGTCATCCCCGGCGAACTTATGAGCTTGATCTTCTCGCTCATGACGCCAATGCAAGCGCTGACTAAGTACAATGTCGAACTCTTCGACATCGCCGGTGACAAGGACCGGCTGATGAACTTCCTGCGCATGGAGAAATGGCTGGCCGATCGACAGGACCACCCAGGCGCAGCCGGCCGGCAATGGCTGAAGGAGCTCTATCACGAGAACCGCCTGGTCGAGGGCAGGTTCGAGCTGTTGGGCCGCATCGTCGACCTCCGCGCGATCGACGTGCCCGTGCTCAACATCTTCGGCCTGGACGACCATATCATTCCGGCGACCTGTTCCAAGGCGCTCGGCGGTCAGATCGGCGGCACAGACTATACGGAGGTTCCGTTCCAGGGCGTGGGGCATGTCGGCGTGCTCGTTTCGAGCAAGTCGCAGGGCAAGCTCGCCAAAAGCATAGTTGAATGGCTCCAGCCACGGGACGGGTAGGGGATAGCGATAGCAAACAAGATTTGCTCCCCGCCGAAGCGGTCACGATCATCCGTTCGGGCGATACAGTCGCCTTTTCCGCTTGGAGGCGGGATGTCTCCAATAGAACACAAAATCTCCTCCGAATAAGCTCGGAGACTGATGAAACTGCTTGGAGGTGCTGCCCAACTGGACCTGGGCAACGTTCGAGCACCAGAACAATCCAGGCCGTTGCGATTATACCGGATGCCATGATGCCTATGGTGCGGTTGTCGCCGACGTGGACGCGAATGAGGTCCTTGATCGGCCCTACAGCGCCTGTGCAAAGAACGACGCACTGAAAGCGGTGCTGGGCTCTGCAGGCCTTTCACCCGTGTGGGAACATTACTGCCTGAAGGGCAGCCAGACCGACTTCGTCTCGGCGACCGGCGTGCCTACGCAACTTGGCAATTCGGTAACGGAGGCCGGATTCGCGGACACTTCGTCCTGCATCACCTGCCATGCGCGTGCCGCCGTCAACGCGAAGGGAATAAAGACGACGCCAGCAGGATTCGTCGACCCGCCGATCCCGGCGCTCTGTCCCAGTCCATCCGGTCCCGGATCCGAATTGGTTCTGGACCAATCCCGGCAAGCTCGACCAGGCAGCCGTTGCCATGCAGACGGATTTCATCTGGTCAATTGCCCGCTTTGCAATCGGGGACTAACACCGGCCCCGTCATGACGCTGCCCAAGAAAGCGACCGACGAAAGCTGGCCGGCGATGAAGATCTGGGCATGACCGCTATGTTCGCCATCGGCGCCCGGTCCGGCATCGTCCCGGCAGCGGCACGGACCTAGCCGCGCCGGTTTCGCGGAGCACGAGACCTGGATCTTGCGCGCGAGCGGCGCAATGTCCTGCGCCAGACCTCTTTCTGAATTCAGCCGGCTGGCGCGGATGTCGAAGGCACGGGTTGTGCGCTTCGAGGTCGTCCGCCGCACTGCAACGATCGTCATGTTGTGACAAGAATCTGGATCGTTTCAATTCGCGAGTCCACGTCTTAGGCTAATTAGGGACAAGCGGGGCCGCACGATCCGTGGCCAGAAGGGCCATACGGGGTACATCGAAGGTCGTGGCACGCTGGGTCGAGTGGTCCCTGTGCGGAGGCCCCGCCGGCATGGAGGATTGTTCGTCCCGCCGAACACGAGCCCAAGCCGGACCCCGGAGCAGATCGCCCAAAAAAATCTTGTTCCGCCCTAAGAGGAATTGAGAACAAGAATTCCCTGACGAAAGTATGCAGCCGTAAGTTTCCTGGCGCGGCAAAGTGCTTGTTGACGGCACAGGACATATGCTAAATCGTGACAGTCTAAACACATCGTATACGAGAGAAACCTCCACCGGGAAACTTATGCCGCATTCTGAGAATCCAAGCTTTCAGACGGAGAAAGCGTCGGAGCGCATTTCGCGCCATGCCAATGAAATTGCGGCTCGCCTAACCAAGCGGGGGGCAGTTCCTAATTTCGGAGAACCCGACGACAGGACCCTTCGCTCGTTCTCCTTGGGCGAGGTTGCCGAGATTCTCGGCGTGTCGGGCAGTTATTTGCGCCAGTTGTCAATTGATGGGCTGGGGCCAACACCGGAACTAGGGACCGCAGGACGGCGCTCCTATACGCTTCGACAGATCAACGAACTCCGTGCCTATCTCGCTTCGGCCCGTCAGAAAGAGGCTTTGAAGTTTTGCCCGCGCAGGCGCGAGGGTGAGAAACTCCAGATCATCTCAGTAGCCGGCTCCGCAAGCACCACCACATCGCTCTATCTGGCTCAGGGCCTTGCACTTCAAGGATACCGCGTTCTCGCCATAGACCTCGATCCGAATGGCTCATTGTCGAAAATGTTCGGTTATTATTTTCCAGATATCGGTTTTCCCGACCACTACGTGAGCATGTATGGCGCTTTAAGCTATGATGACGATCGGTCCAGTATGAGCTCTGTAATCCGACCCACCCATTTTGATGGTCTTGATCTTGTGCCGGGTACTTGCGAGCTCGAAATATTCGAACGGGAAAGTACGAAGCGCTTCCATAGTGAGGACTTGAGAATCGCAGACGTTAGCATCAAAATGGTGTCTGCGCTCAAAGAAGTCGAGGCGAATTACGACGTCGTCGTTATCCGCTGTGGAGGTGGAAGCTTTCTGACCGCAGGTGCGTATGAAGCAGCGACCGGCGTGCTGTTGACGGTCCGCCCTGAATGGCCTGAGATCACGTCAATGACCATGTCCCTCAGCGTTTTATCGCATTTCGTCTCCTTGATCGAAGAGGCTGGAAGGTCGGTAAATCATGATTTCACCAAATTCTTGGTGACAAGACACAGCCCGCGTGACGTCTCGCAGCAGGAGGCAGTCGCACTACTGCGGGACTCCCTGGGGCATGATCTGTTGACTGTGACCGTCTGGGAATCGGACGCGATCCGAGACGCGGGGGTCAAAAAGCGATCGTTGTATGAGTTGGTAGCCGGGGCGGTAGGCCGATCGGCGTACGAGCAAGCGATGGAAACACTGAATTCCACGAATGCGGAGGTAATGGACATCATATCCGAGGTTTGGGGCCGTCCCCCGATGTATGTGATGAGGGCTTCGCGCACTGCAGGTAAGGCGAGTTCCTAATCGAGAGGACTTAATGGTTGTATCATCAATGCCGGCCACGCCGCGTGCGTCTGGTGATTGCCGCCTGTCTCGAAGGAAATCGAGATCCCTGGTCGCAGAATCCACCGACCAGAATGGCGCCAGGCGTCCCATCGTCGAAAACAGCCTTCGTGAGCCGCTCGGCCCGGCTACGATCGATATGATTGGGATTAGGATAATCAGGGGCGTGCAACGAGCTCAAAGCTCGTAAATTCGATCTAGACCTAATCCGCGTAACGTCATACAGGCCCGCAGTGCATATGATGCCGCAACGATGGGGCCTGACACATGACCGCGCCCGTTCACATGCTCAAGAAAGCTCGACGCCTACTTGCATGGCCCTGAGCATTTATAGGAAGGCCGCCCCAAACACCCCTACCGCCGAACCAATGTTGTTTCCGACATACCCGATCGCGTGGATCGGGTCGACTGTGCCTAACCCGACCGCTCCCGTGACAATCTCAACTCCGCCGGCCTGATATTTGTTCTGCAGCTGTAAGGTCGGGCACCGCCGATGGTCCGCCACAGGTGGCTCAAAATTCGGCGGTGCACACTTCGTCCGGCTGGAAATTCGCGGGGCACGCCACGCTACTGGTTCTGCACTTCAATTACAGGAAGCCTCTCCAAAATAATCTATCATGCAGATACCGTCCAAAAACGCATCGAGCAATCGCCGCCGCCCAAGCACGTATTGTGGGCAGCTAGCGAACGCGATGGAATAAAGCCAGGATGATGTCCCGAGAGGTGGTGTAGCTCGATAGCGGTGGTCATCGGCTTTTTCCGGTAGGGTTGGGTTGTTCAAGCACAACCTGATGGAAAGACCACCGATGACCAATGACATGATGGACCTGCGCT
>Ga0102590_1001029_pt1 | contig 47209 bp, 40 predicted proteins | sample AraplaMF_Col_mMF_FD_76859 | JGI IMG/M metagenome (GOLD analysis project Ga0102590, IMG submission 76859) | Arabidopsis root microbial communities from the University of North Carolina, USA - plate scrape MF_Col_mMF | ecosystem: Host-associated > Plants > Roots > Endosphere | place: USA... | reverse complement strand
GGCCAGGGACCAGTAGGCCTCGCTGATCCAGGTGTAGTGGGTCAGGGGGACGGCATATAGCAGGTGAGACGCCACCTGGGCCCATGAATACTCAGGCCGATCGTCACCCCAGCCAAGGACAACGGCCGCCAACGACCACACCGCCAGAACCAGCGCGATGCTGACCAGGTAAGGCGGCTCCAGCCGGACCATACGGCGCAACAGGAATTGCGGAAACTGCCGCACCGAGTAGCCGCGGCCGAACAATGAAAACGGAATGACGAAGCCCGAAATCACGAAGAACACGTCGACGCCAAGCCAGCCGTAGCGGAACACGGCGCGGACCGGTCCTTCCAGCTGGACCGAGAAATGAAAGAGCGCGACCGAGATTGCGGCGAGGCCTCGCATCGCCTCGATGACTGCAATTCGCCCTTGCCCCATCCTCGCTCACTCTGCTGGCACGCGTGGGTGCCAACACAGAAAGCGGCCACAGGGTTCCGAATCACTTCTTGATCTTGTAGCCGGTCTTGAAGAACCACCAGACAATGCCGAGGCAGATCGCGAGGAACACCGTGATCATGACGATGCTCACGGTGACGCTCACGTCGGAGACCTCGAAGAAGCTCCAACGGAAGCCCGAGATCAGATAGACAATCGGGTTGACGAGACTGACCGTCTGCCAGAACGGCGGCAGCACGTTGATCGAATAGAAGCTGCCGCCGAGGAACGTCAGCGGCGTCAGAATCAGCAGCGGAATGATCTGCAGCTTCTCGAAGCCCTCGGCCCACAGTCCGATGATGAAGCCGAACAGGCTGAAGGTCACCGAGGTCAGCACCAGGAAGGCGATCATCATCAGCGGATGCTCGATCCGCAATGGCACGAACAGACCGGCGGTGGCGAGGATGATCAGGCCCAGGATGATCGACTTGGTTGCGGCCGCGCCGACATAGCCCATCACGATCTCGAAGGCCGAGATCGGTGCCGAGAGAATTTCGAAAATCGTGCCGACGAAGCGCGGAAAATAGATGCCGAACGAGGCGTTCATGACGCTCTGCGTGAGCAGCGTCATCATGATCAGCCCGGGAACGATGAACGAGCCATAGTTGACGTTGTCGACCTCGGGAATCTTCGAGCCGATCGCCGCGCCGAACACGATGAAATAGAGCGAGGTCGACAGCACCGGCGACACGATGCTCTGGAAGATGGTGCGCCCGGTGCGCGCCATCTCGAATTTGTAGATCGCCCAGATGGCCCGGTGGTTCATTGGCCGTTCCTCACCAGGTCCACGAAAATGTCCTCGAGCGAGCTCTGCGTGGTGTGGATGTCCTTGATGCGGATGCTCTGGCGCAGGAGCTCCTCGATCAGCCGCGTCACCCCGCGCTGGTCGCCCTCGGAGTCGTAGGTGTAGGTCAGCGAGTGGCCGTCGGCGGCCAGCACCAGATTGGTGCCGGCCAGCGCCATCGGGACGGAATCGAGCTTCTGCTGCAGCTCGATGGTCATCTGCTTCTTGCCGAGCTTGTGCATCAGGGCGGCCTTGCCTTCGACCAGGATCAGCTCGCCCTTGTTGATGACGCCGACGCGGTCGGCCATCAGCTCGGCTTCCTCGATGTAGTGGGTGGTGAGGATGATGGTGACGCCGGAATTGCGCAGCTCGCGCACCACCTCCCACATATCCTTGCGCAGCTCGACGTCGACACCCGCGGTCGGCTCGTCGAGGAACAGGATCTGCGGCTCGTGCGCCAGGGCCTTGGCGATCAGCACCCGGCGCTTCATGCCGCCGGACAGCGTCATGATCTTGGAGTCTTTCTTGTCCCACAGCGAGACGTCGCGCAGCACCTTCTCGACATAGGCCGGGTTGGCCGGCTTGCCGAACAGGCCGCGGCTGAAGCTCACCGTGGCCCAGACGGTCTCGAAGGCGTCGGTGTGCAGCTCCTGCGGCACCAGCCCGATCATCGAGCGCGCCGCGCGAAAGTTGCGCACGTGGTCGTGGCCGGCGACCGTCACGGTGCCGGCGGTGGCGTTGACGATGCCGCAGATGATGCCGATCAGCGTGGTCTTGCCGGCGCCGTTCGGCCCGAGCAGCGCGAAAATCTCCCCGCGGTCGATGTCGAGGTTGATGCTCTTGAGCGCCTGGAAACCGGACGCATAGGTCTTCGAGAGATTGGCGATGGAAAGGATGGGATTCACGGTGATTGCGGTCTGCTGAAAAACGAACGGCGGATATGTGCATCGGCGATGGGCATCGCCACCGTTCCGGGTGCGAATAATCAGCGGCCCCAATGGGCCGTTGCGGAGGTGTTGTCAATCGGCCACAGCACGGCCATGCTTCGAGCCATCGGACCGGGACGGCAGCGTAGTGGCCCGCCACAAAATCCGGCCGGATCGGGAGGAGACCATGACGGGCAGGCGTGTGCCGTGGCCGATCCTGGTGCTTGCGCTGGCGTTCACGGCCGGTGGCGCCAGCGCCCAGAACTATCCGGACAAGCCGATCAGGATCATCGTGCCGGCGGCCTCGGGCGGCCCGACCGATGTGCCGGCGAGGCTTGCCTCGCAGATTCTACAGCCGAAGCTCGGGCAACCAGTGGTGGTCGAGAACCGGCCCGGAGCGGGCGGTGCGCTCGGCGCCCGCGCCGTGGTGGCAGCTCCTCCGGACGGCTACACGCTCCTTGCCGGCAACACCAGTGTGCTCGCCGTCGGGCCCGCCGTGTCGGCCAGTGCGGGCTATCATCCGGTGACGAATTTCGCCCCGGTCGCCAAGGTGTCGGAGAGCTATCAGATCCTGGTGGTGCATCCATCGCGACCGTGGAGGTCCGTGAAGGACCTGGTGGCCGACTCCAAGGCCCATCCCGGCACGCTCAACTACGGCCACACCGGCGCGGGCGGGCTACCGCATCTGACCGGCGAGCTGTTCATGTCGCGCTCGGGCGCCAGGCTCACCGGCGTGCCGTTCCGCAGCGGCGGCGAAGCCGTGACCGCGGTGCTGAGCGGAACCGTCGAGATGACATTCGAGAGCGTCACCATCCTGCTGCCGCTCATTCGCGAGGGGAAGGTGAGGGCGCTGGCGGTGACCAGCGGCAAGCGCACGCCTCTTGCCCCTGACCTCCCAACGATGATGGAGGCCGGTGTGCCCGACTATGAGGTCACGACCTTCAACGGGATCGCAGCGCCCGCGGGAACTCCGGCCAGCATCGTGGGCATGCTGAACGCCGTGCTGAACGAAGGGCTGCAGTCGGACGAGATCCAGGCCACCATCAAGCGGCTCGGCGCCGTGTCGACGCCGGGCACGCCGGCGGAGTTCCAGTCCTTCATCGCCGCGCAGTACGGCAAATGGCAGGCGGTGGCCAAGGACGCCAACATCAAGGTCGATTGACGCGGGGCCAACGGGCGGTGGGCAGGGATGGGCGCAAATGCCGGTCTTAAACCGCCGCAGGTCTCGTGCTAAAACGGTTACAAATCCAACTGGGACTAGGGAACGGCCATGCACGTGCAAGCACTGGGATATGTCGGGGTCCGCTGCAGCAGCCTGGAGGACTGGGCCAGCTACGGCCAGAACTTCCTGGGTATGCAGCGCATCGACAAGTCGCGTTCGACCATGGCGCTGCGCATGGACGACCGCAAGCAGCGCATCGTGGTCGAGGCCGACGGTGGGCAGGGCATCGGCTTTTTCGGCTGGGAGGTGGCGGATGCCGCGAGCCTCGACGCGATCGGGGCCAAGCTCGAAGCCCATGGCACCAAGGTGGCGCGCGGCTCCCGGGCGCTGGCCGACGAGCGGCATGTGAAGGACCTGATCGTGACGAGCGATCCGGGCGGCAACCGCTTGGAGTTCTTCCACGGCGCCGCGACCGCCGCGGACCCGTTCCGGCCCGGCCGCAACATCTCGGGCTTCCGCACCGGCCCGCTCGGCATGGGCCATGTGGTGATGCATTTCGAGCGGCTCGCCGATGCGATGCCGTTCTATCAGGACATCCTCGAGTTCAAGCTCAGCGATTTCTGGAAGCGGCCGTTCGAGGGCTACTTCTTCCACGTCAATCCGCGCCACCACAGCTTTGCCATGATGGAGACCGGCAAGAACATGGTCCACCACATGATGGTCGAGCTGTTCAGCTTCGACGACATGGGCCAGGGCTACGATCTCGCGCTCGGCGATCCCGACAAGATCGCGGTGACGCTCGGCCGCCACTCCGGCGACTACATGACCTCGTTCTACACCTACAATCCGTCGGGCTTCATGGTGGAGTACGGCTGGGGCGGCCAGTGCATCGACGACAGCACCTGGAAGCCGTTCGAGCGCAAGCTCGGCCCAAGCCTCTGGGGCCATGACCGCAAGTGGATGACGCCGGAGAAGCGCGAGGAGTCGCGCAAGCTCTGCATCGCATCGGCCGAAGCGGGCCTGCGCCAGCCGGTGCAGGTGATCGAGGGCAACTACAACCAGATGCAGGGCGTCTGCCCCTGGCTGGACAACATGAAGGCGCAGAAGGCCGTGAGCTGACGCGCGCGCACGCGTCAGGCCGCACGGCCAACTGCGCAGGCCATCAACGCAAACAAACACCACCCTCTCCGGCCGGAGAGGGTGGTGTTCTGGTGTGGTGGCGATGTCCGTCGCAGGGACTACAGGTGCTTGGTGCCGTCGGTGAACACCAGATCCTGAATGCCGCTGCCCTTGATCGTCTGGCCGTCGGCGAAGTGAATCGTGACCACCCCGCCGATGTTCTGGATCGTGGCATCGGTCGACGCACGATCGCTGAAGTCGATGGTGTTGGTGCCGTTGCCGCCAACGACCAAGTCGTTGCCGGAATCGGACGTGATCTGGAACGTATCGTCGCCGTTGCCGCCGAGCATCGTATCCATGCCTGACCCGGAGCCGATGGTGTCGTTGCCGCCACCGCCATCGAGAATCTCGTTGCCGCCGGAGCCGCCAACGATCACATCGTTGCCGTCGCCGCCGCTCAGCGTGTCGAACGAGCCCGCTCCGCCGACCAGCGTGTCGGCACCGGCGCCGCCGGACAACAGCTGGTGGTCGCCGTCACCGGCCCAGAGCTGATCCCCGCCGCCATTGCCCTGCAGCACCTGATTATCGCCGCTGCCGCCGAAGATCAGGTCCCGCCCATCGCCGCCGAGCATGGTGTCGAAGGCGCCGGAGCCGCCGAACAGCGTGTCGCTGCCGCCTTCACCCGACAGGAACTGATGGTCGCCGGTTCCCGCAACGAGTGAATCGGCCCCTTCGCCGCCGAGAACGTGGTCGGCGCCAGAGCCGCCGAACACCGTGTCGTTGCCGCTGCCGGTCAGCACTGTGTCGTTGCCGGAATCGTTGAGCGTGACCAGGTTGTCACCGATGCCGGTCGCGACGACGACAGTGTGGTCGCCGGACACCGTCAAGGTGGAGTCGCCCGCCACATTCTGCACGATCGCCCTCAGATTGGCGTCCGTCGTGACCGACGCATTGTCGGCCGTCAGGTCGAGCAGCTCCGCCTTGGGATCCACCGGCTGGGTGCCGTCACTGACTTGCACCGTGATGGTGTCGTCGTGACCGTTGCCGTGTCCATTGCCGTTGCCGTTGCCGCCATGGTTCCCATGGTCGTCGCCATGGCCATGATCGTTGTTGCCATGACCGTTGCCGCCATGGTTCCCGTTGTCGTGACCGTTGTTGCCTTGATCGTTGTTGCCGTGGCCGTTGCCGTGATCGAGGGCGGCAACGTTGCTGACATCGGAATTGTTGTTCGCGCTGCTACTACTGGTACTGGAATCGAAAAGGTAATTCAGTACGAAATTTTTGACGTCAACGTCTAAATTGCCCGTAGAGAGTAGGGCATTCACCTCAGTTTGATTCAGATCGTACGTCGCCATGAGACACGTCCCTTCCCATCTGCAGAATTTCGAGTTCCGGTATCAGCGCTCCTCGCGTCCTCCCAAAAGGACTTAATTTTTTTGCGTCGCGAAGAAGCGTGCGAAGTAGCGCGCCGTTTCTGACGAGTTCATGGCATCACTCCGAGAATTGTGTGTCGCGTGCGTGCGCGCAGCGTGTCGCGAGCGTTTCAGTGATGTGATGCAGCTTGAACGTGCGCGAGACGCGCCGAATTTCCTGCGAAACAGCGCTGAGAAATTTTGATGAGAATCGAACGCACGTTATTCGCGCGCAGTATCACTTGTTGTTTCAACAACGCGCGTATTGAAAACCATCGTGCATGCGTGGATTGAGTGACAGCAATAAAGGACTCGCGTTGTTCATCGCTCAACACTGAAAGGTATTCATGTGCCGATAAAGGTATTCATGTGCTGATGCTGCGCGACTCGATGAGCGCGAGCAGCGGTGAGCGCTGGCGCAATTGTTCTCGCGTGATCTGGCGCAATTGTCTCGCGTGATGGAGCGCCGCGCGACCGCATCACTCGACACGTGCCGATAAGAAGGCAGGAGTTCCCTTTTCGCTGCTATCATCGTACCGTTGCGCGCATCGTGAAGAGGGGAGACAGCCGTCATGAAAGCCGGAGTTGCGTCGCCTGAGGGCGTGGTCATCCAAGATGTGCCGCCGCCCAAGCCGAAGCCCACCGACATCCTGGTGAAGATCAAGGCCATCGCGCTCAACCGCGCCGACCTCGGCTCGGCGCGCGGCGACACCAGCCACGGCGCGGCCACGGGCCGGCCGGTCGGCAGCGAATTCGCAGGCGAGGTGATCGAGGCTGGCGGCGAGGTCCATGACTTCAAGGCCGGCGACCGGGTGATGTGCCACAGTCCGGGCAGCCACGCCGAATACGCCGTGAGCGATTATGGCCGCGCCATGAAGGTGCCGGACGGCATGAGCTTCGAGCAGGCGTCGACACTGCCGATCGGGCTCAACACGCTGCACAACGCGCTGATCACCGCGGGCCGCATGAAAGCCGGCGAGGCCGTGATGGTGCAGGGCGCGAGTTCCGGCGTCGGTATCATAGGGTTGCAGATCGCCAAGCTGATGGGCGCGAAGCTCGTGGTCGGCACCTCGACCAACGAAGCACGGCGCGCGCGGCTCAAGGAATTCGGCGCCGACCTCGCCGTCGATACCCGCGATCCGAAATGGCCCGGACAGGTGCTCGAGGCGACCGGCGGCAAGGGCGTCAATCTGACGGTCGATATGCTGTCGGGAGCGACCGTCAGCCAGACCATGGAGGCGACGGCGCTGCTCGGCCGCATCGTCAACATCGGCCGGCTCGCGGGCATGAAGGCCGAGTTCGATTTCGACCTGCATGCGCGAAAGCGCGTCGACTATATCGGCGTCACCTTCCGCACCCGCACGGTCGAGGAGGTGCGCGACATCCTGATCAAGATGCGTTCCGATCTGTGGGACGACGTGAAGGCCGGCCGCATCCGCGTGCCGATCGACAAGACCTATCCGCTGAGCGAAGCGCGCGCCGGCCACGAGCACATGCGCGCCAATCAGCACTTCGGAAAGATCCTGCTGATCCCGTAACGCCGCCACCCATTGAGGCACGGCCCGGAAGGGCGCAGACTTGAGCCTCGTATTTGGGCTTCGCACGCCATCGCAAGAATGGCGCTGATGGCCCGGGGAGGTCTCGCATGCCATCACGGCGGCAGTTCATTCACGCAACGGTGGCCGCGGGCGCGGCGCTTGCGGCTCAGGGAGCGTCCAAAGCCATGGCTCAATCCAAGCGAACCATTGTCGACGCGCAGGTTCATCTGTGGAAGGCGGAGTCCGAGGACTGGAAATGGGTCCCGGGAAGAAAGCCGCAGCTGCCCGAGCCGTTCACCATCGACAAGCTCGTGCCGATGATGGACGAGGCCGGCGTCGACCGCGTCGTGGTGGTGCCGCCGTCATGGCCGGGCGACCGCAACGACTACGCGCTCGAAGCTGCCAAGCGCTATCCCACCCGCTTCGCCGTGATGGGGCGCATCGCGCTGGAGAAGCCGGAGTCGGCCGCGCTGCTGCCGAAGTGGAAGGAGCAGCCCGGCATGCTCGGCATCCGGCTCACCTTCCAGCGCGAGCAGGTCGCGATGCTGCAGCACGCCGACTGGATTTTCCCGGCGGCCGAGAAGGCCAATGTCCCGATCATGTTCTTTGCGCCGGACAACCTGCCGCGCTTTGCGCCGATTGCCGAGAAGCATCCCGGGCTGACGCTGATCATCGATCACATGGGCATGACCGCCGAGATCGCAAAGGAAGATCGCATGAAGCCCGCGATCGACGACGTCGTGAAGCTCGCGAAATATCCGAACGTCTCGGTAAAGGTGTCTTCGGCGGTGAACTTCACCAAGGAGCCATATCCGTACCGCGACGTGTCCGAGCATATCAAGCGCTGCTTCGACGCCTACGGGCCGCAGCGGTGTTACTGGGGCACCGATCTCACCAACTCGCTTGCCAAGGCGAGCTACCGCCAGCGCGTCGAGCACTTCACCAAGGAACTGTCGTTCTTGTCCGAGGAGGACAAGGACTGGGTGATGGGGAAGGCGATCTTGAAGCGGTTAAACTGGACGTAGGCCGTCGGCCAACCGCGCCTGACGGTTGTCGAACATCCGGATGGTTGCGAGCGTCGCCAGCGTCAGGACAAGGCTGAGCGTGAGCGTCCCGGCGCGAAGCTCCCACGCCGGAATCCCGAAGCGCAGCGCGATGCAGCCGATGCAGGCAACGCCCGCCATGATCCGAACGGCCCGCGGCTGCTGCACGTCGACCAGCCTTGAAACGATCAGCACGAATGCCGGCAGCATGACGATGCCGTGATACGGCACGAGCCACGTGCTGATCGGCAGCGGCAGCATCAGCAGGACCACGACATCGCAAAGCCGCGCCACGGCGCTGCTGCCGCCCGAGCCGGGGCGTGCGGCCACGAGAAAGTAGCCGGCCACGAGCGCAAGCCAGAGCGCCTGCGCACAACGCGCCGCGTTCATGGCCGTGGCGCTGCCGGGATCGGCACCGAGCAGCGCGGCAGCGGTCTTCTGCAGCGACAGCGGCGCCGCGGCCCGCCCGGCGGGCGAGGCCGTGTAGAGGATCTCGTTGATCCAGCTGCCGAACAGCTTGAGCGCATGATCCGGGCCGAACACCAGCAACGGCAGCGCCACCGCGAGAACGACCGCAGCCAGCGCGGTCATCAAGGCAAGCCGGTATTCGCGCCGCCACAGCAGGCCCGGGATCAGAACGCCGCTGTAAAGCTTGAGATTCGCCGTGACGGCAAACAGCAGCGCCGTGATCCAGCTCTTGCGCGAGACGAGACCGAGCATGACCAGGGCGAGGTAGATCAGGTTGTTGTTGTGCGCGCGCAGGTCCCATTCGACTGCGGCGCTGACGACGAACACTGCGGCGGCCGCGATCGGCAGCCGCTGCGGGGATTGCTCGATGCCGGCAAGCCGCAGGCTCGCCCAGATCGCCACGGCAAACGAGGCGACCTGCAGGCCCATCCAGACCATGAACGCCGTGGTCTGTGTCATGAGTCTGAGCGGCAGCATCATCGCCACAGCCGACGGCAGGTAGGGGAATGAGATATCCCATGTGCCGAAGACGACCGACGGATAGTCCAGCGTCTTGATCTGCATCGGCTGCAGATACCACATCTGGAAATCGACCTGGCGCGCATCGTCCGAGACAAGAGCCGCGAAGCGGAAGCCGGTGAGGTAATAAAGCACATAGACCGCGAAGGCTATGAGCAGGACATATTCCAGCCGCCGCCAGCGTCGGCGTTGCACGTCATCGAGCATGTCCGGTCAGCCTGCAATCTCGGCATGCCGGCGGCGCACCGCCGGCGCGATCATCACGATCAGGATCAGGAGGGTCGCGATCAGGAAGGCGAGGCTGATCGGCCGGGTGAAGAACACCGACGGATTGCCCTTCGACATCAGCATGGCACGGCGCAGGTGCTCCTCCATCATCGGCCCGAGCACGAAGCCGAGCAGCATCGGCGCCGGGCTGCAACCGAGCCTGATCCAGATGAAGCCGATCACGCCGAAGATCGCGGTCAGGTAAATCTCCAACGACGAATTGTTGACGCTGTAGATGCCGATCGCCGAGAACGCCATGATGGCCGGGAAGAGCAGCCGATAGGGCACCCTCAGAAGCTTCACCCAGAGCCCGATCATCGGCAGGTTGAGCACGACGAGAAGCGCATTGCCGATCCACATGCTGGCGACGAGACCCCAGAACAGTTCGGGCCGCGTCGTCATGACCTCAGGGCCGGGCTGGATGCCCTGGATGGTCAGCGCGCCGAGCATCAGCGCCATCACACCGGAGGCCGGCAGGCCCAGCGCCAGCATCGGAATGAACTTGCATTGCGCGTCGGCGTTGTTGGCCGATTCCGGGCCGGCGACGCCCTCGATCGCGCCCTTGCCGAAACGCGAGGGGTCTTTCGCGAGCTTCTTCTCCACCATGTAGGAGGAGAACGACGCGATGGCGGGGCCGGTGCCCGGCAGCACGCCGAAGAATGAGCCGAGCAGGGTGCCGCGCGTGATCGGGCCGATCGAGGCCTTGAGATCCTCCCGCGTCGGCAGCAGGTTTTTCACCTTCTCGGTGAACACCGCGCGCTCCTCGGGATTGCCGAGGTTTGCCACGATCTCGCCGATCGCGAACACGCCGACCGCAACCACGATGAAACCGATGCCGTCGGACAGCTCCGTAATGCCGAATGAGAAGCGCTGGGTGCCGGTGTTGACGTCGGTGCCGACGATGCCGAGCAGCAGCCCCATCACCACCATGGCGACCGATTTCACGATGTCGCCCTGCGCCAGCACGGCCGCGGCGACGAGACCCATCAACATCAGCGAGAAATATTCCGGTGCGCCGAAGTTCAGTGCGAGGTCGGCGAGCGACGGACCGGCGACCGCGATCAGCAGGGTGCCGAAGGTGCCGGCCGCAAACGAGCCGATGGCCGCGATGGCGAGCGCCGGCCCGGCGCGGCCCTGCCGCGCCATCTGATAGCCGTCGATGCAGGTGACGACCGCGGAGGTTTCTCCCGGCAGGTTCACCAGGATGGCCGTGGTCGAGCCGCCGTACTGCGCGCCGTAATAGATGCCGGCCAGCATGATCAGCGCGCCGACCGGGGCGACATTGAAAGTGATCGGCAGCAGCATCGCGATGGTGGCGAGCGGGCCGATGCCGGGCAGCACGCCGATCAGCGTGCCGACCGAGACGCCGATCATGCAGTACAGCAGGTTCTGCCAGGAGAGCGCGACGCCGAAGCCGAAGATCAGGTTTTGAAACAGATCCATGATGCAGCGTCACCAGCCGACGAGGAGCGGATAGGGCAGGCCGAGGCCGAAGATGAACAGGGCCACGCAGAACGCGGTGAGGCCGATTGCGAGCAGCAGCACCTCGATCAGCTTGAACTCGGTTCCGGCCGCGGCGGAGCCGAAGATCAGGACGAGCAGCGCGGGCACGAAGCCAGCGCGGTCGATGAGAAGGCCGAACAGCACGAGCGACAGCGGCAGCACGATCAACGGCCGCAGCGGCCAGCCGCCGACGATCTTCTCGTTGCGCTTGAGCCCGACCACGACGAAATAGAGCCCGAACAGCACCAGCGCGCTGCCCAGCACGGTCGGAAAGTAGCCGGGCCCCATCCGCAGCGAGGTGCCGAAGTTATAGCTCCGGGCGATGATGACTGCAGTCGCGCCGGTCGCGACCAGCATCACGCCGGCCCAGAAGTCGCGATTATTGTGGAATTCGAGTTGCATGGACGTCCGGTGGCTTGTTCGTACTTGGCTCAAGGAGCGGCCGGAGGCCGCCCCTTGAACACTATAGACGGCCGATGGCCGCCGGGAATGGGATCGTTACTCCGCTTTGATCCCGCCCTTCTTCACCACCTGTTCCCACTTCTTCATCTCGCTGACCATGAAGGCGCCGAACTCGGTCGGCGATTTCTTCACCACCACGGCGCCTTCGGTCGAGAACTGCTTTTCGACCTCGGGCGAGTCCTGCGCCGCGGTCAGCGCGGCGTGGAGCTTGTCGATGATCGGCTGGGGCGTTCCGGCCGGCGCAACGATGCCCCACCAGTTGACCGCCTCGTAGCTCGGCACGCCGGCCTCGGCGACCGAGGGCACATCCGGGAGCACCTTGCTGCGCTCCTTGGAGCCGACGCCGAGCGCCCGGAGCTTGCCGGTCTTGATGTGCGGGGTGGTCTGCACCAGCGACGAGAACATCACCTTGGTGTGGCCGCCGACCACGTCGATCATGGCGGGTCCGCCGCCCTTGAACGGCACATGCAGGATGTCGACGCCGGCCTCGAGCTTGAACAGCTCGCCGCCGAGGTGCTGGAAGCTGCCGACGCCGGCGGAGGCGTATTGCAGCTCGCCGGGCTGCTTCTTGGCGAGCTCAATGAGCTCCTTGATCGAATGCACCGGCAGGCTCGGATGCACCACCACCACGTTCGGGCCCGAGCCCATGATGCCGATCGGGACGAAATCCTTGATCGGGTCGTAGGGCAGCTTGTAGAGCCAGGGATTGACCGCGTGCGCCAGCGAGATCACCAGCAGCGTGTAGCCGTCGTTCGGCGCCTTCGAGGCGATTTCCGTGCCGACCACGCCGCCCGCGCCGGCGCGGTTGTCGACCACCACCTGCTTGCCGAGCTTGTCGCTGAGCGAGGTGCCGATCATGCGGCCGACCACGTCGTTGCTGCCGCCGGGCGGGAACGGGATGATCAGCCGCACCGGCCGGTTCGGGTAATCGGACTGTGCAAAAGCCGGCGCGGCCAGCGCCAGCAAAACGCCCGCGGCAGCGAGCCATCTCGAACGCCAATTTGAACGAACAGTGCCCATCAAGTTTCCTCCCGCCATTCAACGTTTCTCGGCCGCCCCCCTTTCGGGATCATGGGTATACCATGTTCTCAGGCGCCGATTGGCCGATCTGATATCACGAGCGGCTGGATGTTGGCGCGTTTGGCTTCGTCCTGCAGCGCCTTGACCTCGCTGGCCGCATAGGGAATCCCGGACCTGCGGCGTTGCGCCTCATGCCGGTCCTCCGGCTCGCCCGGCATCAGCACCTCGGAATGGCCTTCGGCGAGCGGCGCTGCTTTCATGCGGTCGATCAGCGTGTCGATGCGCGCGCGATAGTCGGCATCGCTGACGAACAGGTTGGGCTTCATCGCCAGGAAAAAGTGGCCGACATCCTGGGCGCGGTCGAAGCTCTTGTACTGGTCGCCGACGTCGCCGCCAAAATTCGCGCCCGAGATGACACCGCCGAAGATGTCCATGAACATCGAGATGCCGGAGCCCTTGTGCTCGCCGATCGGCAGCACCACGCCGCCGGCCAGCGCGGCCTTGGGGTCGGTGGTCGGGCGGCCCTGCGCATCGAGCGCATAGCCCAGCGGGATTGCCTCGCCGCGCCGCTCGGCGCGGCGGATTTTGCCGCGCGCGGCCACCGCCGGCGACATGTCGAGGATGATCGGCCGATGCTTGCCGGCGGGCGCCGCCATGCAGAACGGGTTGGTGCCGAGCAGCATCTGCTTGCTGCCCCAGGGCGGCATGGCCTGCGAGGCGTTGGAGAACACCATCGCCATCAGGCCGGCTTCGACCGCGGGCAAAGCGTAAGACGCTGCCATACCGAAATGCGTCGAGCGCCGGGCGGACACGACGCCAATCCCGAACTCACGCGCCATGGCGATGGCTTCGGCCATCGCCCGCATGCCGACGACGAAGCCGAAGCCATTCTCGCCGTCGAGGGACGCGGCAACCGGCGTCGCTTTCTTGAGATTGAGGCTTGGCTTTGGATTGATCAGTCCCGCGCGCACGCGCTCGAGATAGATCGGCAACCGGCAGAGGCCATGTGTGTCGACGCCGCGAAGGTCCGCACTGACCAGGCAACCGGCGATGATCGCTGCGTCCCCCGGCGACACGCCGTGCGCTTGCAGCAGCGAACGGGCGAAGCCGTCCGCGCCATCCGGGCTTGCATAGACGAGGCTTGCGGTGGATTGGGATTCAGCCATCAGAGCTTGATGTCCTTGATCTGTTTCGCCCGCGCCGTGGCCGCTCCCAACAAAAAGGCGAGGTCGGTGCCGGTCGACACATAGCGTGCACCCATCCGCACATACTCGGCCATCAGGTCGGGCCGGCTCGCGAGCCCGCCGACGCCGCAATGCTTGCCGTGCCGGCGGCAGGCGCCGATCACCGTCTGGTAGATCTCGCGCACCTTGGGATGGTCGTACTGCCCGGCGAGCCCCATGTCGCCCAGCATGTCGTTCAGCCCGACCAGCACGATGTCGACGCCCTCGATCGCGACGATCTCGTCGGCCTTCGGCAGGCAGTCGGCCGACTCGAACTGCACGATCACCATGGTGGCGTCGTTGATCGCCCGGCAGGTCTCCTCGGCCGGGAACGAACGATATTGCAGGTGCGCAAACGCACCGGTGTTGGAGCGCTCGCCGAGCGGCGGCAGCTTCGCGGCCTTCACCACCTCGCTCGCCTCTGCGGCCGAGCGCACATGGGGCGCGATCACGCCCAGGGCGCCTGCGTCCAGAATGCGCGAAATATAATCAGGCGTGTTGGCCGGCACGCGCACGGCGGGCATCACGCCGAGGTCCAGGCAGGATATGCAAATCTGCCCAGTGGCATCGAGCGTCAGCGGCGAATGCTCCAGGTCGATGTAGAGCATGTCGAGGCCCGCGGTCTTGGCGATCCGGGCAATCTCGATCGATCTGCTGAGCCGCACCGTCATGGAGGAGACCACCTCGCCGCGAGCGAGCTTTTCCTTCACGGGGTTCCGCAGCAGGTCGCTGGCCGCTTGGCTCACGATGGGGCACTCCGGATATGCGGCCAACGCGCTTGGCCGGGCCTTGGGGCAGAGGGTATGCTGGCGGTTGAGGAAACTGCCACCTTACCGGGACCGGAGTGTCATGAAGTACGATACCAACTTCAAGTCGGTCAAAGACCAGGTGTCGCCCGAGGAATGGGCGGCCCGGGTCGAGCTCGCCGCCTGCTATCGGCTGATCGATCAATACGGCATGACCGATCTGATCTACAACCACGTCACCTCGCGGATTCCCGGCACCGAGCACCTGCTGATCAACCTCTACGGGCTCCTTTATAAGGAGATCACCGCGTCGAGCCTGGTGAAGATCGACGTCGAGGGCGAGATTATCCATAAGCCCGACACCGACTACGGCATCAACAAATCCGGCTATGTGATCCACGGCGCGATCCACAAGGCGCGGCCGGATGTCAAATGCGTGCTGCACACCCACACCCGGGCCGGCATCGCAGTGTCGGCGATGAACTGCGGGCTTTTGCCGCTGTCGCAGACCTCGATCCGCTTCCACAACCACATCGGCTATCACGACTTCGAAGGGCCGGCGGTCGACCTGGAGGAGCGCGAACGGATCGTCGAGGACCTCGGTGAGCACAATGCGCTGGTGATGAAGAACCATGGCCTGCTGACCTGCGGCCCCTCGGTGCCCGAGGCCTTCAACCTGATGTACCAGCTCGAGCAGTCCTGCCGGTCCCAGGTTGACGCCATGGCGGCGCGCACCGAGCTGAACGTGCCGGGCGAGAACGTGCTGGCGCACACCGCGCACCTGTACCAGCCCGGCACCCGGCGGCCCTATGGCGTGCTGGAATGGCCGGCGATGCTGCGGCTTCTCGACGCCGACCAGAAGAATTCCGGCTATCCGCCGTACTGGCACTGAGCGCCGGATTGTGCCAATCGTCCGTCGATGAAGCCTGCTCCGTTCGAATATTCGCGTCCGGCGGACATTGATGAGGCCTGCGCCATGCTCGCCGCCGACGATGGCGCGCGGGTGATCGCGGGCGGTCAGACCCTGGTGCCGCTGATGGCGATGCGGCTCGCCCGGCCGACCCGGCTCATCGATATCGCCCGCATTCCCGGCCTTTCGTTCGTGCGCGAGCAGGGCGCCTCTGTGGTGGTCGGCGCGGCCACGAAGCAGCACGTGATCGAGACCGACCCGCTCATTCACGCCAAGGTCCCGTTGCTCGCCAAGGTCATGCCCTTCGTCGGCCACAGCGCGACCCGGGCGCGCGGCACGGTCGGCGGCTCGATCGCCAACGGCGACGCCGCGGCCGAGATCGTGCTGGTTGCGGTGACGCTCGAGGCGACGCTGACCTGGCGGGAGAACGGCGCCGATCAGGAGATGCCGGCCGCCGAGTTCTTCCTGGGGCCAATGGTGACGTCGCTGCCGCTCGCCGCCTGCCTCAAGTCGGTCAGCTTCCCGGTCTGGCAGGAGCCGCGTGTGGGCGTGGGCTTTCACGAGGTCAACGCGCGGCAGAGCGATTTTGCCTTCGTGTCCGCGGCGGCGCAGCTCGCGCTCGATGCGGAAGGGCTCTGCACCAGCGCCACGATCGGCCTTGGCGCCGCGACCGCCGTGCCGATGCGGCTCGATGCGGTCGCCGATACGTTGGTCGGCAAAGGCTTCGACGAGGCCAAGGTCAGAGAGGCCACCAAGGCCGCGCTCGCCGATGTCGAGATGCTGGCCGATCTCCACGCCTCGGCCGACTATCGCCGCCGCGTCGCCGTCACCATGGTGGTCCGCGCCGTCGCCGACGCCTATGAATCTGCGAGGCGTCCATGAAGGTCGAGCTCGACATCAACAAAGAGAAACACGAGGTCGACGTCGAGCCGCGCATGAGCCTGCTCGACTGCCTGCGCGACAAGCTTCAGCTCAACGGCGCGCATACCGGCTGCGAGCACGGCGTCTGCGGCGCCTGCACGGTGCTGGTCGACGGCACCGCGGTGCGCTCATGCCTGATGTTCGCGGTGCAGGCCGACGGCTACGCCATCACCACCATCGAGGGGCTGTCGCCCGGGCCGGGCGAATTGTCCATCCTGCAGGACGCGTTCTGCGAGACTCACGGCATGCAGTGCGGCTACTGCACGCCGGCGATGATCCTCGCGGCGCAGTCGCTGCTGTCGAAGAACGCCTCGCCGACCCGTGACGAGATCGTCGATGCGATCTCCGGCAACATCTGCCGCTGCACCGGCTATGCGCAGATCGTCGAGGCGATCGCGCTCGCGGCCGAGCGCATGCGCGGCCAGAACCAGCCGCAGGACGCGAGCGTGACACGATGAGCGCGCCGGGCAAATTCCGCTTCATCTCCTCCGACCGCCGCGTGCGCGAGGATCGGCGCTTCGTGGTCGGCAAGGGCAACTTCGCGGCCGACATCGTGCCGCAGGGCGTCAAGCATGTCGCGCTGGTGACGTGCCCGCATCCGGCCGCGAAGATCGTATCAATCGACAAGTCGGCGGCGCTCGACATGCCGGGCGTGCATTACGTGCTCGACGGCGCGGAGCTTGCCGGCGCCACCAATGTGCTGGCCACAGGTCTCGACACGCCGAACGTGCCGCGCAGGCCTTTGGCCGTGGATGTGGCGCGCTATGCCGGCGAGTGGGTCGTGGCCGTCGTCGCCGACAGCCGGGCGCTCGCCGAAGATGCCGCCGAGTTGGTCGCGGTCGAATACGAGCCGCTGCCGTTCGTGCTCGACGGCGAGGCGGCGTACAAGGGCGGCGTGCTGGTCCATCCGGCGCACGGCTCCAACGTGCTGCTCGACCGCACCTTCGTCTGGGGCGAGGTCGAAAAGGATTTCGCGGCGAGCCCGCACAAGTTCCGCCACGTCGTGAAATGGGGCCGCAGCGCCACCGTGCCGGTCGAGACCTTCGGCGTCACGGCAAGCTGGGATCCCTGGCGGGAGATGCTCGACGTCTGGGCCTCGATCCAGATGCCGAAATATCCCGACCAGATCGCGATGACCATGAAGCTGCCGATGTCGTCGGTGCGCGTGCACTACGACGTCGATGTCGGCGGCAGCTACGGCGTCAAGCGCGGCATCAAGCACACCATCCTGGTGGCTTATCTGGCGAAGCGCCTCGGCATGCCGATCCGTTTCATCGAGGACCGGCTCGAGAACATGCGCGGCGGCGACATGCACGGGCCGGAGCGCAACTTCGACGTCGAGGTGGCGTTCGATAACAACGGCATCATCCGCTCGATGAAGATGCGGGCGCTCGACAATGTCGGCGCCTATGCGGGCCGCTCGCCGTTCCAGCTCGGCAAGCCGGTCAGCGCCATCGTCGGGCCCTACAAGATCAAGAGCGTGCAATACCAGGCGATCGCTGTGCTCTCGAACAAGACCGTGCAGGAGGCGGTGCGCGCCTTCGGCCAGTCGCCGACCAATTACGCGATCGAACGCACCATCGAGGAGGTGGCGAACAAGCTTGGCCTTGACCGGCTCGAAGTGCGCAAGCGCAATCTCATCCGCCACGAGGATTTTCCGTATCTGATCCCGAGCGGTTCGACCTATGACAGCGGCAACTATCAGGCCGTGATCGAGAAAGTGCTGACCAAGGCCGACTATCCGGCGCTGGTCGCGGAGCGCGACCGGCTGCGCGCCGCCGGCACGCTCGCCGGCATCGGCATCGCGGCCTGTCTGGAGCCGTCCGGCGGCAATTCGTCGTTCGAGCCGCTGCTCAATCCCAAGGTCGGCACCACGACCTGGATGGACTCCTGCCGCATCAGCATCGACCTCGTCGGCTCGATCACCGCGACCATGCACACCACATCGGCGGGACAGGGCCACGAGACCCTGGTCGGCACCGTGGTCGGCGAGGTGCTGGAGGTCGATCCCGACAAGGTGCGCGTGGTGCGCGCCGACTCGCTGAATTCATTGCCGAGCAACAGTCCCGTCGGCAGCCGCATGGCGATCATGCTGGGTGGCGCGGCGTTCCACGCCGCCAATAAGCTCAAGGCCAAGCTGATCGCGATTGCGGCGCACGATCTCGACGTGCCGGCCGAGCGCCTGACCTACGAGAACGGCAACGTGTTCGACGCGTCTGCCCCGGACAAGAAGCGCACCTGGACCGAGCTCGTCACCATCGGCCACCGCTACATTCACCGGATGCCGCCGGACATGGAGCCGGGGTTGTCGGTGAGCCACATCATGCCGGTGCCGACCGGCGGCGGACTGCCCACCGCAGACGGCCGGGTGCAGATGTATCCCTGCTATTCCTTCGAATTCCATCTGATGCTGGTGACCATCGATCCCGACCTCGGCAAGCCGGAGATCAAGCGCTACGTCATCGGCCACGATTGCGGCACCGTGATCAATCCCAAGATCGTGCGCGGCATGACCATGGGCGGCATTGCCCATGGAATAGGCGCGGCGCTCTACGAGGAATTCGCCTATAACGACGACGGCCTGCTGGTGGCGCAGAATTTCATGGACTATCTGCTGCCGTCCGCCCATGAAGTGCCGCCGGTCGAGATCGTGCACCACGAGACCCCGTCACCGCTGACAGTGTTCGGGCAGAAGGGCTCGGGCGAGAGCGGCTATCTCGGCGCGCCGGCCGCGGTGGCAAGCGCCGTCAATGACGCGATCCGGCCGCTCGGCATCGTGGTGAATTCGCTTCCGATCAAGGTTGCGCGGCTCGGCGACATGATCGCCGCCGCGCGCGAGAAATGAAAGGCGACACTCAGTGATCATCGACACCCACGGCCATCTGCTCCCGCCGGATTTTCTCGACACGGTCCGCAAGGAAGGCCCGAAGCTGCCGTCGCTGAAGATCATCGACAACGAGCAGGGGCTCGCGCTCGGCTTCGGCAACGCCAAGCCGTCGCGGCCCGCGATGAAGGGCCTGAGCGATGTCGCCGGCCGGCTCGCCTGGATGCAGAAGCAGGGCATCGACAAGCAGGTGAACGGCGGCTGGCCGGACTGGTTCGGCAGCGACCTGCCGGCGGCCGAAGGCGAGACCTGGTGCCGGATGTTCAACGATGCGCTGCTCTCGGCCTGCAAGACCGAGCCGAAGTTCGTGCCGCTCGCGGCACTGCCGTTGCAGGACGGCGCCCGCGCTGCCGCGGTGCTCAAGGCCGCGATGGATGCGGGGTTTCGCGGCGCGATGATCTCGACCTTGCCGCGCGGCATCGGCAGCGTGCTCGATGCGCCCGACCTCGATCCGTTCTGGAAGGTCGCCGACGACACCGGCGCGGTGATCCACATTCATCCGGCCTTTGATGCCGGCGAAAGCCGCGTGCATGACTACGGCCTCGCCAACGGCGTCGGCCGTGTCGCCGACGCGATTGTTGCGGCCTCGCGGCTCGCCATGAGCGGGCACGTCACGCGCTACAAGAACGCCAAAATTTTCGTTCCGATTGCCGCGGGCGGCCTGCCGATCGTCGTCGGCCGGCTCAAGCGCAACCATAGCATCACGCCCGGCACCTCCGACCCAATGGAGGCGCTGAGCTTGCTTTATACCGACACCATCGAGCACGACCCGCGGGTGCTGCGTTTTGTCATCGAGATGATGGGCGCGGACCGTGTCATGCTCGGCTCCGACATGCCGTTTCCGATCGGCGACCACGAGCCGATGACCATCGTCAAGAATGCCGGCCTCAAGCCGGAGCAGGTGACGGCGATCAGCGGCGGGACGGCTCAGAAGCTGTTCCGCATCAACTAACGAACGAATTCAAAGGGAGGGCGACATGAAAAAGGTTCTTACGCGCCGACTGGCGCTGGCTTTGGCCGCATCGACATTGGCTCTCGGCTCGATCTCGAACGCCGGCGCGCAGGCCGTCGAAAAGCTCACCATCGTGATCTTCGCGCCGCCCTCGCTCGGCGCGCTGCTGCCGCCGGTGATCAAGGCCCAGAAATTCGACGTCGCCAACGGGCTCGACATCACCTTCGAGGAGCGCACGCCCGACGCCTACGCCACGCAGTTCAACTCCGGCGAGTTCAAGATCGGCGGCAGTGCCTCGCTGACCACCATGGGTCTGGCCGACGTGCGCGGCGTCAAAGTGAAGTACCTGTTCAACCTGTTCGACTTCTGGGGCACGGTGGTCACCTCGCGCGACAACGTGAAGACGCTGAAGGACCTCGAAGGCAAGGAGCTCGCCGGCGCGCGCTCCACCACGAACTACCAGATGTCGGAGTTCTTCGAGAAGCGCGCGGGCGTCGACCTCTCCAAGATCAAGGTCGTCAACACCGCGCCGCCCGGCCTGATCAGCTACGCCATCGCCGACCGCGCCGACGCCATCCAGATCTGGGAGCCGGCCTATACGCTGCTCGTCACCAAGAAGCCGAGCGTCCGCTTGGTCGACCTCAACATCGAGAAGGCCTGGAAGGACTTCGCCGGCGGCGGCACCATTCCGTATCTCGGCGTCGGCGCGCACAGCGATTGGGCCGATGCCAATCCGGACAAGGTGCAGAAGCTCTACACCATCTACAAGGCCGCGGTGGAATGGGTGCAGAAGAACCCGGAGGAGGCCGCGCCGCTGCTCGCCAAGGGCGCGGCGCCCGAGGAGCTCAAGGCCGTCGCCGCGATGATCAAGTCGAACGAGCGGCTCGCCATGAAGCTCACCAAGGCCGGCGAGATCAAGAAGGATATCCAGGCCGTCTACAAGGCCGGCATGGAGACCAACTATCTGCCGAGCATGCCGTCGGATGCTTCGATCTACGACAAGCCGCTGAAGTGACCGCCGCCCAATGACGGTCAATCCGCGCGTCCGACAGTTTCTCCAGGCGTCCGCCAGCATCGTGGTGCTGCTGGGCGCCTGGCAGATCGCGTCCTTTTACTTCCCGGACTATCTATTTCCGCCGCTGCAGAAAATCCTGGTACGGACCTGGAACATCCTGATCACTTGGCAGGAGCTGTCCCAGGTGCTGGAGACCGCGGCGCGGATTTTCGTCGGGCTTGCCGGTGCCTTTGTCCTCGGCTCGCTGCTCGCAATCCCGATCGGCCGCTATCCCAAGCTTGAAAGCTACATCACCCCTTTCCTGGTGTTCCTCCAGGGTATCCCGGCGCTGTCCTGGGTGATCGTTGCCATCATCTGGTTCAAAGGCACCGAATTCCGCATCGCCTTCATCATGATCATCACCACGCTGCCGGCGTTCACGTTCCAGGTGATCGATTCCTACCGCTCGATGTCCAAGGACCTGTTCGAGATGACCATGTCGTTCCGGCCGAGCGGCTGGACGCTGTTCCGCGTGCTGATCGTGCCGACCATCGTGCCGGGCATCCTGACGGCCTGGAAGATCAACCTCGGCAATGCGGCGCGCGTCGTGGTGGTCGCCGAGCTCGTGGGCGCCACCGGCGGCGTGGGCTACGAGCTCCTTCGTCAGCAGCAGCTGTTCGACATGGCGGGCGCGCTGGCCTGGACCATCCAGCTCGTGCTGTTCGTGCTTGTCGTTCAGCAGATCATCGTGTGGGTCGAGAACTGGCTGCTGCGTTACCGGCCGGTCTCCGAGCGGGCGGCGTAGAGCATGATCCCGAAAAGTGGGAACCGGTTTTCGGATAAGATCATGCTCGAAGGAAAAGCTTCGTGACCGAGCCCCTGATCCGCTTCGACAACGTCTCGAAGGACTTCACCAAGCCGGATGGCTCGGGGAGCTTCACCGCGGTCGACAAGCTGTCCTTCACCATCGACAAGGGCGAGATCGTCGCCGTGCTGGGCAAGACCGGCTGCGGCAAGTCGACGATGTTCAACCTGCTGTCCGGCCTGATCGAGCCGAGCAGCGGCAAGGTCAGCGTCACCGGCCACGACCCGTTCCGCGAGTTCAACTTCTTCCGCGGCAAGATCGGCATCGTGTTCCAGAACGACCGGCTGATGCCGTGGCGCTCGGCGCTCGACAACGTGGTGCTGGGGCTCGAGATCCTCGATCGCAAGCACAGCGATGCAGTGGCGGTCGCGAAGCGTTGGCTGGCCCGCCTCGGGCTATCCGGCCACGAGAACGACTGGCCGCACGCGCTCTCCGGCGGCATGCGGCAGCGCGTCTCGATCGCGCGGGCCTTTGCGGTCGAGCCCGACATTCTCCTCTGCGACGAGCCGTTCTCGGCGCTCGACGAGATGACGGCGCGGGATCTCCGCGCCGAGTTCGTTCGCCTCGTGAAGCAGAACGGCAAGACCGCGGTGTTCATCACCCATCACATCAACGAGGCGATGGACATCGGCGACCGCGTCATGGTGTTCCACCGCCCAGCGCGGATCGCCTACGAGACGCGGCTCGACGAAGCGGCGCGGACCACCGGCCGCCAGCCGATCCAGGACGAGATCCTGAAGGTGCTCAGCCTCGAAGCCAAGGAAACCAAGCCGGCCGAATAGCGGTTAGGCCACGCGGGTTTCCGCGTTGTCGTGCTGCGGCGTGTCCTTCCGCCCTGCCTCGGTGACGCCAGGCACCACCTCCACGGCAATGCTGGCCTTCCGGCAGGCGTCGATCAGCTGATCGCTGCCGGCGTGAGCAACGCCGCTCAAGCGAACCACGCGGCGGCCGGCCTTGGCGAGGCCAAGCATCAATTCGGTGGTGGCGTCGCTGCCGGCCTTGCCGACCAGCAGCTTCTTCGCCTCGCGGCGGGCGAAATCGAGAATCTCCAGCGACACCCGTTCGTCGAACAGGATCACGTCGGCCGATTGCAGCGCGCGCATCGCGCGCAGCGTCAGCAGCTCCGGGTCGCCGGGGCCTGCGCCGACCAGCGTGACGGTGCCGTGCTCGACCCGCTCGCCTTCGGATTTTGTCTGCTCCAGCAGCAGGTCATAGTCCAAGCCCTGCGGCACGGCGTCGGGATTCTTCACGGCGCGCTCGGTGAACAGCTGCCAGAACCGCCGCTTGGCGTTGAACGACAGCCCCGTGGACTTGAGATCGGAGCGCCAGCGGCGCGCCATCTCGGCCCAGCGGGCGAAGCCCCGCGGAATGAGCGTCTCCAACTTGCCGCGGATCGCCTGGCCGAACACCGGCGAGGCGCCGTCGGTGGAGATGCCGATCACGAGCGGCGAGCGGTTGACGATCGCCCCGAACGAGAAATCGCAGAACTTCGGATTGTCGACCACGTTCACCGGCACACCCGCGGCGCGCGCCGCGTCCGAGAAGCGCTTGGCGTCGTCATCGTTGTCGAACGCGCCGACCGCAATCGCCATGCCGGTGAAGTCGTCGGGTGTCCAGGCGCGGCGATGGATGGTGATAGCACCCTGAGGCGGATCGATCGCCAGCGCCTCGGTCTGGTCGCAGGTCTCGGCCGCATAGACCGCGACCTCGGCACCCGCGGCCGAAAGCAGTTCCGCCTTCCAGGCGGCGCCGGGCGTGCCGCCCGCGACCAGGGCATGGCGACCTTCGAGCGCGAAGAACACCGGCAGCCGTGCCAGCGGCTCCATGCGCGCCGGAGGAGCTTCGGAAGGCATATGGGTCGTGAGCGTGGCGGTCATCGGATTGACGCTCCTTCGAGGTTGTTGGTGTTCTTGTTCGTGTTCTTGGCATTGAGCTCGTGGGTCACGATGCTCTCGATTTCCGGCAGGCACGTGCCGCACTTGGTGCCGGCGCGCAGCGCTTTGCCGATGTCGGTGGTGCTGGCGGCCTTACCTGAAGCGAGCGCCTCTTGAATCGCGGAAAGCCCGACGCTGAAGCAGGCGCAAACGAGCTCGCCGGGTTCGCTCAGTCCCGTCCGGCCCGTCATCTGGGTGAGCTCGCGCCATTGCGGCGGCGCTTCGGCGGGCCCGAGGAACAGCGCGCCTTCGAGGCGGTCGCCCGCAAAGGCCGCGGCGCGATAGATGCCGCGCGCCCGATCGACATATTCGGTCAGCGCCGCTTCGGGGAACAGCTTCGGCGCGAGCTCGCGCCACGCCCCGGGCGCGTCGTTGCTGGCGAAGGCGTAGCCGGTGACGCCGGGCAGCGCGACTTGCATCCACCAGGAGTCGCGCGGGAAGGGCAATGCCTCGCGCGACACCGCGAAGCCGCGATAAGCGAAATCCACGCGCTCCACCGCAACAGGCGTGGCCTTGGCTTCCGGCTGGCCGGAGAACGGATCGGTCGCAGGCGCCACCAGATCGCCGATGCGCGCACACGACGCGTTGGCGTCGCTCCAATGGATTGGCGCAAAGATCGAGCCGCGTTGCTGGCCGGCGCTGGTCACGACCTTCAGGATGCACGAGCCGTGCCGGTTGTGGACGCGGACGAAGCCACCGTTGCTCAGCCCGTAGAGCTTCGCGTCGAGCGGATGGATTTCGGCAAACGGCTCGGGCTTGTGCGAGCCGAGCCGCGGGCTCTGGCCCGAGCGCGTCATGGTGTGCCACTGGTCGCGCAGCCGTCCGGTGTTGAGCCGCAGCGGGAATTCGGAGTCGGTCGCTTCGCGCAACGCAGGGTGCTCCGGCGCGATGAAGCGCGCCTTCCGGTCCGGCGTGCTGAATTGGCCATCGGTGAAGAGCCGCGCGGTTCCGGCAGTGCTGCCGGATTTCACCGGCCACTGCACCGGCTCCAGCGCGTCGTAGTCCTCGTCGGTGATGGCCGCGAGCCCGCCGAGATCGAGGGCGCGGGCGCCGTTGTTCTCGAAAGCAGACAGGGCCGCATGCTCGCGGAAGATGTCGGCTGAGTTGCGATAGGCGAAGGCCTCGCCGAAACCAAGCTGCCGCGCCACCTGCGAAACGATCCACCAGTCGGATTTCACCTCCGCAGGCATCGGCAGGAAGGCGCGCTGCCGGCTGATGCGGCGGTCGGAATTGGTCACCGTGCCGTCCTTCTCGCCCCAGGCCGCGGCGGGGAGGAGAATATGCGGCGCGGCCGACACTGTGTCGTTGCTCTGCATGTTCTCGGACACGACGAACAGGTCGAGCTTGCCGAGCGCCTCGCGCATCGCTCCGGCGCGCGGCAGCGACACCACCGGGTTGGTCGCCATCACCCACAGCGCTTTGATCTCGCCGCGCTCGATGGCCTCGAACATCTGCACGGCCTTGAGCCCCTCGCGCTCGGCCATGCGCGGCGCATTCCAGAAGCGCCGCACGCGGTCGACCTCGTCCGCAGCAAAACCCATGTGGGCCGCGAGCATGTTGGCGAGCCCGCCGACCTCGCGGCCGCCCATGGCGTTGGGCTGGCCGGTCAGCGAGAACGGCCCCATGCCGGGCTTGGCGATGCGGCCCGTGGCGAGATGGCAGTTGATGATGGCGTTGACCTTGTCGGTGCCCTGCGCCGACTGGTTCACGCCCTGCGAGAAGCAGGTGACGACCTTTTCCTTGGAGCGAAACAGCTGGAAGAACTGCGCGACCTCGCCCTCGTCGAGGCCGGTGGCCGCGGCGGTCGCGGCCGCATCCGGCGCGATCTCGCGGGCGCGCTTGAGTGCCTCGGCGAAGCCGTTGGTGTGGGCGTCGATGTAGCGCTGATCCAGCGCGCCGACATCGGCGAGATACGCCAGAAGTCCCGAGAACAGCGCGGTGTCGCTGCCGGGCGCAATCGAAAGGAACAGATCGGCCTCGTCGCCTGTGACGGTGCGGCGCGGATCGATTACCACGATCTTGGCGCCGCGCTCCTTGCGGTTGCGCGTCATGCGCTGGAACAGCACCGGATGGCACCAGGCGGTGTTGGAACCGACCAGCACCAGGAGATTGGCCTGATCGAGGTCTTCGTAACTGCCCGGCACCACGTCCTCGCCGAAGGCGCGGCGATGGCCTGCCACGGTGGAGGCCATGCAGAGCCGCGAATTGGTGTCGACATTGGCGGTGCCAAGGAAGCCCTTGGCGAGCTTGTTGGCGACGTAGTAGTCCTCGGTGAGCAACTGGCCCGAGAGATAGAGCGCGACCGCGCCGGGCCCGTGGCGATCCATCGTCTTGCGGAAGCCGTCGGCGACTGCGGCAATCGCCGTGTCCCAGTCGACCTCGGCGTAGCTCCGGTCGGCGCGCCGCAGCATCGGATGCAGGAGCCGGCCATTGAGGCCGAGCGTCTCCTCCAGCGCGAAGCCTTTCGAGCAGAGCCTGCCGGCATTCGTCGGGTGATCCGGATCGCCGGTGGTGATGGCGCCGCCGGCGCCGTCCGGCCGGGCGGACACGCCACAGCCGACACCGCAATAAGGGCAGGCGGTTCGGACAACGGGATGCAGCGGGACCGGCGCGTGCATGATCAGTAGACATCCGCCTGATAGCGCCCGGCCTTCTTCAGCTCGGCGATGAAGTGGACGGCTTCGTTGGTGGTGCGCGCGCCATGCGCCGCGACGATATCGATCAGCGCGCGCTCGACGTCCTTCGCCATGCGCTGCGCGTCGCCGCAGACATAGATGTGGGCGCCGTCGGCGATCCAGGTCCAGACCTCGCGGCCGGCCTGCTGCATGCGGTCCTGCACGTAGAATTTCTCGTCGCCGTCGCGCGACCAGGCGAGCGACAGGCGCGTCAGCACGCCGGCAGATTTCATGCCGTTGAGTTCATCCTCGTAGAAGAAGTCGTGGTCGCGCTTCTGATGGCCGAAGAACAGCCAGTTGCGGCCGGGAGCCTTGGTCGCCATTCGCTCCTGGAGGAAGGCGCGGAACGGCGCCACGCCGGTGCCGGGGCCGATCATGATGATCGGGACGTTCGGATCGGAGGGGAGGCCGAAGGCGTGGGCCTTCTGCACATAGACGCGGAGCTTGTCGCCTGCGTTGATGCGGCCGGCGAGGAAGGTCGAGCCGACGCCGAGCCGCGTGCGCTTGTTGATGTCGTAACGCACCGTGTCGACCGTGAGCGAGACGCGACCCTTCGTGACCTTGGGCGATGACGAGATCGAATAAAGTCGCGGTTGCAGCGGATCGAGCGACTCGATGAGGGCTTCGGGGTCGGGACGCACGCCGCGGAACTTCTCGATTGCGGCGAGCACGTCCAGCGTCCCGGCGTCGCCGTCAGGGTCTTCGCCCGCGGCCAGTGCCTGGGCCTTCTTCCGGCGTTCGCCGCCGGTGATATAAGAGAACAGCTGGAACAGCATATCGGGCGCGGGCGACAGCGATACGCCGTCGGTCAGAACCTCACGCAGCGTGCGTCCGCCGATCGGGAAATCTGCCGGCGCATCGAGCGCTTTGAGCACGGCCTCGACCAACCCGGGATCGTTGGTGGGGAACAGGCCGAAGGCGTCGCCGACCGTGTAGTCGAGACTGCTTTCGGTGAGATCGAACTCGATGTGCCAGGTCTCTTTCGCCGAGCCGGGCTTGTTGAGGCGTTTGCGGGACACGAAGGTCGCGAGCGCCGGATTGTCGCGCGAGGTGCCGGGCGCGCCTTCGGGCTTCGCCACCGGTGCCTCGGCTTTCACCGTGGGCTTCGCCGCCGCAGAGCCCAGCTCCGCATGGAGCGACTTCAGCATCCGGGTGGTGTCCTTGCCGCCCGGCACGCAGAGGTTCAGCCGTTCTTCGTTCCTGCTGAAAATCGCATCCGCGTATCGCTTGCAGTCATAGCCGCACTGGCCGCAGTCCTGCTGGCCCATTGCCGCCATCATGCGGCGGTTGAGCGGCTTGCCTTCGGCAAGCTTCATGCGCTCGGCGAGCGGTATGGTCTGGTCGTGCCACGGCGCGTCGTCCTCCTCGGCGCCGCCGATCTGCTCGCCCGGCATCAGCGCCGAGGCGTCCTGCGCCGCCGCGTCGCCTTCCAGCAGACCCGCAAAGAATCCGTTCAGCCAGTTGCGCTGCTCGGCGCTGAGCGGCGCGCTATCGGGAACGATCGAGGAGAGCGGCGGGCGGAGCGGGGCGTTCATGCGCCTTACGCCGCCTCCACATAGTGGTGGCGCTCGTACAGGAACTCGAGCACGCGCTGGCGGCATCGGACGTAGGTGGGGTCGCCGGCGAGCGCGAGGCGCTTGCGCGGCCGCGCGAGCGGCACGTCGAGGATCTCGCCGATATGCGCGGCGGGCCCGTTGGTCATCATCACGATGCGGTCGGAGAGCAGCACCGCCTCGTCGACGTCGTGGGTGATCATCATCACGGTGTTGCCGAGCTTGGCGTGGATCGCCATCACCGAGTCCTGCAGGTGCGCGCGGGTCAGCGCGTCGAGCGCGCCGAACGGCTCGTCGAGCAGCAGCACCTTCGGCTCCATCGCGAGCGCCCGTGCGATGCCGACGCGCTGCTTCATGCCGCCGGAGATTTCCGCAGGCCGCTTGTCCTTGGCGTGGGCCATCTGCACGAGATCGAGATTGTGCATGATCCAGTCATGGCGCTGTTGCTTCGACTTGGTCGAAGAGAACACCTTGTCGACCGCGATTTTCACGTTGGCATAGACCGTGAGCCACGGCAGCAGCGAGTGGTTCTGGAACACCACGGCGCGGTCGGGACCTGGATCGTTGACCTCCTTGTTCTCGAGCAGCACGCAGCCGGCCGAAACCGGCAGCAGGCCCGCGACGAGATTGAGCAGCGTGCTCTTGCCGCAGCCGGAGTGGCCGATGATCGAGACGTATTCGCCCTTCTCGACGGCGAGCGTGACGTCTTTCAGCACTTCGGTCGTGGCGGCGCCGCGCTTGAAGCTTTTGTCGACGTGATCGATCTTCAGATACGGATAGGTCGGCATCGCTATTTGTCCTTAGTTGGCTGAGGTGCCGCGGGTGACGACGGTCGCAACGAAGGCGACGATGCGGTCGAGCACGAAGCCGATGCCGCCGATGTAGACCAGCGCGACCACGATGTCGGAGAGCCGCGAGGAGTTCCACGCGTCCCAGATGAAGAAGCCGATGCCAACGCCGCCGGTCAGCATCTCGGCAGCGACGATCGCGAGCCACGACAGGCCGATGCCGATCCTTAAGCCCGTGAAGATGTAGGGCGCAGCCGAGGGGATCATCACCTTGATGAAGAACTCGAAGTGATTGAGTCGCAGCACGGCCGCGACGTTGCGGTAGTCCTGCGGAATGTTGCGGATGCCGACCGCAGTGTTGATGATGATCGGCCACACCGCGGTGATGAAGATCACGAAGATCGCCGACGGCTGGCTGTCGCGGAATGCAGCCAGCGAGATCGGCAGCCAGGCGAGCGGCGAGATGGTGCGCAGGATCTGGAAGATCGGATCGAGCCCGCGCATCGCCCAGACGGACTGGCCGACAAGTGCCCCGAGCAGGATGCCGATCACGGCGGCAAAGCCGTAGCCGATCGCCACGCGCTGCAGCGAGGTCAGCACGCGCCAGCCGAGCCCGATGTCCTGGGGGCCGGCGACGAAGAAGGGATCGACGATGAGGTCTCGCGCCTCCATCCAGATCTTCGACGGCGAGGGGAGCGTGGCGCCCTGCTTCGAGCACAGGATCTGCCAGACCACCAGGATCAGCGCGATCATCACCAGCGGCGGGATCAGGTTGGCAGCGAAATCCTTCGCGGCGGGAAGGAGCTTGGTCTGGAGGTAGCTTGCTTTCGGCGCCGGCAATCGCAGCACTTCGCCGCTGGTGGCCAGCGGGATGGCGGCGGCGCTCTCGGTCTTAACGGCCTGCATGTTCATCGACTTTCTCTCCGAAGGCGATGGGCCGCTTCTTTCGAAGCGGCCCGAGCGGTGGTCACACTTCGACGCGCTTGATGGAAAGGCTCTTGAGATAGGCGGTCGGGTTTTCCGGATCGAAGACCTTGCCGTCGAAGAAGGTCTCCTTGCCGCGTGAGGTCGAGGCCGGGATATCGGCCGGCGCAACCCCGAGGGTCTTGGCCGCCGAGCGCCACAGGTCTTCGCGGTTGACCTTGTCGACCAGCGCCTTGATGTCCGTGGTGGGCTCGAACTTGCCCCAGCGGATGTCCTCGGTGACGAACCAGGTGTCATGGCTCTTGAACGGATACGAGGCGTGCTCGCTCCAGAACTTCATGTATTGTTTGGTGCCCTTCTCGACGCGGCCGTTGCCGTAGTTGATATCGCCCTTGGTGCGGCCGACGATGTCGGCGACCGGCACGTTGAACCACTGCCGCTTGCCGACGATGGCCGACATCTCGTCCTTGTTCTCCATCTTGTCGCACCACTGCTGCGCTTCCATCACGGCCATCAGCAGCGCCTGTGCGGCCTTCGGATTCTTGTCGACCCACTCGGCGCGCATGCCGAGTGCCTTTTCCGGATGCTTCGACCAGATCTCGCCGGTGGTGCAGGCCGTGAAGCCGATGCCCTGGTTGACGAGCTGCTCGTTCCAGGGCTCGCCGACGCAGAACGCGTCCATGTTGCCGACTTTCATGTTGGCCACCATCTGCGGCGGCGGCACCACGATGGTCGAGACATCCTTGTCGGGGTCGACGCCGCCGGCCGCGATCCAGTAGCGGATCCAGAGGTCGTGGGTGCCGCCCGGGAACGTCATGGCGATCTTCACCTCCTTGCCGGCGGCCTTCTTCTTCTCGAAGGCGGCCTTCAGCGGCGAGGCATCCGCGGTGACCTTGAGGTCCTTGTATTCGCCGGAGACCGAGATCCCTTGGGCGTCGAGATTGAGCCGCGCCAGGATGTACATCGGCGTCGGTACGTTGTTCTGCGTCACCTTGCCGGCCGAGATCAGGTAGGGCATCGGCGTCAGAATGTGCGCGCCATCGATGCCGTTGCTGGCGGAGCCCAGCACCATGTTGTCGCGCGTCGCGCCCCACGACGCCTGCTTGGCGACCTCGACGTCCGGCATGCCGTGCTTGGCGAACAGGCCTTTTTCCTTGGCGATCACCAGCGGCGAAGCGTCCATCAGCGCGATGTAACCGAGGACCGCCTTGGTCACCTCCGGCCCCGCGCCCTGCGCGAAGGCGCCGGAGGGAAGCTGCGCCCTGGCGGCGGCGAACAGCGCGGCGGTGCCGGCGCTGGCCTTGAGGAATGAGCGTCGGGTGATGGACTTGGTGCCGGTGCCCCTGGTGCGGCGGTCGCTGGTCATGTCTCGCTTGCCCTCTCTGGTTCTGTTTCCCGCTGCCGACGCGCCGGCACGCGTCGGTTTCAGCCAACAAAAAAAGCCGCAGCCCGAGGCGCGAAGAGCCTCCCCAGGACAGCGGCGTTGCTATGTGGCCCTTCGTTGGACCTGACGCCGCTGCTCTCGCACCGGCATCCTTCGAACGACCTATTCAAGCGCCGTGCCAATTGTGGTGCGGCGCAAAAAATGTCTTTAAATCAGCAGGTTATTGGCGTTGCACAGCAATGAAGCAGGGCATTTTTGAATGCTTCTGATGCGCCGGACGGGCGCATCTTGTCGGTTTTTTGTGCAGCGCAATATTTGGGCAGTGAGCCGCTCAGCCGATCGGCACGCGGCCAATCCGCCATGAGGCGAGGTGTCCGGCGATGTCGCCCGGATCGAAAACCGGACCCGTGAAGGCGCCGATTTTTCCGGGCGCCGGACCCGCCGCCGCTTCCGTCGCGGCGTCAAAGAGGTCGGGCCGGAACACCGCCATGGCGGCGCGGCACATCTCGTCGGAGAACGGCGCCTGGCCCCAGCGCACCATCTGCGCGTAGAGCCACGCAGCCTGGGCCGGGTCGGGCCGGCCGGCGCCGTCGCGGCCGACCAGCAGATAGTTCGGGTCTGAGCGCACCGCGCCGTCGGGTGACACCTTCAGCTTGCCGTCGAAGGTGCGGCGGAGCACGTCGGCCGAGACGGCGATGCGGTTGGGGGCTGCGAGAATGTTGCAGACCTCGTCGCGGTTGGCCGGGTCCTCGACGAAGTCCGCGGCCTTGGCATGCGCACGCACCAGGGCCGCGAGCAACTCCGGATTCTCCCGGACCCAGCGGCTGCGGAAGCCCAGCACCTTCTCGGCCGCGCGCGGCAAAATCTCCGACACGAAGTGCAGGATGAAGCCAATGCCGAGATCGACCGCGACTGAATTCCAGGGTGCGCCCACACAAAAAGCATCGACGTGCCGGTTGGCGAGGCTCTCCACCATGTAGGGCGGCGGCAGCACCACGAGGCGGACATCCTCGTCGGGATCGACGCCGCCCGCCGCCATCCAGAAGCGCAGATGATAATTATGCGTCGAGAACGGAAACGTCATGCCGAAGGTGAGCGGGTCCTGGCCGCGCTGCTTGCGGGTCGCGACCACCTTGGCCAGCGCTTTTGCGGTGACCAGCGGATCGCTGATGTTGCCGTCGGCCGCCGCGGCGATCGAGGCGTAGAGCGCAGGCGACACCGTGATGGCGTTGCCATTCACGCCGAGCGAGAACGGCGCCACGATCGGCACCTTCACGTGGCCCAGCCCTAAGCTCGACGCGATCGCGATCGGCGCGATCAGGTGCGCGGCGTCGAACAGGCCGATGTTGAGCTTGTCGCGGATGTTGGCCCACGACACCTCGCGCACCAGATCGACGTCGAGGCCTTCGGCCGCGGTGAAGCCCTTGTCGACGGCTACGATCAGCGCGGTTGCGTCGCACAGCGGGATGAAGCCGATGCGCAGGCGCTTGTCGGTGGTCATTTGAACAACTCCGAAGCCGTGATCACCGCTTGTGCGACCTCGGCGATCTTCTTGTTTTCGTTCATCGCGGTCTTGCGCAGCAGCGCGTAGGCGTTTTCTTCAGTCAGATTTTTCGCCTTCATCAGAATGCCCTTGGCGCGGTCGATCACCTTGCGCTCTTCGAGCTGCGAGCGGGTCTTCTCAAGCTCGCCCTCGAGCCGCGAGAAGGCGTTGAAGCGCGAGATGCATAGGTCGAGGATGTTCTGCACGCGCTCCTTGCGTAAGCCCCCGACGATATAGGCCGAGACGCCGGCATCGACCGCCGCCTCGATCGAGGCGCGGTCGCTCTGGTCGACGAACATCGCGATCGGCCGCTTCACCACCCGGCTCATCTGGAACATCTGCTCCAGCACGTCGCGGGACGGATTCTCCAGGTCGATCAGGATGACGTCGGGATCCAGGGTGTAGATGCGCTGAAGCAGATGCGACGTCTCGTCGATGTGCACCACCTGGACGTGGCCAGCCTCCCGCAGCCCATCCTCGAGGATGGCGGCGCGGATCGGGTTCTTGTCGACGATGACGATCTTGAATGATGGGTCCAAAGATTGGGTCCACTTCCCGGCTGTCTGAATAAAATTCAAGCAGCGTGCCAACCCGGGGAGGGCGCGATTGTTCTGCGGAATGAAAGGCTTGTGCCGGAAATCCCGTGACCGGCACCCGCCCGTTTCGCGGCACCCCGCTGCCTGATCTCAACGCTTATGCCTGAAATTTGTGCGATGCAAAACAAATCGGCAGGAGCGGTGCAGGGTCGGGCAAGGTGGCCGGCTTAAACGATAATTAACCAAACAAATTAATAACTTGGCTGGTGGAGCGGCATGGGCCGTCCCCTGTTGAAAGGCTCAGCCGCGTGACCAGGCTTTCCCCCCGCGACGGCGGCCTGCAATGGAACGAGCCTGCGGTGCGCGACGCGCTGCGGTCGTTGGGCGACCGGGCCCGCTCGGTCTGCCTGATCACGCCGCCTTCGGCCTTCCTGCTGGATGAGCGGGTGTTCGTCAGCCTCGGCGTGCTGAAGGTCGCGGCGAGCCTCGAAGCGCAGCGCTGGCGCGTGAATCTCCTGGATCTCTCCGGCGTCGAGAATTTTCTCAGCCCCCTCGAAGATTACCTCGCGACCTGCGAGGACTTGGCGATCGGCATCACGGCGACCACGCCGCAGCTGCCGGCCGTGATCCAGATCGCCAAGACCATCCGGCGGGTTCGTCCCGACCTGCGGCTCATCCTCGGCGGGCCGCATGTCACGCTGGTCTATTCGGCGCAGAAGCTCGAGAAGAAGCGCAATGTCCTCAACGGCCGCGGCCACCGCTCGGCGGCGCAGCTCGAGGCCATCTTCGACGTGCTGTGCAGCGGCGACGGCGAGCTTGCGATCTTCGAGGCGCTGAAGGACGACGCGCCGAAGGTGGTCGATGGCGACGACCCGAAGGGCGGGCTGTTCCTCACCAACGCGATGTTCACCGAGAGCCCGCTCCCGGCGCGGCACCTCGTCGACCTGAAGTCGTACCACTACAGCATCGAAGGCCACCGCGCGACGAGCCTCATTGCCCAGCTCGGCTGCCCGTTCGGCTGCGGCTTCTGCGGCGGCCGCAACTCCAAGAGTCTCCGGCAGATCCGCAACCGCTCGACGGAGTCGATCCTGTCCGAGGTCGAGCATCTGCATCGCGATCACGGCTACACCGGCTTCATGTTCTATGACGACGAGCTGAACGTCTCGAAAAGCTTCGTCGAACTGATGAACGGCTTGAGCGACCTGCAGTCGCGGCTCGGCACGGAGTTCCGGCTGCGCGGCTTCGTGAAGTCGGAGCTGTTCACCATGGAGCAGGCCACCGCGATGCGCCGCGCCGGATTCCGCTGGCTCCTGTGCGGCTTCGAGGCCGCCAACGAGCGCATCCTCACCAACATCGACAAGCGCGCCAAACTTGCCGACAACGACCGCTGCGTCGGTTTCGCCAAAGAGGCCGGCCTGAAGGTCAAGGCGCTGATGTCCTGCGGCCATCCGGGCGAGTCGGAAGAGACCGTCACCGACATCCGCGACTGGCTGATCCGCAGCCAGGTCGACGACTTCGACTGCACGGTGATCACGACGTATCCCGGCACACCGTATTACGATCTCGCCGTGCCGCATCCGGCCGAGAAGGATGTGTGGACCTACACGCATCCGAAGACCGGCGACCGGCTGCATGCCCGCGAGGTCGACTACACGGTCTGCGCCGACTACTACAAAGGCGATCCGAATGGCGGCTACCGTTCGTTCGTCTACACCGATCACCTCAGCGCCGAGCAACTGGTCGGCTTGCGTGACATGGTCGAGCGCGACGTGCGCCGCATCCTCAACATCCCGTTCAATCCCGGCGCGCCCGCGATGCGCTACGAGCACTCGATGGGGCAGGGGCTTCCCGACTTCATCCACCGCATCGGCCAGCCGCAGACAGCGCCTGCCGAGGCGCTTGCGCCGCCGCAGGCCGTCGCGGGCTGATCGTCCGCCGCCCAAGCCTTGCTCGTTTGCCAAGCCTTGCTCGCTTGCCAAGCCTTGCTCGCTTGCCAAGCCTTGCTCGCGTGCCAAGCCTTGCTCGCTCGCCCGGCGAGGCCCCGCCGCGCCAAATCCCTTTGTGCCATTTTGGCGCTACGGGTCTGATCCGCGGCTGCGCTATGATGCCGGCGCTGGGACGTACTGATTGAGGGCTGCGACGGGGGCGAGGAGGCGCGATCGGGCAGGCAAGACCGTTTTTGGTCTGTCACGTCCGTGGTGCCCCGTTCTCAGCTCAACAAAAAGATGCGGCGCGTGAATTTGGAGAGCGTGCATGCTCCCATTCCTGCGTGCATCTTCCACGCGCGGCGCGGCCGCGATGACGTGTCTTGCATTTCTGGCCACGGCCGCGCTCGCCGACGATCGTCTCGTCGCGCTCGGCGAGAAGCTGTTCTTCGATCCGCGATTGTCGGCGAGCGGCACGACGGCCTGCGCGAGCTGTCACGAGCCGCGCTTCGGCTTCGCCCAGCGCCGCGCCGTTGCGGTCTCCGACAACGGCCAGCTCGGGCGCCGCAACGCGCCGTCGCTGCTCGACGTGGGCTTCGTGCCGTGGATGATGTGGGACGGCCGCTTCCCGTCGCTGGAGCATCAGATCTTCGGGCCGTTCTCGAGCGGCGAGATGGGCAACCCGATCGACCGCGCCGCAGCGCGGCTGAACAACGATGCCGAATACGTTCGCATGTTCGAGGCCGCGCTCGGCGAGCGGCCTTCGCCCGGCGCCATGGCGCAGGCGATCGCTGCCTTCGAGCGCACCATCGTGTCGCGCGAGAGCCGGGTCGACCGCTTCCTCGTTCAGAACGACACCGGCGCTCTCTCGCCGCTCGAGCGCGACGGCTTCGACTACTTCACCGGCAAGGCGCGCTGCACCTCGTGCCATCACGTGTTCCCGGTGACGCCCGACGGCCGCAAGGCCAACCGTCCGCTGTTCACCGACTTCCAGTACCACAACACCGGCGTGGGCTTCGGGCCGCGCGGCTTCGCCGACCGCGGCCGCCACGAGCAGACCCGCAACCCAGCCGACTGGGGCGCGTTCCGCACGCCGCCGCTGCGCAACAGCGCGCGCACGGCGCCGTACATGCACGACGGCAGTCTCGGCACGCTGGAAGAGGTCGTGGAGTTCTACAGCGCCGGCGGGCAGTCCAACCCGAACCTGTCGCAGGCCATGCGCCCGCTCAACCTGAGCGACCGCGAGAAGGCGGCGCTGGTGGCGTTCCTGCGGGCGATGTCGGAATAAGAATGGGCTGTGCGGCTGCTCTCGGCCGCACAGCCCATCTGTTTGTCGCAACTAATCGAGCGGCTCGACCTTGACGAGCCGGTGGTCGTGGTTGCTGCCGACCCAGAACGTCACCGGCGTCGTCGTATTGTCGATGTACACCGTGCGCATGTTGGTGTCGCCCGGCATCAGGTACTGCGTCCACTGGCCGGTCTTGGGATCGACCCGCACGGCGCGGTCGGTGTGCATCGTCGAGGCCCAGATCTCACCGTTCCGGTCGAAGCTGGCCCGATATGGGAACGTGTAGGGCGGCAGCATGTATTCGGTGAATTTTTCCGTCTTGGGATCGAACAGCGCGACCTGGTTGCCGCGATATTCGGTGACCAGGACGCGGTCCTGATCGTCGATGTTCATGCGGCGGGCGCGGGCGAACGGCGTCGGCACCGGATACCAGGTCACCTTCAGCGTCTTCGCATCGATCTTGCCGAGATGACCGCCGGTGAACTCCGCCATCCAGAGGTTGTTCTTGGAGTCCGACATGACCTGATAGATGGTGGCAGCCTTGCCGTTCAGCGCGTCGGTCGGATGGAACTTCTCCCAGGTCTTGGTCGCGAGATCGAGCCGGAAGATGTCCTGGGTGCCGACGCTCTTGGTCCACACCTTGCCGTCGACCTCGTGGCGCAGCCCGGTGAAGTTGAGCTGCACGCGCTCGTCATTGTATTCCGGCGGCAGCGGATAATAGGTGATCTCGCCGGTCTTGGGGTCCAGGTGGCCGAGCGAGCCCTGGTACATCGTGTCGAACCAGAGCTTGCCGGTGTGATCCCAGTCGATGCTGAGCAGCCCGATCGGCGCCTTGTCCTTGAACTGCTTGATCGGATATTCGACGAGCTTCAGCGTCTTCGGATTGAACTTGCCGATGAACATCTCGCCGAAATCCGTGTACCAGACCATGCCGTCCTTATCGACCAGCACGTCATGGGGCTCGGTGGTCGGCCGCACCATGTCGTACTCGGTGACGATGGCGCGGGTGTCGCGGCCTTTCGGGCGCGGCAGCGTCCGCAGCTCGTAGTTCCAGTGATCGGTCGCGCTGAGATTGATGGTCGCCAGATACTCGGCCATCTTGCGGAATTGCTCCGGCGTGCCGGCACGGGCCCGGTCCAGCATTGGCTGCGGCTTGATCGGCTGGCTGACGGCGCCGTAGCCGCGCATGCGGCTGATCACGTGCGTCCATTCGTCGGCATCGTGCGTCGAGCGCATGATGCGCTCCATCGTGTGGCAGCTCCCGCAATCGAGCAGCGTCGCCTTCTGCGCTTCGGTGCCGGGGATGCTCATCATCCATTCGGCATTGGTGAGCTGGCTCGCGAGATTCTTGGTCTTCTTAAGCTTGATGTCGGCGCTCGCGGTCTTCTCGGTTTCCACCGTGGCCTTCGCCGGCTTGTCGATGTCGTAGCCGACGGCGCGGATGGCGAGCGTGTATTCGCCGGGCTCCAGGCGGTTCTCCGGGAAGGTGTAGCGGCCCTTCTCGTCGGTGGTGACGCTGACGCGGACGATCGAGCCGGCCTTCTGGGCGGTGACGACGACACCTTCCATGTTGCCTTCGGCCTCGGAGCTGACCGTGCCGGTCAGGGCCGCCTGGCCTTGGGCCCACACTGTCTGGATTGTCGGTTGGAACAGGATCGCGGCTGCACTGGCCGTGATGCTCAACATCAGTTGGCGTCGCATCGCTTTCTCCCTAGGCAGAATTTATTTTGGTTCTTTGCGGGCTCGCGCTGTCGGGTTCGTGTCGAATCTCTCGACAGCCGGCCTTTGTCCCATGGTGACTCCGCGGCGCTTCGCAAACAAGGGGCTTCAGGCCCGTTGCGCCCCGCGGGCTTTGTCTGGATACTTTCCTTACCAACACCGTGCGGCAGTCACGGGTAGGGGAGGAGCGTCGCCATGGTTACACGGCTTATGCCGACGGTGATCGGCACAGCGTTTGTCTTAGCGATCTCAATGGTATCGGCTTACGCGGCCGACGATATCGAGGCGAAGGCTCAGACCTGCGCCGCCTGCCACGGCGCCAACGGCGTGCCGATCGAGCCCAAGACCATCCCGATCATCTCCGGCCAGCAGCAGAGCTACCTGATGAAGCAGCTGCGCGACTACCGGAACGGCGAGCGCGCCAACCCGATCATGACGGCGATCGCCAAGGGGCTGGCCGAGGACGACCTCCGCAAGCTCGCGGCCTATTTCGCGGCGAAGCCGTGGCCAACCCTGCCGGCTCCGGCCGCCGCGGCCGGCTCGCCGCCCGACGGGCTGAAGCAGTGCCAGCCGTGTCACCAGCCGAATTTCGAAGGCGGCATGCCCGCGCCGCGGCTCGCGGGCCTGAGCTACGAATACCTGGTCGCTACGATGAGGAACTTCGCCACCGACGAGCGCACCAACAACGGCGACATGCCGAAGTTCATGCACGCGCTGAGCGACAGCCAGCGCGATGCGATGGCGAAATATCTGGCGACGCTGCGGTAAGAAACCGCGCCTTGTCTCGTGATCGATGCCGCGGGCGGCCTTGTCGCCCGTCAGTCGAACATTGCGACACAGTCGATCTCGATATCGGTGCCGGCGCGGTGCAGCACGCCGCCGAAACAGGTTCGTGTCACCTTCTCGCCGGCAAAGTACGCCTTGAATGTTTCGTTGAAGCGCGGGAAGTCCGCGACATTGCGCAGGATGACGCGCATGTTGACGATATTCTTCGCCGTGGCGCCCGCAGCGTCGAGCACGTTCATCAAGTTGTCGAGGGTCTGCTTGGTCTGCACCACGATATCGCCCGGCACGACCTCACCGGTGACGGGATCGAGCGAGCCCGTGCCCGATACGAACAGCATGTTGCCGAAGCGTATGGCTTGCGCGAGCGGCGAGACAGGCTGGCCCGGGGTGAAGCCGGTGGTCGGGGCTTTGGATGATGTGATGATCTGCTTGGGCATGGGGATTCTCTGAGTTTCCGGTGATGAGGTTGTCTACACGTTGGCGTCGACGGCGGCGCGCAGTCCGGCCTTCTCCAGACGCGGCAGCAGCTCGCGGCCGAACCGTTCGAGGCCGCCTTCGTAATCGAGCCAGGTCAGCAGGAAGCCGTCGACGCCCGCCTCGGAGAGGTTCGCGAACAGGCTCGTGATGTGATCGGCGTCGCCGACCAGCGGATAGCCGGCAAAGCCTGCCTTCAACGCGTAAGCGAGCTTGGCCGCAGCCTCCGGCGGCATCGCCTTGGTGTCGATGGCGTTGTTGCGGATGATGTTCTGCACCGGTTCGTCGTCGCCCTGGGTGACGATGTAGTCGTAGGCGTAGGCCTGGGCTTCCGCAGTGGTGTCCTTGAGCACCACATAGGCCGACATCCAGATCTGGATCTCCTTGCCGAACTTCTCGCGGGCGTCGTTGCGATACTCTTCGACCTGCTGCTTGATCGCTTGCGGATCGGGGTTGTGCGCGGAGACGAAGGCGATGTCGCAGTGCTTCGCTGCGAACTCCCGGCCGCGCGGCGAGCGGCCGGCGTTGAACAACACCGGGCGCGCCTGCACGCCGTGCGGCTGGCTGTAGGCTTCCTTCAGTTTGTAGTTCTTGCCGTCGTAGTCGAAGCTCTTCCGCTCCGACCACAAACGGTCGAAGATCTCCATCCATTCTTCGGCGAGCTCGAAGCGGTCGCTGTGCTCCTTCACCTCGTAGCCAAAAAGCTTCATGTCCCCGGGATACCAGCCGAGAACGAGGTTCATGCCCGCTCTGCCCTTGGAAATGAGATCGACGGTTGCCGCCGCCTTGGCGACGAACACCGGATGCATCAGCGTGACATGCAGTGTGCTGACGACGGCGATCCGCTCCGTCACGGCGGCCACGGCGCCCGCCCAGGTAAACGGCTCCATGAAGTCGCCGCTGTAGTGGTCGTCGCCGCCGAACGACCTCCAGTGCATCGCGGAGACGAAGGCCTCGAAGCCAAGATTCTCGGCCTTTTGCGCGAGCCGGACGTTGACGTCCCAGCTGCACTTGAAGCGGTCGGGATGGAACGTGAACGCAGCGCCATTGCCGCTGATGCCGAAAACGCCGAGCTTGATGCGATTCTTGGAATCGCGAATGGGGTTCGATTTCTGTCCGGCCCGGTCCGTCATGCCTGCACCTCTCCCTCTTAGTTGATCGCCGAGACTGCGGTGCCCTTGATGGCCTCGGTTCGAACAATGTCCGTGACGTGGTCGCGCAGCTTGATGAAAGCTGCCTCGCTTCGCATGGCATAGCGACGCGGCCGCGGCAGATCGACGTCGATCACTTCGCGGATGCGGCCCGGATGCGCCGTCATCACCACCGTCTTGTCGGCGAGATAAATCGCCTCGTCGATGTCATGGGTGACCAGCACGACGGTCTTGCGCTGCTCCTCCCAAATCTCGAGGAGGAAGTCCTGCATGATGGAGCGCGTCAGTGAATCGAGTGCGCCGAACGGCTCGTCCATCAAAAGCGTCGACGGATTGATGGCGAGCACGCTCGCGATCGCCGCGCGCTGGCGCATGCCCCCCGACAGCTCCGCAGGCTTCCTTTGCCGGAACGCTGCCAGGCCGGTCCGTTGCAGCATGCGCTCGACAACCTGTTCGCGGTTGCCCTTGCCCCGATTGGCGCGCAGCGAGAGACCGAACGCAATGTTGTCCTCGACCGACAGCCACGGAAACAGCGCGGTCTGTTGAAACACAACGCCGCGGTCCGGCCCCGGCCCCTTGATGGACTGCCCATCGACGACGACCAGTCCCTCGGTCGGCGTCTCGAAGCCCGCGATGAGGTTCAACAGCGTGGACTTGCCGCAGCCGCTCGCGCCGACCAGCGTGACGATCTGCTTCTCCTGTACGGCCAGAGTGATGTCGTCGAGCGCCGTGACGAAGGCGTCGCCGGTCGGAAACCGCTTGGTGAGCGAGGTGATGTCAATGCTCCCCACCGAAGGTCTCCTTCTCGTTCCAGGTGAGCAGCATGTCGCGGACCAGCACGACCAGCCGGTCGCTGAGGAATCCCAGCAGGCCGATGCTGAGCATGGCCGCGATCACGACGTCGTTGCGATAGAACAGATATGCGTCGTTCAGGAGATAACCGAGCCCGCTGCGCACCGCGAGAATCTCGGCGACCACCACGAGCACCCAGGCGATGCCCATCGACAGCCGCACGCCGGTGAGGATCGACGGCAGCGCCGCGGGCAGGATCACGCGCGACAGCATCTCGGTTTCGTTGGCGCCCATCATCCGCGCGGCCTTGTACAGCGTGATGTTGATCTGGCGCACGCCATGCGTCGAGTTGATTGCCGCCGGGAAGAATGCGCCGAGCCCGATCAGGAACACGGCCGGCGCGTTGCCGATGCCGAAGAACACCAGCGACAGCGGCACCCACGCCGTCACCGGGATGTTGCGCAGCACCTGGAGGGTCGGATCGAGCACGCGCTCCATCACCCGGCTCAGTCCGATCAGCAGGCCCACGAAGATGCCGAGCGCAACGCCCCAGCCGAAGCCGGCGAACACACGCCACGTGCTCGCCCAGGCGTGATCGAGCCAGGTGCCGGAATAGCGGGCTGCCGCATCCGTTAAACCCGTGACGAGATCGTACCAGACGAAGACAACCTCTGACGGCGGCGGAAACACGTTCCGCCGCACGAAGCCGATGGTGCTGAAGATCTGCCACAGCAGCAGGATCGCGACGGGGAAGACAGCGTATTGCAGCGCCAGCGACGCGCGCCGCCGGAGATTCCCGGGTTTCACGGCCGGGGAGGATCGCGCCCCCGCAGCTTGGGTCTCCTTCAGCATCACCACGTGGAGAGTTCGGCCGGCGACAGCCCCGAGGCCTTGGCCACGAATGACAAGTCGACGAAGCTATCGACCTTGGCGCTGAAGTCCTCTTTGACCCAGCCGAGCTGGTGCAACTCGCGCGCCATGGTCTTGATGTCGCCCACGTTGGTGCGGAAGTTGTACTTGAGAAACTGGCGCTCCTGCATCGCGATGACGGGATCAGGCAGCCGCGAGTATTTCTTCTCGAACTCGATCTGCTTGTCGGGCTGGCCGATGAAGCTCTTCATGGCCTCGACATGCGCATTGACGATGCGCTGCAGGAGCTCGGGCTTTTCCTTGATCAGCTTGTCGGTGACGATGAAGCCGACCTCCTGCTTGCCGAAGCTGTCGCCGAACATGTGCAGATACAACGCCGCGTCACCCTTTTCGATCGCGATTGCGCCAAAAGCCGACAGCGTCATCGCCATATCGACCTCGGCGGCCTCCAGTGCGCGGGGATGGTTCGGGAACGGGATATTGACGATCTGAACATCCTTGTCCGGATCGATTCCGATCGATTTCAGATAGACCGCAAGCTTGGCGTGCTGCATCGAGCCGGTCGGCGTGCCGATCGTCAGCGGCTTGCCCGCATGCTTGCGCAGCGCCGAAAAAGATTTCAGGGCCGAGACATCGTTCTGCTTGAGAGCGAGTCCCTTGCGCGAAACGAGGACGTTATAGCCGCCGCCCCAGCCGCACACCCACTTCACCGGAATGTTCTCGCTGATCGCGCGGATCAGATGCTGCGTCGTGGTGTTGCCGGTTTCGAGCTCACCCTGCTCGATGGCGAGCAGCACGGCGGTGCTGTCGCGGAAGTCCTTCGCATCGAACACAAGGTCCTGCTTCTTGTTGGCTTCGGGCAATGTCGTGCGCAGCGCGCCCATGGCGCCGATCTGAAGCCCTTCGCGGACCGTGTCGGCCGCCTGAGCGGGCCGGAGCAGCATCGTTGGCAGGGCGGTGCCAATCGTCGCTGTGCCCAATGCTTTTCCAAAGTCACGGCGGCTGATGCTGGATCCAGTCATATCGATATCTCGCCTTGTACGCGCGGTGAATAACCCGCGCCCGAGAAGCAAGATTGATACCGCCAGCGCAGAATGTACATGCCTCCATATGCATGCCCGCACCTCTCAAGGCGGCGGACCGGCCAACTATGGAGTGCGCGCCCTTGCCGGAGTTACGCGCGATCTATTGCGGCAGCCGGTGCCGTGGCGTGCCGGTCTTCAATCGCTCGAACAATCGCTCGAAGCGCTCGGCGATCTTGGAAATCTCGAACATGCGCTCGGCATAGCCGCGCGCCTTGGCGGCGGTTGCGGCGCGCAAGTTGTCGTCAGCCATGAGAGCAGCGACCGCATCCGCCATTTCGCCGGCGTTGTCCGCCCCGGCCACGCGGCCGCCGCCGCTTTCCTGCACAGTAGTCGCGGCAAGGTTCTGCCACGGCGCCGCGATCACGATGGCGCGGCCGGCGCAGAGATACGAATACGCCTTCGACGGCACGTAGAGCACGCCGGCCTGGCCGCTCACCATGGCAAGCAGCACGTCGGCCGTGGCGAGCACATCGCCGTAGTGCTCGTAGGGCTGGAACGGCATCACCCGCAGATTCGCAAGGCCGCGCGCATTGGCTTCCTGCGCGATCGCCTCGGCGCCCGGACCTGACGACACCACCAGCACCAATGCATCGGACGTGCCGCGCAGCTTCTCGGCCAATTCGACCAGCAGCAGCGGATTCTCCATCGCGCCGAGCGAGCCCGTGTAGAGCGCGACCTTGCGGTCGGCGAGCCCGTGCGCGCGCGACCACGCATTGTCCTTGTTGCCCGGCGCGAGCCGGTCGAGCGGGGACCAGTTGCGCACCACCATGCACTGGCGCTCGAACACGTCCCAGCTTTCCGAAAGAATGCTGAGCATGTCGTCGGCGATCGGCACGATCGCCTCGCTGCGCTGCAGGAGCTTCCGCTCCAGCCCGTGATAGTAGCCGCCGACCACGATGTTCATGATCGCGCCGCGGCCCGCGATCATGCGGTCGATCTCCAGCGACTGGAAATCCTGCATCCAGTAGACGAACGGGATGTTGGCACTGTTGCAGGCCGCCTGCAGCCGGCTCTGCACGTCGAGCGGATTGTTGCAGGCCATCGCGATCTCGGGAGCAAAGCTCGTCACCCGCTGCGCAACAAGCCGGCCGAACGTGGCCTCCTGCCAGCGCCGGCCGAAGAACGATGGCGACAGCGGCCGGCCGAGCGACAGGCCTTCGATGGTCAGCGACGGCGGATCGCCGTCCTGCCTGGTGAGATCGGCCTTGGGTGTCTGGATGTCGCCAGAATAAAGATGCAGCACCTCGTGGCCGCGTCCCGCAAGCGCGCGGCTCAGCTGCATCTGCGGCGCATGGCCGAGGTAATCGTTGATGACGATCCGCACGATCCGCGCCGCTCCGCGAAGGCACTTCCGATCCGAATCATTAGCCGCTTTGCCGACGATTCGGTAGCGCGCTCAAGTCTTCGGCACTCAAGTCTTGGGGCACTCCGAAACCACGGCGCCGTTCACCACTTCGACCTGCTCCAGGCACTGCTCGGGCGCCGTGACCTTGCCGGCGACGGTGAAATCGTAGCCGAAGCCGTTCAGCACCAGCGCGTAGCGGCCCGGCGTAAACGCGAATCCCGGGTTGGGCTGGATCACCACCATCTCGTTGCGGCCTTCGAGCGGCGAGACCTTGAGGTCGTAGCCCTTGGAGCGGATTCGCCAGATGCCTTCCAGCGGAACGATCGCGGGCTTGCCGTCGACGAACTTGGTGGTGCGTTGCACGCGCGCGACAACGCGCACGCTCACATTCTGCGGCGCGTTGTTGACGAGGTCGCGGCGGAACACCACGAAGCTCAGATTGTCGCCCGGCACCGTGACGGTGCTCGGCTTGGTGATCTCGGCCGACACCAGCACACGCGGGTCGGGCACCTTGATCGGCAGCGGCTCGAGCGCGAACAGCTGACCGGGAACACCGGCATAGACGCCGAAGGCGCGCGGCAGCGGGAAGGGCAGGATCGGCTGCGGCTCTTGCACGGGCCGCGCGGCGGCCGGTGCCTGCGCCTGCATCTGCGGCTGACCTTGAGCGGACTGCGGTGAAGGCTCGCCTGCGGCAGGCGCAGGAGCGGCGGCCTGCTGCTGCGGCGCCGGCGTGGTGCCCTGCTGCCGCGCGACATACACCCATCCGGTGATGCCGATATAGAGCACGACGCCGATGACCGATGCGGCAACCAGCTGCAGGAACGGGAAGAAACTCGATCGCCGCTCGGGCGGCCGATGCACCGGTCCGTATTCCACCGTGTCGAGCGAGACGCGGCCGCCCGGATCGAGCCACGATGGAATCCGCTCGAGCTGCACGACCTCGGTGCGCTCGGGCTTGGGTCGCTGCGGCAGAACGACCACGGCACCGCCGACGCGCGGCGGCTCGAACGAAGCGTCGAGCGCCTCGATCTCCGGATCGCGTTCGATGAGCTCTTTGGCGAGAGGGTGTTGGGCTGCCGGATAGGGGGCGGCCGACTTTTGCGTGGCCTGGCGCGCTTCATCCAGATCCTTCGCCACGGCGACCGGCGGCGCAGATTCGGGCTCTGGTTCACGCTCCGGCTCCGGCTCGGCACGGGGCACCGGGATGCGCTCGGCCAAGTTGGCGGGACTGAACGCGTCCGCGGGCTGAAAGATCAGAGTGCTCTCGACCGGCTCGGCCTTCGGGCTGGCAAAAGCCGCAGGGCTGGCCGCGGGACTGGCAGCCGGACTGCTGGCAGCAGCGCGGGGCCTGCCGGCCGGCCTGCGCTCCTGCTCGATCGCCTCGACCTCGATGCGCTCGATGGCGCGTTCGAGCTTCAGCGCCTGCTCGAGCTCGAAGACGGTCTTCGACTGGCTTTGCGCGTCGGCGATCGGCTTGGCGACGATCTGCTCGGGCCGCAGATTCTGCCAGGCCAGCGCGTAGACGAGCTTGCGCAGCATGGCGTGGTCGCGCGTGACGTCGTTAATGACCTTCATCAAAACCGCGTAGTGGTCCTGCGGCGCAGCCGACGCCGGAGGACTCGCATCCGATTTGTTCTGATTTCGCGGTTTTGCGTCCGCCATAAGCCCGGATTGTCTCAGTCGGGGGTGGTGGTGTCAAAAACAGTCCGCCTGACACTCGCCCAAAATGGTTAATGCCGCCTGCGGGTTAGCCGATCTGCGCAGACGGCTGTGACGCAACAATGGCGGAAGAAGGCTGGTCATCGTTGCCGGTCGCCGGATGTTTGCTGCCTCTCCACCTCATCCTGAGGAGCCCGACAGCGCGAAGCGCTGTTGGGCGTCTCGAAGGATGGGGTGGCCCCACTGCTGCGGCATCCGGGCGGCCGCATGGTTCGAGACGCCAGCCTGCGCGTTCGCGCAGGCTCGCTCCTCACCATGAGGCCGGGAGAGAGCCGAAGGTGTGCGACAGCGGGTTGATCCGGTTTGCCAATTTTGGGCAGTTCCCTGTGTCCCCACTCTATCAACACTCGAAATCGCAATAATCTTTTCTTCTCTTTCAGCCCGTGTACACCGGCCATGCCTTGCTCACCTGAGGGCGTCATCTAGAGCGTCTATTTGGCGGAGCAGGGTGTGGCGCCCGGGTTCCTGTCGTAACGCAGGCAGGGATCAGGGTCGTCTCGGACCACCGCCCGCGCCGTCGCAA
>Ga0102590_1001026_pt1 | contig 47299 bp, 39 predicted proteins | sample AraplaMF_Col_mMF_FD_76859 | JGI IMG/M metagenome (GOLD analysis project Ga0102590, IMG submission 76859) | Arabidopsis root microbial communities from the University of North Carolina, USA - plate scrape MF_Col_mMF | ecosystem: Host-associated > Plants > Roots > Endosphere | place: USA... | reverse complement strand
CGCAGGCGGCGAGCCAGACGCCGGCGAAGATGGTGGCGAAGGTATAGACGCTGCGGGCAGGGCGGCCCTTCTGAAGCGCCTGGAGCAACTGGCCGATGGTCTCGCGGTCGTCATTGGCGGCGCGGCGCGTGGTGCGCGGCTCCTCGATCGGGTCGAACACGGTCGAGCGCTCGTTGGCGGCGGGGCGCGGCTCGAAGTCCGGCTCGTCGAACGCCGGGGGCGCCGGCGGAGCCACCTGAGGCGCCGTTTCGTTCCGCATCGACGCGCTGCGGCTGGTGTCCGCAGCGGTGTCGCTGATGTTCAGGGCTTCCTGGATCGCAGAAAGCGCAACTTCTGTGGGGTCTTTGACCTTCTTGGGAGTGTTCGCCATGTTCAGTCCGAGCCCTCGTTACTTGTACACGCCCCCTGCGAGCCCCGCGCGCTACGCAAGCCCACAGACCGGATCATGCCGCTTATGCGGATCTCCGAGCCGTCCCCACCCGGACGGCTTGTCCGCCAATTTCCGCAACATCCTATTGGCAGAGCATCGCGAATGAAATGCCCGCGATTAAGACAATCTTAATCATCGTTAACAGGATCGGGCCGTAACGCCTTAGCAATCAATGCAATTCCCCACGGGAGTCGCCAGATTGCGGCAACTTTTCGTCAAGAAACGGGCGGATTTGCGTAAAACGGCCCAAACATTTCGTTAACCATTTCCATGCTTGGGTGGGGCGAACTCGCCGCCGGACCGGCGGAACCGTCGCGCGATGCCGGGGCCAGCGCCATGACGCCTGAACTGCAACGGATGGACTGGATGCCCTCGCCCCCGCTTGCGCCCATCGATAGCCCGCTCGACCTCGACCACCTCTCCCGGATGACGCTCGGCGACACCGAGCTGGAGCAGGAGGTGCTTGCGATGTTCGCCGAGCAGGCGGTTCGCCTGCTCGCGGCCATGACGGCCGTGCCGGCCGAGACCGGCGCGCTCGCGCACAAGCTCAAGGGCTCGGCCCGGGGGATCGGCGCCTTTGCGGTGGCCGACGCCGCCGCCAGCCTCGAGACGGCGATCCGGACCGGCCATGATCGGCCGTATGCCCTGGCCGCGCTGAAAGAGGCGGTGGCCGAGGCCCGCGCCGCCATCGCCGCGATCCTGAAGCATTAGGCCGGCGCCCCCACAAATGTGGGGCCCCGCCCACTAGCCGTTTGATTTGACGCGTTTTCTGCGCACGCAGTGGGATCCAAGCCGCTCGAAAACGCTATGGCGCCGGGCTAACCGACCCGTTATAGGACAGCCCGGACCCTCCTTCATTCCCAACATCGCGGCAGCACGAGCACACATGGCCAAGATTCACTTTGTCGACCACAAGGGCGAAACCCGCACGGTGGAAATCGAGAACGGCGCGACCGTGATGGAAGCCGCCATCCGCAACAGCATCCCCGGCATCGAAGCCGAATGCGGCGGCGCCTGTGCCTGCGCGACCTGTCATGTCTATGTCGACGAAGCCTGGCGCGAGAAGGTCGGCAGCCCGACGCCGATGGAAGAGGACATGCTCGATTTCGGCTTCGACGTGCGCCCGAACTCGCGCCTGTCCTGCCAGATCAAGGTCTCCGACGAGCTCGACGGGCTTGTCGTCGGAACGCCCGAACGTCAGGCCTGATCGTCACTCGAGATATCAGATGCCCGGCGGCGCGACCTCGATGCCGCGCTTGTGCCAGGGCCTGAGCTTCTCGATCACTTCCGCGGTCAGCGGCGCGGGTCGCCGCGTCGCCTCGTCGAGCAGGACGCCCACCGACGTCGCCGACGCGATGCACTTTCCGTTCGAGAACACGACCTGCTCGAACGTCACCGAGGTCCGTCCCAGCTTCACGACGCCAAGGCCGAGCTCGATCGTGTTCGGCCAGTGCAGCTCCGCGCGAAAATGCATGTCGAGCCGCACCATGATCCAGGCGAGGCCCGGCGGGGTCAGCCCGTACTCGGGAAGCTTCATCAGCGTGACACGGCCGGTCTCGAAATAGGTGGCGTAGACCGCGTTGTTGACGTGCTGGTTCGGGTCGAGGTCGCCGAAGCGGACGTTGTCGCTGAGCCGAAACGGAAAGTCCTCAAGGCGCGGCGTCGTGTCGAGGCGGGCGGGTGCGTTCACCGATTGATCTCCGTCATATCCATCCTCGTTACAGCCCAGTTATTTTGACCCGGCAAGTGGGCGTGGCCGCGGGGCGATCCCGCTTTTATGCCTTCCCTGATCCATCCCCGTTGGCTAGACAGGCAGGGTCACCTCTGCCCAACGGGCGCCGTCCAACCGATAACGACCGATAAAGAGACGACATGAGCGACGTGATCAAAACCGATGTGCTGATTATTGGCGCCGGCCCCTGCGGTCTGTTCGCCGCCTTCGAGCTTGGCCTTCTCGACATGAAGGCGCATTTCGTCGACATCCTCGACAAGGTCGGCGGCCAGTGCGCCGAGCTCTATCCGGAAAAGCCGATCTACGACATTCCCGGCATTCCGCAGGTGTCGGGGCAGGGGCTCACCGACGCGCTGATGGAGCAGATCAAGCCGTTTCATCCGACCTTCCATCTCGGCGAGATGATCGAGACCGTCGAGAAGATCGGCGATCCCGGCTTTCGCTGCACGACCGATGCCGGCAAGGTGTTCGAATGCAAGGTGGTGGTGATCGCCGCCGGCGGCGGCTCGTTCCAGCCCAAGCGTCCGCCGGTGCCCGGCATCGAAGCCTATGAAGGCACCTCGGTGCACTACGCCGTGCGCAAGATGGAGACCTTCCGCGACAAGAGCGTGCTGATCGTCGGCGGCGGCGATTCCGCGCTCGACTGGACGCTCAATTTGCATCCGCTGGCCAAGCGCATCACGCTCTTGCACCGTCGCGACGAGTTTCGCGCGGCCCCGCACAGCGTCGAGCAGATGCGCGCGCTGGTCGCCGGCGGCAAGATGGACTTGCGGCTCGGCCAGGTCACCGCGCTTTCAGGCGCTGACGGGAAGCTCAGCGGCGCGACCGTCAAGGGCAACGACAACAGCATCACGGAAGTGGTCTGCGACACCATGCTGCCGTTCTTCGGGCTGACCATGAAGCTCGGCCCGGTCGCGAACTGGGGCATCGCGCTCGAGAACAATCTGGTGCCGGTCGAGACCAGCGCATTCGAGACCAACGTGCCGGGCATCTTCGCCATCGGCGACATCAACACCTATCCCGGCAAGATCAAGCTGATCCTGTGCGGCTTCCACGAGGGCGCGCTGATGTCGCAAAAAGCCCATCGTTATGTCTATCCGGAGAAGCGGCTCGTGTTCCAATACACGACCTCGTCCTCCAGCCTGCAAAAGAAGCTCGGCGTCAACTGACGCCGGCCGGCCGGGACGGCCATGCCCCATGTTTCTGGTGCTGGAACCGCCCGCGAAATCGCCGTAGTCTGCGGCCATTCCAGAGGGTGGCTTGGCAAAGGCGATTGGCTCAGCAAGGTGATGATAATGCGAACTCTTTTTTCCGGCTTCCGGCTGCTGCCCGTTCTCGCGCTGTTGCTCGGCGCGGCAAGTCCGGCTGCCGCGCAAACCCCGGCTGCGACCTCGGCTCAGCCGACCGCCGCAGGGCTCTGGCAGAAGGTCGAAGACGGCAAGACGGTAGGATGGTTCCTCTTCGTCGACCACAACGGCATCTTCGAAGGCGTGATCGCAAAAACCTTTCCGCGCCCCGGAGACGATCCGAACGAGGCGTGCACGAAATGCACCGACGATCGCAAGAACCAGCCGGTGCTCGGACTCTCCTTCATCCGCGACATGAAGCGCGACGGCTTGAAGTATGACGGCGGCAACGTCGTCAATCCGCGCGACGGCAACATCTGGAAGGCGAAGATGACGGTGAGCCCGGATGGCCAGACCCTGACCATGCGCGGCTTCCTCGGCATTTCCCTGTTCGGCAAGGACGAGACCTGGACGCGCCTGCCCGACGCCAACATCGCCCAGGTCGATCCCGCCATCGTCGCGAAATATCTGCCCGCGCAGGCCGCCGCGACCAAGCCGGCACCCGCGCCCGCCAAGAAGGGCGGCGCGATGATGGCACCGGCGCCGAAGCAGTAGGATCTTTTTGCGCGGCATCGTTCGTTGATGCCGTAGCCGTTGCCTCGCATATTGCTGTCATTGCCCGCGCAGGCGGGGAATCCAGTACGCCGAGGCTTCTCCGTATCCTCGCATTGTCTTTTGGAATACCGGATCGCCCGATCCCGGCTCCGCCAAGGCTACGCCGAGGCCCACACGAGCGCTCGGCACGCCGGAGCTTCGGCGAAGGCGGCAAGTCGGGCGATGACAGAAGCGTGCGTGTGTCGTGCGTGCCTCGATCTCGCGAGCCAAGAGTTCCGTCAATACGTCTTTGCGATCTTGCACGGCGCGTAGAACGTGCCGCTGCCGGCAACGACGCGCTCGAGGCACTGCCGGGGATCGGTGATGTCGCCGTCGACCTGGAAATAATAGGCCTGCGGTCCGAGACTCAGGACGTAATGTCCCGGCGGAAGCTCGAGCTCGGAATCGCTGGCGTGGATCTCGTACATCTCGGCCTTTCCCGGAATCGGCGCGACGCGGAAAGGATAGGAGAAGTTGCGGATGACCCCGGCATTGTCCCCGCCGCTGAGCGCCCGGCCTGCGGCCTCGCTCGAAAACTCCCTGGCGATCTTCGCGACGACCCGGACCTCAACGCGCTCGGGGACCACATTGGCGATATCGCGGCGGAACACGATGAACTTGACGCGCCCGTTCGGCAGATGCGGCTTGTCGGGCTTCCTGAACTCCGGCGAGATCGCAACGCGGATATCGGGCGCCATCACGCCGGTCGCAATCAGCTCCGACAGCGACTTGTCGTCGATCAACGCGTAGACGCCGTAATCGGTTGGAAGCACGCGCGTCGGGGCAGCGGCTTGCGTCACCATTTCGGGCTTGGCGACCGCGACCGTCGTCTCCGGCCTTGGTGCGACCTGCGCGATCTCATGCGACTGGGACGTGATCAGCCGGCGCAGCGCGGCGATATTGTCCCGCTGCGAGACGATCAGGATGACGGCACCGGCGGCGAGCAGGATGGCCGCGGTGCGCTTGATCACCGGCAGGAGCGGGCCCGAGACGTGAGCCGGCTTGCTGCGTGACGTCTCGATCGCCGAGCGCAGCACGGTGGCATCGCCTGATGTCAGAACCCTGCCGGCCTCGGCGGCCCCGGACGAGACGAGCTGATGTTGCGGCAAGCGCTCCAGCTGCGGTTCCGCGCGCGAGAACTTCTCGACCTCCTGGATGGCGATCTCGAGCGCCTGCTTCATCTGGTCGATGTTCCGGGCGTCGGCGTAGATGAACTGTTCCTGGAGCTTGTAGCGGGCAAGATCGTAGACCATCTGCCGCCTGGCTTCGGCGTCGTCCCTCACCGTCTCGAGCATGCGCGAAATCACCAGCGCAAACTGCACCTGGTTTGCGGGCAGATCGGTCGCGTCCTGCTGGCCCGGGAGCAACTCTCTGGAACTCATGGCGCCGACGGTCCGATGCCAGTCACGCCGTCACCTGATTTCTCAATCGAAACAGCCGGTTAAAAGGTGAGATAGGGGTTCGTGGACAATGTTCGTACACGTTGAGGTTCGACAAGGAAAGCCTCGAAAATAGCCGCGTCAAACCGCCGGCGCGTCACGCATGCAGGCCTGCGCAGTCGTGGGCAACTGCGTGCGGCAGTAGTTCCCCGGAATGCGTGTTGGCGTCCGATTTGCATAGCTGTGGCAAAGCCGCTGGGGGAGCGAGTCGCTGTCCGCCGCCATTGTGCGGCAGGCGGCCGGCTGCGCCTTGCCCTCGCGGCGATGACTTCGATCCGCGAGAAGACGACATGACATTTGCAAGACCATGTGCCGCGCTGCTGCTCGGCGCGGTGGCGCTGCTGGCGACATCGGCGCTGGCGCGCGATGACGGGCGCTACGCCAACTCGCCGCTCAAACCTTGGTTCGAGAGCCTGCACAGCGAGTTCGGCCAATGCTGCTCGGACGCCGACGGCTACGTCGTCGCTGACGTCGATTGGGAATCCGACAAGGGCCGCTATCGCGTGCAGCTCGACGGTGAATGGGTGGTGGTGCCGGAGGGGGCCGTGATCACCGTGCCGAACAAGATCGGCCGCACCATGGTGTGGAAGCACTATATCGACGGCCATCCGCGCGTGCGCTGCTTCATGCCGGGCAGCATGACGTAGAGCGCGAAGGCGTTCTTCCGTGAGCCAGGACGTCGATGGCCGGGCAAGCCCGGCCATGACGCTGTGATCGTTATCGAGGAATGATGAAAGCCTAGCGCGCTTCGCTCTGCGCGTTCGCGCTCGCGAGCCGCTTCACGCGCGGCGACAGCACCGACACCTGCGCGGGCGAGGCGGGCATGCCGGCGACGATCATCGCGGGCGCGGAGGACTGCTCCTCGACTCCGGCGCCGCCGAGCACCTGGACCTGCGTCGTCGAGATCGGAAACGACTGCACTTCGTAAGAGGGAAGCTCGCCGGCGAACGCACTGGCCGAGCTCGCAATCACTGCACCGGCAACGGCAATCATTGAAAGAACGCGCATTGGAAAATCTCCGTGAAAGATGTCAATCGGAGGTTTGGTCGCCTCGATGCCGGGGCAGGTTCGCTCGTATGCGAACATTCCTGTTGCCTCCAGCGCAGATATTGGTTGCTTGGCGCGAAAGCATGAAACGCCGACGACGTTTTTCGCGCCAATGTTTCCGGACGGTTTCGCGCGCGCCGGTTCGCCCGGCCTAGTGCTCCTGCAGATCGAGCTGCGGAGATACGGCCGGCGCAGCGGCTTCGGGGAAGCAAAGGCGCATCGTGGTACCGCAACCCGGCTCGGACAAGATGACGAGCTCGCCGCCATGCGCCGCCATGATCTCGCGGACGATGGACAGGCCGAGGCCCGCGCCGCCGCCTGCGGTGTTGCCGGTCTGGAACGGCTCCAGCAACTTGCGTTCCGCGCCGTCGGGCAGGCCTGCGCCGTCATCCTCGACCGCGATGTTGCCGCGGCCGAGCGTGACGACGACGCGCCGCGCGCCGCGGGCGTGGATGAGCGCATTGCCGACGAGATTGGCGAGCGCGCTGCGAATGGCGGCGTCGACGCCTTGCACCAGCAGCGGCCCTTCGTCGGCCCGTTCCAGCGCCAGCTCGATGCCGGCGTCCAGCGCCGACGGACCGAAATCGGCCAGCACGTCGAGCGCGATTTGCGCCAGGTCGATCGGCCGCTTCGCGATCGCGTGATTTTGCAGGCGCGCCAGATCGAGCATGGCGGAGACCAGCGATGTCAGGCGGCGAACATCGCGCACCAGCTCGGCCTTCAAGGCCGGATCGGGCACGTCGTCGATCTTCGCACGCAGCAGCGTCAGCGGCGTGCGGAGCTGATGGGCCGCATTGCCGAGAAAGCGACGCTGCATCCTGATATAGGCGTCGATCTCGCCGAAGGCGCGGTTCAGCGCCTTGACCAGAGGTTTCAGCTCGCGCGGGACTTCGGACAGCGATATCAGACCTTGCGGCGCCGATGGGTCGATCGCGAGCGCGCGAAGCGCCACCCGCTCGATGCCTCGCGAGACGAAACGCGCAGCCAGCGCCGCGCCGGCAGCGACGGTCGCGGCAAAGGCCAGCGCCAGCACGGCGATCGAAAAGGCGCTGCGGATGAGGAAGTTTCGCGCCATCCGGCCGAAGCGGACTTGAGGCTCGCCGACCATCATCGCGAGCTGAACCGGTCCTCTTTGCATGACGGCGAGGCAGAAGGTGCTCTTCTGGTCGAGCGTGTTGAAGACCGACGAGCCGACGGGGCCGTGATAGGGAAACACGAAGGGAAGGTCCGGCCGGCGCTCGCTGCCGTACTCGCTGACCATGTTGCCCGAGGATACGACGTACCAGAGGTTAGGGCTGTCCGCCTTCAGCTCTTCGAGGGCGCGCGTCGGGCGCACCGTGAGGGTTTGCCCTTCGATCTCGGTGGCGCGGTCGAGAACGGCAGCCACGACCCGGCAGGCCCTGAACTCGCGCTCCTCCATCGGATAGCGCCAGATGAAGAGGCCGAGCATGATCAGGAAGATCGTGGTCGCGGCGATGCCGAGCGACAGCGCGAAGGTCCGGGCAATCGAGGTCATCGCGGCGGGGCCAGCCGCAGGATGTAACCGATGCCGCGCATGCTGCGGATTTCCACATCGCCGCCGAATGCCGCCAGCTTCTTCCTCAGGCGCGAGACCTGCGCTTCGAGCGTGTTGGATTCGATCTCGTCGTCGAAGCCGTAGATCTCCTCGATCAGCGCGGCGCGGGTGATGACGCGGTCGCGGCGCATCAGGAGTGCGCCCAGGATCAGTGCCTCGCGCCGCCGCAGCAGGATCTTCCGGTCGGCGACCACGACTTCGTTGCTGCCGGGATGGAGCTCGACATTGCCGAGCGACAGGACCGAGGGCGCGAGCAGGCGGGGCCGGCGCAGCACGGCGCGGACCCGCGCGATCAATTCCTGCGGCTCGAACGGCTTGCCGAGATAATCGTCGGCGCCGCAGTTGAGGCCGTCGACGACGTCTTCCTTGGCGTCCTTGGACGTCAGCATGATGATCGCGGGGCGATCCGGCGACCGGCTCAACGCAGTGACGACCTCGAGTGCATCCCCGTCGGGCAGCATGCGGTCGACGATCGCGAGATCATATTTGAAATTGTCCAGCGCCTGACGGGCATCGGCAATCGATCTGACGAGATCGACGACGCCGTGCAATTGTCCGAGGAGGCGGCTGACATAGGCGCCGATCTGCGGTTCGTCTTCGATCACGAGCGAGCGCACGCGGGTCGTCCCTGACTCTGCTGGGGCGGCAACAGGCCCCGACGTTGACGCTTCCTGGCCGAAGTCCGGCGGTTCGGTTTTGTGCGCGGGTTCCCATTAAGGCAGCGAGCTTGGCGAATAAAAGGCAGGAGCGCAGGGGGTGAACGGCACGCGTGCGCAAAACTGTCGGCGCGAACTCATGCCGGGCAATGTTCGGGCAATGTTGATCGCGGCGGCGCACTTTGCGCGGAATGTCGCAGGGGCGGTTCAGCGTTGCAATCTTGGGGCAATTTTGCCGGACCACATGCTGGGCTCCAACCACATCAGTCGACCAGGCCGGCAAGGCCAGGTCCGGGGCCCTGCAATGAAGAATTTCGACGAAGCCGCTCTCCGCCTCACGGTGAATGCGCGGTGGACGACCGCCTGTCTTGCCGCACTCGCTGCGATCACGGCGACAGCACAATCCGCATCGGCGCAGACTGCGTTCACGCTGCCGGCCCCGCCATTCGAGCTGCCGATGCTGCCGTCGCCGTCGGGAAACTGGACCGTGATGGTCGGCATCGGCGGCGAATATACGCCCGACTTCGTGGGATCGAAGAACAGCAAGTTTCGCCCGATTCCGATCTTCACCATCCGCCGCGCCGGATCGGTCGACCAGTTTCGCGGGCCGCGCGACAGCGCCAGCATTGCGCTGCTCGACGTCGGCAATTTTCGCGCCGGTCCCGCGTTCAAATACGTCTCGTCGCGCAAGAGCGACAAATACGCCGAGCTGACCGGCCTCGGCGACGTCAAGGCGGCTTACGAGCTCGGCGGCTTCGTCGAATATTATCCGGTCGACTGGCTGCGCCTGCGCAGCGAATTACGCCAGGGCGTGGGTGGCCACACCGGCACGGTGGCGGACATCTCCGCCGACGTGATCGTGCCGCTGATCCAGCGGCTCACGATCTCGGCCGGCCCGCGCTTCACCTGGAAGAGCACCAAGGCGACCGCGCCCTATTTCGGCGTCGATGCCGTGCAGGCGCTGGCGTCGGGGCTGCCGACATATGACGCAAAAGGTGGCGCGCATTCGGTCGGCTTCGGCAGCCAGATCTCCTACCGCGTCAATCCGCAATGGGAGGTCCATGCCTATGTCGAGTACGAAAAGCTGCTCGGCGATGCCGCTGACAGCCCGCTGGTGAAGCTGCGGGGATCGTCGAACCAGACGACCGTCGGCATCGGTGCGTCCTATTCCTTCGACTTCAGGATTCGTTGAGCCGTCATGCGCCACATAGCTGTTCTATGGATTGGCTTCGCGATCGCGACCGCCGTCCTCGGTGCCGCCGCCGCGTTCGAGACGCGGGCGAGCCGGCTGCAGGCGATCAAGACCGTCGGCATCGTCTCGGCCATCGGCGAGGAGATGAGCCTGACGCGGGCCGGCCTGACCGGACTTGGCAACGCCGGGCAAAGTCTCTCGATCAGCGCATGGGGGCTGGACGAGCTGATCGTCCAGCAGGCGACGAAGTTATTGGGCGGACGCTTTCGCGTGCAGCCGGTGACCTACAGGCGTGCGGCCTTCGCTGCCATCAGGGATTCGGCGGTGACGCCCGTCAACCTGCTGCGCAGCGATCCGTTCAAGGAGCTGGTCCGCAGCGATGTCGCGCCGCAGGGGCTGGACGCGTACATCGTCATTACCCGCGCGAGATCGAAACTCGGCAACGGCCGCATGGTCGAAGGTGTCGGGCTCGCCGAATACCGCACGCTGCTTGCGGATTACGGTCTGGTCCACGCGCTCTACGAGGTTCGCGTCATCGACGGCAAATCGTTCGACGTGATCGAGAAGCGGGCGGCCGCGCCGCTCGACAACACCGGGACGCTGCGGCTCGCCGGGCCGAGCGGGCCGGTCGACGAGACGTTCGGCGGTGCGGCTTCGGGAGAGCGGCTACGCACGGCCGTCGCGGACCTGATCGCGCGCAGCCTGCCGATCACGCTCGGCGACATGCACCTGATCGAAGGGCCGTGAGGCCCGCCGGCGTTCAGGTCACCGGCGCCGGATTGAACAGCGTCAGATCGTTGTGGATGCCCCAGCGGTCCGACCAGGGCTTGGTGCGGCCGGAAGCGACGTCGAGGATCAGGCGGAACAGGTCCCAGCCGCATTCCTCGATGGTCTTCTCGCCGGTGGCGATGCTGCCTGAATCGAAATCGATCAGGTCCTTCCAGCGCCGCGCCAGCTCGCTGCGGGTCGCGACCTTGATCACGGGGGCGGCGGCAAGGCCGTAAGGCGTGCCGCGACCGGTGGTGAACACCTGAAGCGTCATGCCGGAGGCAAGCTGCAGCGTGCCGCAGATGAAGTCGCTTGCCGGCGTTGCCGCAAACAGCATGCCCTTCTGCGTCGCCTTCTCGCCGGGCGAGAGCACGCCGGTGATCGCGCTCGAGCCGGACTTGACGATCGAGCCGAGCGACTTCTCGACGATGTTGGCGAGGCCGCCCTTCTTGTTGCCGGGCGTGGTGTTGGCGCTGCGGTCGGCGCCGCCGCGGGCCAGATATGAGTCGTACCACGCCATCTCGCGCACCAGCGCGCGGCCGACGTCCTCGTTGATGGCGCGGCGGGTGAGAAGCTGGATGGCGTCGCGGACTTCCGTGACTTCCGAGAACATCACGGTGGCGCCGGCACGCACCAGGAGGTCCGCGGCGAAGCCGACCGCGGGATTGGCGGTGACGCCGGAGAAGGCGTCGCTGCCGCCGCATTGCAGGCCAATGACGAGATCGGAGGCCGGGCAGGTCTCGCGCTTGCGGGTGTTGAGCACCTTCAGGCGCGCTTCCGCCTGGGTCATGATCGCATCGACGATCGCGCCGAAGCCGTCGAAGGCTTCGTCCTGCATGCGGACGATGGCATCGCTCACGCCCTCCGGCACCAGCCGTTCGGGCGCGAGCTTCTCGCAGCCGAGGCCGACGACCAGGATCTCGCCGCCGAAATTCGGGTTCTGCGCGAGGTTCTGCAGCGTGCGGATCGGCACCACGGCGTCAGGCGCGGTGATGGCGACGCCGCAGCCATAGGCATGGGTCAGCGGCACGACGTCGTCGACGTTGGGGTACTTTGGCAGCAGCTCTGCGCGGATGCGCTTCACCGCATATTCCATCGTGCCCTTGACGCATTGCACGGAGGAGGAGATGCCCAGAATGTTCTTGGTGCCGACAGATCCGTCGGGATTGCGGTAGCCCTCGAAGGTGAAACCTTCGAGCGGCGGCAGCGGCGCGGGCACGGCGGTGGAGATTTCGAGCTTGTCGAGGGCAGGGGCCTCCGGCATGCGGATGCGGGCCTCGTCGACCCATTCGCCGGCCAGGATCGGCGACAGCGCGTAGCCGATGATTTCGCCATAGCGGACGATCGGCGCGTCTTGCGCGATGTCAACCAGCGCCGTCTTGTGCCCTTGCGGCACGAAGGCGCGCAGCGTCAGCCCGTCGGCAAAGCGGGAGCCGGCGGGAAGCCCGAAATCATTGACCACGATCGCGACGTTGTCGCGCTCGTTGAGCTTGATGTAGCGGGGCTGCTCTTTCGCTGCGACGTCCTGGTCCATGATGGACTCCGGGATTTGTAGGGTGGGTTAGCGCAGCGTAACCCACCAATGTCTGCGTCCGTCGAACCAGAAGAGGTGGGTTACGCTGCGCTAACCCACCCTACGATGTCAGCCTATCAACCGGGGAACGTATAGGCCGTCTTCACGGTCGTGTAGAACTCGCGGGCATAGGAGCCCTGCTCGCGGGCGCCGTAGCTCGAACCCTTCCGGCCGCCGAACGGCACGTGATAGTCGACGCCGGCGGTCGGCAAATTGACCATCACCATGCCGGACTCGCTGTTGCGCTTGTAGTGCGAGGCGTATTTCAGGCTGGTGGTGCAAATGCCCGAGGCGAGGCCGAACTCGGTGTCGTTGGAGATCGCCAGCGCTTCTTCGTAGTTCTTGGCACGAATGACGGCGGCGACCGGGCCGAAGATCTCCTCACGCGCGATGCGCATGTTGTTGTTGGCTTCGGTGAACAGCGCCGGCTGGAGATAGTGGCCGGGGTTCTCGCGCTTGAGCAGCTCACCGCCGAAGGCGAGCTTGGCGCCCTCGTCCTTGCCGATCTTGATGTAGCGGAGATCCTGGTCGAGCTGGCTCTGGTCGACCACGGGGCCGATATGCACGCCGGCCTTGAGCGCGTCGTCCACCGACAGGCTGTTCAGGCGCTCGGCCATCGCCGCGACGAAGCGGTCGTGGATGCCCTCGGTGACGATCAGGCGGGAGGACGCGGTGCAGCGCTGGCCGGTCGAGAAATAGGCGCCGTTGACGGCGACCTCGACGGCGGTCTTGAGATCGGCGTCGTCGAGCACGACCAGCGGGTTCTTGCCGCCCATCTCGAGCTGGAACTTCTTCATTGGGTTCGAGAGCACGCAGGCCTGCGCGATCTTGCGGCCGGTCTGCACCGAGCCGGTGAACGAGATCGCGGCCACATCCGGATGATCGAGCAGGGTCTGGCCGACGACGGAGCCGGAGCCGACGACGAGATTGAACACGCCGGCGGGAATGCCGGAGCGGGTGATGATCTCGGACAGCGCATGCGCCGAGCCGGGCACGAGCTCAGCCGGCTTGAACACCACGGTGTTGCCGTAGCAGAGCGCGGGCGCGATCTTCCAGGCGGGGATCGCGATCGGGAAATTCCAGGGCGTGATCATGCCGACGACGCCGACCGGCTCACGGGTGAGCTCGACGTCGAGGCCGGGACGCACGGAGGCGCCCTTCTCGCCGATCAGGCGCAGCGCTTCGCCGGCGAAGAACGCGAAGATCTGGCCGGCGCGGGCGACTTCGCCGATGCCTTCCGGCAGCGTCTTGCCTTCCTCGCGGGCGAGCAGGCGGCCGAGCTCTTCCTTGCGGGCGAGGATTTCGAGGGAGATCTTGTTGAGCGCGTCGTAGCGCACCTGCGGGGTCGACTGCGCCCAGGCGGGGAAGGCGGCCTTGGCGGCGGCAATCGCCTTCTCGGTCTGCGCCTTGTCGGCCTTGGCGTATTCGCCGACGAGATCGTTGATGTTGGAGGGGTTGATATTCTTGGTGACGCCGGAGCCGTCGACCCATTCGCCGCCGATGAAGTTTTTAAGGATCGCAGTCATCGTTTCCTCCAGAGCAGGTTTCATTTCCAGTTTGGCGTGATCCTTGCCGGACAACCGGGGTCCGCTTTCTCGGGATCACGCCCTAACGCACGAGGCAGGGACGCTTGTCGTCGAAGGTCCAGCCGGGGATCAGGTCCTGCATGGCCATAGCGTCATCCCGGGCACCAAGTCCATGCTTCTTGTAGAGCTCATGCGCGGCCTCGATGGCGGCGCGGTCGATCTCGATGCCGAGGCCCGGGCGATCCGGAACGGCGATCTTGCCGCCCCTGATCTGCAGCGGCTCCTTCGTCAGGGCCTGGCCGTCCTGCCAGATCCAGTGGGTGTCGATCGCGGTGACCTTGCCGGGGGCGGCGGCGCCGACATGGGTGAACATGGCGAGCGAGATGTCGAAATGGTTGTTGGAGTGCGAGCCCCAGGTCAGCCCGTTGTCGCGGCAGGTCTGGGCGACGCGCACCGATCCCTGCATGGTCCAGAAATGGGGATCGGCCAGCGGGATGTCCACCGAGCCGAGACGCAGCGCATGGGAGAGCTGCCGCCAGTCGGTGGCGATCATGTTGGTCGCGGTCGGCAGCCCCGTGGCGCGGCGGAACTCGGCCATGATCTCGCGGCCGGAGAAGCCGGCCTCGGCGCCGCAGGGATCCTCGGCATAGGCGAGGATGCCGTGCATGTTCTTGCAGAGGCCGATCGCCTCGTCGAGCGACCAGGCGCCGTTGGGGTCGAGCGTGACGCGCGCGTTCGGGAAGCGCTTTGCGATGGCGGTAACGGCCTCGATCTCCTGCTCGCCGCGGAGCACGCCGCCCTTGAGCTTGAAATCGGCGAAGCCGTAATGGTCGTGGGTGGCCTCGGCGAGACGCACGACGGTTTCCGGCGTCATCGCCTCCTGGTGACGGAGGTTGAACCAGTCGGGCTTGCCGGTCTCGCCGGTGACGTAATCGAGCTTGGACTTGCGGCGATCACCAACGAAGAAGAGATAGCCGAGCGTCTCGACGCTCGTTCGCTGCTGGCCTTCGCCGAGCAGCGCGGCGACGGGCAGGTTGAGATGCTGGCCGAGCAGGTCGAGCAGAGCGGATTCGATCGCGGTGACCGCATGGATCATGACGCGGAGGTCGAAGGTCTGCTTGCCGCGGCCGCCTGCGTCGCGGTCGGCGAAGGCGGTGCGGACGTCGGCGAGGATGTTGTTCATCGCGCCGACGGTCTTGCCGATCACGAGATCCCGGGCGTCCTGCAGCGTCTGCCAGATCTTCTGCCCGCCCGGCACCTCGCCGACGCCGGTATGGCCAGCATTGTCGGTGAGGATGACGATGTTGCGGGTGAAGAACGGCGCATGCGCGCCGCTTAAGTTGAGGAGCATGCTGTCGCGGCCTGCGACCGGGATCACCTGCATCGCCGTGACGATCGGTGCACCGGCGATCTCAGTCTGGGCCATCGCATGCTCCTCCCTGTTGTGTGCGGCTATTCTGCAGCCTGTTGTGACGATCGTGCGGCGGGCAGCTTCTTGACCAGCGCGGCCAGCTCGGCGACCTCCTGCTCGGTGAGATCGGTCAGCGGCGGGCGGACCGGGCCGGAATCGCGGCCGATCACCTTCATGCCGGCCTTGATGATCGAGACCGCGTAACCCTTCTTGCGGTTGCGGATCGCGATCAGCGGCAGGATGAAATCCTTCAGGCCGGCGTGGATCGCCGCGTGGTCGCGCTTGCGCACGGCGGCGTAGAAGCTGGTGGCGAACTCCGGCACGAAGTTGAACACGGCCGAGGAGTAGGTCGTCACGCCCATGTCAAGATAGGGCAGGGCGAAGGTCTCGGCGGTCGGCAGGCCGCCGACATAGGTCAGGCGATCGCCGAGCTTGGTGTAGACGCGGGTCATCAGCTCGATGTCGCCGATACCGTCCTTGTAGCCGACGAGGTTCGGGCAGCGCTCGGCAAGGCGCGCGAGCGTGTCGGGCTGGAGAATGGCGTTGTCGCGGTTGTAGACGATGACGCCGATCTTCACGGCGGCGCAGACCGCCTCGACATGGGCGGCAAGGCCTTCCTGCTCGGAATGGGTGAGATAGGGCGGCAGCAGCAGGAGGCCGTCGGCGCCGGCCTTTTCCGCGCCGATCGCGATCTCGCGGGCGATCGCGGTGCCGTAGCCGGTACCGGCGAGCACGGGCACGCGGCCCTTGGTCTCTTCAACGGCGACCTTCACGACTTGCGGAACCTCGGTCGGCGTCAGCGAGAAGAACTCGCCGGTGCCGCCGGCCGCGAACAGGCCCGCGACGTCGTAGCCGCACAGCCAGTCCATGTTGGCGCGGTAGGTCGCCTCGTCGAAGGAGTAGTCAGCCTTGAACGGCGTGACGGGGAAGGACAGGAGGCCCGATCCGATCTTCTGGGCCATTTCCTGCGGGGTCATCTTGCTCATGGGCGCTGCTCCCTTATTGCGTGTTGTGGAGGACGCAAGCAGAAGGCCGCGCGTCCATGCGCCGTTGTTTAGGCAACCGTTCGATGCGCGTCCAAGCCAAAGCCTATATCGACCGATGCGGATTGAGCATCAATCGTCCATCGCCTCGGCGGAGGACAATTCACCGGCAATCTTGACCAGCGCCGACAGCAGCGGATTCTCGTCGTCGCGGCGCCAGACCATGAACAGCTCGACGGGGACGCGCGTGCGCAGCTTCAGCGGGCGCAGCCGTACGTCGGAGATCTTCAGGCTCGCGGCCGCAGCCGGCACGATGGCAAGGCCGAGGCCGGCGCGGACCATGGCGAGGATGGAGTGGATCTGGCTGAGATGCTGCACGTAGCGCGGCAGCACGTCGGCGCGGGTGAACAGCGCCACCAGCAGATCGTGGAAGTAGCGGCTCTCATAGGGCGAATACATCACGAAGGGCTGGTCGTCGAAATCCTTGATGGTGATGCTCTCGGCGTTCGCCAGCGGGTGCTTCTTCGGGATCGCGGCGAGCAGGGGCTCGGCGACGACGCGGCGGCTGGTCAGCTCGGGCCGCGCGATCGGCGGCCGGAGCAGGCCGGCGTCGATCTGGCCCGAGGTCAGCGCCTCGAACTGGTCGCCCGACACCATCTCCTTCAGGGAGAAATCGACCTCAGGCAGCTTGGCGCGGCAGGCCGCGACGAGCTCGGGCAGGAAGCCGTAGGCGGCGGCCGCGGTGAAGCCGATCTTCAGCGAGCCGGTCTTGCCGAGCGCGATGCGGCGGGCGACCTGCGAGGCGCTTTCGGCGAGCTTGAGGATGCGCCGTGCCTCCGGCAGGAAGCTGCGCCCGGCCGGCGTCAAACGCACCGAGCGGCTGGTGCGCTCCAGCAGCGGCGCGTCGATGATGTGCTCCAGCACCTGGATCTGCCGGGACAGCGGCGGCTGGGTCATGTTGAGCCGCGCGGCGGCGCGGCCGAAATGCAATTCCTCCGCCACCGTGACGAAACAGCGGAGCTGGTTGAGGTCGAACATCGATACATGCCTTAGATGGATAAGGCGTTTCCCCGGCACTTCTAGCATCGATCACCCCCAAAACAAAGACGGCGGCTTTTGAGGGCCGCCGTTGAGTTGCCTGGTCAAGCTCCCACGGGGGAGCCCTCAGGAGGAACGTTTGAGCACCACCCGCTCGATCTTGCCGACCACCACGAGATAGGCGAAAGCGGCCACCAGCGCGTTGGCGCCGACGAACAGCAGGGCACCGTTGAACGAGCCGGTTGCGGCCAGGATGTAGCCGATCACGATCGGGGTGGTGATCGAGGAGAGGTTGCCGAAGGTGTTGAACAGGCCACCCGAGACGCCGCCGGCTTCCTTCGGCGAAGTGTCGGAGACGACTGCCCAGCCGAGCGCGCCGATGCCCTTGCCGAAGAAGGCGAGCGCCATGAAGCCGACCACCAGCGCCTGTCCGTCGACATAGTTGCAGGCGATGATCGACATCGACAGCAGCATGCCGCCGACGATCGGGATCTTGCGCGCCATGGTCAGCGAGCCGGTCCGGCGCAGGATGGCATCGGAGATGATGCCGCCGAGCACGCCGCCGATGAAGCCGCACAAGGCCGGCAGCGTCGCCACGAAGCCGGCTTGCAGGATCGACAGGCCGCGCTCCTTGACGAGGTAGACGGGAAACCAGGTCAGGAAGAAATAGGTCAGCGTGTTGATGCAGTACTGGCCGAGATAGACGCCGAGCATCATGCGGTTGGAGAGCAGCTGGCGGATGTGGTCCCAGCCGGAGCCGGTCTCGGGCGCACGCGCGCGCGGCGCATCGTCCTTTGGCGCGTCGAGATCGACCAGCGCGCCGCCGTCCCTGATGTAGTCGAACTCCGCCTCGTTGATCGAGGGATGCTCCTTCGGGCCGTAGATGGTCTTGAGCCAGACGAGGCCCATGACGACCCCGAGCGCGCCCATCACGAAGAACACGAAGCGCCAGCCGTAGCTGTGCGCGATCCAGCCCATCAGCGGCGCAAAGATCACGGTGGCGAAATACTGTCCCGAATTGAAGAAGGCCGACGCGGTGCCGCGCTCATTGCCGGGAAACCAGGCCGCGACGATGCGGGCATTGGCGGGGAAGGACGGCGCTTCCGCGACGCCGACGAGCAGGCGAAGCGCGAACAGCACGGCGACGGCGGCGCCGGCGCTGAGGAAGCCGACCCAGCCCTGCATCAGGGTGAACAGCGACCAGATGATGATGCTGAAGGCATAGACGAGGCGCGAGCCGTAGCGGTCGAGCAGCCAGCCGCCCGGCACCTGCGCCACGACATAGGACCAGCCGAAGGCCGAGAAGATCCAGCCCATGGCGACGGGATCGAGATGCAGCTCCTTGGAGAGCGCGGGACCGGCGATCGAGAGCGTGGCGCGATCGGCATAATTCACTGTCGTGACCAGGAACAACATGGTCACGATGAGCAGCCTGACGCGAGACCTCCTCACGTCCGCTGCGGACACCACTGCGCTCATCACGCGCCTCCTTAGAACTCGAATGTTTCCTCGAGGCGAGTCCTAGAGGCGCGTGCGGCAAGGTGTCCAAGTTCAAGGCAGTATCGATCAATGCCGTTTTTGGATTGATGGAACGGCGGGTGGAGGGAACGATCGTGGTGATGGCGAATGCGAGAGTGCAGTTTGTGGCGCCGCGGTACACCACACTCCGCTGTCATTCCCCGCGAAGGCGGGGAATCCAGTACGCCGCGGCTTTCGATTCAATCACAGCCGTCACGGCGTACTGGATCGCCCGCCTGCGCGGGCGATGACACCGGGAGTGTTGAAAGTGCAAGCCCCAAGCTCGTCATTGCGAGCGCAGCGAAGCAATCCAGATATGTATCCGCGGAAACACTCTGGATTGCTTCGTCGCAAGTGCTCCTCGCAATGACGGCGAGGAGAGAGCTCGCTTCACCTCTACTGTCTTGCGCTCGGCAGCAGCTGCGGCAGGAAACCGCTCGTCACGCCCGGCGGCACGCCGTCGAGCCCGAGCACGGCGCTTGCGGCCGGCAATGCCGCGTCCGCCATCGCAGCGTGACCTTCGGCGCTCGGATGCACGGCACCGCCATAGACTGCGGAGAGCACGCCCCACGTGGCGTCGTGGATGTCGGTCGGCTGGCTCGCCGCGGGCAGGCCTTGCGGATAGGTCATCGCCGCGAAGTAGCTGTCATTGGCGTCGCGGATCCAGCGCGCGCGGGGAAGGTAGGCGCGATATTCGGACGCGCCGCGGCCGCACAGCATCGGCTGGCTCGCCGCGCTCACGATGTCGGGATTGAAGCTCTGGCCGTTCTCGGCAAAGCAGGCGCGGTCGAATTCCGGATCGTTGCCGGAATGCGCGCAGAAGCCGTGATCGGCGAACGCGGCCTGGTGCGCATCGACGAAGGTCATGCGGTCGGCTTCGGGATCGCGGCACAGCGCGCCGCGGGTGCAGGTGGCGAGGCCTTTCAGCTGCGGCAGGAATTCGGTGTCGACGAAGGTCGAGACGCGGGCGAGGCGCTGCGGATCGGCGTTGAACGAGGGATGGATGTCGAAGCCGGCACGGCCGCCGCGGCAGGGCACCCCGCCGTCGGCGAGCGCCGGATTGGCGTAGGACACGTAGACCACATGCGAGAGGTCGCCACCGACGAGCGGCTTCAGCGCCTCGCGCAGCTTGACGAAGTTCTGCGGCAGCTCGCGCGTCAGCGCATCGCGGGAATCGTCGACGCTCGCCATCACGCCGGAGCGGCGGAATAGCGCGCGCTCGGTCGCGGTCTCGACGATGACGTCGGCGACGAGGCCGGAGAAATAGACGTCGTTGGCGCCGACCGAGAGCAGCACGAGATCGAGCGTGCGGTCGGGCTGGCGCTTCTTGGCTGCGGTGAGCGCTTCCTTCAGCTCGGCGACCTGCGCGTTGACGCTGGTGTTGCAGACGCCGGTCTTGCCGGGCGGGCATTCGCGGGCGCGCTGCGAGCCGAGCAGCCCGTCGCCGATGCTGGCGCCGGTGCAGGCGAGCGGCAGGAACGTCACCGCGATGTGGGTGTAGCGCACGGCGAGCGCCAGCGCGGTACGAGCCTGGTAGCTGTACAGCGAGCGATGACAGGGAGCGTTGAACCACTGCGCGCTGTAGTGCTGCCAGTTGGCGAGCGTGTCCGGCGCCTCGCAGGCGCGGCCGCCCTTGTAGCCGGCGCGGCTTGGCCGGTAGTACTGTGCGCCGGCGGTGCCGAGATAGGAGCGGAAGCAGAAGCCTTCGTCCGATAGCGCCAGCGGCCGGTCCGGATTGCCTTCGCCCGAGGCGATGCTGTCGCCGAGGCCGGCAACGAAGATGTCGCGGACCTGGATCTCGGTCTGGACGCGCTGCGACGGATCGGAGCCCGACGAGACGTCGACGGTCGCGACCGTCTGCTTGCCATAGCGGACACGCAAATTGACGGGCTCGGCGCAGTCGAAGGTCGAGGCCTGAGGTCCGTCGCCGTCGTCGAACGACCAGGCGCACGTAGCGCCGACTGGCACTGCGCCGGTCAGGCGCACGGTCACAGGATGGTCGATCGGGGTGATGTAGTTCTCTTTGACGTTATCGCGGGTGCAGGGCTGGTTGACCCGGCCTTGCAGGTCGATGCAGAGCCGGTTGACCATGTTGCGGGCCCAGCCGCGGCCCTCGCTCTGGAGCTCCAGCGACTGCTCGGCGGCGAGAATGTTGCGGTTGCGCGCGTTCTCGACATGGAGCAGGAAGTCGCGCTCCTCGCGGAACAGTCGGAAGCGGTTGCGCACCTCCCAGCTGATTTGCAGGCTGCCGTCCTGCGCGGCGGCGCGCTCGGGCAGGACTGACAGCATGCCGGCAAGCAGCACGGTGCCTGCGGAGAGGGTACGAAGGAATACTGAGATCATGGCCCGCGTCTTCAACGGCAAAGTTGAGGCGGAAATAAGAGAGGATTGCGCCTCCGCCCGCAACCTTTGACTGATGATCTTGGGCCGCGCCCGGCGGTTCAGCGCTTGCTGGCCTGCCGCAGCTCCCGCTCGCGCTCCATCGGCGTCACCTGCTTCGGCAGGTTGGCCTGGGCGCAGGCCTCCGCCAGCCGCCGCCGCTCCTGCCAGGGCTCGACCACGTTCATCCAGAGCTCGCGCGTGCCCATGATGGAGATGGCGAGGCCGAACGGGATCACGAAATAGAGAATACGGAACACCAGCAGCGTCGCCAGGAGCTGCTCGCGGCCGAATTCGGGCAGCGCCAGCAGCATGGCGACGTCGAACACGCCGATCGAGCCGGGGGCATGGCTGGCGAAGCCGATCAGCGTCGCCAGGATGAACACCACCGCCAGCGACATGAAGTCGATCGGCGGATTGGCCGGCATCAGCAGGTACATCGCCGTGGCGCAGAAGCCGAGGTCGACCACGCCGATCAGGATCTGAACCAGCGTCAGCGGCGCCGAGGGCAGCGCCACCTTCCAGCCCTTCTGGCCCAGCTCGCGGCGTTTCTCGCCCATGCAGAGCCAGACCAGATAGGCGCCAATCGAGGCGAGGCCGCCGATCCCGATCAGCCGGTTGATCGAGGACGGGAGCTGATCCATCGACGAGGCGGCATCCGGATGGATGACCATGCCGATCGAGAGCACGAAGATGTTACCGAGCCAGAAGGTCAGGCCCGACAGGAAGCAGATCTTGGCAACGTCGATCGCGTTCAGCCCGTAGTCCGAATAGATCCGGAAACGGATCGCGCCGCCGGTAAAAACGGTCGCGCCGATATTGTGGCCGATCGAATAGGACGTGAAGCTCGAGAGTGCTGCGATGCGATAGGGCACATGCTTCTTGCCGATCGTTCGCAGTGCAAAAAAGTCATAGAACGTCAGCGTGCAGAACGCGAAGACGACGCAGAGCGCGGCCAGCCCGATATTGGCGCGGGGAATCTCGGTCAACGCGGTCAGGATGACGCCGGTATCGATATGCTTGAGCGTACGCACAAGCGTCGTGATCGCGAAGGCGATGATGAAGACGCTCGCGGCAACACCGAGCCGTCGCCAGCCGATCCATCTCTTGAAGCCGCGCTTCAGCGCGGGCAGCAGTCCGTGCATTCATCCTCCCGGCGGGGGGCAAGACCGACCCGGCCGGGCATTGGCCAGTCGGGTGCGATCGTTGCCGAAGACAGGCGTCGATCGCTAGATATGATCCAGCTCATTTAAGGCAAAAACGGTGTCTTGTGCAGCCCTTGACAAGGATAGGTTCTGCGCCAGACCCGCTACTTTTGTCATATGCGGTTCACATCGCACGCGCGTTAAGCATATGAGTCGGCAGATAGGTCCGGATCGTCCATTCTCATGCCGGTAAGGTTTCATATCGTACCGCCGCCCGCATTGTTCCAGCTCAAGCGCTGCCGGCTTTTTAGGAACGTCGATGACGGGTGTCCGTTAGCGCCCCATCAACAATCGAACATGGCGGAATAAGCGGCTTTTCCTGCAAGCCGGCGCCTCCGTGTTCCCGAAACCCAAGAGGATCGGATCGATGGGACTGTTCACAAAAGACATCAAGACCATGAACGACCTGTTCGTGCACCAGCTCCAGGACATCTATTACGCCGAGCAGCAGCTCACCAAGGCGCTGCCGAAGATGGCGGCCAAGGCCACCGATCCGCAGCTGAAACAGGGCTTTTTGACGCACCTGGAAGAAACCAAGCAGCATGTCGCGCGCCTGGAGGAGGTGTTCAAGATGCACGGTGCGCAGGTGAAGGCGGTCGACTGCCCGGCGATCGACGGCATCATCGAGGAGGCCGACGAGACCGCGGGCGAAGTCGCCGACAAGGCGGTGCTGGACGCGGCGCTGATCAATGCGGCGCAGGCCGCCGAACATTACGAAATCGTACGGTACGGCAGCCTGATCGCCTGGGCCAAGCAGCTCGGCCGGACCGACTGCGCCAGCGTGCTCGCCAAGACGCTCGAGGAGGAGAAGGCGACCGACAAAAAGCTGACGACGCTTGCGGAGAGCAAGGTCAACCTTCGCGCGGCGAGCTGAGGCGTTGTAGCCACGAAGGTGCCGCGCGCGAGCATTGGCGCGGCGCTTCCGCGCCGTCATGCCCCGTAGAGTGCGCAATTGCACGCGGGGCGCGGTATCCAGTACTCCGAGGCACCGATCGGGTTTCGCAACTTCCGCTGTGGAGTACTGGATCGCCCGCCTGCGCGGGCGATGACACCGTGAATGTGGCTGCTCACTTGGTGCATCCATCATTCGGTCATTCTCGAAGCATGATGGCGTGCCGAGGGCTTATATTCGCATGGGGCTGCAATCGAGGTGCAGCATGCGAGCCAACACCATCAGATATCAATCCTTCGACGACGAAGCCGGCGCACGGCGCACCTCGTCGCGTCTTGCGACCTCGCTGACGCTGGCGGCGATGAGCCTCGGCTATGGCGTGGTGCAGCTCGACGTCACCATCGTCAACACCGCGCTCGATGCGATGGGGAAAACCCTTGGAGGCGGCGTTGCCGAGCTGCAATGGGTGGTCAGCGCCTACACCATCGCCTTTGCCGCCTTCATCCTGACATCAGGCGCGCTCGGCGACCGGATCGGCGCCAAGCGCGTCTTCATGGCGGGATTTGCCATCTTCACCGCGGCCTCGCTCGCCTGTGCGCTGTCGCCCAATGCCATCGTGCTGATCGCTGCGCGGCTGGTCCAGGGGCTGGCGGCGGCGATCCTGGTGCCGAATTCGCTGGCGCTGCTCAACCATGCCTATGCGGACGATCGTGCGCGCGGCCGCGCCGTCGCGGTCTGGGCCGCAGGCGCCAGCCTGGCGCTCACCGCGGGTCCCTTCGTCGGCGGCGCGCTGATCACGCTGGTCGGCTGGCGCGCGATCTTCCTGGTCAATTTGCCGATCGGGCTCATCGGCCTGTGGCTGAGCTGGCGTTATGCGACCGAGACCACGCGGGCGCGTTCGCGCGAGATCGATCTGCCCGGCCAGCTCGCGGCGATCGGCGCGCTGGGCGCGCTGGCGGGCGCGATCATCGAGGGCGGCGCGCTTGGCTGGGAACATCCGGCCGTGCTCTTCGCCTTCGCGTCGGCCCTGGTCCTCGCCGTGCTGTTCGTCTGGCGGGAGAGCCGCGCCACGCAGCCGATGCTGCCGTTGTCGCTGTTCGGTCACCGCTTGTTTACGCTGACGACGATCGTCGGCCTGCTCGTCAACATCGCCATCTATGGCCTGATCTTCGTGCTCAGCCTCTACTTCCAGCGGATCAACGGGCTGTCGGCGTGGTGGACGGGGCTCGCCTTCGTGCCGATGATGGGAGCGGTGCTGCCGGTCAACCTACTGGCCCCGGTTCTCGCCGAGCGCATCGGCGCGTGCCCGACCATCGTTGCCGGCGCCTGTATTTCGGCACTCGGCTGTCTCGGCCTGCTCTGGATCGAGGCCGATACGCGCTACTGGATGATCTGCGTGCAGATGATCGCGATCAGCGGCGGGCTTGGGCTGCTGGTGCCGCCGCTCACCTCGACGCTGCTGGGCAGCGTCGAGAAGGCGCGCTCCGGCATCGCGGCCGGGGTCCTGAATGCGACGCGGCAGACCGGCAGCGTGCTCGGCGTCGCATTGTTCGGCTCGCTGGTGGCCTCGGAAGGCGCCTTCATGGCCGGGCTGCACGCCTCGCTGGCGGTATCGGCGGCCGTGTTGCTGCTCGCCGCTGCCGTGATCGGGATCGGCTCGCGGGGATGAACAATCCGAGCGAATGAACACATCTCCCGTTCACCATTTCCGGAGCCGGAACATAGCCGGTTACCGATCGTCCACCTCTGTCGGTTGAAGTGCGGGTCGATAGGGGCCCGCAATGTATCAAGTTCTCTACTGTCTCACCGACGAGCATGATTGGCGACTGGTCGCACTGGGCGGCGCGGTGTGCCTGCTCGCGAGCGCCGCGGCGATCAGCCTGTTTCATCGGGCCCGCGCCGCGCAGGGACCGGGACGCCTTGCCTGGATCAGCCTGGATGCGGCCGTCAGCGGATGCGGCGTCTGGGCGACGCATTTCATCGCGATGCTGGCCTATGGGCCGGGCGGCGCGGGTGCCTACAACATCCCCATCACGATCCTCTCGCTGCTCCTTGCGATCTCCATCACTTTCGTGGGCTTGAGCGTTGCGGTCTCGTCCGCGCGCCCGGTCTGGATCATCGTCGGCGGTGCCATCGTCGGCGGCGGCGTCGCCGCGATGCATTACACCGGCATGGCGGCGCTGGAGATGCCGGCCCGCGTGGGCTGGATCGGAAGCACGGTGACCGCCTCGGTGCTGCTCGGGGCCGTCTTCGCGGCGCTAGCGCTCTTCGTCGCCGCGCGGCGCGACGATCTCTCCCATGCACTGGGCGCGACCGTCCTGCTGACGCTGGCCATCGTCGCGCATCATTTTACTGCGATGGGCGCGGTGCTGCTGACGCCGGACCCGACGCTCGCGATCAGCGGGCTGTCGATTCCGCCGGCCTCGATGTCCTTCCTCACGGCCAGCGCCGCGGTCGCGATCATCGCGATCGCGCTCGTCGCCGCGCTACTCGACCGCCGCGCCAAGGGCGAACTGGGACGCCAGCAACTGGTGCTGGATTCCGCGCTCGAGAACATGTCGCAGGGGCTGTGCATGTTCGATGCCGAGGGCAAGATCATCCTGTTCAACGAGCGCTACGCCTCGATGCTTCGCCGCACCGACATCGCGCTCACGGGCCGGCTGCTGGTGGAGGTGCTCAGGGAAGAGCAGGCCAAGGGCCAGTGGCAGGGCGATGCGGATGAATTCTTTGCGCGCCTCGTCGCCGACGCGCGCGAGGGCCGCACCACGACCGACGTCGTCAGCCGGTTCGGCCGCTCGATCCGTGTCGTCAACCAGCCGATGCAGGGCGGAGGCTGGGTCGCGACCTTCGAGGACATCACCGAATGGCTGGAGGCACAGGCCAAGATCACGCACATGGCCCGCCATGACGCGCTGACCGGCCTGCCGAACCGCGTGCTGTTCCACGAGCAGCTCGAGCAGGGACTGCACCGGGCGAAGTCGGGCGACCAGCTCGCGGTGCTCTGCCTCGATCTCGATCACTTCAAGGACATCAACGATTCGCTCGGCCATCCCATCGGCGATGCGCTGCTCAAGGAGGTCGGCCGCAGGCTCAAGGCCGCCGCCGGCGAGCACGACACGGTGGCCCGGCTCGGCGGCGACGAGTTCGCCGTGGTCCAGATCGGACGTTCCGAGGAAGCCGCCGCCCGGTCGCTGGCCGGCCGCCTCGTCGAGGTGATCTCGGCGCCTTACGAGATCGATGATCATCAGATCGTCATCGGTGTCTCGATCGGCATCTCGCTGTCGCCGCAGGACGGCAGCAATCCGGACGAGTTGCTGAAAAACGCCGACCTCGCCCTGTACCGCGCCAAGGCGGACGGACGCGGCACCTATCGTTTCTTCGAGACCGGCATGGATGCCCGCGCGCAGGCGCGGCGCCTCCTGGAAATGGATCTGCGCGCAGCGGTGCAACGCGACGAGTTCCAGGCGTATTACCAGCCGATCCGCGACGTCGCCAGCGGCCGCGTCGTCGCCTTCGAGGCGCTGCTGCGCTGGAATCATCCGCAGCGCGGCCTGATCGCGCCCATCAGCTTCATTCCGCTGGCCGAGGAGACCGGCCTCATCGTCCAGCTCGGTGAGTTCGTGCTGCGCTCCGCCTGCACCGATGCGACCAGCTGGCCCGACGACATCGACGTCGCCGTCAATCTGTCGCCGGTGCAGTTCAAGAGCCCGAACCTGATCGCATCCGTGACCTCGGCGCTGGCCGCCTCCGGGCTGAGCGCGAACCGTCTCGAGCTCGAGATCACCGAATCCGTGCTGCTCCAGAACAGCGAGGCGACGCTGACCACGCTGCACGAGCTGCGCGCCATGGGCGTGCGGATCTCGCTCGACGATTTCGGCACCGGCTATTCGTCGCTGAGCTACTTGCGCAGCTTCCCGTTCGACAAGATCAAGATCGACCGCTCCTTCGTGTCGGAGCTGGCGACGCGCGAGGATTCCATGGCGATCATCCGCGCGGTGACCGGCCTTGGCCGCAGCCTCGGCATCGTCACCACGGCGGAAGGCGTCGAGAACGATGCGCAGCTCGAGCTGCTCCGGCGCGAGGGCTGCACCCAGGCGCAGGGCTATCTGTTCAGCAAGCCGCGACCGGCTTCCGACGTCGCGATGATGCTGGAACGGCCACGGCTGCGCGCCTCGGCGTAAGGGTCAGCCGCGGCGCAGCGCGAAATGCGCGCCGCAGAATGCCATCGCGGCACCGAGGCAGAGGGCGGCAAGCCCGGCCAGCACGCCGGAGACGGTCGGGATCGGGCTCGGCGCCGAGGCGACCTGGCCGGCACCCGCAAGCAGCAGCACGCCGACCGCGATCAGGAATTGCCGCATGCGCTGCGGAATCTGGCCGGAGACGGCGCTTTGCATCAGGCTTGCGGTGAAATAGCCGCCGGAGAAGCCGACGGTCGCGATCAGCCACCACGCGATCGCCGCGCCCGCCGGAATGTACTCGTGCGCGTCGGAGCGCCAGAGGCCGCCGAGGTCGAGCCCGTAGCGCGCGCCCAGCATGTGCACCGCGAGCGCCAGCAGCACGCCGGAGATCATGGCGGCCCCGAGAATCAGGCGGCGCGGAAAAAAGGTCGTCTCAGCCATGCCCCGCTTGTAGGATGGGCGAGGGCGGCCGCGCAAGCGGATCGCGGACGGGATTGATTTCGAGATGCAGGTTTCCGGAGCCGGGGCGGCCACGAGCTACGCCTACAAGGCGTCGCTGATCGGCTCGGCGCATCGCTTCGAGCTGACCGAGGAGGGGCTGTCCTGGCACATCGCCGGACGGTCGGGCCTGTGGCGCTATGACGAGATCTCGGCGATCCGGCTGTCGTTCCGCCCGGTGTCGATGCAGCAGCACCGCTTTCGCGCCGATGTCAGCCACAGGGGTGGCGGCCGCATCGCCATCCTCTCGACGAGCTGGCAGACCGCGGCCCTGATGGCGCCGCAGGACAATGGCTTTCGCGAGTTTCTCATCGAGCTCCATGCGCGGATGGCGAAGGCGGGCAGCCGCGCCGAATTGACCGCGGGCCTCGGCCGCAAGACCTATGCGGCGGTGCTGGCGTTCCTGGCGGTGCTCGCCGTGGCGATGGTGGGACTTCTGATCCGCGCGCTCATGATCGGCGAATTCGCCGGCGTGCTCTTCATCCTCGGCTTTGCCGCGCTGTTCGCCTGGCAGGTCGGCGGCTTCGTCCGGCGCAACCAGCCACAGAGCTACAGTTTCGATCGCGTGCCGAGGGCGCTGCTGCCGTAGACTTCACGGCGCGCTACTCCGTCGAGTCGAAATCCTCTTCCTTGGTGCCGAGCAGCGAGACGATCGTGCGCAAGCCGGAATCGAGCTGCTCGAGAGTGGGCGGGGCGAGCGCGAGCCGCACCGCGTTCGGTGCATGGCCATGGGCGACCGCGAAGGTCGAGGACGGAGTCAGCGCGATGCCGCGCCTTGCGGCTGCGGCGACGAAGGTCTGCGAGCGCCAGTGCGGCGGCAGCGTCAGCCAGAGATGATAGGCGCGCGTATCCGCGGCGATCTGGTAGCCGGCGAGCAGTCTCGCCGCGGTCTGCTGACGGCGCGCGGCGTCGATGCGTTTCAGCCGCGTCAGTTCGGCGACGGTGCCGTCCGCCATCAGCCGCTGCCCGGAGGCGAGCGCATGGCCGGAGGCGATCCAGCCGCCGGTGCGCACCGCGCTCATCACGCTTTCGCGCAGGTGCGGCGGGGTCACGAGGATGCCGAGCGCAAGGCCCGGTGCGACTTTCTTGGACAGGCTGTCGATCACGATGCAGCGGTCGGGCCCGAGGGCTGCCAGCGGCGTGTCGTCGGCGAGGAAGCCGTAGACGGTGTCCTCGATGATGGTGAGGTCGAGCTTCTCGGCGACGCGCATGATATCGGCGCGCCGCGTCGCGTTCATGGTGACGCCGAGCGGGTTCTGGATGATGGGCTGCAGATACAGCGCCGACAGATGCGCCTCGCGATGCGCCTTCTGGATCGCGTCGGGCCGCGCGCCGTGCTCGTCCATCGGAATCGGGACCAGCGTGATGCCGAGCCGCGCGGCGATGCTCTTGACGTAAGGGTAGGTCAGCGCCTCGACGCCGCAGCGCCCGCCGGTCGGGACCAGCGCGGCGAGGGCGGCAGCCAGCGATTGCTTGCCGTTGGCGGTGAAGACGATGTGCTCGGTCTGCGGCGCAAAGTCCTTGCGCGCGAGATAGGCCGCGGCCGCATTGCGCGCGCTCTTGGTGCCGGTGCTGGTCGAGACGCGCAGCGCGGATTCGAGCGCGTCGACGCGCTCGAGGCCGGCGAGGCTCTTGGCGATCATCGCCCATTGCTGCGGCAATAACGGATAATTGACCTCGAAATCGATCCGAGCGTCGCGCGGCTCGCTCAGTGCTTCGACCTCGCGTCTGATGTCGCCGGAGATGAAGGTGCCGCGGCCGACCTCGCCGACCACGAGGCCGCGGCGGAGCAATTCCGTATAAACCCGGCTCGCGGTGGAGACCGCGATGCCTCGGTCATAGGCAAAATTGCGCTGCGGCGGCAGCCGGTCGCCGGGCCTTAACGTGCCGTTAGAGATATCCGAGGCAATGGCATCGGCAAGCTTCACGTACTCGAACTTGGACATTATTGCACCGAGAGCAATGTTTTACTTGCTCCGAGCAGTGTACTGGAGCATTTAAGTTCCATCAAGTTCCGCGATTGAGCCGAGGTGAGCGAGAGCAATCCGACGGCAAATGAGGTGCAGGCGCCCACAAGCGTCCGCGCCAACGGCAGCTGCTTCGCCGCGCGGGACATACGCCGGAGAAGAAACATGACCACCATCTCGCAAACTGCCGGGCGGAGCTTACGCCCCTCGTCGAGCGGATTTTTTGCAACGCTCGCCAACGCCGCCTACACGCTGTTCGACCGCCTGGAGCGCCGCTCCGCCGTCAAGACCCTGAACGAGCTCGACGACCGCGCCCTGCGCGACATCGGCATCAACCGCAGCCAGATCGAGGACGCGGTGTACGGGCAGTTCAAGACCGAGCTGTCGCGGTATCTGTGAGCCTTTGCTGAGTGAGCGTTGCTGCTCGCTCTTGTGTCCCGGAAGCGCTGCAGCGTTCTTACGCTGTTGCGCAGAGCCGGGACCCAGCGGGCCGCACGGTTCGCTGCGACATAGGCCCCGGTTCTGCAGCGCACCGCTAAGGGAGCGCTGCGCTGCGTCCGGGGCACGAGACCCGAGTTTTTTGCGCGCAACTGCTTCCACATCGTCATTGCGAGCGTAGCGAAGCAATCCAGAATCCCTCCGCGGAAAAACTCTGGATTGCTTCGCTACGCTCGCAATGACGGAGTATGTGACGCGCAGCATCGTTCCAATAAATTTCGCATCCTCATTGCAGACACGCCTTCGCATCCTCGCGGCTGATCTCGCCCGAGCTTTGCCTCAACGCTTCACCCCCGATGAAAGAGGGCGCAGGGAAGGCCGGGTGCCGGCCGGGCACCCACGGTCCACTGTGCGGAAGGTGGCGACAAAAATTTGCACAGCGGCATACAGGTGAAGCCAAACATCCGGCCTTCCCTGCGCAGTGGCTTTACGGCTTATGTCGCGCTCTCCCCGGGGAGCGATGCACTATTGCCCCCGTCGCCTTACGGCTTGCTGATGCGCGGACCCGGTTGGGCCGCCACATCGCCGCAAGACTTGGCGCACAGACCCCGGGCGCCAGGACCACACGATTTTGCCGTACGCAGGCTGCACCGGTCGTTTGCGCGACGTCCTTGCTCACGGTTGCCCGCCCTGCAAAACCCTTCGCGCCGATGTGACCCGCGTCCACCGCCGCCCGGCCCGCGTTCGTGACGATCGCGATACGCCCCTCTTCCTTGGGCCGGGTTGCGGCGATGAATACGCCGTTTCCGAATTTCGGTAAAGTGGAATATTTTCGGCGATGTACGTTGACCGAGAGATTGGGTGTTTTGCCCGTCGGGCAACACACGGTCTTGTAGCCCGGATGGAGCGAAGCGTAATCCGGGATCGCATCCGCGGACACAGCGGTCCCGGATTGCGCTTCGCTCCATCCGGGCTACGAACAGAGCCCTGTGCCCCTCAGTGCCTCACCACCAGCACCGAGCATTTTGCGTAACGCACCACGTGGCCGGCGTTGGAGCCGAGGAAATAGGTGCGCATCGCCGGCCGGTGCGAGGTCATCACGATCAAATCCGCCTTCATGTGCACGGCTTCTTCCAGGATCTCGTGGTAGATGCCGCCCTGGCGGACCACGCTGGAAATGCGGGAAGCCTCGATGCCGGATTCGCGTGCGACGATGGCGAGGGCTTCTTCCGAGGTCTGGCGCTGCTGCTCGTCGAAATCGGCCGGTACGTATTCGGCCAGCATCACCGGCGTCATCGGCAACACGTTGAGCAGCCGTATCGACCCGCTCCAGGTCTGCGACAGCGTGGCCGCGGTCGCGATCGCCGGCTTGGCGAGATCGGTGTCGGCGAGGTCGATGGGCACGAGGATGGACTTGAACATCTGCGCCTCCCTATTGACCAAGCTGGTCAACCTGCCAGAGACGGGCGCCCGCGCGTCTCAGGCCGATCGAAGCAGCTTGGGGCTGACGAACAGCACCAGCTTGCCGCGGCGGTAGGCCACGTCGCCCCAATCCTTGACGTCAAAGTCGAAGATCGCAAGCCCCGCGGTGGGCAGGTTGTCGGAAAGCGCCTTGGCGCCGGCCGGATCACCGCCGCCCATCAGCATCAGGGCGGCCTCGTGCATGCCGGGATTGTGGGCCACCAGCAGCAACTGCTTCGGGTTCGCCGGGGCGGTTGCAGTGCGAATGGAATCGAGGATCTGCGCGGGATCGGCGCCGTAGAGTTCCGGCAGGACCTCGACCTGCGGCGCCGCGACACGGTCCTTCATCGCCTGCCAGGCGATGTCCCAGGTCTGCCGTGCCCGGACGGCATGCGACACCAGCACGGCATCGGGGAAGGGCGGGTGACTGGCGATCCAGTCGCCCATCCGGGCGGCATCCTTGTGGCCGCGGTCGTCGAGGCGGCGGTCCTGGTCACGGCCGCTTGGCGCGTCAGTCTCGGTCTTGGCGTGACGCAGCAGCATCAAACGGCGCATGGCATTCTCGAATCGTTCCACGTCGGAGATAATCTACAGGCGGGTGTTGAGGACAAGGTGACAAGCGCCCGCACCGTCCTTTAACGCGCGATCAGATTAGGGCAATCCACATCGCGCTTTAAATTCTTGTTTTTTGGGCATGATCTCCAGGAAAACCGCTGCACAGGTTTCCGGATCATGCTCTAAGAAAACGACATGAGCGAGACTTTCACAAGCGTGTCCCAGGAAGAAGCCGGCTTTCGCGAGCGCGCGCGGCTGTCGTTCGATCTCGACGCCGACATCTGCGTGATCGGGGCCGGGCTTGCGGGGCTCTCCATCGCGCTGGAGGCGGCCCGGCTCGGGGCCAGCGTCGCCGTGCTCGAGGGCCGCCATGTCGGCTGGAACGCCTCCGGCAACCAGCTCGGCACCGTGATGCCGGGCTTTGCGCTGCCGCTCGCCGAGCTGATCGAGCGCATCGGCTTCGAGGACGCCCGCGAATTGTGGGCGCTGTCGCGGGAGGGGGCCGAGTTCGTTCGCGCCAACGCCACCGAGGAGAACATGCCGGGGATCGCCCCGAGCGATGGCGTGCTGGAGGTCTCCAACGTCGATGCCGGCGACCGGCTGATCAGCCGGCTGCAGATGCTGAACGAGGATTTCGACACCGAGGTCGAGGGCTGGCAGGTCGATCGCGTCCGCGCGCTGCTCAAGACCGATCACTATTTCCACGGCGTGTATTACCCCAAAGCGTTTCAGGTCGACGGGCGCAAATATGTGCACGGCCTTGCGGCGCTGGCGCGGCGGGCAGGGGCCCGCATCTTCGAGGAGACGCCGGTCGTCAGCATCGATCATTCCGGCATCCGCAAACGCATCGTCACGCCGTCGGCGCGGCTGCGCGCCACCCACATCGTGCTCGCCGGCAACATCCATCTCGGCGCGCCGTTGCGGCGGCTGTCCGAGACGCTGCTGCCGGTCTCGCGCTATGCCGGCATCACCGCGCCGCTCGGCGAGCGCGTGCACGAGATCATCGGCTTCAAGGGCGCGGTGATGGATTCCGACGGGGTGGACCATTTCCGCATCGTCGATGGCGATCGCCTGATGTGGGAAAGCCCCGAGACCACCTGGGCCGCGCGCCCGCAGCGCTTTGCAGGCAGCGTCAAGCGGCGGATCCGCAGCATCTTCCCGCAGCTCGGCGATGTCGAGATCACCGACATGTTCGGCGGCGCCACCGGCCAGACCGTGCACGGCATGCCGCAGATCGGCCAGTTGCGCAAAGGCCTGTGGGTGGCGAGCGGCTTCGGCCGCCAGGGCATGAACACCTCGGCCATGGCCGGACAGCTCATCGCGCGCAGCATCCTGTGGGGCGACGAGCGCTGGAAGCTGTTCTCGCCGTTCGAGCTGGTGTGGGCGGGCGGCGCCACCGGCCGTGTCGCCGGCCAATTGGTCGGGATCTGGGGCAGGGCGAGTTCCGCCGCCGCGGGCTCGCTCGCCCGCTACCGCGAGCGGGCCAGGGTCAAGGACCGGGAACGCGAGGCGCGTCTTGCCGAAGCCAACCGGGCCGCCGGCACCGGTCCGCGCCGGCCGCCGCCCGGTGTGCGGCCGCGACCGCCGTCTCCGCCGGCACAAGCGGCCCAGAGCGTCCACCAGGAGCCGGAACCGGCTCCGCGGGATGATGCCGTCTCGCAATAAGCCCGCGAAAAATTCCGCCCGGAAGTGTAACGTTGGCCGTTAGAGCCCGTATCTCAGGGCGTGGACTCCCCGCGCACGGAGAATGAGATGTTTGACCGCCGCATCCTGCTTACGACTGTCGCCGGCCTGTTCGGCCTTTCGGCCTTCCGCTGGCTGACGGGATCCCCTGCCGCAGCCGGCGAGAAGGCCGCGGAAAAGTTCGAGGTGACCAAGACGGAGGCCGAGTGGCGTGCCCAGCTCACGCCGCAGCAATATGAGATCCTGCGCAATCACGGCACCGAGCGGCCGGGCTCCAGCCCGCTGCTCAAGGAGCACCGCAAGGGCGTGTTCGCCTGCGCCGGCTGCGACCTGCCGCTGTTCGCGTCCGACACCAAGTTCGAGAGCGGCACGGGCTGGCCGAGCTTCTACCAGCCGATCGAGGGCAATGTCGGCAAGACCGAGGACCGTACCTACGGCATGCTCCGCACCGAGGTGCATTGCCGGCGCTGCGGCGGCCATCTCGGCCACGTCTTCGACGACGGCCCCAAGCCGACCGGACTGCGCTACTGCATCGACGGTTTCGGGCTGGTGTTCCACCCGGCGGCGGCATCGGCGACGTAGGTTCTTTTCTCCTCGTCATTCCGGGATGGTCCGAAGGACCAGACCCGGAATCTCGAGGTTTTCAGGTGCGCAATTGCGCACCGGGGTTCGATGCTTCGCATCGCCCCGGAACGACGTTATGTCCCGGCAATAGTTGCCGGTCCCGGCAATTGTGCCCCGGTCATTGGACCGGGGCTTTTTCGTTAAGCCATTGATTTCACGATAATACCCGCATTGGCATGGGCCTTGCGACTGTCTCTTCCGACTGCGGCCATGGTCGACCGGCCGCCGAGCTCGGATTTGGAGACAAAGTTATGGGTATCTTCGATGCAATGAACACCTCGGTGGGTGGCCTGCAGGCGCAGTCCTACGCGCTGCAGAACATTTCCGGCAACATCGCGAACTCATCCACCACCGGTTACAAGGGCATCGGCACCAGCTTCGTCGATCTCATTCCCGACTCCTCGGTTCCGAGCAAGCAGGTCGCGGGCGGCGTGACGGCCAATGCGAAGGCCACCATCACCACGCAGGGCACGATCTCGGGCTCCACCGTCGCCACCAACATGGCGATCACCGGCGACGGCTTCTTCTCCATCCAGAAGGCGACCGGCGTCGTCGACAACGTGCCGGTGTTCAGCGGCGTCACCTACTATACCCGTCGCGGCGACTTCCAGCTCAATGCCAACGGCAACCTGGTCAACGGCGCCGGCTATTACCTGATGGGCACCACGGTCGATCCCAAGACCGGCAACCCCACCGGCAACGTGGCGACGGTGCTGAAATTCCAGAACAACTTCATCCCGGCCCAGGCGACCACTTCGATCCAATACGCAGCGAACCTGCCGAGCGTGCCGAACACGGCGGCGAGTTCGACCGCAGCGACCGGCACGCTGCTGGCGGCCGGCGGCCTGAACCCGTCTGACTTCGCCGCCAACCCGCTGATCATCGGCACGCCGCCGCCGCCGTACACCAATGCGACGATCTCGGGTGCTGCAGCCACCGGCAATCTGCGCTCGGCCTACACGGCGACGACCGCGACCGGGACGGTGACGATGCTGGACAGCGCTTCGGCGGCGGTCACCGGCTCGACGTCTCTCGATTCCGCCGTGTCACCGCATCTCAACAACAGCCTTCTCACCAACCTCGCCGGCAAGACGCTGACGGTCAACGGCCAGACGATCAACTTCGTTGCCAGCGCTTCCGGCGCTTCGACGGTCGGCACGACGACCACGATTGGTCTGCAGTCGCCTACCAGCGCACTGATGTCGGACGTCCTGAATGCGATCACCCTGGGTGCCGGCGGCGCCCCTGCGACCGCGACGATGACCGCGGGCGGCAACATCCAGATCACGACCAGCACCACGGCCGACGTCACGATCGGCGGCACGGCGGCAGGCCTGTTCGGCATCAGCAGCGTGACGCGCGGCGGCAACGTGCTGTCCACCCCCGCGATTACAGCTGCGACGCAGCTCGGCGGCACCGCGCAGCCCGGCCAGGCGGAGGTCCTGTCGACGCCCTTCGTGGTCGGCAACACGATCCAGGTCAACGGCACGGGACCCGCCAATACGATCACCTTTGTGGCCTCCGGCGCGACCCCTCCGAACCAGATCAACATCACCGACTCCATCGCGACTCTGCTCACCCAGATCGACACGCTCAGCGGCGCGAGCGGTTCTTCGATCAGCAACGGCGTGATCACGCTGAACACCGGTATCGCCAATCCGACCCTGACGGTGACGAGCAACAACAGCACCGCCTTCGCCGCGCTCGGCTTCACGTCATCCGTCTCCAAGAACCGCGGCGGCGGCGGCACCGCCGGCACCGGCGGCGTGATCGGCAACGACATCGCGACCTTCACCAAGGAATCGATCAGCGGCGGCGCGGTGACCGCCTACAACGCCGCGGGCACGCCGGTGAACCTGCAGCTGCGCTGGGCCAAGACCGACAGCGCCTCGCTGGGCACCGGCCATTCCGATACCTGGAACCTGTTCTACCAGACCGATCCGAACGCGACCGGCACGACGGTCGGCTGGGTCAATACCGGGCAGGCCTTCACCTTCGCCGCCGACGGCTCGCTGACCTCGCCGAGCACCTCGGGCGTCACCATCAACAATGTCAGCGTCGGCGGCCAGTCGCTCGGCTCGCTCGCCTTCAACATCTCCCAGGGCGGCCTGACGCAATATGCCAGCACCAGCGGCGCGGTGACCATCAACACCATCACCCAGAACGGCTATGCCGCCGGTCAGCTCCGCTCCGTCGCCGTCAACAACAACGGCCTCGTGGTCGGTACCTTCTCCAACGGCCAGAACCTCGACCTCGCACAGGTCTCGCTGTCGCACTTCAACGGCACGAATTACCTGAAGGCGCTCGACGGCGGCGCCTATGCCGCGACCGAGCAGTCGGGTCCTGCGATCGACGGCGCTTCGGGCACCATCAGCGGCTCGTCGCTGGAAGGCTCCAACACCGACATCGCCGACGAGTTCACCAAGCTGATCGTGACCCAGCAGGCCTATTCGGCCAACACCAAGGTGATCACGACGGCGAACTCGATGGTGCAGGACCTTCTGAACGTGTTGCGCTGATCGGCGCGTAACGTAACCAAAGGCGGCTAGTGACATGGGTTTGAGTTCAGCCCTCGCCAGTGCGATGAGCGGTCTGCGTGCCAACCAGGCCGCGCTCTCGATCGTCTCCTCGAACGTCGCGAATGCGCAGACGCCGGGTTACGTCGTCCAGACCCCGAACCAGATCGAGGTCACCACCGGCGATTTCGGCTCGACGGCGATGACGACCGGCGTCAGCCGCGAGCTCGACGCCTTTGTGCAGAGCCAGCTGCGCACCGAGACCGGCGGCAGCGGTTACGCCGACCAGATGGCCAACATCCTGAAGCAGCTTCAGAATGTCTATGGCACGCCCGGCAACAGCGGCACGCTCGAAACCGCGCTGAACAACTTCACGTCGGCGCTGCAGGCGCTGTCGACCAGCTCGGGCGCGTCGTCGGCGCAAACGGTTGCCCTCGGTGCGGCGCAGGCGCTGGCCACGCAGCTCAACGTCACCACCAAGGGCATCCAGTCGCTGCGCTCCAATGTCGAGCAGGATCTCGGCACCTCGGCGCAGGCCGCGAACGCTGCGATGCAGCAGATCGCCACCATCAATACCAAGCTGCAAGGCCTGTCGGGCAACGACCCCTCGGCCGCGACACTGATGGACCAGCGCGACCAGGCCATCAACACGCTGTCGAAATATGTCGACGTTCGCGTCACCACCGACGGTTCGAACCAGGCCAACATCTACACCACGACAGGCATCCAGCTCGTCGGTGCCGGGCTTGCCTCGCAATTCACCTTCGCTTCCGCAGGCGCGATTTCGGCGACGTCGCTGTACAACACCGATCCCGCCAAGTCGGGCGTCGGCGCGCTCAACATCGTGCTGCCGAACGGTTCGAAGGTGGACGTCGTCGCCAACAATGTGGTCTCGTCGGGCCAGATCGCGGCCGATCTGAAGCTGCGCGACCAGACGCTGGTTCAGGCGCAGAACCAGATCGACCAGCTCGCCGCGACGATGTCGAGCGCGCTCTCCGACAAGACCACGGCCGGCAGCACCGTCTCCGGTCCGCCGGCAGGCTTCGACGTCGACCTCGCCGGTGCGCTGCCGGGCAACACCGCGACCTTCACCTACACGGATGTCGCGACCAATACCCAGCGTCAGATCACGCTGGTCAACGTGACCGACCCCGCGGCGCTGCCGCTGCAGAATGCAACCAACGCCAACCCGATGCAGATCGGCGTGAATTTCGCGGCTGGCGCGAGCACGATCGCCTCTGTGCTGAACACCGCGCTCTCGGGCTCGCACGTGTCCTTCTCGGCCGCGCCGCCTCCGGCGAGCGGCTCGACGCTGCGGATCACCGACGACAGCAGCGGCCTCGCCAAGGTCAATTCGGCCACGACGAGCAAGACGATGTCGTCGCTGACCTCAGGCAATCCGCAACTGGCTGTTTTCACCGACGGCGGGCAGGCGCTCTACACCGGCGCGATCTCGGCCTCGGGCTCGCAGCTGACCGGCTTTGCCGGACGCATCAAGGTGAACACGCAGCTGGCCGCCGACCCGACCAGGATGTCGGTGTACAACACTTCGCCGGTGACGCCCGCGGGAGACACCACGCGCTCGGACTATCTCTACTCGCAGCTCACCAGCGCGGTGTTCTCCTATTCGCCGACGACCGGCCTCGGCTCGGCCAATCAGCCCTTCACCGGCAGCGTCTCGAACTATCTGCAGCAGTTCCTGAGCGTGCAGGCCAACGCCTCGACCCAGGCCACCCAGCTTCAGCAGGGGCAGAGCGTCGTGGTCTCGACGCTGCAGGCCAAGTTCGACTCGACCGCCAAGGTTAATCTGGACTCGGAGATGTCGAACCTGATCCAGCTGCAGAATGCCTATGCCGCCAACGCCCACGTCATGTCGGTGGTGCAGAGCATGATGAACACGTTGATCCAGGCTCAAGTGTAGAAGTAACAGGGCGCTGAAACATGTCGATCAGCAGTATCAATTACTCCTCGTCGGTTCTCGGCTCGCAGATCCGCAACATCAATCAGCAGCTCACCGACCTGTCGACGCAGCTCTCGACCGGCAAGCTGTCGCAGAACTATTCCGGCATGGGCACCAACGAGGGCTTCGCGATCGCCTCGCGTGCGCAGCTCTCCAACATCTCCGCCTATACCGACACGATCACCAACGTCAATGTCAGCATCAATCTCGCCAATACCGCGCTGCAGGCGCTGACCAAGATCCGCAGCACGGTGCAGACGGGCTCGGCCAACACCGCGCAGGATCTCAACGTCAACGGCCAGACCATCGCGCAGAACACCGCGGCGGCCCAGTTCGGCTCGATGGTCGGCGTGCTCAACACGCAGACCGGCAACCGCTATCTGTTCTCCGGAACCGCCGTCAACACGCAGTCGGTTGCGGACGCCGGCGACATCATCAACGGCACCACGACGCAGGCGGGCTTCAAGACGGTGATGGCTGAGCGTCAGGCCGCCGATCTCGGCGCCAACGGCATGGGGCGGCTGGTGCAGACGCAGCCGACCCCGAGCTCGGTGCAGGTGTCGGAAGACGTCGCCGGCTCGCCGTTCGGGCTCAAGATCAAGTCGGTGTCCTCGACGCTGACCGGCGCGACCGTCACGGGCCCGAGCGGCTCGCCGGTGTCGTTCTCGGTCGATCTCAATGGCAACAATCCGAGCAACGGCGACAAGCTGAGCATCCAGTTCACGCTGCCGGACGGCACCACCGAGCAGATCGACCTGACGGCGTCCTCGGCGACGCCGACGCCGCTCGGCAGCTTCGCGATCGATGCGAGCGTGCCGGTCAATCCGAACAACACGGCGGCGAACCTCAATACCGCGTTGAATACCGCGATCACCAAGCTCGCCAACACCTCGCTGGTGGCGGCGTCCGCGGTCGTCGCCGGCGACAATTTCTTCAACACCGCGAGCTCTGCGATCGGCACGCCCAAGACCAACCAGGCGGCGCCACCGGCACCGATCAGCGGCGCCACGGCGCTGTCCGGCACGAGCCCCTCGGATTCGATCTCGCCGGGCTTCGCCGCCGGCGACACCATCACCGTGAACGGCACCACGCTCAGCTTCGTCAGTTCGGGTGCGACCGGCAACCAGATCAACGTCACCGACAGCATCCAGACCCTGCTGAGCAAGATCGACGCGATCACGGGAACGTCGAAGCCGTCGACCGTCCATGGCGGCGCGATCACGATCAACACTGACGATGCCGCGAGCCTGAACATCACGAGCTCCAACACAGCCGCGCTGGGTTCGCTCGGCTTCAGCGCGACGCCGGTGACCGCGACGCAGCCGCCGCTGCGTGTCGGCTCCTCGCCGGCGAGCTCGGCGACGACGCTGGTCAACGGCTCCGCCACCACAGTGAAATGGTACCTCGGCAATGACGGGCCGGGCTCGGCGCGCTCGACGGCGGTGGCGCGGGTCGACGATTCCGTCACGGTGCAGTACGGCGCGCAGGCCAACGAGGACGCGATCCGCCGGCAGTTGCAGGCGATCGCCGTGTTCGGGACGTTCTCGACCTCGCCGACGGGACAGTATTCGGGCGGGCAGGTCTCGGCGCTGAGCCTGCGGGTGACGCAGGCGCTGACCCAGCAGCCCGGCCAGCAGCGCATCGAGGACATCCAGACCGACATCGCGATGGCCCAGAACACGATGAAGGATGCGACCACGCGCCAGACCCAGGCCAAGGCGCAGCTCCAGAGCATCGTCGACCAGGCGGAATCGGCCTCGCCCGACCAGGTCGCGAGCGAGATCCTGGCGCTGCAGAACGCGTTGCAGGCGTCCTACCAGGTGACCTCGAACCTGGCGCAGCTCTCGCTCGTCAAGTTCCTGTAAGGATGCGTTAAGACGCCGTTAACCATGCCTGTTTACCTCTTGGTGAGGATTGCAGCGGGGCGGAGCGGGCGATGTCTGACAGAATGCAGCTGGTGGTGGCGACGCCGTGCTTCGGCGGGCAGGTGTCGAGCATCTATGCGAGCTCGATCTTCGCGCTCCAGCGCGCCGTGCACGGCATGTCCAATCTCGAGCTCAAGGTGCTCCTGCGCGATGGCGATGCGCTGATCACGCGGGCGCGGGCCAATCTGGCCGCGATGTTCTTGGACGATCCCAACGCGACGCACTTCCTGTTCATCGACGCCGATATCGGTTTCAAGCCGGAGCAGGTGTTCCGCCTGATCGAATGCGGCGCGGACGTCGTTGCCGGCTGCTATCCGATCAAGCGGGTGAACTGGGACAAGGCGAGGCGGGCGGTCCAGTCCGGCCGCACCGACGTGCCGGCCGCCTCGCTCGACTACGTCTTGGAGATCGAGGACCCCGACCGTATCGTGGTGGTCAACGGCTTTACCCGCGTGCGTTACGCCGGCACCGGCTTCCTGATGATCCGCCGCCACGTGCTGGAGGCGATGTGCCGCCATCCCGACTATGCGAACCTGCAGTTCTTCCGCGAGCACTCGCACGACACGCTGGCCGCGAGCCAGAACCGCTTCGCGCTGTTCGAATGCATGATCGACCCCGCGACCGGCACCTATCTCTCCGAGGACTTCGCCTTCTGCAAGCGCTGGACCGATATCGGCGGCGAGATCTGGGCCGACATCCAGAGCTCGCTCGACCATGTCGGGCCGTCGGTGTTCCACGGCGACATCGCCTCGCAATTCGCACCGGCGCCCGCGGCGGCGGCCGACGCGGCGTGAGCGCTCCGGGATGAGCACCGGCGCATCCCGTCTGCCAGACATCGAGCGGGCGTCCGAGGGCGGCTCGCGCTATCGTCTGCGCGATCTGTTCACGCCGCTGGACACGCTGCTGGTCTCGGGCGGCGATCCGCGCCTGACGCTCGATAAGGACCGCGTCAACGCCTATGGCTGCGCGGCCTCGCCGGAGCCGGAGATCTGGAATTTCGCCTCGTCGACCGCGTCCACGATCTCGCAAGCCGCTTACGACCGCGCCGCGCTGGCGCGCGAAGAGCTGATGCACAAATGCCTGTTCGACGAGGTCGAGGTCGGCTTCGACGCGCGCTGCGAGGGCATGCGCGAGGAGCTGCGCGGGCATCTGCAGCTTTCGCCGCGCGTCGACATCGTGTTCTCGCCATCGGGCACCGACTCCCAGCTTCACGCGCTGTTCCTGGCGCGCGCGGTGCTCGGCGCGCCGCCGGTGACGATCGTGGTCGGCGCCGACCAGACCGGCAGCGGCACGGCCCATACCGCGGGCGGGCGCCATTTCAGCACGCTGACGGCGAGCGGCCTTGCGGTGCGCAAGGACGGTGCCGTGGCCGGCCTTGCCGGCGACAGCATCGCGGTGCCGCTGCGCGACCTCGCCGCCCCCGGCATCGCGATGCGCGCGGATGCGGACGCTGCAGTCATGCGTGCAGTCGAGGACAGCCTCGCGCAAGGCCGGTGCGTTCTCCTCCACGTCATGGATTCGTCAAAGCTCGGCTGGCGCGCGCCGAGTGCTGCCTGCCTCGATGAGATCGCGCGGCGCTGGCCGCGCAAGGTTCAGGTGGTCGTCGATGCCTGCCAGGCGCGGCTCGGCCGCCGCCGGCTGCGCTCCTATCTCGACCGCGGCTACATGGTGCTGATGACGGGCTCGAAGTTCTTCGGCGGTCCCGCCTTCAGCGGCGCGCTGCTGGTGCCCAAGGGCCTGTCGCGGTCGATCGACCGGATCGGCGCGATCGCGCCGGGCATCTTCGACTATGCCGGCCGCTCCGACTGGCCGATGGCCTGGACGGCGCTGCGCTCGCGCTTCGAGCGCCGGCCGAATTTCGGCCAATGGCTGCGCTGGGAGGCGGCGCTTGCGGAGATCGGCAGCTACTATGCCGTGCCCGGCGCGTTCCGCGCCAGGGCGCTGGCCGAGCTTGCCGCCGGCATCGACAGCATGATCGCGCTGTCGCCGTCGCTTCAAGCCGTTCCGAACGCATCGATGCTCGCCGACGCGGATGACGAGGAATTTGCCGCCGCCACGATCTTTCCATTCACGCTGCTCCGTGACGGGCAGCCGGTCTCGATCGCCGACACCAGCGCCGTGCATCGTGCCCTGGCGCGCGACATGAACGACGACATCGACGGCAGCGCAGCTGACCGGCAGGTCGCCGCGCAACGCTGCCTCGTCGGTCAGCCGGTCCGGCTTGAGCGGGCGGACGGCAACCCGCTGGGAATGCTGCGGCTGTGCGTCGGCGCGCGGCTGGTGACGGAAGCCTGGTCGGCGGACGCCACGCAATCGCAACGCAATCTGCAGCATATCCTCGATCGCATCGCCCACGCGCTGGTGAAGATCGAGCTGCTGCTCAACAGTGCCACGGCTGCGCCGCGGAAGTTTGTGCTCGAGGCCTAAGATGCTGAATCCCGTGTCCGCAACGAACGGCGCCGCCGCGCCAGCCTATTCCGACCGTATCGGCTTTGCCCAATTGACGCGCTGTGCCTTCGAGGGCGGCAACCTTCATCCGCTGCGCGAGCAACTGCTGGCGCGGATCGCGGAGGGGACGGCGGAGGCGGGCGAGGGCCTTGACCTCTCCCTGATCGCGCAGCTTCTCGGCGAGAAGGAGGCCGGCCTCGTGATCCAGAGCGAGGTGCTCGCCTTCCATCAATTGTTTCGCACGCCTTGCGGGCTGCCGAAGCCGCGCCTGCGCGTGCTCGCGCTCGCGGCCGATATCGACATGGGCGGCAACACCCCGATCGAGTTCCTGCTCGAAGGCTCCGACATCGAGCTGCTGACGCTCTATGTGATCAAGGGCGTCGGCCTGCCCGAGACGTTGCCCGATCATGACGTGGCCATCGTGGTCGCCTCCGATTCCGAGGAATGCCGCGAGGCGCTTGCCGTCATCGCGCAGGCTGCGCCGCGCTGGCCGCGGCCGCTGCTCAATCGCCCCGAGCTCATCGGCAATCTCGATCGCGACAAGCTCTATCGGTTGCTGGCTGACATTCCCGGTCTAGATATTCCCGTGACCGCCAACGCGACCCGTGCGCAGTTGATCGCTCTCTCGCAGGGGCAGATCGCTTGCGCGGAGATCTCGGGCGAATTGCACTTTCCGATGATCGTGCGGCCGCGCGGCACGCATGCAGGCGTCGGGCTTGCGAAGATCGACGATGCGGCCGCGCTGCAAGCCTATCTTGCCGAGCGGCAGGAGCAGGACTTCTTCGTCGCCCGCTTCGTCAACTACGCGAGCCCCGACGGGCTCTTCCGCAAGATCCGGCTCACCATGGTCGACGGCAAGCCCTATGCCTGCCACATGGCGATCGCCGATCGTTGGGACATCTGGTATCTCAACGCCTACATGGCGTTCAGTGAGGAGAAGCGCGCTGAAGAAGCCATCTTCATGCAAGACTTCGATCATGCCTTCGCGGCGCGCCACAAGGATGCGCTCGACGAGATGAGCAAGCGCGTCGGCCTCGACTATTTCATCGTCGACTGCGCCGAGAACCAGGATGGCGAGCTGCTGGTGTTCGAGGCCGACAACACCGCCGTCGTGCACAACATGGATCCGCCCGCCGTGTTTCCGTACAAGCCGCCGCAGATGCGCAAGATCTTTGCCGCGTTCACGGCGATGCTGTCGCGGCACGCGAGGGCGGGTGAGGGGAGCGCGGCATGAACGAGATCATTCGCAACGCGCAAGGTTCGCTCACGCAGACGTCGCTCGATCCGCAGGACTGGAGCGAATTCCGCGCGCTCGCCCATCGCATGCTCGACGAGGCGGTCGACGGCATCGCCAACGTGCGTGCGCGCCCGGTCTGGCAACCGATTCCCGATGAGGTCCGCGCGGCGATCAAATCCGACATGCCGCGCGAGGCAAGCGATCTCGCCGATGTCTATCGCGAGTTCGCCGAGCATGTCGCGCCTTACGCGACCGGCAACGTTCATCCAGGCTTCATGGGCTGGGTGCATGGCGGCGGCACCGCGGTCGGCATGCTTGCCGAGATGCTCGCCGCCGGCCTCAACGCCAATCTCGGCGGGCGCGATCACATGCCGATCGAGGTCGAGCGCCAGATCGTCGACTGGATGCGCCGCCTGTTCGCGTTTCCCGAGAGCGCGAGCGGCATCTTCGTCACGGGCACGTCGATGGCCAATCTGATGGCGGTGCTGGTGGCGCGCACATCTGCGCTCGGCGCGCTGGCGCGGCAATACGGCATCGGCAATGACGGCGCGCTGCTCACGGCCTACACTTCGCAGGCGGCGCATGGATGTGTCTCCCGGGCGATGGACATCGCGGGGCTCGGGACCGATGCGCTGCGCAAGATCGGCGTCGATGCCGATCATCGCATCGACGTCGCTGCGCTGCGCGCGCAGATCGCAGTCGACCGCGAAGTCGGATTCAAGCCGTTCCTCGTCGTCGCTTCTGCCGGCACGGTCGATATCGGCGCGATCGACGATCTCAAGGCCGTCGCCGAGCTGTGCCGCGAGGAAGGAATCTGGTTCCACGTCGACGGCGCGTTTGGCGCGCTCGCAATGTTCTCTCCCGAACTCGCGCCATTGCTGGACGGCATCGAGCTCGCCGACTCCATTGCGCTCGATTTCCACAAATGGGGACAGGTGCCCTATGACGCCGGCTTCCTGCTGGTGCGCGACGGCGAACGGCACCGGCAGGCGTTTGCGCAGCCGGCGGCCTATCTGAGCCGCGAGGCGAGGGGGCTTGCGGCGGGCGCGGTCTGGCCCTGCGATCTCGGTCCCGATCTGTCGCGCGGCTTCCGGGCGCTGAAGACCTGGTTCACGCTGAAGACCTACGGCACCGACCGCCTGGGCACGGTGATCGCGCGAAGCTGCGCGCTGGCGAAATATCTGGAGACGCGCGTGCTGGCCGAACCGCGGCTGGAATTGCTGGCGCCGGTGAATCTCAATATCGTCTGCTTCCGCTACCGCACGGGCGATGCGGTCAACCGCGAGATCGTCGCGGACATCCAGGAGTCCGGTGTCGCGGCGCCCTCGGGCACGACGCTGAACGGCAAGTTCGCGATCCGCGCGGCGATCGTCAATCACCGTACCAGCGAGATCGATATCGATGCGCTGGTCGCGGCCGTGCTGGAGTTCGGCGAACGGCGGAGCGGGGGAGTGATCGACGTCGAGGCGCCACCGCTCGTGGCGCAATAGGGCGATCCACCGTTGAAAACGACCACGGCCCCGGAGGCGATCCGGGGCCGTTATCGTTTGCGGAGCTTGGTCGTTCGCGCAGACGGTCGTCAGGCGGCGGTGCTGACGTCGTCCTTGGCCGCTTCCACCTTGGGATGGGTGGCCTCGAACTGGCTGCGCAGCTTCTCTTCATAGGCGATCAGCTTGCGGGCTTCCTTCAGCGCCCGGTAGAGGTCGCCGTTCAGGATGTGGTTGTTGATGCCTTCGATGATCGGCCAGGAGCTCGGCACCGCGGTGACGATGTCGCGCACCAGGTTGAAGTAAGTGCCGTGCTGGGTCTGCGGATCCGGCGAGATGTACATCAGCTGGACCGCCAGATAGACGAGCTTGGCGGGCGTGTCGGCGGTCTCGGGCGTGAGGATGTCACGCTCGCGCAGGATCGGCACGTTCTCGCCGTCGATCAGGAGACGAGCCCGTTGGTCCGTGTTGGTGATCACGGAATTGCCGACGATGATGCGTTCGTGCGGTTTGAGCTCGACCTTGAGAGCCATGCCTGTTCTCCATCAACGCTTTCGTAACCGAGCGTGAGTTGCGGCGGATCAGGGTGCAATACTCCCTCAACATTAGTTAACGAGTTCTAAATCGCCGGCGTTCGGGCGGAAAAGGTCAATCATATCAACGTTGGAATTGCGCGGCGGTGCCGCGCGGGCGGCGGCTGGACCGGCCGAATCACGCGCCGACTGCGCGAAAGCGCCGATTTCATTTCATGTTTCGTTAGAGGTCTCGGCGCCAGGGTCCGCCGGTCGCCGGATCCATCTCGATCCGAGCAGACGCGTAACAGTAGCGTCGTTTACCAGAAAGGTAACAGAGTTATGTCAGGTATCGTCCTCTCCGCATCGGTTCGTCAGAACCTGCTGTCCCTCCAGTCCACCGCTGATCTTCTCGCCACCACGCAGAACCGTCTGTCGACCGGCAAGAGCGTCAACTCGGCCCTGGACAATCCCACCAACTTCTTCACCGCCCAGTCGCTCGACA
>Ga0102590_1001025_pt1 | contig 47365 bp, 39 predicted proteins | sample AraplaMF_Col_mMF_FD_76859 | JGI IMG/M metagenome (GOLD analysis project Ga0102590, IMG submission 76859) | Arabidopsis root microbial communities from the University of North Carolina, USA - plate scrape MF_Col_mMF | ecosystem: Host-associated > Plants > Roots > Endosphere | place: USA... | reverse complement strand
AATCTACACTCAGCCCAACATTATACGTTTTGTTCAGCGGGTACACATAGCCGTACAGGTCCGACGGATGTTCCGGATCCACGTAGCGTATGCCCGTTGCCGTGAAAATGTTGTACCCGTTCACATAAAGCCTGGCTTGTCTTAAACCGGCCTTACGTGTAACGTTTTTCGAAAACACATATGTATAGCCCAATTCCACGCTTTTAAGCCTGGCATAGGCAGCATTCTTTACTGCAAAAGAGGAATTCCCATCGAATCCGGTGCCCGTCATGGCAAAATAACCCGGCACATACTGCGTATTGGGATCGTAGGGGTCTGCTGCAGGATCTACCGTATGCCAGCGGTCCATGTACTGCTCCAGGGCATTGCCGTTAAAGTTCAGCGGCGTGGCCAGCGCTTCGGGGTAAGCGATCCATTTCATGGCAGCGCCCTGTATCAGTGCGCTCAGATCAAATCCCCGGTAGCTAACGCCAATGCTTACCCCAAAGTTGATGAGGGGCGGATTGGGTGTGCTGGTACCCCGGTCGGTATTACCATTATATGTAGATGCAATTGGATGACGGTCCAGGTCATCTATATAACCATCATTATTCCAGTCTTCATATTTATAGTCACCGGGCAGGGTGGCGCGGTTGCCGCCGCCATTGTCAACGTTATAGTTATAAATATCATTGAATGATTCAAAACGCCCGGCGCCGGTATAGCCCCACCATACATCATTATAGCGATCGTTCACATTATTGCGCCAGTTATCGTAAGAGTTACCGGCTACGGCACGTTCATAATGTTTCCATTTGGTGCGGGAGTAGGAAATGTTGCCGCTGATGTTATAGTTGATCTGCCCTATGCGGTTGCGGTGCGTAAGCAACAGCTCCACGCCGCTGCTCTGGTCACTGTTCAGGTTCTCCTGCGGCAGCGCTGCGCCTAATGAACCGGGCAGGGATAACAGGCGGTTGGCTAACAAACCATTCCTGTCCCTTTTAAACCAATCCAGCTGAAAGCCGAACAATCCTTTCCAGAAATCGGCATCCAAACCAAAGTTGAGCGTTTTGGATTTAAACCAGGTAATATCAGGGTTAGGCAGCACACGGAAACCCAATGCATTGGTGTAATTGCCATCAAACACAGAGCCGCCGGGCAGGGTTTGCAGGTTGCCGGATGAAGGATAGTCGTAACCGGTGAGGTACTGGAAACGCAGGCCGCTGGCATCGCCCATTACCCCATATGATGCACGGAACTTAATGTTATCAATGAAGCTGAGCTTCGGATTGTCTTTAATAAAGCTTTCTTCCGAAATGCGGTAACCGGCAGATACGGCCGGAAAGAAGCCCCACTGGCCGGTGGGCGCAAAACGGGAGGAGCCATCATAACGGCCGCTCAGGTCCAGCAAATACTTTGCATTATAATCGTAATGCAGCTTGCCCACATAACTTTTGGTGGCATAATTGGTTAAGCCGCCCAGGTCCTGCGTACCTATCTGGTTGGCCGTAGTGCCGGTGCCCAGCTGGTCCAGCGTACCTAATACCAGGTAACGGCTGGCGCTGAAGTTGTCTGACTTTTGCGTACGCTCCTCATACACTGCCAGCACATCTACATTATGCACTTTGGCAAAGGTGTGGCTGTAATTCAATGAGAATTGCAGCATGGTGTTAGGCGCCGCAGAGTAATACCGGTTTACGTTAGAAGGCGTTTGCAGCGGTTTGGGATTAAACACCGTGCTATCCCCCACTTTCACGGCCTGGTACACATTAAAAGAGCGTGCAAAGTTCTTGTTGTCTGACATAGCATAATCATAGCTATACAGCGCTTTGGCATTTAAGCCTTCCAGGAAAGGCACGGCATAGTTGAGTGTAAAGGTACCCTGGAAGGTATTGGACACAGATTTCTTATACCCGTCAATAGCTGCGTTGGTAAGGGCCAGTGCGCTGGTGCCGTTATCGTCCAGGTAGTTAATATAATCAGGATTGTTATCGGCATACAATGAATAAGTGGGCGGGTGGCGCCACAGGGCTTTAAAAATGCTCCAGGAATCTTCATAGGGCTGGTTGCGTGTATCGGAAATACCGCTCAGCTGCAGCTCCGCAGTAAGTGTACTGGAAATTTTTGCCGTAAGGTTAGAGCGTACGTTATATTTTTTGTAATTCAGATCGCCCGATTTCCAGAAGCCCTGCTGGCTCAGGTAACCCAGGCTCACGAAGTAGGTCATTTTTTCAGAGCCGCCGCTGGCCGTGAGGCTATGCTCTGTTTGCGGGGCTGTATTGCGTACTACTGCGCCATACCAGTCGGTGCTGGTTTTGGTACCGTTGGCATAAGCATCAAAATCGTTCTGGTTGTACACCGGCGTACCGCCGTTCACATTGTGCAGGGCTCTTTCATTGAATAAGGTCATCCAGTCAGTAGCATCCAGCACTTTAGGTAAGCCGGATGGTTTTTGCATGCCTACGGTAACGGTGTAGTTCAGCTGGGTGGTGCCGGCCTTGCCTTTTTTGGTGGTAACCAATATTACACCATTGGCAGCCTGCACGCCGTATACTGCGGCGGCGGCATCTTTCAGCACAGAAATGCTTTCAATATCATTCGGATCCAGGCGGTTCAGGTTACCGCGGGGTACCCCGTCGATAATAATGAGCGGTGCGCCTAAACCGCGAATGTCGAAGCTGTTGCTGAACGACCCCGGTTCTGCGCTGTTCTGTACCACGCGTACACCAGGCAGCTTGCCGGTGAGCATGTTCAGTACATTTTCATTGCGGGTGGTTTTGATCTCATCGCCTTTTATGGTGGCTATGGAACCGGTAAGGGTAGCCTGGCGCTGCTGCCCGTAGCCTACCACTACTACTTCGCCCAGGCTGCTGTTATTACGCGCCAGGGAAATGTTCAGCTCCTGCGCGGAGGCCTGTACTTCTTTTGCTTCGTACCCTACATAGGAAATAATTAAGGTAGCATTGCCGGGAGCGTTGAGATTAAACCGGCCTTCTGTGTTGGTAACGGTGCCCGTGTTACCATTTTTTACTTTTACGGCTGCGCCAATGAGCGGCCCGCCGGTGTCGTCCGTGACCCTGCCCCTGACGGCAATGTTCTGTGCGTAGCCTTGCAGCACAGCACAACACGCCAGTACCATAAATAGAATTTTTTTCATACCGTGGTGTTTAAAATGTGGATTTTAAAATTGGTTGTACCGGCGACAAATTAAGCGGGCACCGCTTAACAAATGCTTAATTACAGATTAACCGGCCTCCCATTTCCATTAATAAACACCCTATTAGTGCATTAATTTCCGTGTGTTTCACGACATAAGGAATAAAGTCTCAATAGTCTTACATGACTTTAATGGTTTGCCTATGAAGGCGGGAATAAAATTAGCCCCGGAGCCTTAATAAAGAACTAATAAAAGATTAATAACAGGGCTAATGGTGTTAATTACTGTTAACGGGGTAAGTGAGCGGTTGTAATAACGGATGAGCGGAGGGTTAGCGAATGAGTGAAGCGAATGGGATTATTTTTAAATTATTGCTGCGGGTTATTCAATTTCTTTTGGGGGATTGTATTTCGTGGACGCAATTGTATGACGCTTAGCTTTTGCGGGAGCATTGGTGCAAACTGTATAAGGCTGGGCTTTTTAAGTGTATCGTTCTCCGCAGATCCGGCTGCGAACTGCACCCGCCTGTTTTGAATGTCTATTGAGCGTTGGAGGGTCGTAGGAGCTTAGGGGGGTAATGGGCGTTGTCAAGCGTATCACGCCGGGCAAAGGTTCGCAGCCCGGATCCGCGGCAGAACTACCCCAAGAGGAAACAGTGAGGAACCTCAGCGATAGCAATACTGAGATAGAAGACAGGCATGGAATAACCGCCGATAACAGGTAATTTAATTATGGGGCATCGTGGGAAATTGTTTTCCCCAGGGCCCTAAATTGCTCTGATCTCCAGGAAACCGATATTAGAATGCGGGAAATTTTCCCAGTCCTAACAGCAAGTCCTTCAATCGCTCCGGTCTCCGCGATCCCCGGAGGTCCAAATAAACGGGCCTTTGCCCGGCGTGACACGCTTGACAAAGCCTAACAGCAATCCACTGCTGATACGATAATACAATGCCAAATAGATTTACAAAACAGGCGGGTGCAGCCCGTTTATTGGACCTCCGGGAAAGCAATACGGCTCATAAAACAAAATAGAGCGCTTCGTGGTGTTACATCAAACGAAGAAGGATTAATTACAAAACCTTCGCTCTTCACTCCAAAATCTCCTGGAAGTTCTTCTCAAAATCCTCCCCGTACAAACGCTTGTACTCTTTGCCAAAATGTTCAAAGGTATCTCGCGCAAGGGAGTGTTTGCCAAGGTAAGCCAGGGATTTACATTTGATGCTCATGGTGTCTTCATTCACCGGGTCAAAGTAGTAGATGTAGTTGGCTACTTTGATCAGGAAATCAGGGTCTTCACGCAGATCTACGGAAGAGGCAAAGTGCATGTAGGTGTCTATGATCTCGTTGGAGATCTCGGATTTGAAAGCATCCAGCCATTCATGCTCGTCGTTGGTGAGAAAGCTGCCCCGCTGAATGATGTCTGCCAGGCCGCTCATGCGGTGTTTATTGAGCTGGCCTTTGTCACGCATAATGGTTAGGTAACGGCTGTAATCGATATATACCTTGTCTTCATCAAGATCTATTTTCCAATAACCCGTGTCTTTGGAAATACGGATAAACCCGATCCTTTCCAGGATGTTTTTTAGCTTGGCAATATTTACGGAGCGGTTGTTACGCGCGCTGGCAGCGGTTTTATCGAACCAAAGCAGCTCTTTCAGCTTCTCAGAGCTGATGCCCCGCTCCCAGCGGATGCTGTACAAGAGTATTACCAGGAACAGCTCACGGATGAGCGGTGTAAATAATTTCGTAACCTCTTCCCCGCTGCTATCCCGTACCTGGAAATCGCCGAACAGGTGAATGAGCACTTTCTCCTGGCCGGGTGCGGCGGCTACAGGCGCTGGGGCTGCAACATCAAACTGCGGTTGCAGCGGTGCTGGCTCCTGGGGAATGGGTGTGGTTATAACAGGTGCTGTTGTTACAGCGGGCTGTTTACGCCGTAACCTGCGGTAAAGCTGCCAGCCCGCAAACAGCAGTAGTAATACAGCGCCGGCGCCCAGGGCAATTAATCCTGTGTAACCTTTACGTGGTGTACTTTCCGGTGCCTGCACCGGCAAGGGCGGGCCGTATAACGAATACATGCTGATAGTAGTGCGGTTAGCTTCTTCATCATAGAACAAAGCCGGTACAATGAAACGTTTGGCAATACTATCGTAAAACACATCTGCATAAGAACGGATGTCGTGAAACTTATAGGGGATCTTATCCCCCACTGCCTGGAATACAGGTTCTGTTAAAGAGCCCTGGATCAATTGCAGCTCCGAATCAAATTTATGCTTGGGAAATATCAGCCCGTAATAGGTATGCGCAGCTTCGTTAATAACCAGTGAGTTGGCAAACACAAATTCTTCCGTATCTATTTTAAGGTCGTAGATCTTTGTGAAAGTGCGGGTGCGCACATCAAAATAATTAAGGTCGTACAGGTTCTTGGGGTTCAGCACCTGCCGGCCGGATGGGTTGCCATATCCGCCCATAATATAGGCCCCATGCGCAGCGGGGCCCAGGGCTGCCAGGTAACGCGGTGTCATTTTGGCTTTGGATGAATCTATCAGCTGCACTATGCCGGTAGGCATATGATAGCGGTAGATGTTACTCTTGTATAAAAAGAAACCATAGCCGTTAAAGGTGTACAAAGCGCTATCTGCCGGTGAATAATATTTATTGAAATGGCAGTAGTTCATACCATCTGTAAACGAAGGCAATTGCTTATCCCAGGCCAGGGTAGCGGGATCCAGGATAGCCATATCCTGCAGGGTAACGGGAAGCAGGTAGATCTTTTTATCAACAGCGTTATAGTACGACTGGTATTTTGCAGAAAGGGATTGCGGACCGGTGCTGTATGCATCCGCTCTCATTTTATTTAAGGGGATGGAATAACGGAATAAAGAATCCCGCCCAATAATATATACCGTTTCCTCTGCAGGATTAAAAGCCAGGCTGGCAGCGCCGTTAATGGTGAACGACTGTAAGGCCTGCCAGTTGGTGCGCATTTTTTTTACCCACAGCGCATTGGTGGCCAGGCCATTGCTATTGCCTGCGGAATCTGTTGCCAGGTCGCCATCTGCCTCATTCAAAGGCCAGTAATGGGTTAGCTTATTATTTTCCAGGATGCGGATGTTGCGCAGCATCATGGGCGGCACATCGGAGTTCTTAAAGTTCTGGTAATCATTGGCGCCAAAGAACAGCTTATAACAGTTCTTATTACTGAGGGTCAGCGGCTGCTCAAAGGTTTGGCCGCCTGCCAGCAGGCGCAGCATGCCTTTATCCTTATTGAACTGCAGGCGGAAGGTATGCCACTGGTCCTGTGTGCCAATACCCGGCAGGTCAAATACAATGCGGGAGAAAGTATCGCCTATCACGATCCTGAAATGGCGGATGGGCGGTGATTTATCGTAATCGTAAATAAGATCGATATTACGGCCGTCGTTACCGATAACACGTACCAGGTAACCGAAATAATTCTTTTGGTTGGGTATAAAGGATACTTCAAAAGACAGCTCCACATTATCGGTAAAACATAAAGCATGTTCCTCCCCTATGGCAAGGCCGGTGCGCTTATCCTGTACAACCTCATGGCTGCGGAAATCGAGCCCATAGGTTTGGCCGAATGCACTGCAGCTGGCAATTAACAGGATAAAAAGGCTGGTGATGAATTTGTGGAATTTAATCTGTGTACACACCTTGTTCAATAAAGCTAAAATTTACAGACTAAATTTAGCAAGAATTTGGAATATTCCATTTACCATTCATACAGGTTTGCAGGAATGCGCTGTGGTGGCGGGTAGGGAGCGGCCCGGTCCGTGTTTAATTTTCGTAACGCGAAGCTGACAGTTTATAGGTTCTATCTGCAATGATGGTATAAAGCTTCTTAATCCTTCCCGCACGGTCGTATGTATAACTATAAGACTGGTCATCACTTCCCGGGGCACCTATGCGAAAACCCTGAAATTCAGATTTAGGCTCTCTTGTGATGATCCTGCGTTTTAGTTTACCATTATTATAATATTCAAAACAGGTGATCTCTTTCTCTTTATCACTGGTTATTTCTTCCTTTTTCACAAGTAAGCCATCCTGGTAGGTTAAAATATAGGTCCGTTCGAAAACAGTATCCGCTTTTTTTGCCGGATAATAATGATATGAGAGCTCCTGGTAGGTAAGTACAGAATCGCCCTGGTTTGCTATCAGCCGGTATGTTATTGAATTTTTATTATTGGAGAAGGTACATTTCTGAAATGCTATCCGGTCGTTTATGTAAGTATACTCATATGTAGTCGTGTCTTTCCTTTGGGGATCGTTGATGCTGTAAGCATCGATACTCCGGGTTACGTCATGCTTATCGTTGTATTGGTATAAATATTTTGCCAGGAGCTTGTTACGCTTATAACTACTCTCTTCCACAGCTCTCCCTAAAGCATCTATCTTTTCATACGTCCAGTATCCTCTGCCGCCACTTCCATTGAAATACTTACGGTGAATACCGGTGGTGTTAGGGTATAGGCTTGTTTCCCTAAAAAGCTGCGCTTTTAATATGAAGGCGCAAAGAATAAAGGTCAGGGTTAAGATCGTCTTTTTCATAATTCGCCAGGTTAGGGTTCGGGTTGATAAGGCTACAAATTAGCGAAAATGTTTTGTAAGCTCACAACAGTAAAAGAGCCACAGCGCTGGCTGCGGCTCCTTCTAATATATTCATATTACCCCTACTCCTGGCCGGGAAGCTGCGACATATCCATGTACACTATTTCCCACTGGTGCCCATCCAGGTCGGCAAAGCTGTGCTGGTACATCCAGCCATGGTCCTGTGGCTCCGCATAAATTGCGCCGCCGGCTGCTTTAGCCTTTGCCACCATTTCCTGTACTTCCTCTTTCGACGAAGCATCAATGGCTATCAGCACCTCGGTAGCTGCTTTTGCATCGGCAATGTTCTTTTTAGTAAAGGTTTTAAAGTACTCTTCCGTGAGCAGCATAGCGAAAATATTGTCACTAATGACCATGCTGCCGGCTTTCTCGTCGGTAAACTGGGGATTAAAGCTGAAACCCAGGCTGGTGAAAAATGCCATGGACGCTGCCAGGTCTTTTACCGGTAAATTGATGAAGATCTTTGATGCCATTGTTTTGTGTTTTATGTGATTGATGACACAAAACTGCAGCAATCCGCTTTCCTAAACTTTTACATATGTTGAGAAATGCAGAAATTATTTGTTGGCAAAAAAGATCCGGCTCAACTGGGTGGGCGTAATTCCAAGGTAAGAAGCGATCTGGTGTTTTTTCAGCCGCTTTATCAGCTGCGGGTACCGGTGTAACAGCTCCTCATAGCGTTTTTTTGCTGTGTCGTGGCGAAGCGAGATCTCGTAGGGCTCTTTTTCAACGATCCAGTGCTGCTCCATGTACTTTATGTAAAAAGCTGCTATATCCGGGTATTCGGCTACCAGCTTTTTAAATGCAGTAAAATCGTACTCCAGCACCGTGGTATCTTCCAGGGCAGTTATGGTAAAAGCCCCCGGCTCAGCCTTCAGCATAGCGCTCATGGAGCCTGCAATACGCTGCTCGGGAAAGAAATACTTGATAACCATGCTGCCATCGTCCGAAGTATAGTACTGTGAGAAAAGCCCCGATACCACAAAGGCCAGCTTATGCGGTACCTGGCCTTCGCGTATAAAATTCTCGCCCCGGGCGTATGTATTCTCCCTGAGCAGCGCTGTCCATGCAGCTTCTGCGGCATCTGTCAGCGCAGCATAGGTCCGGATCTTGCGGAAAAATATATCGGTAGTCATTATGTACAGTACTATTGGTTACCACGATAAAGATACAATTTTACTTTTTTCAGCTTCCCTGACACCGTTGATACCGCTTAAAACGTACATTTGTACCTGTTATATCCATTAAAGAACAGTAGTAGCCCGGAAAGCCCTTGTAATCTAAAGCCTATTAAGTGTAGCACTTATTCCATGAGCAAAAAACTTCCCTGGCCCTGTTATTAGTATAATTGCCATATACCTGTATGGCTGAACCACGTCATTTAAATTGTACCATATGAAAAACCCGATCTACTCAACAGATCTGTTGAAGGCGCGCATCAGCATGTTTGCGTTCCTCCTTTTTTTATTATTGCCATTATGCTCCCATGCGCAGCGGCAGCTGGTATGGGAAGAGAATTTTAACACCGGCACTGCGCCGGATCCAAAAGTGTGGACCTATGAAACCGGCGATGGCTGCGCCAAAGGCAACTGCGGCTGGGGCAATGCGGAGCTGGAATACTACACCAACCGCCCTGAAAATGTGCGCATTGAAAACGGAAGCCTGATCATTGAAGCCCGGCGCGAGGCCATGGGTGGCAAACCCTTTACCTCCGGCCGTATTAAAACTGCCGGCCGCGTATCTTTCCGCTATGGTGCACTGGAAGCACGCATTAAAGTACCCAAAGTAGGCAACGGCCTGTGGCCCGCCTTCTGGATGCTGGGCGCTACCGGCGATACCTGGCCGCATAATGGCGAGGTGGATATTCTAGAGATGGGTTTTGCCGGGGCTATAGCAGCAGGCAAGGCTAATAAAACCGTAAGCGCGGCCACACACTGGTGGACGGAAAACCCCGGTGGCTATACCGGTCATGCCACCTATGCCAAAGACACCGTAACAGAAGCCGCGGAGCTTAGCGATGCTTTTCACCTGTACAAGCTGGAATGGGATCCGAACTTCCTGACCATTTTCCTGGATAACCAGCCCTATTACAAAATAGGTATAGCAGGCGGTAACGGGCTGGATGCTTTTCAGAACCCGTTTTACATTTTGCTGAACCTTGCTGTGGGCGGCAATTACCCCGGCATACCTTCAGAAAGCGGTGTAACAGCGCCGCTGCCCGGCCGCATGGAAATAGATTATCTTAAACTGTACCAGGATGCCACCCAGGGCGAAGAGCTGATCCTGGGCACCAACAACGCGCCGGAAGGCAACTACGGCATTTTCACCGATAACACAACGGTGAGCGATAAAGTAGTATTTGGCCAGGGCGCTAACCTGTTCCTGTGGAACAACATTACCAGCATCAGTCCCGCGCCGGCGCCCTTTGAAGGCAGCAATGCCTGGGCCTTTCATGCCAGTGCCGGTAACTGGTTCGGCTTAGGTGTAGCCAATGATGCAAAGAACATGAGCAACTTTGCAGGCGGTAGCTTAAAGTTCCATATGAGAACCACTTCCACCGCACCGTTCAAAGTAGGTATTGCTACCGATGGTGCAGAAGGCTGGGTGAACTTTACGGGTGCCAATGAACATGGCCTGGTAAGAGATGGCCAATGGCACCAGGTAACCATTCCCGTAAGTGAGTTTGGCAGCACGCTGGACCTGATGCAGGTAACGCAGCTGTTCATGTTCTCCGGCGATGCGCCGGCAACAGCTGCCGATTTTTATTTCGATAACATTTATTATACCGGCGGCGTATCCGTCAATCCTGCGCCCATAGTGGCCATCACCAACCTGGCCAATGATACCGTATTCACCACGCCGGCAGCTATTAATATTCAAACCAATGCCAGTGATCCTAACGGCAGCATTACTAAAGTAGATTTCTTTAACGGCACTAAGCTGATCGGCACCAAAACTACCGCGCCCTTCAGCTTTACCTGGAACACCGCTGCACAAGGCATTGCACAGGTGATTGCCAAAGCAACCGATAACCAGGGTAAAATAACTACCTCCAAACCGGTAATGGTACTGATAGCAGCCCCCGGCAATACGTCGCCGCAGGTAAGCATTACATCGCCCACTGCCGCCACGCCTTACCGCAAACCGGCCAAAGTAGTGATCAGCGCAAATGTTACGGACGATGGCAGCATCTACAAAGTCGAATACTTTAATGGTACAACGTTATTAGGTACACTCAACAAAGCGCCCTATAACTTTAGCTGGGAAAATGTGGACCAGGGTACCTATACCATTACCGTAAAGGCTACGGACAATGGCAAACGCAGCACCACATCCGCCCCGGTGACCATCACCGTAAAGGATAATAAGATCACGGCAGATAAGTATGGCGTGTACAGTGAAGATGCTTCCATTACCGATAAGCTCACCTATGGGCTGGATGCTAACCTGTATGTATGGAACAACCTTACTACCATTGCCAATGCCACGCCGGCAGAAGGTTCTGAAGTAATGGCCTTTACCGCAGCGGCCAATAACTGGTTTGGGTTAGGCGTAGCGAATGATGTACGCGACCTTACGAACTTCAGCACCGGTTTCCTGAAGTTCTCCTTTAAAACAACCTATGGCGGTCCTTTCCGTTTCAGCGTAATTTCCAGCAGCGGGCAAACAGATATTAACTATGCCGCTGGTGAGCAGAAATATGGTTTGGTAAGGGACGGGCAATGGCACGAAGTAAGCATACCGGTAAGCGCTTTAACCGGCACTAATATGGCTGCAGTAACGCAGGCCTTTACCTTCTCGGGCGATGCGCCTGCAGCAGCAGCCAGCTTTTACATAGACAATATATATTACACCACACCCAATGCCGGCAATAACCAGCCCAACCTGGCGCTGAATAAAACCACCACTACCTCTGCCAACGAGAACATTTCATTTGAAGGTAAATATGCGGTAGATGGTAATGCAGGTACGCGCTGGTCCAGCGCTTTCAGCGATCCGCAATGGATTGTGGTAGACCTGGGTGCAGACTACAACATTAACCGCGTAAAGCTTAGCTGGGAAACCGCAGCCGGTAAAGATTACCTGGTGCAGGTATCTAATGATCCCAATACCTGGAACGGCGCTTTAAAGACCGTTACCAATAACAGCACGCTCACCAACGACTGGACCGGTTTAAACGGCCACGGACGTTACCTGCGTATTTATGGTACTGCCAGAACCACGCCATACGGCTACTCGCTGTTTGAGCTGGAAGCCTACGGCAGCCCCTTTGCCGGCGCTGCACGTACCAGTGTTACCAACCATCCCGCAACCACGCACAGCAAATGGACAGCCAGCGTGTATCCGAACCCGGTAGCCGGCGCACAGGCGCAGATCCTGAGCAGCGAAGCCATCAAACAGATCAGCATAGTAGGCATGAATGGTCGAACATGGAGCACACAATTATCGCAGGAGGGAAAGCTGAGCGGCACTTATCCCCTTGATGTGAACAGCTTACCAGCCGGTATATACTTAATACAACTCTTGAACAAACAGCATGAAACGCTACTGCTGAAGTTTGTTAAGCAATAGTCGATGGTCCGATGGTCCATGGCCTGGTGCGGGGGGAATGAGTGATGTGTGAAATGGAAATAAAAAGGCTGCCTAAAAGTAATTTTTGGGCAGCCTTTTTATTTAAGGAGTTTATGGAAATTGACGGGTGCTGCATCTGTGTTATATGATAAGGATCTCTCTTATTGTTATAGCAATCAGCATTTGTGCAGCTCATCCGCCGTTAACGCTGAAAAAGGTAATGGATATTCCCCTGCCTGCCGGGTATGTTCGTTTAGCCCAACCTGCAAATTCATACGGCGCTTACCTACGCGCCCTTGCCCTGGACCCGGATAAAACTGTTTATCTTTTCAACGGTGCAAAGAAGACCAATCAGCATGCTCAATACGCCGTACTTAATATGGACATTGGAAACAAAGATCTGCAACAGTGCGCTGATGCCGTGATGCGCCTGCGTGCTGAGTTCCTTTACCAGGCAGGAAGGTATAGCGAGATCGCTTTTACTTTAACGAACGGATACCGCTGTGATTATGTGCATTATGCCGAGGGGTTCCGGCTGAATGTGAACGGCAACCAGTGCCGCTGGCAACGGCAGCAAACGAAAGATTATGGTTATGCTGGCTTCAGGCAATATCTTAACCTCGTTTTTTCCTATGCCGGCACCCGCTCATTACATGCACAGCTGAAAGCCATACCCATGTCCGGGATGCAGCCTGGCGCCGTATTTGTGCAGAAGGGCGATCCCTACGGGCACGCCGTTACAGTAATGGACATGGCCTATAATCCCGTAACGAAGGATACCATTTTCCTGCTTTCGCAGAGCTACATGCCTGCTCAAAGCATTCATGTTCTGAAGAATCCTGGAGGTGGTAAATTATCTCCCTGGTATTCCCTAAAAGCTGCAGATCCCATAGAAACGCCGGAATGGACTTTTTACCGGAAAGATCTGAAGACATTTTAGCCTGAGGGTAAAACGCCCTCTTTTTAATTTTTAACTTTTTCCCTTTGACTTTTCCGATACTCCACCGGGCTTACACCGCTATACTTCCTGAACTGACGGCTCAAATGGCTTTCGTCTGTAAAGCCCAGCTCACCGGCAATCTGGCTAATGGTAAGCGTGCTGTAAGCCAGGCGTTGCTGCACCAGCTTTATCTTATAATGGGTTATATAATGCTGCAGGCTTTCCCCGGCAAACTTCCTGAAATACTCGCCTACATAGTTTGCAGAGAGATTAAAATGTGACGCCAGGTGCTCGATCTTCAGCTTTTCCGGCAGGTTGATGTGCTGGTGAATATACAACAGCATGCGGTTGATCAGCGGCTCTGATTCCAGTCCTGTAGCAGTGCTGCCTGCAGTATCGGCTACATTGCGGGCCAGGATATTCAGGATCAGCGTTACAAAATGCTGCAGGTTCTCTTCATGGTAAGATTGTTTTTGCTCATACTCATCTACCATGCTGCTCATGAGTGTAGCGATCATGTCACAGTCCCCCGGATTTTTTACCAGCAGCTCCTGGAAACGGTTATGGTGCGAGAAGATATGTTCCAGCTGTTTAAGCCACTGCGTAATGCGCTCCCGGTCCTGCTCATTTTTACACTGCTTCAGGAAAACCTCCGAGAAGCGGATGGAGCAGAAACGGGTCGGCGTTTCAATGTCAAACCCGCGGCAGTCCAGCGGTGTAAAAAGAAAAATGCTTCCCTTGTGATAAGGGAATTTATTACGGTTCACCTCACGCATGCCCTTGCCTTCCAGGATGCGCACGATCTCAAAGAAATGGTAGATCAGCGGGCGCTCATTCCAGCATTCCATATCAGATACATACAGCTCAAAAGGCTGGTGTAAAACTTTGTGTTCCATAACCTGCCAATTTACAGGAAAAACCTTGTTTTATCACTGTTCTGCTGTAGCGGCTACCGGTAATTTTGATGCCAGAAAAATTAATGTATCATGAGCTTGAATGAAAAATTGCTGTCGCCATTAGTTACTCCTGCCCTTACGTTCCGTAACCGGGTAGTGATGGCGCCTATGAGCAGGCACCGGTCAATAAATACCATCCCGGGCCCTTCTGTTGCCACCTATTACGCGCAACGGGCCGGCGCAGGTTTGATCATAGCGGAGAACAGCGCAGTAGCGGCTAACGGTGTCGGCTATGTGGATGCGCCGGGCATTTATAATACAGCCCAGCAAGCCGGCTGGAAACAGGTAGTGGACGAGGTGCATGCCCGCAACGGAAAGATCTTTGTGCAGCTGGTGCATACCGGCCGTATAGGGCACCCGCTGAACCATGAAGGAGAAGCGCCGCTGGTGGCCCCTTCTGCAGTAAGGGCAGCTGGTATGATGCGTATTTCCGGGGACCGGCATTTACCCATGCCGGAACCCCAGGCGCTGAGCATTGCCGGTGCACAAGCCATGATCGATGCACATATACAGGCTGCTGAAACGGCTATAGCATTAGGTTTTGATGGTGTAGAGATCCATGGCGCGCATGGCTTTTTACCGGAGCAGTTCCTGCATCCACACACCAACCGCAGAACCGACCGTTATGGCGGCAGTATTGAGAACCGCAGCCGCTTTTTACTGGAGATCGTGGAAGGCGTTACAGCGGCCATTGGCCGGGAACGTACCGGCATCCGGCTCTCCCCTTTTGCTGGTTTGAACGACCTGCCTCCCTATGCCGAAGAAACAGCCACACACCTTTACCTTACCGATGCCTTGCGGCAATTCGATCTGCTGTACATCCACCTCTCCGATCAATCCTCCAACGGCCGCCCGCCCATACCGCAGGAGTTTTTATGGGAGGTGCGCAAACGCTTTCCTAACCTGTTAATGCTGGCCGGTGGTTATACTGCCGCTTCTGCCGAAGCCATTTTACAATCCGGCCTGGCCGACCTTATAGCATTTGGCCGGCCTTTTATTGCCAACCCCGACCTGGTGGAGCGGTTCCGGTTAAATGCGCCGCTAACAGCCGGCGATGCGGATACTTTTTACCAGGGCGGTGATGAAGGATATATTGATTACCCGGTTATGTACCAGGATACGGCACCTTGCGGCGTATGATCACGGCCTTGTTTCTCCTGTGCACTCCCTGTGTAGTCCCTGTGCACTCCCTGTGACTTACCTGTACCCTACCTGTTTGGGTAGGTACCTCTCTTTCCGCCTATCCCCACAAAAAAGCGGCTGGCTACCTTTATGGGTGGCCAGCCGCCATTAATTAACAATCAGCATATTAATACATCAGCGCATTCATTTGCACATCTGCATATCCGCACATCCGCACATTAATACGTGATCCCCGGGAAAGTTGCACGTGCCTGGTTAAACTGCGTTTCGTAGGTGGAGGTCCAGCCGAAAGCGGTAGTAGCCTGCGCTTTCAGGTTACGGCCTACAGCGCCGCTCCAGAAATGTACAAACTCGCCCATGTTCATAGCACGGGAATAATTTTGCCCGCTCTTTGGAAAATACTGCGCCAGCAAGGTGAAATATTTATTTAACCCTGCAGAGCCGCCCAGCTGGTAAATGGGATAGAACCAGTTCTTGAACCATTGCGTACCGGCGCGGGGAAAGTTATCCGAGCCATTGATCACCAGGTTATACCAGCGGGTGGCGTCAGCTGTTCTGCCCAAACCTTTATATACATCGTAAATAAAGATCTCAGCCCATTTACTATCGCCCCAGATGCCAAAGGCCGGGGAGTTATGGTAACCTTTGGAAGCGCCTTCCACAATGTGCGCTACTTCGTGCGTGGTAATATCCAGGTCGTTACCGGTGCCGGATAACCAGGCGCTGGTGCTGTTGGAGCCTACATCTATCACGTTGCGGTTATCATGGCTTGCATCAAAATAGGTGGAGGGGTGGCCGCCGCTGTACTTGCCGGTATGGAAAATGGCAAACAAACGCGGGTCTGAGCCAAAGGAGCCGTATAAGCCTTTGGTGTAACGCCATACATCGCCCATATACGTATTGGGCCAGGTAACGCTGCTGCTTACATCATTATCAAAATACACGGCTACATCATCATCATAGAACTTGCGGTTTAAGAGCTGTACATGCTCAAACCAATGCTCCTGCCAGGTAGCCGGCGGCGCTGCTATGGCAGCCATGGCAGAGGATTTCACTGCAGCGTCCTTACCGGACGGTGAAGGAATATTATCCTCCTTGCCACAGGCGCTTAGTAAAGAAAATAAAAGAACGGGAATACCTAACATAGTGCTGATTCTGAACGATTGTAAGTTCATGCGGTTTAGTTTAAATAATGAAAAAAAACGGGTCTCTGCGGCTGCCGGGTTACAACAGCCGTGGGTTACGGTTCGTGGAATAAATAGCGTTGCTTAAAGTGGACCGTCTGCTCATCGCTCCCTGATGAGAGAATAGAATAGCAACGCTAATGTGCTCAGCTCAAATTTTAATTACGGTTATAATGCAGGATTTTTTGAATAATCGGACCACAGCTGGTCAACGGATTTACCCGTTAGCTGGTTCCAGGTATTGCTGGTGTAAGTTCTGTTACGGCATGCTGTGTTCAGGTCATTCACGATGCTGCTGCGTACATGCAGCTCCAGCCAGGCCAGGAAACGCGCAGTTACACGATAGGCATCCGTGTATTTTTGCGAAGCATTCCAGGCCGGTAATGACCAACCGGCAGGACCGTTATTTACACCAAATTTATAACGTGCATAATCGGCGATCCCTTCTGTTAGCCAGCCGGGTGTGCCGCCGGTGTAATGCTGCACAATGTGCATTACTTCATGGGTAACTACGTCAATGTCTTCCGGGTGGCTATGGAACCAGGCCGCACTGAAGGTAGTAACGTCGCCCGACGTGTAGGCTACGCCGGTGTAGTTCGGGTCTATAACAAACTTCACCTGCTTGGTGGCGCCTGTATAAAAACGATTTAGCAACTTTGGATAAACGGTGAAGAAAGTGTTGATCAACCGTTGATATTCCGCAGTATCAAAGGTACCGTCATTGTTGGTGAAGGTAAGCGTGTAACCGTTGCTGGTGTATACCACGGTTCCCACAGGCTGTACAGCCTGTGCCGTTACGCCTTTGTTTACAGACAGCTCATTAGTGACAGGTACATCAGGTGTGACAAGTGATGTTTTGCTACAGGCAGAAAGTAAAAGCATACCTACTGCACCGGAGATAATGGAGTTTTTAAGAGGAAATTTCATTTGATTTCGGGTTTTTCATTCGGGAGCTTGATGAGTACAGCGATCTTATGAAATATAAGCCAATCCTTTTTATTTTCATAAATTTTTTTCTGCTGAAGCCCAGTGCCATATCGATTTTGCAAATGGATTGATCAATTTAGCTTTATGATTTTGATATGATGAGGCAGCCTTTAACCGGAGGTGCAAGCCCGCTTGTTTGAATAAATATTTAGCTGTGGTTATCGTATAAGCTACTTAGTTTTTTTGTGGTAAATAGCTTTTAACCGGAGGTGCAACGACGGACTGCGCCCGCTTGTTTGAATAAATATTTAGCCGTTGTTATCGTATAAGCTACTTTCAATCTATTAGGCTTATCAAGCGTGTGACACCGGGCAAGGTCCTTTCGTTTGCACCTCCGGCAGCAGCTGAGCAAACAGGTAAGTAGTGATCTTGAGAGACCCGGCTGAACAACTATGCAGTAATAGTATTGGTAGCTGGCGTTAAGCGTTCAGAGTGCGGCATTACGCATTCTGCGTTAAGCATTCAGCATTCTCCCTCTGTTTGAAATTTGTAAGCTTTTGTTTGAATCGTTTAAGCGCTGTAAATCACAGGCAATTTACTTTTGAGCTTCTAAATACATTCATTTATGCAATACAGGAAACTGGGAACCACGCAAGAACAAGTATCCGCGATCGGGTTAGGATGTATGGGTATGAGCGCCTTTTATGGCGACAGGAACGATGCGGAAAGCATTGCTACTTTAAACCGGGCATTAGACCTGGGTATTAATTTCTGGGACACGGCCGATATGTATGGCAACGGGGAAAATGAAAAGCTCATCTCCCATGTACTGGCGCCTAATCGTAACAAAATATTTATTGCCACTAAGTTCGGGTTCCGTTCCCGGGATGGGCAAGCCGGCCACAGTGGCAGCCCCTCTACCTATTTCGACGGATCGCCCGAATGGGTAAAAACCGCTGCAGACAACAGTCTTAAAAGACTGAAAATAGATACCATTGATCTGTATTATACGCACCGTGTAGATCCGCAGGTGCCTATTGAGGAAACCGTAGGCGCGATGGCTGAGCTGGTGAAAGCCGGCAAGGTGCGTTACCTGGGTTTAAGCGAAGCATCTGCCGCTACCATCCGCAGAGCGCATGCCGTGCATCCCATTACAGCGTTACAATCGGAATACTCTTTAATGACGCGGGATGTGGAAGACAATATTTTACCCACGCTCCGTGAGCTGGGTATTTCCCTGGTCCCCTATTCTCCCCTGGGCAGAGGGTTTATTACGAATGCCATGGACGTACAATCCCTGCCGGACAGCGATTTCCGCAAACAGCTGCCCCGCTTTACCGGTAATAACCTGGCTAACAACCAGTCGCTTACACAGGAGCTTACCGCTATTGCAAAGGATAAGAGCTGCACGCTGGCGCAATTGGCGCTGGCCTGGGTATTAGCACAGGGCCAGGACATAATTCCTATTCCCGGCACCAAACAACGTAAGTACCTGGAAGATAATGCGGGCGCTGTTAACGTACTGCTCTCCGCCGCTGATCTTGCTGCTATTAGCGGGCTGCTGGAACGCTACCCTGTATCAGGTGAGCGTTACCTGGAAGGATCCATGAAGCTGATAGATAAATAACAATTGAGGTTAGTTGTTTTTGTGCAAGGGCGCCTGCAGTAATTTACCTACTCCAGGCTGCCCTTGACTTATTTGGTGATGGTGGTATAATCGGGCTGCAGATCAATGGTCATAAAACCTATCAATCCTTCGTCCCTGAACTGTTGCATAGTATACTCGATCACCTGCTCCGGCGGGCCGGCAGGGTCCAGTAAACGAACCTTTGTTATTTTACAGGTGCGGCCATCCGTAATATAATCAGCCCCTACACAAACACGCCCATGCATTTTGGTGGCCATCACCAGGGGAATATCTTTTTTAAGATGATCAATGATCACTAAGTGATCGTTAAAACGGCCGTAGGAAATGTATACACGTACATTCACCGTTTCACCTGCCTCATTCTCATAACGCCCGCCCAAGGGCATACGCGCCAGCTCATAGTTTCCGCCGGCGCCACGGTTCACCAGCTGTCCGAAAAGCTTCAGCACCTGCTTTTCCTGTGTTTCCGGGATACCCACCGCATTCAGCACCATTTGATTACAGGCGGCCCAGCACCATAAAGGTTGTTTTTGTAGTGCATAAAAAGAGCCGGGAGTGGCAATATCCACTGAGTAAGCCTGCATTGTTTGGGCGTTAACAAAAGCTGTGTGCAGCAGGTATAGCACTGCGTATAACACAATACGTTTCATAGCGGGACCGGGGATTTAATTATTAACTATGTACACTTATTCCGTAAAATGTATTCGGATAATAGGAGAGGAATTGGATGCTCAGCGTAATAGAAACAGGAGTTAAATGTAAGTCGGTTGATCTTAACTGAGGATTAAGATACATCTTTTTTTGAAATTCAGCAATAATCTTGGTACAGGCTGCCCCGTACCGGACCCTGGCTCACAGGCTGGGCAGCGCGCCTCACTTTTTTGGCTTAGCCGCAGGCGCTATCTTATTATATGCCAGCGCACGCCGGATCCAGTAATTAAAGTCTGCTGCGGCCTGTATATCCGCTGCTGCTATCAGCACAAAACTTTTCAGCGGCCTGCCGCCAAAGGCCATTTCATGGCAGCCTTTCCTTTGCAGTGCCTCTATATATTCCGTTGGATCTATACGGCACATCAGCTCATCTTTCATAACACCCAGGCACATTTTTCCATCTACCATAAAAGTAAGGCCCCCCATCATTTTCTTTTCTTCCAGGGCAGGCTGCCCGGCCAGCGCCTTCCTTAACCGTGTGGCCAGCTGTTCATTGTAAGGCATAATGTATGCAGTTATTAGTAGTGATCGCTTCTCCGGTAAATTTATAAAAAAACGGACAAGCATCTGCTGTTGCCATAATGATGACGGAATTTCCCCCTTTAATAGTCGCTATTACCCCTCTGGTATAATATAAAAGAGTTGCATCTTTGCTGCGTAACATTTAACCTGTATTAAATTATTGATTACTTAAAAACCTCAAACCATGGAAAAACAAGTATTCAAAATTGCTGTGAACGCACCCCGCGAAAAAGTATGGAACATACTCTGGGACGATGCCTCCTACCGCGACTGGACTTCCGTATTCAGTGAAGGCTCCCGCGCAGAAACCGACTGGAAAAAAGGCAGTAAGGTATTGTTCCTGGATCATAAGAACGAGGGTATGGTATCTACCATTGCAGAGAACATTCCCAACGAGTACATGTCTATAGAGCACCTGGGATTTGTGAAAAATGGCGTGGAGGATACGGAAAGCCCGGGTGTAAAGGAATGGGCCGGCGCTCATGAGAACTATACGCTAAAAACAGTGGATGGGCAAACAGAGCTCACTGTTGACATGGATATTAACGAACAATACAAGGATTACTTTCAGCAAACCTTTCCCAAAGCGCTGGACCGTGTAAAAACACTGGCGGAAAATAATTAGCAGCTATGCGTGGTAATACTGTAGCGCCTAAAGATACTGATGAATATATAGCCATGCTGCCCGCGGCTTTCAGGGGCACGCTGGAAAAACTGCGGACGCTTATTCAATCCCTTGCGCCGGAAGCGCAGGAAATGATCAGCTACCAGATCCCCTGCTTTAAGTATTATTACATGCTGGTGGGTATTGGGGCCAACAAGCAATACTGCAGCCTGTATGTAATGAGCCCTCCGCTGGTTGCCGCCATGAAGGAGGAGCTGAAGGGGCTAAAGGTATCCGGCGCCACTATTCATTTTGAGCCGGATGCAGCCTTGCCCGTAGCGCTGATCAAAAAGATCGTGCGGGCGCGCATGCAGGAAAATAAGGAAAAGGCAATGGCTAAAGGAGGGCAAACTAAAAAGAAGGTAAAATCTTAAATGTAAAATCATAAAGTAAAAGTGGAATGCAGCGATTGGGTCCGGCCCAGGTATCGCTGCATTCCACTTTTACATTTATCTCGTTCATAAAGTCTTTTCAAAGGTCTCTATGAACCACCTTCGTCGGTTTTACCTTCTTCTTAACTTATTTACCTGCCTGGTAAATTATTTTTCCTTTGGCAAGGGTATATGCTACATCTGCAAACCGTTTACTATCCGTTGCAGGATCTGCTTCCAGCACCACAATGTCGGCATCCATACCGGGTGCAACACGGCCGGTTTGGTCGCCCATCCCGAATTTTTTAGCAGGCGCTGTTGTAAGGGCAGTCAGGATCTGGTCAAAGCTAAAACCTGCCTGTGCCAGAAAGTCAAATTCATCGGTGGTGGAATAATCTGTTACATAACCTACATCTGTACCAAACAATATTTCGCCGCCTGCTTTTACATAAGAGCCGGCCTGCTGTAAGGCAGTAGCTATCAGGTTGCCGTTATCCAAAGGAAGCCCTATTCTTAGCAGCTCCCATTTAAAGAGCTTTAAAGAGGGAATGAGCGCTGTTTTATGCCGCAGCAAATTATGGATGGTGGCGGTATCCCAGGGTCTATGATCGTCCGGCGCCACATGCGCCAGTATATCTACACCACTTTCAATAGCTATGTCAACGCCGGCATCAGAAGTAGGGTGTGCAAATACCGGCTTGCCCAGCGCATGTGCGGCGCTTACTGCGGCACGGGCTACGTCCAGCGGCATAGGTACTACCTCGTGGCCGTTGGGTGAGGCGGCCCATATTTTTATACCGTCGGCGCCGGCCCGGATCTGCTTTTGCACATAAGCGGTAGCTTCTTCAGCTGAGCCTATTTCCGGCAGCTTCAGGGGCCTGATATAAACGGGGCTTCCGTTAGGCGGTGTAAAAGGTACGCCCACGCTCATTATGGCCGGCCCGCTCACCTCCCCTGCTGTTATTCTTTTACGCAGCGCCAGCAGGTTGGAGAAGTCAAATACAGCCAGGTCAAACACATGGGTAAAACCATAACGGCCAAACATTTCACTGAGCTGCTTGCTTAATTGTGCCGCAGGCAGGCTGTCGGCATGCAGCCATTTAGGTTCAATAAAATGCACATGGCAGTTCCAGAAACCGGCCGTCAGCACTTTTCCCTTACAGTCAATAACATAGGCATCTGAAGGTATTTTAACTGTTTTTGAGCTGCCTACGGCAGTGATCTTCCCATCTTTCACCAGCACTACACCTGCGGTAATGGGCTTTGCGCCCGGGGAAGGATAGATCTTAGCACCTGTTAATGCGAGCACCTGGCGGGTTGCTACAGATTGGGCCATGGCTGGCAGATACAGGGCTACAATTAAGAGAATGGCGGATAATTTCTTCATTGTAATAGTTTTGAAAGGGCAATTTAAATGTTTTAACGGCCCTTACAACATTACTATGAAAAAATGCTAATGATTCCCTTCCTGCACAACCGCCACATATTTCCCGCCCTGATGAGCGGTATACGAATTGTATACTCTTCACATGATAATTTACATAGCTTTGCCCTGCATGTTATTTACAAAAGATACTTTCATTGTAACAGGGCTGCTGCTCCTGGTCATTATCATCTGCATCCGCACAAAAAAGCTAACGGTTACGGCTGCACTCACTGCCGGCGTGGTGGGCTTCCTGGTATTTGCAGGCACGGGATATAACGGGCTGTTACTGTTGGGAACTTTTTTTACACTGGGCGTGCTGGCTACAGCACACCGGAAAGATGTAAAGGCAGGCCTGCACCCGGAAGGCGCTCATCCCCAGGCCAGGAATGCCTGGCAGGTGCTGGCCAATGGCGGCACTGCTGCATTAATGGCGGTAATGGCAATTATTCATCCGGCGCATGCCTTCCTGTATCATGTGATGCTGGCGGCCAGCCTGGCAGCAGCAACTTCAGACACACTATCTTCTGAGCTGGGTATGGTCTATGGCCGCAATCATTATAACATATTAAGCTTTAAAAAAGATACCCGCGGGCTGGATGGTGTAGTGAGCCTGGAAGGCACGCTGACAGGCGCTGCCGGCGCATTCATCATTGCCGCCGTATACGCGTTGGGGCTTGGCTTTAACAGGCATTTCTTTTTTATAGCGCTGGCAGGCATACTGGGCAACCTGGCCGATTCTGTGCTGGGCGCTTCTCTGGAGCGCAGGCATTATATCAATAACGATGTGGTGAACTTTCTTAACACCCTGTTTGCGGCCTTTTGTGTATGGTTGTTTAGTACACTAATGTAGGGATCACTTTTGTGCGGTAAGTAAAGATATCTTCCAGGCGTTTGCCCACAAACAGCGCATGGGCCATCGTTCCAAGAATACCAAAAGGTAAGCGGTAATGCACAATATCCGTCATCTCCACCCCTCCTTCCACTGCTTTAAAATGATGCTGATGATGCCAGAAAGCATAGGGCCCGAAACGTTGTTCATCTACAAAATAACGCAGGTGATCCACATGCGTGATCTCCGTCATCCAGTACAGCGGTATGCCTAATATGGGACGGATGGTGTATTCGATAATAAGGCCGGGATACATGCCTTTGCTGTACTCACCCTCTTTTACCACAAAGCGCATCTCCGGCGGGGTAATGGCCTGCAGGTTAGCCGGCGTGCTGAAAAATTCCCAGGCACGTTCCAGCGTGACGGGTAAGAATTGCTTGCGTTGAATTAAATATGTTTTTGCCAAAACGTGCAGGTTTACTGCTAAAATAGGCAATATTCATTTGTCTTTCCCCCAGGTTCATTTCAAGGCCAGGAATGCGCCATCAACAATAAACAGCTTTACACCCTGTTCGGAAGAAGTGCGGTGTGAGCTCAGCTCATCAGATACCTGGTACGACATGCCCTTTGTTAGCCGGTAGGTGCTGCCGTCTGCCAGCTCTGTGGTCATTTCCCCTTCAATACAGTAAATGATATGACCCTTTGCGCACCAGTGATCTGCCTTATAGTTTTTAGAATACTCTACAATGCGGATGCGCAGATCGCCGTATTGCAGTGTTTTCCAATATGCTTCGCCGGTATCGCCGGTATGCTTTGTGGCCGGTATGCTGTCCCAGTCAGTCGTTTGGAAAGGAATATTTGCAGGATGCATGGGTTACGTGATTGTTTATATAACCCGTAATTTATAGGATTTCATAACAAAAGTGAAATGTATAACTTTACCGACAAATACCTATACCATGAGATCCCTCCTGCTGCTGGCCTTTGCAGGTATGCTGCCTTTGCACGCATTTTCACAGGATACTACTATTCTTTTCATGAACAAATACTGGAACGAGGTACCGGCCGGGCAGGCTACGCATATGCGGCGAGTTATAAGCAAAGGTGAGGATGCTACCGGACAGCGGTATGAGATCCAGGAATATACCATCAGCGGCCGGCTGCTGGGGCGCATGTTATCTGATTCCAAAACAAAATTACTGCTCAATGGTTACCGTACCTGGTATAACAACAACCAACAGCCATCCAAAACAGGCTATTATACTAAAAGTAAACCCAGCGGGCAATGGACCGATTATTATTATAACGGACAAATGAAAATGCAGTACTCCTTTGCGGCAAATGCAGCCGCTGAGCCCTGGCAGCCCGAAGGATATGCCTGCAGCATTAATAACACCTGGGATAGTACCGGATGTGCAGAAGTGATAAACGGGAATGGATGGTTCCTGCGCAGGAGCGACAGCGCCGGAGTGGTATTGGAAAAAGGGTTGGTGCGTAATGGCCTGCCCCAGGGCATTTGGCAGGGCTTTGATAGTAAAGGTCAGCTACAATATGAGGAGGAATATGCAGACGGCAAATTTCTGAAAGGCATAAGCTGCGGGGAAAACGGGCAGGAGACCGTTTACGATTCCATACAGGTTTCCGCGTCTTTTCCCGGCGGGTATAGCGCCATGACAAAATTCATTAGCCAGCACATAAAATACCCTGCAGCAGACAGGAGAATGGGAAATGCAGGCACCGTAATAGTACGGTTTGAAATAGATAAAAAGGGCAACCTAACTGAAAGTACCATACACCGGGGCGTATCCCAACGTATTGATGAAGAAGCGCTGCGGGTAATATCACTCATGCCTTTATGGGAACCCGGGAAGCTGAGGGGGAAAAATGTACGGATGGCATTTTTTCTGCCGATCAGGTTTGCCCTTGAAGCTAAGTAACCGTATAACCCGTACCGTGATAGTGCCGGGTTTTGATTTCCTGATAAGTTGTTATACCTTTCATTGTAAATTTTACTTATATAACCGTATCCTATGCGCATCCTTAACATCACACTGCTTTTCAGTGCTTTATTATTATTTTCCTGCAACAAAAAAGATGATGATAAACCCACCGGCGGCGACGACAATACCGTAACTGTGGGTAAAAAAGGCGCTGACTTCAGCACCAACACCAACAATGGTACCTGGTATGGTAACATTACCCTGCTGAAAAGCCACTGGTTCTACACCTGGGGCACTACCCTGCCGTTTGACCAGGCCCCCAGCAACTGTGAGTTTGCTACCATGTTCTGGGGCAAAGGCAACGTAACGGCCGATAATATTGCCTACGTTAAACAAAAGAAAGCAGAGGGGAAAATAAAATACATCCTGGGCTTTAATGAACCTGACCTGGGAGACCAATCCAACATGAGCGTAGATGATGCGCTGGCATTATGGCCGCAGCTGGAAAGCATTGACTTACCGCTGGGCAGCCCGGCAGTATCATGGCCTACGGCGCAGTGGTTCACTGATTTTATGACCAAAGCTGCTGCACAGAAACGCCGGGTAGATTTTATTTGCGTACACATGTATGTAGGTACAGACGATGTACACTTTGTAAAAACACTGCAGGACCTGTACGATAAATATCACCTGCCTATCTGGATCACGGAGTTTGCTACTTGTGCCAATGACGCCAAAACCATGCAGGAAAACCCGTACACACCGGCCATGGTGCTGGGCTTTATGCAAAGGCTGTTACCGCAGCTGGAAGCATTGCCCTTTGTGCAGCGTTACTCCTGGTTTTCCGGAAACCCCACCAGCAGCCGCTTGTGGTCGTCTGCATTAATAGATGCAAATGGTAAGCTTACAACGCTGGGACAATGGTATGCCGCGTACAAGCCGAATGATAAGGTTGGAAAATAAGGGAATGTAAAAGGGAAATGCAGCGATGTTCAATATCCGCTGCATTTCCCTTTTACATTTAAGATTTTACATTTGCAATTTTACATTTTTCCCCTGCCTGCGTAACTTCTTCTTTAGCAGATGCCCCTTCCACATCCAAAGCCCGCTTACTATCACTACCGGCAAAAACACCCAGCGTACCGCATTTGCAGCAGGCGGGTTAGCTGCTACCGGCCCATAAATATATCCCAGGATGGGAATGCTGAGTATAATGTGTAACCAGCGGATGATCTTACGTTCTGTGGCTGCTTTCATAAAAAATGTTTGTTACACAAAACTAGCCCCCTGCCCTATAGCCTTTTATGAAAAGTAGACATAATGGGAAAATGTGCCGATAAGATGTACCTTGCAACATGCTCATTCAAGCCTCCTGTTTGCTCAATTTTACCAGCGAAATGCCGGTGCCAACCACCTTTATGTTACGTGCTAAAAGCGGTGTGGGACAATTTATAGTGAAAGAAGAAATGCACACCTACCCTTACCAGACCATGACGGAGTTTACAGATACCTATGGCAATCTATGCCAGCGCATTGTGCTGCCTGCCGGCAGCTTCCAGATAAGAAGCACTGTGGTGGCGGACTGCGCCGATGTTATTGATGTAAATTACAGCGCTTCATGGACGCCAATAGAATTGCTGCCCGACTATATTTTACATTACCTGCTGCCAAGCCGTTACTGTGAATCTGATAAGCTGGCTTCGCTGGCCATGGACATCACGAAAGACCTTGCGCCGGGTTATGCGCAGGTAGAGGCTATACGCCAATGGATCCAAACCAACATCATTTACCAGTACGGTACTACGAACAGCTCTACCTCCGCCTATGATATTTTAGCCACTAAAACCGGGGTGTGCAGGGATTTTGCACACCTGGGCATTGCCCTTTGCCGGGCACTGGATATTCCCGCAAGAATGGTAACCGGCTATTTGTATGAGTTAAACCCCATGGACCTGCATGCCTGGTTCGAGGCATATCTTAACGGCCGCTGGTATTGTTTTGATGCCACCCAAACCGAACCCAAAGGCAACCGCATCACCATCGCTTACGGGCGTGATGCTGCAGATGTGGCTTTTGCCAGCCATTTTGGACAGGTAACCCTAACCGCTATGGCGGTAACGGTAGAACAACCCCAGCCCGGTACAATTAGCCTTTAGGCATCAGGGGCATTTGCGGGTTATGTTCCCCGCCCCTACCTTTGCCGGAGCATAAACGCCTTACGGAAAAGGCTAAATAGGTTTTAATTATGGGAACGATCAGCATACTGGGTTGCGGATGGTTTGGGCTGCACCTGGCTCAATCATTGATCACAGCGGGTTTTACGGTAAAAGGCTCTACCACCTCAAATGATAAACTGGCGGTGTTAGCAGAAACCGGTATTACCCCTTTTCTGCTGGACCTTTCCACACCAATAGTTAAAACGGACTTTTTTAATTGTGAGGTACTCGTAATTGCCGTACCACCCAAAGCCCGCGCCGGGCAGGCTGGCAATTATGTACCGGCCATGCAGCGCTTAGTGGAAGCCATCACTGCTTATGGTATTCAGCGAATTATTTTCATCAGCGCTACCAGCGTGTATGGAGATCATAATACAGAAGTAGATGAACATACCGTGCCGGCGCCGGATACCTTATCCGGTGAAGTGCTGGTGACGGCGGAGAACTTATTCCGTAATGCAGAAGCTTTTCAAACTACCATTCTTCGCTTAGCTGGCCTGGTAGGCCCTGGCCGTGATCCCGGGCGATTCTTTGCCGGCAAAACGGATATAGCCAATGGGTTAGCGCCGGTGAACCTGCTACATCAGGCAGATGCTACAGGCATTTGCAAGGCTGTTATTGAACAGTCGTGTTATGGATATACTGTGAATGCCTGTGCGCCGCATCACCCTGCGCGTAACGACTTTTATACAAAGGCAGCGGAAAGGGCCGGGTTAGCATTGCCAAAGTTCCACCCGGAAAAGCTGCAGTGGAAAATTGTGAACAGCGTATATGTGAAGCCGTTATTAGGCTATGAGTTTGAGGTGGAGAATTGGGAATACTTCGCCCTGTAATCTAACGGCGATAACCCTGTTACCTTTTTAAACATATTCCGGAAAGCCTTTCTATCCGTATACCCTACTGCATACATCACCTCATTTACATTCTTACGGTTCTGTTCCAGCTCCCGTTTTGCAGATTCCATTTTTACTTTCTGGATATATTCAATGGGCACATGCTGGGTAGCTTTCTTAAAACGGCGTATGAAGCTGCGTTTGCTCATCGCCGACTGGTGAGCCAGAAATTCCACAGTAATACGTTCGTCAATATTCTTTTCAATATACATCTGCGATCTGCGGATCACATCATCCTCATGCTTTTTATATCCTTCAAAAAAAATGAACGGCGACTGGGAATTGCGCTCAATATCAATCTGCAATATCTTAGCGCAATACAATGCCGCTGCCCGCCCATTATACTTCTCCACCAGGTATAAGATCAGGTTTAAGGACGATTGTGCACCACCCGCAGTATAAATACCATTTACCTCTGTAATGATCTTATCTGTACGCAAATGCACATCCGGGAACATAGCGGCAAAGGATTGGCCGGCCCGCCAATGGGTAGAACATTCTTCGTTTTTCAGCAGCCCGGTAGCTGCCAGCAGGAAAGCGCCGGTACACATGCTGGCCAGCTCTGTGCCTTGTGCATACCGCTGTACCATCCAGTTAATAAGGGTTTGATTTTTTTCCAAAGCATACCGGTCCTGCTCATATAAGCCAGGAATGATAATAAGATCCGGCTGCAGGGTTTTCAGGTTATGCCGGTCAGGTTGTACTACGAACTGCGCATTCAACAACGATTGTGAAATACCGCTGCCAATAAGGGTTAGCTCGTAAAACCGGGACCGGCCTTTCTCTGCCAGGAACTCATTGGCCTTTTCAAATATCTCAATAGCGCCAAACAGGGAGCTGGGTTTTACAAGGCCCTCCGGTAATAAAAAACATACCTTTTTCATGTATTAAAGGTCCATTACAATGCTGGCACAAACAACCCCTTAAGTTGTCATCTATGCCCCCGTTTAAGCAAATGCGCCGCAATAGCTTTGCCATATAAATTCATACAAATGAAAAAGCCAACGGCAAACATACTGGTAACCGGCGCTACAGGGTTAAGCGGCAAGCTGGTGATCAAAGAATTTGAAAAGCAGGGCATTCCTGTAAGAGCGCTGATCCGCGACCGTGAAAAAGCCAAAGACATGGAAAGCTACACGCAGGTAAGCATTTACGAAGGCGATATGCTGCAGCCTGAAACATTACACGCCGCGCTGGAAGGCGTTGAAAAAGTATTGATGATCTCCTCCGCCGCCAAAGAAATGGTAGCTACCCAGCAAAGCTTTACGGATGCTGCTAAAAAAGCAGGCGTAGCACATGTAATAAAATATTCCGGCGCTGATTCCGGCATTGGATTTAACAGCCAGAACTTCATTGCGCAAAAAGAGCATGAGAATGCGGAAGACAACCTGGTACACTCCGGTCTGCAGTGGACATTGCTGCGCCCCAGCCAGTTTATGCAAATGTACTTCCCCGGCGCGCCGGCCGGTGTAAATATGCAGCAGGGCGAGCTGGTATTACCCATCGGCCAGGGTAAACTTTCCCCGGTAGATATTGAAGATGTGGCAAAAGTATGCGTACAGCTGCTTACCCAGGACGGCCACGTTAACCGGATCTATGAAATGACCGGCCCCGACGCGCTGAACATGGAGGAAGCATGTGAAATACTGACCCGGGTAACCGGCCGGAAAATGAGGCATAACAACCTTTCGTTTGAAGCATATGAGAGCCTGCTGGTATCACGGGGGCTGCCGGCTAAAAACATACGCATACTGATAGAAATTGCCCGGGAACGGAGTAAATGTATCGAATCCCACATCAAGCTGGATACGCATAAACGCTTTGGCATACGGCCCACCAATTTTGCAGAATTTATTTATAAGAACATCGCTGCATTCGGCCCTTTTCCAAATAAGTAATTGCTAGGTTTTGTGCAAAGCGTATAATATCTTTAGCAGAGATACCAAATCCCCCCTTATGCGCTTTGCCTTCCTTTTGCTCAGCTTTTATGCCTGCACTCTTACCGCCTTTTCACAACAGATTAAAAGGATCGATAACAGCACCATTTCCGCTGCTGCTTTAACACAAAAGATCCAATACCTGATGGATACTGCGCATGTGCAGGGTTTGGAGATCAGTGTTTTTAACAGGAACGAGGTGGTGTACAAACGCGCTTTCGGTTACAAACGGATAGATACCAAAGCACCTTTAACCACGCACGCCAACATCTACGGCGCATCACTGAGCAAGGTTGTATTTACGGTGCTGGTGCTAAAGCTGGTGGAAGAGGGCGTATTAAATCTGGACAAACCCCTGCAGAATTACCTGCCGCAACCTATTTATACCTACACACCAAAAACCAGATGGCATGATCATTATGCCGATCTGAAAACAGATAGCCTGTACCGCAAAATAACGGCCCGTATGTGCCTGGACCATACCAGCGGTTTTCCCAACTGGCGCTGGGATATGCCGGACCAAAAGCTGCGGGTAATGTTTGAGCCGGGCACACATTACAGCTACTCCGGAGAAGGTATGGTGTACCTGCAGATAGTGCTTGAAAAGATGCTGGGCAAACCGCTGCAAATGCTGGCAGCGGAAAAAATATTTACGCCCCTGGGCATGCAGCACTCCGCCTATCAATGGCTGCCCGCATATGAAGCTGATTATGCGGTAGGACATAAATCAAACGGGGAGCTGTATGAAAAGGATAAGGATAATGAGCCCCGCTCCCCCAGCACCCTGGAAACTACGCTGGATGATCTTACCCTGTTTATAACAGCCGTGCTGCAGCATAAGCTGATCAGCGCCGCCAGTACCCAACAAATGTTTACCCCGCAAATACGGCTGCGCTCCGCACACCAGTTTGGTCCAAAGGCCTGGCAGGATACTACTTCCACGGCCAATGATAACATCACCCTCAGCTACGGGCTGGGTTGGGGTTTACTGAAATCGCCCTACGGCTGGGGAGCCTTTAAGGAAGGCCATGGCGACGGTTTTCAGCACTACTGTATTATTTTCCCGGAAAAGCAGACCGGCATTCTCATCATGACCAACAGCGATAACGGTGAGAGCATTTTTAAAGAACTGCTGGCCACCGCCATTGGTGACACCTATACACCCTGGGAATGGCAGTATTATATTCCCTATAACCTGAAAAAGTAATCATAACGATACATACTAAAAGGTCATAATTTATCAAAACAAATATCTGCGGGCAGCACCGGCATTTGTAAAAGGGTATTGTACCTTTAGGCCGTAGCATTATCCTTATCAGCAGCATTATCCTTATCAGCGACCGGCAGTAGTTACCTCAAGCCTTTCCTTTATCTACGTTAACCATTTAAATGATCTCTTATGCCTTTTTACTTACCCCTATCACGTTCCACGTGCGTATTTGCCCTTTTATGCTTACTGGCAGCCTGTAAAAAAAATGATCACTGGCCCCCTAAACCCGAAGATTGCGGCTGCGATGCAAAAAACTTTATAGCCATTACCGGTGATGACCGCGTGCTATATTCCAATCGTGGTTACCGCTTTGATAAAACGTACAAAGCAAACGGCAGCGTTGACAAATTTTACATGAATATCTGGGGGCCTGCTTCTCCATATGATTATATAGCCTATTTCAAAACAGCCGGCAACTGGGTATATCTCATAGACAGCACCAGCCAGGATACGATGCTCCGTGTTGAGTTGAACAGCCGGAAACAGCCGCTGCGCTCGTTCCTGAAGGATCCTTTAGGCTTTGTGGGGCCCTGGCAATACTATATCTATAATAGTAACGGTCAGCTGGTAAAAACTGAAAAAGGTATTTACGGCGCCTATTCCATAAAGTATGACCCATATGGTAATGTGCTGGCTTACACATGGGACAAAGACACCAGCTTTTCTTTAACTTTTACCTACGACTATAATACCCCCATCAAAGGTGGCAGCTATTTTATAAATGATGATGATATAGCTGTACGTGAGGTGATGATATTGCAGTTGCTGAGATTATTACCAAGCTCCCCGCATCATAAAATGCTTACCGCTAAAGGTCTTGCCTACTACCCCGGGTTTGACCGCTCCTTTGTTAACCAGCAAATTAATGCCGAGGGTTATGTTACCTATTATGAAACCACGTTGTGGCCTGGCGGCAATGACTTATTGCACTGCACTACCAGCTGGCATTGTAAGGAAACGCAACCGCCGCAGAAATATTAAATAGCTATGCTGATAAGGATGAAGACCCGTGGTGCAATAATATGCCACGGGCCTTTTATTAATTTGCCCGCTCTGTTTCCGCACCGGCTGCATTATCCGCATGCTTACGCTTACGGGCAAAATCCTCCTTGCCAAAGCGGTAGGTAAATGCAATGCCTATACGCTGCGTATCCATTTCATTGGTATGGTATACGCTGGCCTGTTTAATACTGATCACCCGTTCCTTTTGTACCCAGGTATGAAAAATATCCTCTGCGGAAAGGCGGATGCTGCCCTTGTCTTTCAGGATCTTTTTTTGCGCGGCGGCAGCTACCCGGTAACGCGGATCTATAGTACGCTGCCCCTGTATATCCCTGCCAAAATACACGCCTGATAGCTCAGCGCTCCATCCCTTCTTAAAGGTGAGCTGGTTCATAATATTCAGCCGGCCGGTGCTGGCGCCATTGCGGAGGCTTTCGGCGCCTACGGTTCCCTTTAAGGCTAGTTTGGCCAGCTGCAGGTTGGCGTTCAGGCTCCACCAGGCAGCGGGCTTCAGCTGGGTATTAACGGACAATAAGATCATGTAACCAAAGAACACATTTCCCGGACGGGTAATAAAAATATTGCCGGCAGCTTCTGTGGTCTGGAAAATAATATCGTTAAAGCGGCCGTACTGCAGGCCAATGCCCAGGTTTTGCTTATGCTGGTACTTCAGTGCATACTGCGTTTGGTACTGCGCACGCAGTAAGGGGTTGCCGGCCGTATAGGTATAATTATCCTGGTAGAACAAGAAAGGGTTCAGCAGCTGGTAATTGGGCCGGTTTATGCGGCGGTTAATGCTGGCGGTTACGGTATTGTTGCCGGTACTGTCTAACTTATAGCTTACAAAAATGCTGGGAAAAAGGTTGGTATAGGTTCTTGTAAAGCTGCTGTCCGGGGTATAAGTATTTGCTACCTGGTGGCCCTGCAGGTACGTATTCTCTATGCGCAGGCCGGCCTGCACGCCTAGACGCTGCCAGCTTTTGCGGGCATTGATGTAAGCGGCGTTAACATTCTCCCGGTAAATGAAATGGTTGGAGCGGCTATCGTCCTGCACAGGATAGCTGCCGTTCAGATCCAGGTACTGTGAATTATTATCGTTGGTAACATAGCTGGATTTTACGCCAGCCTCCCACCCTGCCTTGTTCTTCAACGGATGCGTATAATCTGCTTTAAAGGAGTAAATATTAATGCCGGGTAACAGGTTGTAGCCAAACAGGGTTTGATCATTGAGGCTGCCATCTGGCAGGTAGCTATCATTCTGCAAATGCTGTGTGCCGGGCGTTTGATAGCGGATATAATCCAAGTCGGCAGAGAGCTCCCGGCCTTCACTATTAAATTTATGCTGGTAGTTGAGGTTAACAGCCCCGTTCCTTTTACGGTCCTGTCCCCGCATGAAACCCTGGCTGGTGGAATCTGTTATATGGCCGGGGTTAAAGCTGCTGCTCCGGTAGTTCATCCATTCTTTATGCGGGTTCAGATCTCCATAAAGTACAAATCCCCAGGTGGTGTTCTTATTCACCATATGATCCATACCGGCACGCAGGGAAGTGCTGCGAAAACTGTTCTGCCGCCGGTTCTGCAATAATACGGAGCTGGTCAGCTGTGTATCGTCTGTATAAAATTGCCGGTTGTTATCATCAGCACTGTAATAACGTTCATGGCTATAGTTGAAATTTCCAAAGAAGTTGAGCTTACCCCGTTTGTAATTGATGTTCAGGTTAGTGTTTTGCCGTTCATAAACGCCCTGGCTATACGAAGTGGAGAAGTTGCCGTTTATGCCGTTCTGCCGGTTCTTTTTCAGGCGTATGTTTATCACAGCCCCGCCGGAGGCATCGTATCTGGCAGAGGGGTTATCAATGAGCTCTATTTTATCCAGTGAGGCCCCTGGTATGGACCGTAGGTACCCGGCCAGATCCTGGGCGGACAGGTAGGTGGAGCGGCCATCGATCAACACCAGCACGCCTTTGCCATTAAGGCTTATCTGCCCGTTATTATCTACCAGCACACCGGGCGTTTTTTCCAGCACTTCCAGCGTATTGCTGGCAGCACTGCTGATCATAGCATCCACATTCACAATGGTTTTGTCAATGTCCTGCACCAGCAGCGGCTTTTTAGCCGTAACCTCTATCGCTTTTAAATGTACTTTTTTCTGAGCGCTGTCAGTGGCCGGCTGTTGTGCATACAGGCTGTGCATGCATAGTATGATGGTTATAGTAACAAAAATGGTTTTCATTATCTTTAGATTGATACAGGCAAATATTGCAGGGATTTACAAGCCATTTAAATAATTGTGCCGTATGTGGCTATAAGTATGATGGAAAGGCCATTAAACGTGTTGAACTGTTTAGTGGAGCTTACACCCGGTTTCGTCATTAAAAGCCTGTTGTTGAACATTTATATTAGGGCCCGGCCGCCCGGATGCTCATATTTGCATTTGATATAAGGAACGCTCATGAAACAGGCATTTAAAACAGACAGCGATAGCAGGATGAAATGGGCGGTGTACACCGCGCTTACTATTGTTGCGGCCATGCTGATCTACTCCTTCTTTAACTCGTATGTAAAGAACTTTACTGCCCCGGACGATGAGGAATGGTCTGTGGCAGCGGCAGTAGGTATCCTGGGCAGCATTTATGCCGGCCGTTACCTCTCCCGGTTATGGATCCCTAAAGATCAGCATGTGCCGGTATGGATCCTCATTCTGCTGCCGCTGGTGATGATAGCCAGCAGCTTTATTGCCATCTTTTTTGCCGGCAGCCTGCAACGGCATGATGAAGCCGTTTATTGGTTCTTTTTCGGATTTCCGCTCTTGCTGTTCTGTATCAGCACCGGCATGTACATTAAGCTGATACGGGTGCGCATTGCACAACAATTACAGGATGCCCGTTCAGCTGCCGCCCAAAGCCAAAGCGAGCTGCAGCTGTTACAATCGCAGCTGAGCCCTCACTTTTTGTTTAATACGCTCAATAATATGTATGGCATTTCCATTACCCAGCATGAAAAGATCCCTGCGCTGTTATTGAAGCTGGCCGACCTGCTGCGGTATTCCGTATACGATGTAAAGGAGCTGTTTGTACCCCTGCAGGATGAGCTGGCGTATATCCGCAACTACATTGAATTTGAAAAGATACGTATTGGCGATCGGCTGGAGCTTACGCTGGACCTGGCAGATGCGGCGCATATAAATGGAAAAATAGCTCCCATGCTGCTGATCACTTTTATAGAAAATGCCTTTAAACATTCCAAAACCACCGGTAATAAAAAGATCACGGTGGATATACGTTTGAAACAGCAGGGCAATTACATCCTGTTCACCGTTAACAACTCTTATGAAAGCAGGAAAAGCGAGCTGGCTGCCCGCGAAAAGCACAGCGGCTTAGGGCTGCAGAATGTGCAGCAGCGGCTGGCGTTGTTATACCCCGGCGCTTTTAACCTGCAGATAGCAGATCAGCCCCCTTTTTACAGCATAATGCTGCGGCTAAAATTAAAATATGATGCAAAAGATCAATTGCCTGATCATAGATGATGAACCGGTAGCGCGGGATATACTGCAAACCTATTGCGCGCACCTACCACTGCTGCAGGTAGCAGCTGCTGCCGGCGATGCGCTGGAAGCAAAGGCCCTGCTGCTGCAACATACAGTGGACCTTATTTTTGTAGATATTAATATGCCGGTGCTGGATGGCATTTCTTTTATTAAAACGCTGAAAAAGCCGCCGCAGGTTATTTTCACCACCGCTTATAAAGAGTATGCGCTGGATGCTTTTGACCTGGCTGCCTGTGACTACCTGTTAAAACCATTTTCCCTGGAACGGTTTATTATGGCGGTGGATAAGGCTCTGGAAAGGATGCGTACACCGGCGCCGGCCGTTCATGAAACAAACGAACCTGCCTTCTTTTTCATCAGAACCGACCGGAAGATCTATAGAGTATTATATGAGGAGCTGCTGTATGCAGAAGCCTGCGGTAATTATACCAGAGTAGTGACCACGCAGCATACCCTGCTGCCCAATATGCCCTTTTCCAGCTTTGAAGCCCTGCTGCCGGAAACGCTAGTCATCCGCGTGCACCGTTCTTTTATCATTAGCAAGGCAAAGATCACGCTTATCGAGGGCAACCGGGTTTTCATTAACGGGGTGGAAATACCTATTGGCAGCGCCTATAAGGATAATTTCATGAAACAGCTGGGGCTATAAAAAAAACGTCCGGAAAAATGGATCACTCATTTTTTCCCCGACGGCTATGTTCACTGGTGTATTTGCTCTTTAGAACTTATAGGCAATACTGGCGGCAAAGTTCCTGGTACGCTGCGGGTTCACCGACCAATAGCCGGTATAATATTCTTTATTGGTAATGTTATTCAGCGCAAAGGTGAACCTGAATTTTTCTGAATTATAGAACAGGCTTGCATTTACTACTACGTAGCCGGGCAGGTAAAAAACGCCCGTCTTACTGTTGTCAATTACTTTCGTCTGGCTGGCATAGTTACCGCCTGCGCCTATACCAAAGTTCTTTAACGCACCATTGCTGAACTTATAAGTGCCCCATAAGTTCACTGCGTTGGGGGGGCCCTGCCCGCCGGGCGTTCTGCCGGGTTCATTGTAAAAGTCTGTTTGGTTCCCCTTCTTTACTTTAATATCATTGTAGGCATAACCGGCAATAATGTTCAGGCCGGGAAGCGGGTTGGCATTCAGATCTATTTCAAACCCTTTGCTTTCTACTTTTCCGCCCTGCACCACATCATTAGGATTGCCGGGCGCCGGCACCACGCGGTCGCTTACCTTAATGTCGTAGGCAGAAACAGTGGCAAATAATTTATCTGCAAACAGGTTTGCTTTTACACCAAACTCCAGCTGGTTGGCATGTTCCGGCTTGAATGTTTTTATACGCCGGTTTTCGCCATCCGGATCCGTTACTGACTGCGGCGCCACATTAATGAACGCATTCATGTAGTTGGCAAAGATGGATAGCTTATCCAGCACCGGCTGGTATGCGATGCCGAATTTAGGCGACAGCGCAAACTGGTGAAAATCATCTTCGGCTGTAGCAGGATCGCCTTTGGTAGTAAAATAATCCGCACGTAAGCTGGCCATCACCAGTAAACCTGGTGTAAGGTTCAGCACATCTGAAGCATAGGCGCTGTAAGAGCTGTTGGAAACGTTGCTGGATGTGCCGCCGGTACCTGACAGCAGGTTGTTAACATAATCCTTTGATAAAGGGAAAGGTGTTACAGTATCGCCGGTGGCTGCATCAGGCATGAAGGTATTACCCTCCGGCGTTACATAACGGGCAACGGCCCAACCACCGCCGTTATCGATCACATTGCGGTTAAAGTAGTCCAGCCCTACCAGCAGACGGTTACGCAGGCTGCCGATCTTAAAGTCGCCGTTAAAGTTCTGCTGCACATCCGTAGTGGTGATCGTATTATTTTCGTTATGCACGTACTGTTCAAAAACATTATCACCCGGTTCATCGTCCCATATGTAAGTATAAATGCCATCTGATTTTATGCTTCCGCGGGACACTACGGTTTGTGAGGTCCACTGGCCGGATAATTTATACAGCATTTGTGCCTGCAGGTTGTAGCGCGGGTTTTTAATGGTAAGATCGTTGCTGGTAAAGGATGCCTTATAATTCAGGTTCAGGGCTTTTATGTCCTTAAAATCCAGGGGCGCGTCCCGGTTGTTGTGAAAGAATACGGGAGGCACTGCCCTTTCTTCCTGCAATATCTCTGTCAGCACCTGGAAACTAAGCCGGTCGTTCACTTCATACACCAGGGAGGGCGCTATGAAAAACGATTTTTTAAAGCCTGCATCCTGGAAGCTGTTCTCTGAATGATAAGCGGTATTAACGCGTAAGGCTATCTTTTCTTTTTTACTTAAAGGGGTATTGATGTCGGCTGTAACACGGTTCAGTCCAAAGCTGCCCATGTTATAAGCTACTTCCCCGCCCACACCGAAATACGGTTTTTTGGTGATGGTGTTGATCATACCGCCATAGCTGTAAAAGCTGCCGCCGAACAGGGTGGCTGAAGGGCCTTTGATCACCTGGATCTCCTCTATATTGGCGGGGTCCAGGTTGCCGCTTACCAAACCGGGTAACCCGTTGGTGAGCAAAGGCTGGGCATCAAAACCCCTCATAGCAAAATAAGCAGCACCATCACCGCTTCTGCCGGTAGATTCCCAGGTACGGGTAATACCGGGTACGTTCCGCAAAGCATCGTCATAATTATTAATGCCCTGCTGTTTCATGATCTCTGCAGATACCGTATTGTATACCTGGGGATTCTCCAGGTTGGTAAGCGGCATTTTAGCCACAATGTTATTTTGCTTATTGCCGTTGCGGCTGGAAATGATCACTTCATGCAGCTCTGCAGCATTTTCATTCAGCACAAGATCCACCTGCAGGGTTTGTCCGGCAGCTACAGTGATGGGCTTTTCCTGGGCCACTGCTGCAATAGCTGTTGCCTTTAAGAGCCAGCTGCCCGGCTTTACATTCTTAATGGTGTACTCCCCTTTTTCATTACTGATAGCGCCCCATTTAGTACGGTCTATACGCAGGGTAATGTTAATGGCCGGCTGCCCGTCGGCAGTAGTAACAGTGCCTTTAACAGTGCCATTCTGCGCAAACAATACAGTGGTGGACAAGATAAAAATGTGTAAGAATAGTAGCAGTTTCCCCATGATGGTATATTATATAGCAATTCCGGAGCGCAAAATTGATGAATCTATAAGGGAACTGTTTACGCAATCGGGAAAATTATTTACCGGAAAGGAAAAAAGGGATATTTTCGACTGCCACCCCATCGATTAACCTCAACATTAAAACATGAAAACGGCAAAACCTGAAAAGCTATAATCAGCTGCCGGCTGATGAAATTGTGAACCGGATCTTTTCCTCCAACGTACAGGCGTTCATGCCAAAATGGTTTGTGTAGTTTGCCTTACCTTTATTGCTCATTATAAAATCATCACACATGGCACTATCCGGGGACATACTGGCAATAGACGTAGGCGGCTCACATATTAAAGGCACCATCCTTAACCGCAAAGGCGAATGGCAGATGGACTACAAACGCCTGCCCACTCCCAAAGACGCCAAACCGGCGGATGTACTGGAAATTATTGCGGAGCTGGTAAAGGACATGCCGGACTATGATAAAGTATCTGTAGGTTTTCCCGGTTATGTACGTAACGGTATCGTATACACGGCGCCTAACCTGGGCAATCCCAACTGGAAAAATATAGACCTGGGCCAGCGCATCAGCGACCTGTTACAAAAACCGGTGCGGCTGGTAAATGATGCAGACCAGCTGGGCCTGGGCGTAGTAAGCGGCAAAGGGTATGAGCTGGCCGTAACGCTGGGCACCGGTTTTGGAACAGCCCTGCTTATAGATGGTTACCTGCTGCCCCACCTGGAGCTGGCCCACCACCCCGTAACCAAAGAGCATGATTACGATGAATACATTGGCAATAAAGCCCTGGAAAAAGAAGGTAAAGAAAAATGGAACAAGCGCATTGCCAAAGTGCTGGATATCTTAAAGGTGGTATTTAACTACGACCGCCTGTACCTGGGCGGCGGCAATGCAGAGGAGCTGGATATTGAGCTGGACAATAACATTCACCTCTTTACCAATAAAGACGGTATTAAAGGCGGCGCTAAGCTGTGGGAGCTGGAAGATAAGTATCACATCAGCACCAACTACCCGGCTAAAAAATAAGGTCACTTATATAACATGGTGATCAAAAATTCGGATACCTCAAAGATCCGGTCCAGCGCTACAACGGCTATACCGGCCAGCAGTACGGTAATGATCTCAAAGGTTAGCTGTTTAACAATGGCCTTGTCTTCGATGGTTTTCCAGATAATGGGTAAGTTCACAATGGTGCTGGCCAGGGAAGACAGTACGGCCACACTACCTGCCACGGCGGCGGTTATTTTGCCATGATTAGCCATGGTGGCCGCTGCCGCAGTAGTACTGGCGCTGCTTACCAGGCCGCCAAAGAAACCGGTTGCTAAAATACCGTAGCTGCCAAAAACCTTGGTGAGCAAGGTACCCCCTATCTGCACCACAATAAACAGAAAGCCAAAGCTGATCACCTTTTGTATGGCAATGGGAGATTCAAGATGCAGCGATACCGGCTGCTCGCCGCCGGACAGCTCTTTGCGGATATTATCTTTCCAGATCCAAAGCCCGGCTACCACCGACATAGCAAGAATGGGCAATGCCGCTGCAGCCAGCGATCTTTCCGAGAACAACAGAATAAGCAGCAGGTTGCGGGCAAACATAGCTTCTGTGGTAAGCAGGCAAAGCGTTTTTATTTTTTTGCTTTGCCCGGTTGACTGTGCCCGTGCTCCCAGCTCCGCCACCGTGGCGCTACTGTTCACCAGCCCGCCAAAAATGGCGCTCAGGTATAGCCCCCTGGTGCTGAACATCCTTAGCAAAAAGTAGTTCACAAAACCGATCCCTGAAATGGCAATGATGCTGAGCCAGGCATCACTGGGATTAAACAGCTGCCAGGGATCAATATAACGGTCTGGAATAAGCGGGTAGATCACAAAACCTATCAGGCCCAATAAGATAGCGCTTCTTATTTCAGAAGGCTGCAGGCCGCCGGCAAAGCGGTTCAGCTCTGTTTTCCAGGCCAGCAGCATGGTCATTATAATGGCGCCGGCAACCGGGGTAAAAATATGCCCCAGCCCCACTAAAACGCCCAGGATATAATTGGCAATTAAAGCAGCAGAGGTGGTGATCTCCGTTGTGCGGTCAATGAGCAGGCTGCGTACATTGGTGATCACCACCAGCAGGAAAACGCCTATCAGGCAGGCAATGGAAAAATCCGGCCCTATTACGGTGGCCAGCATGCCCAGTAAGGCTACTATCGAAAAAGTACGGATCCCCGTTTCTTTATGAGACCACATCCGTTCCATTCCCACCAACATCCCAATGCCAATAGAAACGGCCATTTTAACAGCGATGGGACCTGTGGCATAGTGCAAAAAATTTTGATCCATTCTGATGCTCCCTGATTTACGTTTGTTTAAAGATAATAAAATGATAATAATGCATGTGGATGAAACCGGTCATAGGGCTACAGGTACTTACTTAAAAAAGTAGAAAATTTAAACAAGCTTAGCAGATGTTATCATTTTTTAGAAATTAACCTCTATTTTAGGCGGGCGCATTGAAAAAATGCCCATCATTAAGTATTAAAAAAAGAAAAATGTCCATTATTTCCAGAAGTGTGTTGCAGGCTTTAATATTAACGAAAAACGAAGAACCGAATATTCAGCGCGTATTGGACAAACTCACCTGGCTTGAGCGTGTAGTGGTGCTGGATAGCGGCAGTACAGACAAAACCATAGAGATCCTGCAATCATACCCGAACGTGGAAATACAGTATAGGGCTTTTGACAGCTTTGCACAGCAATGTAATTACGGGCTTTCGCTGATCGAATCGGAATGGGTGCTGAGCATGGATGCCGATTATGTGCTGACAGATCAATTTATTGAGGAAACAAAAGCATTTGTATCAGGCGCCGGCAGCGATATAGTAGGCTATGATACCCAGTTTGAGTTCCTGATCTATGGCCGGCAGCTGATCAGCAACAATACTACCCCCAGAACAGTATTATTCAAAAAAACACTGGGCAACTATTTTGACGACGGGCATGCCCACAGGCTGCGCATCAATGGCAGGCTAGGCGCTTATAAGGCACGCATTTTACATGACGACCGCAAGCCTTTCAGCAGGTGGCTGAGCAACCAGGACGGATACTCCATTAAGGAATGCCATAAACTATTAGACCCTACTAACCCCGACCGCAATTCGGTGCTCAATAAAATACGCAGGACCAAGATCTTTGCTCCCATTTTTGTATTCTTTTACTGCCTGATCATTAAACGGCTAATCTTCAGCGGCTGGGCAGGCTGGTATTATACTTTGCAAAGAACCATGGTGGAAATGCTGTTTTCACTCCGGCTGATGGAGGAACAACATTTTGATGTGAATAGTAAGAAGTAGGTTTGTCGTGTATCCAGCTAAATTGTGTCCGCGGTGCGGACATAATTGGAACAGCGCGGTAAAATTGTCTGTACCAGTAGCTGCAGTGTCTTGCCTACAGCACTACCCTTCCCCCCACAATAACCTTCTCCACCTTAATCCCTTCATCAAACACTACCACATCGGCATCCATACCTGCTGCCAGCAATCCTTTCCTATGGCCCAGCTGCATGATCCTTGCCGGTACCCAGGTGATCATCTTCACGGCTTCGGGTAAGGATACTTCTCCCAGGGTGATCATGGTTCTTACCAACCGGTCAGCAGTAGCTACGCTGCCGGCAAAAGCGCTGCGGTCCGGTAATTTGGCCACCCCATCTTCCACGATCACTTTTAAACCATGATCTTTAGCGCCCAGGATGCTCTCCCCTGGCGGCATACCGGCCGCACGCATGGCATCGGTGATCAGTGCAGTACGGTCCGTGCCTTTTACTTTACAGATCAGCTTTAATAAAGGAGCAGGCAAATGAACGCCATCGGCAATGATCTCCGCATCTATTTCATCTATCAGGTATACGCTTTCGATTACGCCGGCATAACGGAAAGCATTCCGCCGCATTACGCCCGACATGCTTGAATAAAAGTGTGTAGCCAGGGTGTAACCATTTTCCACTGCTTTCACCACATCTTCATACACGGCATTGGTATGTGCAATGGCAGGCAGTATATTGTTCGCTCGCAGGTACCGGCCAAAGTCCAATGCACCGGGCAGCTCGGGGGCGGCGCTCCACCGCGCAATGCAGCCATCTGAACAGGTTATGATCTCTTTGTATTCTTTTTCGTCGGGGTGCCTTATATAACGGGGATCCTGCGCACCCCGTTGTTCCATATCAAAGTAAGGCCCTTCAATATGCATACCTATGAACTGTGCTCCCTGCTCATTTTTAAGCGCTGCCTGTTTGTAAATGTCCAGTGTATGCAGCAGGTCTTCTTTTTCAGCGGTGAGCGTGGTAGGCGCCATAGCAGTAGTGCCGTACCTGGCGTGGGTTTGGGCAATGGTCAGGAAGGCATCTGTTGTACCGTCCATAAAATCAGCGCCGCCACCGCCATGAACGTGCATATCAATAAAACCGGGCGATACATATTTACCTGCTGCATCAATAACAATATCAGCCCGGGAAGTGATCTTTGCTTCACTGACCTGTGCAATCTTACCGCCTGCTATTAACAGGCTGCCACCGGTGATAATGCGGTGCGGTGTGATCAGCTGTCCGTTTATGATCTTTATGGATGGCTGCATATTATCGCTTTAGCAATTTCCATGTTTTAATACGGTAACCTTTAAACGCGTAAAATACAAGGTACATATAACAGGGCAGTAAAATAATATATCCTGCCCTTACGGAATACAGATCGGCCAAACGGCCGTATATCAGTGGCAGTATGGCATTACCGCAAAGCCCCATGATCATTACAGAGGCGCCCAGCTTGGTGTAGCGGCCCAGGTCCTTTAACGCCCAGGGCCAGATGCCGGCCCATACCAGTGAATTGGCCAGGCCCAGTAATACCACAAACCAGAGCGAAATATCTGCACCATAACCAAAGAGCTGTACCCTGCCCTGCAACAGCAGTATACAGCAAGTTAATACACTGCCCAGTAATGTGCAAAACTGCAATGCGTGCAGCTGGCTTACCCATTTGGGAATAACGATGATGCCGATCACATAACCGGTAATGGTAGCAAACAGTGTGAATGACGGAAATACTTTAGCCTGCTGTAAAGACAAACCCATTGAATCCGCATAACCAATAATGGTATCCACTGCAATCACCTGCGTACCTACATGTAAAAAGATGGCAACAGCACCCAGGATCAGGTGCGGGAACTGCAGGATACTTTTTTTACCGGCATTGGCTACGGCCAGCTCCTCATTTTCCGCCTCTGTATTAATTTCAGGCAATGCGGAATAACGCACGGTAAGCCCTAACAGGAACAGCACAATGGTGATAATGATGTAAGGCGGTATCACACGCCTTATCAGCGTATCCAGGAAAGCGGCCTTTACATCATCCGCCATGCCCGACAGCTGCGCAAACAGCGCGCTGTCATCTGCCTTTAACACTACGGCGCCTAATACCAGCGGCGCAATAATGCCTGCACCTTTGTTAAAGATGCCCATAATGCTAATGCGCTGGGCCGCCCTTTCCGGTTTGCCTAAAATGGTTACATATGGATTGGCGGCTGTTTGTAATACCGCCAGCCCCAAGCCAATGGTGAACAAACCTGTAAGAAAAAGCGGGTAAGCGCGGTAAAGCGCTGCGGGAATAAACAGCAAAGCGCCTGCAGCCATTACCCAGAAACCAGCCATGATGCCCTTTTTGAAGCCCAAACGCCGGATAAGATAAGCCGATGGTACCGACATTACCAGGTAAGCAATATAAAAGGCAAAGGTTACCAGGTAAGATTCAAAATGGGTTAACTCGCAGGCTATACGAAAATAAGGGATGAGGATCGCATTCACCCAGGATACGAACCCGAACACGAAAAATAACATGCCAATGATCACCAGAGAAATGGCTACTTCCCTTTTCCGTAATGTGCCTGCGTGTGTATTACCCATACTGTTTATTTAATACCTTCTTTGGTTAATAATGAAGCGGATGTTTCATCCAGGAAGAACGTGCAATCCGGGTGCTGCTGCAGGATGCTGGCTGGGAACAGGTTGCTCACAGGTTTTTCCAGGCTGTCCCTTACAGCTGCTGCCTTGCGTTTATCGGGTACGGAGCAGATGATATGTTTGGATAGCATGATCTGTTTTATAGACATGCTGATGGCCTGCTTCGGTACATCTTCCAGCTGCTCAAACCAGCCTTCATTCATTTGCTGCCTGCGGCAGGGCTCATCCAGGTTTACCACAAGGTAAGGTTTGGTGGTGGTAAAATCTGCCGGAGGATCATTAAATGCCAGGTGGCCATTCTCCCCGATGCCCACCAGCGCAATGTCTATAGGATACTGTTGGATCAGCTTAGCCAGGCGCTCACATTCCTGTTCAGGATCTGCATTACCATTCACCAGCACCGCTTCTTTCAAAGGGGCTACCTTATCCAGGAAACGCTCTTTTAAATATTTACGGAAGCTGGCGGCATGTGTTTCCGGCAGGCCAATGTATTCATCCAGGTGGAACATGGTTACCTTACCCCAGTCTATACCCGGTTGGGAAATAAGCTCCTTCAGGGTTTCAAACTGGCTTGCGCCGGTGGCCAGGATCACATTGGCGCTCCCTTTTACAGATAGCGTTCCGCGTAACAGGGCCGCTGCTTTTTTACCGGCTGCAATGCCCAGCGCAGTTGCGTTTTGTTCAATTGATATGTTCATTAATATAAGATTTCAGACAATGAAAGGGTTAATGATTCTATTTAACACCAGTGAGGTGCCCGTGCGTGATGGACATTTCCACCGGTTTGTTCTGTTTCCAGGCGCCACGTGTAAAGTCAGGCACATCCAGGCTTTTGGAGCGGCCGGCTACTGACTTTTCACTCAAAGGGCCAATAACGCTCCATGCTGCGGCATCATACACATCATGATCTATGGGCAGGCCGTTACGCAGGCAGTCTATCCAGCGCCAGTCCATCAAAAAATCCATACCGCCATGGCCGCCTACTTTCTTAGCCATTTCGCCCAGCTGTTTTACAATGGGCAGCGTGTACTTCTCTTCCAATTTTTTCATGGCATCATCCTCCAGCCATCCTTCATGGCTGGTAGCGATCCTGCCGGGCAGCGGATACTTTTGCGCAGCGGCCCTGGTGCCTGTAATAGCGTGTATGCGTGAGTACGGATGCGGCGATGATACATCATGCTGCACCAGAATGGTTTTACCATTGATGGTACGGATGGTGGAGATATTCATATTACCGCGGAAATGACTGTTGGCAAACTGCTGAAAGTCCGGATCTTTGGCGGCAGCTTCTTTTGCCAGCGGGGCCAGGATAAAATCATTACTGCTTACAGATACCAGATAATCCATACGGTCGCCGCGGTTAATGTTCATTACCTGGCATACCGGCCCCAGGCCATGTGTGGGATACAGGTTGCCGTTACGCTGTGTATTTTCACGCAAACGCCAGTAATCATACCGTGCATTCTTATTAAAAAAACTGTTGGCTATATCATGTATGTAAGCGCCTTCCCCGTGTACAATTTCCCCGAAAAAGCCCTGCCGTGCCATGTTCAGCGTTAGCAGCTCAAAGAAATCGTAACAGCAGTTCTCTAAAATAATGCAGTGCTTTTTATTTTTTTCAGATGCTTCTACCAGCTGCCAGCATTCTTCCACGGTTTTTGCGGCCGGTACTTCTACAGCTACATGTTTACCATGGTTCATGGCATAAGTGGCAATAGGCGTATGCAGCTCCCAGGGTGTGGCTATATATACCAGGTCTATATCAGG